>Ga0172382_10011147_pt1 | contig 11927 bp, 11 predicted proteins | sample Leawel138RmetaG_FD_122245 | JGI IMG/M metagenome (GOLD analysis project Ga0172382, IMG submission 122245) | Leachate microbial communities from a municipal landfill in Southern Ontario, Canada - Leachate well 138R metaG | ecosystem: Engineered > Solid waste > Landfill > Unclassified | place...
GTTTTTTGTAAAACTCTATTGGTTCTAAGTAATCTCCTGTAATTTCTAGGGGATTGACATCATCTTCTAAACTTAAATTAACGAGTTCTTTTTTGACACGAACATGCATCTTTTTAAAAGCATGCCCTTCCGCTTCATCAATCTTAAAAAATGTATCTTCAAAGCCTTCAATTAATCTTAAGTCATTCATATATTTATCTGTTTGTTCTACTGTTCCAGATAAGGTACCATTTATCCCTTCGGTGGATACTAAAATACGACCCAAAATACCTAAATCTTTACAATAGGCTAAATGGTCATCTTTAAATGTTTCTGGGTTTTCAATGTGTGTATACTTATAATATAAGAGTACTCTATAATTTTTTCGCATATAAATCTTCCTTTTTTAAAACAGTTATGGCTTTAATTATACATAAAAGGTCTATTTCTTACAATACATTTGCGTATATTTATCATAATTAGCACTCTATACTTGACAGTGCCAAAATATCGTATTATAATATATCTAGAAACTAAATATAAAAGGAGACAATCATATGCAATTTAATCCTATAGAAGATTATTCTAAAGATCCTGAATTATTAAAAAAATTTGGTCGCAATATTGTTGATTTAGTGAAAGCGGGTAAAGTCGATCCGGTCATTGGTCGTGATGATGAAATTCGTCGTATTATAAAAATATTATCCCGTAAAACTAAAAACAACCCTGTATTAATTGGTGAACCAGGTGTTGGTAAAACTGCCATCGTAGAGGGTTTAGCACGTCGAATTGTTGACAAAGATGTACCCTTAACTCTACAAAATAAAATCGTCTATGAACTTGACCTTGCCCAACTCGTTGCAGGGGCAAAATTTAGAGGCGAGTTTGAAGAACGCCTAAAAGCAGTGTTAAATAAAATTAAAGAAAGTGATGGTCAAATCATTCTCTTTATTGATGAATTACATAACATTGTAGGTGCAGGTCGTGCAGATGGTGCGATGGATGCATCAAACATCTTAAAACCAATGCTTGCACGTGGTGAGCTTCACTGTATTGGCGCAACCACGCTAAATGAATATCGCCTTTACATCGAAAAAGATAGTGCATTAGAAAGAAGATTCCAAAAAATAACTGTTCAAGAACCTACAATGACTGATACCATCTCTATTTTACGTGGTTTAAAAGATCGTTTTGAAGCACACCATGGTGTACATATTGCTGATAGTGCAATCATTGCTGCAACCAATCTATCCGCAAGATATATAACAGACCGCTTCTTACCAGATAAAGCAATCGACTTAATTGATGAAGCATGCGCATCGATTCGTATGGAAATTGATTCAATGCCGGTTGAACTTGATGTGGTGCAAAGAAAACTGCTACAATTAGAAATTGAAAAATCAGCTCTATCAAAAGAAAATGATGCACATAGTAGGGAACGTTTGAATAAAATTCAAATAGAAATTGATCAGTTACACACTGAAGAAAAAAGCTTAAAAGCAAGATGGGAAAAAGAAAAATCTCAACTCAGTATATCTAAACAAAAAAAAGAGAGCTTAGAGAACTTAAAAAATGCATTAAATACAGCTTATAATGAAGGTAATTATTCAAAAGCTGCAGAACTTCAATACTCAAAGATACCTGCACTAGAAAAAGAGATTATTGAACTATCTGACACTAATACAGAAAATAAATTACTCACAGAAACTGTAACTTCTGAATCTATCGCTGAAATCGTCAGTCGTTGGACCCATATTCCAGTAACAAAACTCGTTTCAGGTGACAGAGAAAAACTAAAAAATTTACGTCAGAGTTTAGGTTTACGTGTACTTGGGCAAGACCATGCATTAGAACTTATTAGTGATGCTATATTACGCCATAGAGCAGGTATTAAAGATCCAAATAGACCAATTGGTTCATTCTTATTTTTAGGACCAACTGGAGTTGGTAAAACTGAAGTTGCTAGATCATTAGCAGAAAATCTGTTTGACTCAGAAAATCATATGGTTCGTATTGATATGTCTGAATACATGGAGTCACATAGTGTGTCTCGTCTAATTGGTGCTCCTCCAGGCTATGTTGGCTATGATCAAGGCGGTCAACTCACAGAAAAAATCAGACGAATGCCTTATGCAATTGTATTATTTGATGAAATCGAAAAAGCTCATCCTGAAGTATTTAATATTCTACTACAAGTCTTAGATGATGGTCACTTAACAGATGGTCAAGGACGTAAAATTGACTTTAAAAATACCGTCATTATTATGACTTCTAACTTAGGCTCACAGTACTTACTTGAACAAACTAAGGATAGTAAAGATAAAATAGATCAACTCATCAAACAATCATTTAAACCTGAATTTCTAAACCGTATCGACGAAATCATTACCTTTAACCCACTGGGCTTTAAAGTCCAAGTAGATATTGCAAGAAAACTCTTAAATGAGCTTGAAGTCAAACTAAAGTCTGAAAATATTTACATTACACTTGGTGAGGATGTTCAAAAATATGTCATTAAAAATGGATTTAACGAACAATTTGGTGCAAGGCCACTGAAACGATATATTCAAAGACAAATCGAAACATTTATTGCAAAAGCAATCATTTCAGAAGAAATCTTGCCAAACAAAAATTATACAGTCACCATTGATAATGATGCACTCAAAGTGAATCTTATGGATTAAAGAAATATCCCTATCACTTTTGGTGATAGGGATATATTTATTTTTGAATTTGTTCTAATAGATAACCTTCACGAATACCATATTTGCTGACTTTAATTTGTTCAACATTAAAATATGTCATTAACGTATCTAAAATAACTAAACCTGGCATGATTGTATGAATACGTTCAGGTATCATGCGAATAATTGATAAGTATGTTTTCTTCTTAGTTGGATCAATTTTACCAATCAAGTCTTTAATATTGTGTTTAGTTAAACTTGTAAATCTTTTTTGGTAGAAATTTGATAGTAAAACATGTGCAGCATTAATTGTACCACCAATACCATATGCATCTTTTATATCAATTTGTTCGACTTTATGTTGCTTAAGTGCACCAATAACTGCCCCAGAAATACGCTCCATTTCATTTTTTGTAGGAAATATTTCTTTAACATAGCTAATATAGGTATTTAGGGAACCTAAACTTAAAGATGCACTATCTTTGAGTTTACTGCCACTAATTAAACTAATTTCTGTAGAACCACCACCAATATCAATGATTAACCCTTTATCAATTTTATGCTCGATAGCAACCCCTTTATATCCATAAAGTCCTTCTTTATCCTCATCAAGCAGTTCTACGGTTAACCCAGATGCACGTTTAATACGCGTTAAAATTTCATTTTGATTTCTTGCTTCTCTTATGGTTGCTGTTGCAATCACATACATCTTTTCTAATGCGTATGATTGACCAAATTCTAAAAAATCTTTAACAACACGGATTGCTGAGTCAATACCTAGATCTGATAAATAACCTTCTGGCAATAAATAACTTGCAAGTCCAACCACTTCTCTTTTAGAAAATATATTTTTTAAGTTTTTACCATCATAACTAAATATTTCTAATCTCAAAGAGTTTGATCCTAAATCAATAACACCATAGTTCATTTGATATCACCATCCTTATACTTATATAATATCAAAATTTATAGGTTTTGTATGTAACTTTTACACATAAATTGTTTGTAAATATGTTAAATACTTGATATGATAATATAAAGGAGATTTTATCTATGAAAAAAACATATAATTTGGGATTACTAACTGGTGGCATTATATTAATGCTTGCACTCATTGCATCATTTGTTTTACAAGATTATTTTACCCCGTCATTTCTAACACTAAGTTTTACCTTTGATACATTTGTATTAATTGCTGTTGCATTTATCTTAATCCTGCAATTTAAGTCGTATGCTAAAATTGCAGCCATTATACTAGTTGTCTATGGTGCTTTCAATATTCTTTATGGTATTGTTGGTAGTTATGAACTATCTAGTTTGTTAGGTTCAATGGAAATTGAGGTTATCTTCATTCTAGGACTTCTACTGGCACATGTTATATTTGAAATTTCAGTGTTGTTTGTCTTACTTCATGTAACGCAACCAAGATTTGATATAAAATTTACTAAAAAGTTTGTTATGATTGCATTAATTGTATCACTCGTACTTTTAGTAGCTATATCACCACTTGTTACACCTGCAAACTTCCAGTCTATTGTAAGAATGATTTTCTCTATTCTTTCAATTGGTGCACTTTATTTATGTGTCTATTTAATGGTTACAGAAAAAGTTGATGAACCAGAACCGCTATTGGATAATATAAAAATCAAGCAACAAGAGTTAACTAGACTTTATGAACGCGGTATTATTACTCAAGAAGAATATGAAATACGTTTAGAAAAAAATAATAAATCTTAATAAAAAGCGTTTATACCATTTGGTATAGACGCTTATTTTTTCGTTTGCTTTAATTTTAAAATCTTATTTAAATGCTCTACCTCTAGTGGTTGGTGGTAGTAAAATCCTTGTACATAATCCACATCATATTGCTCAAGTATTTTTATTTGTTCGATTGTTTCCACACCTTCTAATACTGTCTTTTTAGACATTGAGTGTGATAAATCCAATACAAATTTTAGAAAATAGCGTTCAGTAATTGATTTATCAATTGTAGCAATAAAGTCTTTATCCATTTTAATAATATCAACAGGTAAATGTTTAAAGTATGTTAATGATGAGTAGCCACTACCAAAATCATCAAGAGCAACCATAAAGCCTTTTGCTTTAAGTGACTTTAAGACTAGAATTGTTTGATCGATATTCTCCAAAACCATTGACTCAGTAATCTCTAAAATGACTTGGTTATGATGAATACCATGCTTATGGATATAACTTTCGATGTCTTCAATAAAGTTTGGGTGCATTAATACTTTAGGTGATATATTAATATCCACGGTCAAAAATTTGCCTAAATCATTCCATATTTTAATTTGACTAAATACAGTATCATAAATGAAATGTGTCAATTCTAAAATAGACCCTGAAATTTCTGATAAGTATATAAAATTATTTGGTGGAATTTGACCCATAATCGGGTGTTTCCACCGCATAAGAGCTTCCAACTTTTCTATTTTTCCGGTTTTAAAATCTAGTATCGGTTGATAGACCATATAAAACTCATTGTTATCTAAAGATGGTTTAATAGCATGTGTAATTTCATATTCTCTTTCTTTAGCTTCATGCATAAAGGTATTATATATAACAACTTGGTCTTTACCATTTTTCTTAGCAGCTGATAATGCTAGATTTGAATATCTAAGTACATCGCTATAGACCTTACCATGTTGTGGGTACAATGCAACACCTGCAGAAGCTGAATAAAAGTATGCTTCACTTTGTTTTGACATGAGGTGTTTAACTGTATTAATTGATTGGTTTGCTAAAAAATTTATAGCTTCTAATTCAACCATGTCTTTAAATACTAGAACAAAGGAGTCTTCACTCATACGGGCAACTAAATATGCTTTACTTTGCGCTTCTAGTGCTTTAGCGATTAATAGTAAAGCTTCATCGCCCCATTTGTGTCCTTTAAGTTCATTGATAGCTCCAAAATCATCAATGTCTAAATATAGTAAAGCAAATGGTGTTTTATTTTCTATAAGTCTTGTAACTTTAATTTCTAGTCTATTTTTGTTTATTAAACCGGTTAAGGCATCAAAATATGCTAAATTAAAATGTTTTTCTTCAAGTGAGGTTAATTGCATATTTTGGCTTTTTGATTCATCTAAGACTGCTTTAAGTTGCTCATTGTTTGATACAAACAATTTAATCCGTTGATATACAATAAAATGATATACCAACCCAATAATACCTAAAGAAGTAAATCCTTTAATGGTTTGAAGTGTTGCAGACATTTGTGGATCTGTCACGTAAGTGGCTATCAACCAGTCACTTATCCATAAATAACCATATGCAAATATAAAATAGGTTAAAGTGATTTCCAGTGATTCTCTGAATGCTGTTTTTACTTTTTTGTCATCCTGTTGTGCGTTGTTTGGCATGAGTAACTCCGATTTTTGGTATATGTGTTATCCCTATTGTATTTTACACCCTTTTTGATGAATAAAAATATATATTTTAAAAGGCTTAAATAGAATCAATAATAACTTTTCTACGTGCTTCATATTCTTCTCTGGATATGATACCACGGTCAAATAAGTTATCTAAGTCTTTCAGTCTTTGTTCAAGTGAACCTACTACAGGCACATCACCATTTGTACTACTTGCAGCAACAAGGCCACAAATACCACCAACTAAAGATGTAAAGATTAAATAAATACTATAATTAGTTACTTGTTCTTTGGTTGCCTCGCCACGTTTAGCTTTATCAAAAACAGATGCTGCCTTGAAGTTAAAGAAAGCTAGTATTAATGGGAAAATGAACATACCTAATGGGAAAATGAAAAAGATACCTGATATAATAGCGAATACTTGTGCAACTGTCAATAATGTTTTGTTCATGATTAATGTTTCTCCTTAAGCTGTTTCAATAATACGTTTACGACGTTCATGATACTCATCTAATGTAATGAGACCTCTATCAAATAAATTATCTAGGTCTTTAAGTCTTTTTTCCAATGATTCTTCACCCTTGGATTGACTATCGTTTGATTGAGATAGCGCACCAACGAGTCCAAATATACCTGCCAGCATGTTTGAAGTTGCTATTAATAAGATACTCCAAACCATTACCTCAGTTTTCATGTATGGATTATTTTTAGCTTGCCCCATGCGGATAAATACCACCACATATAATGCAAATAATACAACCAATACAACACTTAAAACATTTAACCCTGGTAGTTCATTAACTGTCGCCATACTATTGAACATAATAAACATAAATAAACTGGCAATAAAATAAGCTAGTCCGTTGAGCGCTATAAACACTTGAGACACTGTTAAGAACGTTTTATTCATATGGATAATTCCCCTTTTCGTATATACATGTAATCATTATAATATAATTCCTCGTATAATTCAAAAGTTATATGAACTTTTATCACTTTACGACTGCATTTATCCAATCTACTACATAAGCAGAGGTACAACCTGGTGCAACATGCATATTTTTATAGACACCTAAACGCCTACCTAAATCTAAAACTTCATCTCTAAATGATTCGTAACTAATCCCTATTTGTGCAAAACAACGATTCATCATCCACTGTACTATTTTAGGACTATCGACTAAATTTGATTTGATCGTATCAATCAAATCATAGACCGCATCATTACTTAACATCTTAAGTTTAACAAGGTGAACGTTAATCGCCCAAGCGCCACGTTTGAGCATATGATTTTGAGCACTCATTAGTACATCTTTTAACATACCTAACTCATCCATATAAACAGCTACTCTAAATATAAAATCATCAAGTATTTGATCAAATGTTACATCTTTTAATAATATAACCACATCTTGAATGCTTAAAGTCTTCGGATTAAACAGCATCACTGAAAGTAATCTGGCATCCGTGTTGCCGCTGTCCCATAATTGATTAGCTAATTCATGATTCATTCCAATCTCTTTTGCATACTTTCTTAAAAATCCTAGTAAGACACCGTAAGTATCTTCTGGTGCTCCCGCCTTAATCAAAGACTTTTTTCTAGATGGGTTGGAATTTTCTTCCAACGCATATAATACACTTTTAACATCCATATTTAACGACCTCTTATTCTATAATATAAAAAAAGTATATAGATTCAAACTAATATACTTTCTTTAGAATTATTTTTATGTAATTGTTGTTATTTTATAACCTAGTCCAGCCACTTCAACTTGTATCGCTTCATGGTCTAGAGGATCTTTGGTTTTAAGTACAGCCATGCCCTTTTTTAAATTGACTTTAGCAGATTTTACACCCTCTAAAGTACCTAACGTCTTTTCAACTTTTGCTGCACAATTATTACAGTGCATACCTTCGATAAATACGGTTGTTTTCATTTATTATTCCTTTCCTTTCATCGGTTTAAATTTTTTAAGTCTTAATGCATTTGCTAATACAGATATAGAACTTAAACTCATTGCTGCAGCTGCAAACATAGGATTTAATAACGGTCCACCAAATAGGTGAAGTACACCCATTGCAATTGGAATACCTAATACATTATATCCAAATGCCCAGAACAAGTTTTCTTTAATGTTTTTAATAGTTTTTTGACTTAAATGAATTGCAGTTGCAACATCTAATAGATCATTTTTAACTAAGACAATATCTGCTGATTCAATGGCTACATCCGTACCACTACCAATAGCAATCCCAATATCTGCCTTAACCAGTGCTGGTGCATCATTAATACCATCGCCAACCATCGCTACAATTTTACCTTCATCTTGAAGTTTTGCCACTTCATTTGCTTTATCTTCCGGCAAAACTTCAGATAATACAACATCAACACCAATCTGTTTAGCAATCGCATCAGCTGTTTTTTTATTGTCACCAGTAATCATAACAACCTCAATACCCATACGTTGTAGTTTTTCTATAGCAGACGCTGAGCTTGGTTTAACTGTATCAGCCACTGCAATGATGCCTATTAATTTATGGTTACATGCAACAAACATCGGTGTTTTACCTTGATCTGCAAGCTTATTAGACTTTTCTATATAATCTTTTAACCCAACATTATACTGCTTCATTAACTTTAGATTACCTAACAACAATTGATGATCATCTATTGTAACAGATATACCATGACCAGGTAATGCACTAAATTGTTCAGATGTTTTAAACTTTATTTTTCTTTTAAGACCTTCATTTACAATTGCTTCACCTAAAGGGTGTTCTGAACCTTTTTCTGCTGATGCTGCAAGTGTTAATAAAGTTTGTTCATCCACATCACTCGTTAAAATAATATCTGTAACCACAGGTTTACCTTCTGTAATTGTACCTGTTTTATCTAAAATTACAGCCTCTACCTTGTGTAGTGTTTCTAAAGCTTCACCACCTTTAATTAAGACGCCATGTTCTGCACCCTTACCAGTTGCTATCATAATTGCCGTTGGCGTTGCAAGTCCGAGTGCACATGGACAGGCAATAACCAGTACAGCAATAAAAATAGTCATTGAAAAGTTTAGATCATTGCCGCCAAAGATATACCAGAGTAAACCTGATATTATTGACAGTGCAATGACTACTGGAACAAAGTAACCACTGATAATATCTGCAAGTTTTGCAATCGGTGCCTTAGATCCTTGTGCATCTTCAACCAATTGGATGATTTGTGCCAATGCAGTGTCTTTTCCAATTTTAGTTGCTTCATAATGAATTATACCGTTTTTATTCATGCTGGCACCTACAACCATATCACCAACTTGCTTTTCAACAGGCATCGATTCGCCTGTTAACATGGATTCATCAATGGCAGTATTGCCAAAGGTAACCTTTCCATCTACTGGTAGCTTATCTCCAGGTTTTACCACAATGATGTCACCAACAGAAACCGCTTCAATGGGCACATTGATTTCAATACCATCTTTTAAGATGAGTGCTTCTTTTGGTGACAAACCAATGAGCTTTTTAATAGCTGCTGAAGTTTTGCCAATTGAGATTGCTTCCAAATACTTTCCTAATGTTATGAGCGTTAAAATAACGGCTGCTGATTCAAAATAGAGGTCATGAACAAAATGATGTTGCCCATTACCAATCATAAACAGTGCATACACCCCATATAAATAGGCTGCAGAGGTTCCGATTGCAATTAACGAATCCATATTGGGACTCAATTTAAAAAGTGTTTTAAAGCCTATTTTAAAGAATTGATAACCTAGTATCATCACTGGTGTTGTTAATATAAACTGTGCCAACGTAAAATTCATAGGTTCTACACTAGGGTTTATGAATTCTGGTATATATAGTCCGATCATATGACCCATGGAAATATATAATAGTGGTATAGAAAAGATTGTTGATACTAAAAATCTAACCCATAAACTTTTAATTAATTTTTCTTTTCTTAGTTGATGATCATCTGCTGTCTCTTCAGTTTCTGATATATCATAACCAACAGACTTTACGGCATGCTTAATCGAATCGATTGATAGTAAAGACTCATCATAGTCAAACGTCAATCTTTCAGTTGTTAGATTAACAGTTACATTTTTAATTCCATCAAGTTTTTTAGTTGCACGTTCAACAGATGCAACACACGCTGCACATGTCATACCTTTTACATTTAAGTTTTCATGCTTCATATAAGTCACCTTGCTTTCGTATACCCCTATATAGGGGGTATCTATATATTACTAAATTTTTGGCGCTTTGTCAATCATCAGGCACCACTATATAAAAAAAGACCTCAAGAGTCTCATCATTTAAAAGTGGAGTCTCTGTTAACCTTAAAGGGTCGTGCTTTTAGGGGCTCTTTAACCTTAACTGGTAAGAAAATGACCTAAAGTGGAAAATAGTGGAAAAATCGAGAAAGTAGTTACCCAAAATTTACATAATAAACACATAACACTTAATCATTATTTATACATACTATATAAATTAGATTGGTACTTTTGTTAGCAAAATCAAACGGTCGACTTAAAAATCAAGATGCTTTTTACTTTTGAACAGAAAATGCTGTGCCATCAACTCTTTTTTTAGCTATACTATAGTATCGTTGCTCTTTTTCGATTCCAATAAATTGTCTTCCAAGTCTCTTTGCAACGTAACAAGTTGTACCACTTCTCATAAAAGGATCTAATACTTTATCACCTATTTTAGATGATGCTTCAATTATTCTTTCTAGTAAGCTCTCTGGTTTTTGCGTTGGATGGTATCCGGGTTTCTGCAAAAATATATGGTATTTTTATTTGTACCACTTGCTTTGTGATTATTTTATTTTGATTTGTGTAAAATTTACAATATCAATGTTTTTGATTTCTATCATGAATGTCCAGAATCTCTCTGCTGTCAACCCTAGCCCATCAGGCAAATCAAATGTTTTGTATAGCGACAAAGAACCATCCTCAGCTTTAATGGTTATATCTAGTTCATTGTAAACCTCTGCCACGAAAAAGTATAAAATAAGTGTGTATTCCTCAAAGAAAGATTCCTCATACATCGGCAAAATCGAAAACTCATTTTCTACAAGAAGTTGTGTCAATTCATCTAAAGAATTAACCATTTGCAACAAAACTTCCCTTCCATCAGCGTCGAAATAGTTCGTTGTTTTATCATTTATTTCAAATGGAATGTTCATTTCATCCTCCTCTGATGGATTGCATGCTGCTAACAAAAATAGAAGTAACACCGTTATAATTAGTCCTGTTAATTTTTTAAACATCTTAAATGCCTCCTAATTCTCAGATTTGAAAATGTGTTAATTTTAATCACTATATTATCATTTTCACTTTATCATAAAGAAATGCTATTCGCAAGCAAACTAATAAGTTATTGAGCAAATTATTTGACAATACCATTTTTTTGTGAATCCGTTTTCATATATGTCCTTAATAAAGATTAATATCGTCTAGTTTTAATTTAATTAATATACCTCATCCAATCAGATTTGAGCCAACTGTACTTAACCCATTATATGTAAAAAATCAGCCGTTTTGACTGATTTTTTTTGTTTTATTACTAATTCAATATGTTTTTGGAGCGGGTGAGCGGAATCGAACCGCCGTCTTCAGCTTGGAAGGCTGGGGTAATAACCATTATACGACACCCGCAAGTAAAATGGTCGGGAAGACAGGATTTGAACCTGCGGCCCCTTGGTCCCAAACCAAGTGCTCCACCAAGCTGAGCTACTTCCCGATTTACTATTTGTGCTAGATAATTGTATCAAACTATTTATGCTTTGTCAATCCAAATATGGCGCACCCAAGAGGACTTGAACCCCTAACCTTTTGATCCGTAGTCAAACGCTCTATCCAATTGAGCTATGGGTGCA
>Ga0172382_10011149_pt1 | contig 11927 bp, 8 predicted proteins | sample Leawel138RmetaG_FD_122245 | JGI IMG/M metagenome (GOLD analysis project Ga0172382, IMG submission 122245) | Leachate microbial communities from a municipal landfill in Southern Ontario, Canada - Leachate well 138R metaG | ecosystem: Engineered > Solid waste > Landfill > Unclassified | place...
GTTCGCCTCGACCCCGTCGATCAGCACCAGCACGTGGCTGAACTCGCTGCCCCGGATGCGGACCTGGGTATAGCTGTCGCCGGTCGAGGTGACCGCCACCCCCGGCACCCGCCGCAGGGCATCCTGCACCGAGGTCACGCCGGCGGCGGCCATGTCCTCGGCGGTCAGCACGGTGTAGGAGCGGGCGTAGTTCTCCGCCGCGAGCGGCGTCAGCCCGCCGGAAATCACGATGGGGTCGAGGGTCAGCGTATCGGGCAGTCCCGCGTCCTGCGCGAGGACGGCCATCGGCGCAAGCGCCGCACAAAAAGCGATCCCTGGGATCTGGGGGCGGATCATGACATTGCCTTTCCAACGCAGGCGGCGCCTGCGGATTACAGATTGGCCGGCGGGAAAAAGGCGCACCTTCCCCGCAGACCGGTTGGGTGTCACCGCTGCGGGAGGCCGCTTTCCATGCGCGCCCCGCGCAGGAAATGGGTGATCGCTTGGGCAGGTCTCCTGGCTCGCGGGTCAGGGCTCGGGCCGGTCTTCCCGGGACATTCGGGTCCCAGTGACATGGTCGGCCGTCGCTCGCCGCTTACAGTTGCGGGGGCAGCCGCGGCTTTGCCCTCAGGCGCACCGCAGTTCCCTTTTAATCCAGCGGCAAGCCGCCGGAACCAAAGCTGCCCCTGTCATGGCAAACCGTTCGGCAAAGTCAAGGCGATTGCGCAGGCGGATGGGGGCGGCTTGCTCGGGCCCCTGCCCCGGGCGTTGCGCGGGGTTTCAGCCCGGCGGGGCGGGCGGCTCCAGCCGCCGGATCGCGGGCCAGTAGTCGGCCAGCCACAGCAGGAAACCCGCCGCCCACAGGACCGCGGCCAGCAGGTGCAGCGGGCCGGGGGGCCAGGGGGCCAGCCCCATGTCCGGCAGCGCCCGCAGCAGCACCGCCGCGGCGGCCAGTGCGAACCCTGCCCGCGTGGCTAGGTTGAGGCCCAGCCCCTGCCCGGTATGGAACCGCCCCGCGATTGCCAGCACCGCCAGCACGCCAAGCCCCAGCCCGCCCATCAGCGCCAGATGCAGCGGCCCGGCCGCGGCCCAAGGGGCGCCCAGCCCGGCCGCGCCCAGTCCCAGAAGCCCCAGCCCGGCAAAGCCCGCGGCCCCCATCAGCACCATGATCTCGGCCCGCAGCGCCTCGGGGCCGACGAAGCCCTCGGCCATGCGGTCCATGAAGGCGGCGCCGGCGGCGATCCACAGAAAGCCGGCGACCGCGGCCGACAGGCCGGCGATCTCTGCGGCCAGCGCCAGCGCGACCAGCCCGGCCGCAAGATTGCGCCGCCCCGGATGCGGCCGGAACGGAGAGCTGCGCTCGGACGGGTCCAGCACGATATTGGTGATCGGGACGGTGATGCGCGACAGCGCCAGGCTCAGCAGGCCAAGGAAGGTCAGCCCGGCCAGCCGCAGCCACCCGGTCGCGGCCACGCCGTCGCCCGCCAGCATCGCCAGCCGCGCCATCATGCAGCCCACCGCCAGCGCGAACAGCCAGGCGGCAAACACCACGACGCGGGTGCTGCGCTGGCGGATCGTCAGCTGCAAAAGATAGGCGATCAGCAGCACCAGCCAGCCCATGTCGGCCAGCATCGCCGGCAGGACCAGCGCGTCGGCGCCGACCAGCACCGCGACCCGCGCCGCCCCCCACAGCGCCGCCAGCACCCACAGCGCCCCGCCCCGCAGCCGCGGGGTGTCGGTCCATTCCGGCGCGGCCGTGGTCAGGAAACCCAGCAGCGCCGCGCCCCAGGCGCCGAACACCATCTCGTTCGCGTGCCAGACCCCGGGCGGGATCTCGCGCGCAAAGGGCAGGTCGAACCCCCACAGGGCCACCCAGGCCAGCGGCCACAGCGCCGCATAAAGCGCGGCAAGCGGGAAGAAGATGCGGAAGCCCTCGTCCGAAAGGACGCGGTGCAGCGGTGTGGTCATGGGTGCAGCCGCTCGTCGATGTCGTGGATACGGGCGAACAGCGGATCCTCGGTCAGGAACCGCTGGCGCAGGGCAAAGACGGCGGCATCGTCGCGGCTGCCGGGGGCGCCGGGCAGGATGCGCGCGCCGGCGATGCCGCGCCCGTTCGCGTCCAGCACCAGGATGCGGTGGCTGATGCGGATCGCCTCGGACAGGTCGTGGGTGATGAACAGGGCGGCGAAATGGGCGCTGGCGGCGGCCTTTATCACCAGATCCTGCATCCGCCGCTTCAGCGCCACGTCCAGCGCGGTGAAGGGCTCGTCGAAATAGATGAAGTCGGGGTCCGTCACCAGCGCGCGGGCGATGGCGGTGCGCTGGCGCATCCCCCCCGACAGTTCCGAGGGGTATTTGTCCAGATCCTCGGGCAGCAGCCCGGCGCGCAGCGCCGCCGCGCGGATCGCCCCGTCGCGCCCGCCCCGCCGCACCCCGGCCAGGCGCAGCGGAAAGCCGATATTGTCGCGCGCCGTTGCCCAGGGCATCAGCCGCGGGTCCTGGAACACCATCGTGTGCCGGTGATAGCGCCGGATCACCCGGCCCTCGCGCGCATCGACCACGCCGGCGGCGATATGGGCGATGGTGGATTTCCCCGACCCCGAGGGCCCGACCAGCGCCACGATCTCGCCCGCGCCCACGCTCAGCGAGATGGCGTCCAGCACCTTGCGGCCGAAGAAGGAATGGCCGATGCGCTGCAGTTCCAGCACGGTCATCGCTTGACGCCCCAGGGCGCGGCGGCGTCGCGCCAGCGTTCCAGTTCCGACCGCAGCGGCCGGATCAGCACGTATTCCACCACGATCAGCGCCGCGACGGCCAGCCCGATCCAGGCCATCGCCTCGGCGATGTCCAGCATCGCCCGCGCCCGCGCCAGCGCGCCGCCGATGCCGCCGGCGTTGGCCAGCAGTTCCGCCATGATCGCGACCTTGAAGGACGATCCCAGCGCCAGGATCAGCGCCGGAAACAGCTGGGTCGAGATCTGCCGCGCCGCGACATGGGTAAAGCGGCGGATCGGCCCGGCGCCAAAGACCCGGGCCATGTCCTCGATCCCGCGGTCGCGCGTGGTCACCCCCTCGACCGCGCCGATGAAGACGACGGGGGTGGTCGAGACCAGGATCGTCATTGCCACCGTCCGGTCCGAGGCGCCGAACCAGATCATCGCCAGCACGATCCAGGCGATCGGCGGCACCCCCATCAGCACGGTCAGCACCGGCCGCGACAGCCGCAGCGTCGCCGGGGAATAGCCCGCCGCGACCCCGGCCGCGGTGCCGATCACCGCGCATAGCGCGAACCCGGCCAGCGCGCGGCGGGTGGTCAGGGCCAGCAGCTCGACGGCCGTGCCGTCATGCAGCAGTCGCCACCCCGCCGCCAGCGTGTCCAGCGGCGCGGGCAGGATGAAATCGCCGTAAGCCTCGTGCCCCGCCTGCCACAGCGCCGCGATCAGCGCGAGACCGGCCAGCCCGGCCCAGCCCGACCACAGGAAGCGGCCGAACCGCGACAGGCGGTCGAGGGCAGAGGACACCGGCCTCACAGCAGATAGAATCCGTCGTCGGGCAGCTGGCCGCCGATGATCGCCGGATCGCCCTTGGCCATCAGCGACAGCATCGATTCGACGGCGGGGCGGGCCTGGCTGGCCGGGCGGGTGACCAGCCGCGAATGCGGGATCGACAGCGCCAGCACCGGCGCCGGCATCTCAAGCGCCGCGGTCGCGTCCGAGGCGGCGCGCCCCGGATCGGCCAGCACGGCGGCGGTGGCGCGCTCAAGCACTTCCTGCAACTGCGGCAGCAGCTCGCGGCCGCGGTCCAGGAACGCCTGCGTCGCGGCCAGCCCGGCCTGCGGCAGCACCGGGGCACCGCCGGTCTGCCGGCCCCATTCCTCTTGCAGGTCGATCACCCGCGCCAGATGCCGCCCGGAGGGGATGCCGCGCATGATCGCGACGGTCGAGGCCGGCTCGGACAGCAGCGCCGCGTCGATCTGGCCGGCCAGCAGCATCTGCGCGGCCTCGATCGGGCTGCCGACCGGGACCTGCTGCACGGCGTCCGACAGCCCCTGCGCCTCGAGCAGCGCCCGCAGCACGAAATCCGGGGTGTCGTTGACAAAGGGCACGGCCAGCCGCTTGCCCTGCAACCCGGCCAGATCGGTGACCGAGCCGTCCTCGGCCACCACATGCAAGAGCCCGTCGGTCATGCTGTTGACCAGCCCGACGCCCATGCCGCGGCTGTAAAGATTGGCGGCGACCTGCACCGGCATCACCGACAGGTCGATGGTCCCCGAGGTCAGTCCAGCGCGCAGCTCGTCCGGGGTGCGCCAGGTGGACAGCGTCACCTCGGGCGCAAGCTCGGCCAGCATTCCGGCGGCGATGGCATGGGCCAGCACGATGCTGGGGGCGGCCGGGGGGCCGTAAAGCGCCATCCGCGCCAGCGGCGCCGCACGCAGGATCGAGGGGGTGGCGAAAGCCGTCGCCACCGCGGCCGCCCCGGCAAGGACCGAGCGACGTGAGGGGCGGAAAGCGGTCGGGGACATGCGGACCTCCTTGGGACAGGCATCGGGTCTTGGGGGGATGGTGCTGGCGAAGGCTGGCATTGATCCAGATGATCTATGGGCAGGAGGGCGGCGCTTCAAAGGGGGTCGTTGTCGCAGCGCCAGTCCGCGACATGGACCAGCGCCGGGTCACCCGCCGCCGCCAGCATCCGCGCGATCCGGCGCTGCCACAGCGCGGCAAACCGGGCCAGCGCCGCGGCGTCGGCGGTGCCGTCCACCGCCTGCGGCATCAGCTCGCCGATCTCGGGGTCGTGGGGAATGCGGGTGCTGTCGATGTCCAGCACCACCCCCGCGCCGGTATCGCGCCGCCGCAGTGCCATGACGGCGTCGATGGGCGCGCCGAAGCGCAGCAGCCGGCGCCGCGCGAACCGCCGGGCGGGGCCGATGCCGCCGAAGCCCGATTCCGCCGCCGCGCCGGTGACCAGCGTCGCGACCGAGGCGGTGACCCCGGTGGTGCCGTGGGTCGAGCCGTCGCGCATGTGGACCTCGATCCCGCCGCGCTCGGGCAGGTCGTCGCCGTAAAGCCGGGCCAGCCCGGCCGCCACCATCAGCCAGGCCCCCGCGACCACCGGGCAGGAATGCCCGGCCAGCCGCACCGCATCGGCATAGCGGTAGGTCATCACCCCACCCTCGGCACTGCCCAGAAACGCGGCCAGCGGGTCGCGCATCCGGATTTCCGGGGCGTCGTCGAAGAATGCGGGAAAGCTCATGTTGTCCTTACCTTGATCCGCGGGCGGGGCGCGGGCGATGAACCGCCATCAGAACCGCAGCCTTGTGCCGACATGGATGGCCCACCCCTCGCCCGGGATGAACGCCGCCTGCCCGGCCGTTGCTACGTCCACCACCAGCGTCGAGGCCGCATAGCGTTCGTCGAACAGGTTGGTGACGCGGGCGAACAGCACCGCGCGGTCGTTCAGCGCGTAATCCGCGCCCAGATCGACCACCGCATAGGCATCGTTGAACATCGTGTTCATGTTGTCGACCGGAGTTTCGTCGGGAATCCAGTGCAGCGTGCCGCCGACGGTCAGCTGCTCGGACGCCTGCCAGTCCAGCGCCGCGGTGATGAGATGGCGCGGCGCCCCGGCGATGCGGTTGTCGCCCCGCACCGGGTCGCCGTCGAAGCGGAAGTCCTGCCAGGTCCAGGCCAGCCGCCCGCGCAGCCGGTCGTTCAGGTCGCCCGACAGCCCCAGCTCCAGCCCGGTGTGCCGCGTCCGGTCGGCGTTGACCGAGGCGAGCGTGGCGCCCGAGATGTCGCGCAGGGACAGCAGCTCGTTCCTGATCCGCGAGTGATAGGCGGTGGCGTCCCATTCCAGATTCTGCCAGCGCCCGCGCCAGCCCAGCTCCAGCGTGGTCGAGGTCTGCGCCTTCAGGTCGGGGGTGGCGAACATCGCTGCCGTCGGGTCGGGCGTGGGCGGCGTCGGGCGACCGGGTCCGCTGTTCGGAGTGCCGCCCACCGTGCCCAGCAGGTCGTCGTGGGTCGGCGGCTCGAACCCGCGCGAGATCGAGATCCAGGCGAACTGATCCTCGGCCGGCTGCCAGGACAGCGCCAGCGCCGGGGTGAAGCCGCTGTAGCTGCGATCATAGCTGGTGTCCTGCGCCGCCACCGTGCCATTAGGCAGGGGCATACCAGGGTTCGCCGGGGCGTAGGCCACCGTCGGCCTTGTCAACGCGCCCCAGCGGTCGTCGTTTTCCCGGTTGGCATGGTTGAACGCGACCGAGGGTGACAGGGTGAACCCGCCCAGCGGCAGGTTCGCGCCGGCAAACAGCGACAGCGTGTCCGCGCGCAGGCGGTTGTGGCCGAAGGCCGGGCCGCGGGTGCCGGACAGGTTGTGGTAATAGTCGCGGTCGGCCTCGCCCACCGACCAGTAAAGCCCGGTCTCGAACAGCGGCAGCTCGCCCTCGCCCATGCGGGAATAGCGCGCGGTCAGGGTGGCGTCGGTGCCGTCGGTGTCGCGATAGCCGGCCGAGATCGGAAAGCGGAAACTGTCGTCGGTCCGCGACAGGCTGAACCCCAGGTCGTAGATGTTGTCGCCATCTTCCAGCGTGGTGCGCGCGCCGGCCAGCGTCTGCGTGGTCGCCCGCCGGGGCAGGTCGCGCAGCACGTTCGGCCCCGGTCCCACCGGGGTTCCGCCGACGATGACCGGCCCGGTATGGTTGCTGGTCGGATCGTTGCGGATCGCGTCCCAGGTCAGCGGCCCCGCCACGTCGAACCGCAGGTCGGTGTGGCTGAAGAACAGCCGCGTGGTCGCCTCACCCATCTGCAGGGTGGCGTTGCCCCCGACCGACGAGCGGCGCGAGCTGTTGTAGTCGCGATACCCGACCTTTTCGGAATGCTCGAACCGCAGCAGCGCGTCGCCCTGGTCGTTCACGACCCCGTAGCTTCCGGCAACATCCACCCGCCCGAAACTGCCGGCGCCAAAGGACAGCCTTGTGCCCGGCGTGGTGGCCCCGGAAGCCGAGATGAAGTTCAGCGCGCCCCCCAGCACATTCGCGCCCAGCCGGTTGGCGGCGGCGCCGCGGAAGACCTCGATATCCTCGGCGGGGCCGGGGGTCGCAAGCCCCACCACATAGGACCCGTCGGCCCGGTTCACCGGCATCCCGTCCTGCAGCACCAGCAGCCCGCGCTCGGTCGGGTTCTGTTGCAGCCCCGAGCCACGGATCTGGATCCGGGGCTGGTCGTTGCCGCCGAAGAACTCCTGCACCACCACGCCGGGGGTTCCGGAAAGCGCGTCGGACAGGGTGGGGGCGGCTTCCTCGGCCGTCGGGGTCTCGCTGCGGTCGATCAGGGCCACGCCGCCGGGGGTGGCGCGGAACCGCGCGGCGGTGGCGTCGCCTTGGATCACCACCGGATCAAGCACGATCACCGAGCCGGGGGCGGCGGACTGCGCCAGGGCACCCGCCGCGTGAAAGGTGAAAAACGCGGCCGTCCCCAGCAGGGAGACATGCCTTGTCATGCGGCTGTGGGCCATGGGCTGCAATCCTTTGCATCCGTTCCGGATAGTGCCGCCACGGCGGACGGCGGAATGTCGGAGAACCGGCTGGCGAAGGCTTGCGGCGATGCGCGCGGGGGCGGACCCTGCGCACACCGCAAAATTAACAGGACGCACGGACATTTGAAATGGAAGATGTCGTCCGCGTAGCGCGCATCATTGTCGCAGGGCGCGCGCTCCCGGAGATACGGCCGGGCCCGGCAGGGCGGCGGAACTGGCGTTCCGGCGCGCCGCGTGGCAAGCGCGCAAGCGCCGCCGCCATGGTCAGGAGCGTCCCTTGCCCCGCCCGTTCGCCGATCTCTGGCTGATGCCGCACCGGCCGTTCCTGCTGGCGGCGGCGGCATGGGCGGCGGTGGCGATCCTGTGGTGGCAATGGGGCGCGGCGCTGGGGCTGGCGCCGCCCGTCCTCGGCACCGCCGCAATGTGGCACGCGCATGAGATGCTGGCCGGCATGGGCGGCGCGGCGGCGGCGGGCTATCTGCTGACGGCGCTGGCAAGCTGGACCGGGCGGCCGGCCCCCTCGGGTCGGGTGCTGAAGCTGCTGGTCGGCTGCTGGCTGCTGCAACGGCTTGCGATGGCCGCGCCCGGGGCCGTGCCGCCCGCGCTTGCCCTTCTGCCCGGCGCCGGGTTCTTCGGGCTGCTGTCGGCGGTGCTGGCCATCGGCATCCTGCGGGCGGGGGCGCGGCGGCGGCTGGGCCTTGCGGCGATGATCGCGCTGCTGGGGGGCGGGGACGCGCTGCTGATCCTTGCCGCGCTGGAAGGCTGGGCCCGGCCCGACCCGGCGCTGCTGGTCCGCGCCGGGGTGATGCTGTTTACGCTGCTGATCGCGGTGATCGGCGGCCGCATGATCCCCGCCTTTACCGACAACTGGCTGCGCCAGGCCGGGGCCGCCGCCCGCTGCCGGCCCACGCCCATCGCCGACCGGCTTGGGCCGCTGCTGATCGCGGCCGCCGCCGGGCTGATGCTGGCCGAGGCCGGGGCGGCGGCGGGGGTGGCGCTGGTCGCGGCGGGGCTGGTGCAGGGGTGGCGGCTGGCTGGGTGGCGCGGCTGGAAGATCCGCGCCAACCCGCTGCTGCTGATGCTGCACGCGGGGTTCGCCTGGCTGCCCGCCGGGCTGGTGCTGACCGGGCTGGCGCGGCTGCTGCCCCTGCGGCTGCCCGAGGTCGACATGCTGCACGCTTTGACCATGGGGGCGATGGGCGGCATGATCCTCGCCGTCGCCGCCCGCGCCGCCGCCCGTCGCGCAGGCGGCGCGCTGGTCGCCGGGCGCCTGCTGGCCGCGGCGGCGCTGCTGCTGTGGCTGGCGGTCTGGCTGCGGCTGGCGGCGGGGCCGTGGCCCGGCGCGGCCGCGGTGCTGAACGGGGCCGCGGCGCTGGCGTGGCTGGGGGGCTGGGCAGCGTTCCTGGCCGCATTCCTGCCCACCGCCTTCGGCCCCGTGCGCCGCCCGGTGTTCAGCGGCACCCGCGGCTGAGGCGGCGATGGTTTCCGTTTATCCTTCGTTGGGTTTCGGCGCGCTAGAACCGCCGCAGGACTAGGCAGGAAGGCAGGAACATGGCGCTCAGACGCTGGCTCGGCATCATCGTCGTGCTTTTAGTGGTCGCAGGGGCATGGGCGTGGTGGAGCGCCCGCTCGACCGCCGCGGTGGGCGAGTCGCCGGCGACCGCGGCGGTGGCGCGCGCCGATGTGCGGCGCACGGTGCTGGCCACCGGCGTGATCGAGGCGTCGCGGCTGGTGTCGGTCGGCGCGCTGGTCAGCGGCCAGATCCGGGCGCTGCCGGTGGAACTGGGCCAGCGGCTGGCCGCGGGCGATCTGGTCGCCCAGATCGACCCCGAGGACCAGCAGAACGACCTGTTGCGGGCCGAGGCCGCGCTGGCCCAGATCGAGGCGCAGATCGCCGCGCAGCAGGCCTCGCACGCCGAGGCGCAGCTGGCGCTGGACCGCAAGCGGCAGCTGGCGCAGCGCGGACTGCTGACCCCGCAGGAGCTCGAGGCGTCCGAGGCGCAGCTGGCGGTGGCCGCAGCGAATGTGAAGGCCAGCGAGGCCTCGCGCGCGCAGGCGCAGATCGCGGTGGAATCGGCGCGGGTGGCGCTGGAACGCACCCGCATCCTGGCGCCGGTGGACGGCACTGTCGTCGCCATCGTGGTGCGCGAGGGGCAGTCGATCAACGCCAACCAGTCCAGCCCGACGCTGGTCAAGATCGCCGATCTCGACACCATGGTGATCAAGGCGGAAATCTCGGAAGCCGACATCATCCATATCCGCCCGGGGCAGAAGGCCAGCTTTTCGCTGGCGGGCGAACCCGGCCGCAGCTATCGCGCCACGCTGCGGGCGCTGGAACCCGCGCCCGCCGCCATCGCCGACAGCGACGAGATCGACACCGGCAGCGCCATCTATTACCGCGCCGCGCTGGACGTGCCGAACCCCGACGGCACGCTGCGCATCGGCATGACCGCCGAGGTCACGCTGATCCTGGACGAGGCCGAGGACGTGCTTGCCGTCCCCAGCGGCGCCGTCCGCAGCGGCCGCGACGGGGGCGCCACCGTGCAGGTCCACGATCCGCACAGCGGCGAGACCAGCACGCGCGAGGTGGAAACCGGCGTCGCTTCGGCCAGCCTGACCGAGATCCGTTCCGGGCTGGAGGAAGGCGAGCTGGTGGTGACCGGCCGCGCCGCGCGCGCCGCCACCGCCACCACACAGGGCCAGCAGGGCCGCACGCCCGGCGCCGGCCGCTTCGGCCCGCCGGGGCTGTTCTGACCATGGCGCCGCTGATCGAGCTGCGCGGCATCTCTCGCGCCTTTCCCGCCGGCGACGGGATGCTGACCGTGCTGCACGACATCGACCTGACCATCGAGGCGGGCGAGATGGTGGCGATCATCGGCACCTCGGGGTCGGGGAAATCGACGCTGATGAACATCCTCGGCTGTCTCGACCGGCCCAGCGGCGGCAGCTATCTCTATGCCGGGCAGGACGTCGGCGCGATGGACGAAGAGGCCCGCGCCCGCCTGCGCCGCCGGCATTTCGGCTTCATCTTCCAGCGCTACCAGCTGCTGCCCGACCTTGACGCGCTGGGCAATGTCGAGGTGCCCGCGATCTATGCCGGCCAGCCGCGCGACACCCGCCGCAGCCGCGCGCGGATGCTGCTGGACCGACTGGGGCTGGAAAGCCGCACCGGCCACCGCCCCCGCGCGCTGTCGGGGGGCCAGCAGCAGCGCGTCTCGGTCGCCCGCGCGCTGATGAACGGGGGCGAGGTGATCCTGGCGGACGAACCCACCGGCGCGCTGGACAGCCGTTCCGGCGCGGAGCTGCTGGACCTGCTGCAAGAGCTGAACGCCGAGGGCCACACCATCGTCATCGTCACCCACGACCGCGAGGTCGCCTCGCGCGCAGGACGGGTGATCGAGATGCGCGACGGCCGCATCATTTCCGACCAGCGCAATGCCCCGGCGCCCGCGCCCGCGGCGGCCCCGCCGCAGGGCCGGCGCCCCGAGGCCGACAGTATCGCCGCCCGCAGCGGCCGGCTGGCCGAGGCCTTCGGCATGGCGGTGCGGGCGCTGAACGCGCATCGGCTGCGCAGCTTCCTGACCATGCTGGGGATCATCATCGGCATCGCCTCGGTGGTATCGGTGGTGGCGCTGGGGACCGGCAGCAAGGAGCGGGTGCTGGAAAACATCGCCTCGCTGGGCACCAACACCATTTCCGTGCGCCCCGGCTCCGGCTTTGGCGACCGGCGGGCGCGGGCCATCGACACGCTGGTCGCCGCCGACGCCGAGGCGCTGTCGGCGGAACCCTATGCCGCCTCGGCCTCGCCCGAGATCCAGACTTCGGCCAATGTCACCTGGCGCGGCACCTCGGCCACCATCTCGGTGCGGGGCGTGGGGACGGAATATTTCGACGTCGGCGGCTTTACCCTGCAGGACGGCCAGCTGTTCACCCCCGAGGCGCTGGCGGCGCGCCGGCAGGTGGCGGTGCTCGACCCGGACGCGGCGGCGGCGTTCTTTCCCGACGCGGCCTCGGCACTGGGGCAGGTGCTGACCGTCGGCCGCGTGCCGGTCGAGGTGATCGGCGTGGCGGCGCAAAGCGCGCCCGCGCCGGGGCCGCAGTCGCCGCGGATGTTCCTGCCCTATACCACCATCGCCATGCGCATCACCGGGCAGTCGCAGGTCGATTCCATCTCTGTCCGCGTCCGCGACGACGCCGACATGGCCGAGGCCGAAGCCGCCATCGAGGCGCTGCTGACCGAGCGCCACGGCAAGAAGGATTTCTTCCTGACCAACTCGGACACGATCCGCTCGTCCATCACCTCGACCACGCAGACGCTGACGGTGCTGATCTCGTCCATCGCGGTGATCAGCCTGATCGTCGGCGGCATCGGGGTGATGAACATCATGCTGGTCTCGGTTTCGGAGCGCGTGGCCGAGA
>Ga0172382_10011153_pt1 | contig 11925 bp, 10 predicted proteins | sample Leawel138RmetaG_FD_122245 | JGI IMG/M metagenome (GOLD analysis project Ga0172382, IMG submission 122245) | Leachate microbial communities from a municipal landfill in Southern Ontario, Canada - Leachate well 138R metaG | ecosystem: Engineered > Solid waste > Landfill > Unclassified | place...
ATGAAGACCAACAATGCTCCATGAAGAATTGTATGACCTACTACTTCAGTCTTACCAAAGAATGAAGTTGTAATGAAGAAAACGATAGTAATAATCGCGGCCAATGGTCTTTGTAAAAGACAGATGATGAGCATATAACCCAGAGTGAATTCGATAAATGCACAAGCAAGTAGGAAAAAATCGTGAGGTAGACCCATAGTGAGGGCCGGCTGACTAGCAAGAACTTCTAATCCCCAATATGGGTAAATCATTTTTTCAAAGGCTACCCAACAAAGAGAGAATCCCAGCCCCGAATACAGAACTGGCAGATCCAAATTTTTAATTCTTGGATTTTTAGCATAAGTAAAAATGAGGTAAAGCCCCACTGCCGGATAAACCACATAGTCGAGCATGTGGAAAAGACCGTTATTAGCAATACCTAAAATCCATAGGAAAACGACCCCCAGACCTGTTAGTGGTGTTGTCTTAGGAAACAAAATGAGAAGCCCTAGAAGAAGTTGAAACCATCCCCAAAATGGATGAGGAATAGAAATCTCAGGGGCCACTACAGAATCCCCTTGCCAGCTCATAAGAAGAACGGCTCCCATGGCAATTCTCATAATCAATGGGCCATCATCAGCGTACCTATCTAGGAAAGTATTAAAGCGCTGATACCAGGCCGATTTCTCTCCCCACTTATCTACCCAGGTAAATAAGGGAAGAGAAATAAGTGAGAGAAGAAGTAATCCCCAAAATGCTGGAGTCATGAGTTCTCCAAATTGTAAGGGGGGCTGTTGAAAGCTGTAATCACTGAACCACTTTACGTGGGCCATTGAAGAAGCCGAGAAAAGCAGAGTGAAAAAGAAGGTAACGAATTTCATATAAACTCCCTATTTTTTTCTCATTGTGTATGATTATCACCCCAAGAAAACTGATTTCCATCACATTTTGTTGAATTTTGTTTGAGAGTGCACAATGCTTCGGGAGCTTATTTTTAATCATCCAAGTAGAGTTTAACGATGCTTGTATGACCACCTTCGACAGGTATTTCAAGAGTTCTTTCAAACTTATTCTTGAGAGTCACTTTGACTTTAATAACTCGCTGACCTTTTCTTAGATAGACTCCAGAGAAAGTAAAAGCTTTTCCTTCCTTATTACTTGCTGGACCACGGTATTTCTTCAAGGCCTGATACCTTGGTATCCATGTGCCATCACGCTCAAGAATAGAAAGCTTCGCATTCTTAAATGACTTAGTATTTCTTGTCTGATTCTCCAAGAAAATTTGAACCCTGAAAGTATGAAATAAAGAGCGACTCTCACTTACCTCTTCTCTTCTTAAATGCTTTACAATGTAATCAGCTGCTGGATGCTGACAACGAAGTAAGAGTAGACATTTAAAAGGAAGACTCGCAATTCCTGGAAGACTGAAATTAAAATGATTTGACCTGATCGTCGCAAATTTAAAGTGATCCGTTTTAGCAAATTCAAAGGCCTTAATGCTAGCAGGTCCTCTAGCCATACTCTGAGTGAGGGCCACTCGATAATGATCGGGACGAGAACTATAAATCGGTACTACCATATCATCCTCACCGGTCAAAACACTGGAGAACTTTTTAATACCGGCCAATGCTAAAGGACGAAGGTTTCTTAGGTTAAAGATATCCTCATAGTCTTCGTAGATTTTATTAATAGTGGCAGAACCGAAACTCATTTCATTAAGTTCAGCTTTCCCAAAAGGAGAAATAGGATTGTAATTAAGACCTGAATAAAAAACTTGTTTTCCTAAATGAGCAATAGGAGCTCCCCAAAAAGGGGTAGAAAGAGTAATAAAAGCATCGAGTTGATCTACATAAGGATGAGCGCTATCTTTTAAATTTTTAATCCATATGCTTCCTACCAGCCCACCTTGAGAATGCATAATTAGAGAGATTTTATCCTGAACCTTTGCTCCCATACTTAAAAGACTTTTATCAACGAATTGATGAAAGTCATAAGCAAAGGCCTTCACATCCTTTAACGGATGGCCTGTTTCATATTCAAAAGCGAGAACTTCATAGCATGGATCTCTTGCTTCAAGATAATCCTCAAGGAAACCAAAGGTATCACCACTTCCCGCCACTCCATGAATAAGGAAGATAAAATTTCTTTCTTCACAATATGTGTGAGCAAATGTTTTTAAGGGGAATAGGAAAAAGAAGAATAGAATTAATCCGACAATCCTCATAGAAGGCTTGTCGGATTAATAAAAGTAAGAATAAAGGGATTAGTCGTGGTGCTTAATTAAAAGCATGTTTGCCTTAGTGTTTTTATCAACATAATGGGCAAAAGAACTTTCAAAGAGTCCTTTTCTCAGCCTTGTGGCCACAATAACTAGATCTGGGTTTTCAGCATTCACATACTCCACAAAGGTTTGCTTAGGATTTTCACTAAAAAAACATAAGTGTCTGACTTTTCCACTAAAGTTTTCTGGAAGAACTTCTTTTGAAAGCTTCACAAGACTTGCGATAGTGCTTTCTTCAATTGTTTTACGATCTTCCTCCACTGGATAAACGAGGGGCATATTGCTGAAGACAAAGGAGTAAGTGATTTTACTGGCTACATGAACAAACTGAATCTCACTACCAGCAATAAATGACATTTCCTTCATATCTTTTAAAAGGTTATTGATCTCATTAGTAAAATCTACTGCCACAATAATTTTCTTAGCAAATGACATATTCTTTCCTCACTTTGTATGGGATGAAAACCTTGCAAATTTAACTAATTCTAAACTCGTCACAGGAATTAAGCTAATAACAAATAAAAGGATATTCTCATTCAAGCTTAAGCTCTTCATATTAAAAATATCTAAAAGCACATCAAACTGCTGAATAAGCAGCTGACAAACTAGAGGGATCGCGCAGGCACCCAAGTGATAAAAATTAGGCTTCATTTGGAAAAATGTTCTCGATTCACTTCTATTGGCAAAAGATCTAAAAATCTGTGCATAGACAAAGAACGTAAAGGCATAGCTTCGGGCCGTAAGAAGATCATCATTTTGAAGGGTATAGTAATAAAGCCCAAGCCCTAATATAGTAATCATAAAACCTGAAACAATCATCTCAATATAAAAGGCCAGGTCAAAGAATGTTTTCTCCGTAGGCTTACTGCTCTCTTCCAAGTAATGGGATGGAACACTTTCAGCGGCCAGGGCCAGGGAAGGAAGACCATCTGTCACTAAGTTAATCCACAATAAGTTAATGGGTAAAAGCGGAATAGGCATCCCTGCAAGAGTACTCGCAAAAATGAATAAGAGTTCAGCTAAATTAGTAGAAAGAAGATACTGGAGTGTTCTTTTAATATTGCCATTAACGGCCCTTCCTTCTTCAACAGCATCAACGATCGTTGCAAAATTATCGTCAGTCAGAATCATACTAGAGGCCTGTCTAGCAACTTCTGTTCCACCTTTGCCCATGGCAACTCCAATTGATGCCGCTTTCAAAGCAAGAGCATCATTGACTCCATCGCCAGTCATAGAGACCACCAGACCTTGTGACTTCAAAGCATCTATGAGTTGTAATTTATTTTCAGGAGAGACACGAGCATAGACATTGACTTCTTTAGAAGCGTTTATGAGTTCAGTCTCATTTAATTCATCCATCTCAATTCCAGTAAGAACTGGTCTTGCAGGAGAATCAATAATACCTATTTCATGGGCAATAGCAGCTGCTGTTTTAGGATGATCTCCGGTGATCATAATGACACGAATACCTGCTTCAAAACATTTTTTTACAGATTCAACACTTTCTTCTCTAGGGGGATCAGTAATCGCTACCAGCCCCGCAAAAGTAAGAGCACTCTCCGCTTCTTCAACACTGACTTTGGAGAAATCCATGGATGGGACTTTCTTATAGGCCAGTGCCAGAACACGCATTCCCTTCTCTGAAAACTCATTGGCCTTGGCCTGAACTTCTGCCTTCTGTTTTTCTTCAATTTGACAAACATCCACGATAGCTTCGGGGGCGCCTTTGGTATAAATGAAGTAGTCTTCTCCATTCTTGACTGCGACACTCATTCTTTTACGATTGCTTTCAAAACTCCACTCCCATTGACGTGGTTGCTCAGAACGAAAGGATTCAATATCCAAATTTTCGCGGTAAGCATAATCTAAGAGAGCAACTTCAGTTGTGTCACCAACCCCTTCCCCGTTCTTTGAGAGAGAAGCATTGTTACAGAGAATCATAATGCTATGAAAAATCTTCTTATCCAATACTGAGGTGATTTCTCTTACGGTCATCTTCCCGGTGGTTAATGTCCCTGTTTTATCGGTGCAGATCACATCTGTCCCACCTAGAGTCTCAACCGAATGCATTTTCCTTACGAGGGCCTTTTTATTGGCCATTCTTCTGATGGCCATAATGAGGGCAATAGTCACCACCGTTGGTAGCCCTTCAGGAATAGCAGCAATGGAAATGGAAAGAGCTGTCATAATAATTTCTGTGTAGCTCCATTGATGCCAAAGTCCCATAAGAGAAACTAAAACAATAACAAGAATCCCTATTATAAGAAGAAGTCTACTGACTTTTTCTAGCTTCTTTTGAAGTGGTGTCGCTTCAGTTACTGTCTCATCCATGAGCTTGGCGATTTTTCCAATCTCAGTATTTTTTGCTGTTGCTACAACAATGGCCAACCCTGTCCCAGAGACCACCGCAGTTCCAGCATAGGCCATATTAGTGCGGTCCCCTACAATAGTTTTAGCATCCAAGGGTTCAGTTTGCTTTTCAATGGGTAGACTCTCACCTGTCAGGATCGATTCATCACAGGAAACCTGACGTGTTGAAATAAACCTAGCATCGGCAGCAATATAGTCGCCAGCTTCCAGAAGTAAAATGTCCCCTGGACAAATTTGAGCAGAATCAATTGTAAGTACCTTTGAATCACGTAAAACTTTTGCCTTAGGAGAAGAAATGGATTCCAGAGCATCAATGGATGATTCAGCTTTAAGCTCCTGAACAAAGCCAATAATGGAGTTAAGTATCACTATCGCAAGGATGGCCCAGCCATCGAGAAATTCTTTTAAGATGAAGGCAATGGCCGCAGCGATAATCAGGATATAAATAACAGGGCTCTTAAATTGCCGGAAAAGAATCAACCATGGACTGGTTTTTTTCTTCATAACAATGGAGTTTAATCCATACTTTTCCAAGCGAAGTTTTGCTTCTTCTTTCGTTAGACCTTTTTCTAGGTCGGTCTTAAAGTGATCGGCCACTTCTTCAACTGTTTTAAACCATGCGTTCATCTGCGGAAACCTTTAACTTCATTACTCTAAATGCCTAGAAAATTATCATAACAAAAATTCTAAGTAGATGACACTAATCAATTTTTCATTGTGCAATATGGTTTATATCTCTAAGATATCTTTATGAATTCAAAACTCTATATTTACAAATCAAGCGGTGGGATTGAACCCTTCTCCCGAAAAAAGCTTTTCCAGTCCCTTAAACGTTCAGGACTTTCCACTGAGAAGTGTAATCGTATAACCAATCAGATCTATCGCGAAATCAAGCAAGGTGATAACACAAAGAACATCTACGAAAAAGCTTTGAGACTCGTTAACAAGGAGTCCCACTATGCTGCTGTTCAATACTCTCTAAAAAAAGCTATTTTTGAATTAGGTCCCGCTGGACATTATTTTGAAAAGTATGTGGCAAGATATTTTAATGCTATAGGGTTTTATACTCAAATTGGGGTTACTTTAGAAGGCCGTTGGGTTAACCACGAAGTCGATATCGTTGCCGTCAAAGATAAAGAAAAGTTTTATGTGGAATGTAAATTTCATAATAAAATTGGAAGGAAAAATGATATCAAGACCGCCCTCTATGTGAAGTCCAGATGGGAAGATTTGAAAAAAGGCCCGGAGGGAAAAAACCTCAGTGGATTTTACCTGGTTTCTAACACTGCTTTTTCTAAAGATGCCATCAGATACTCTGAGGGTACAGGTCTAAGGCTCCTTGGAGTAAACGCACCATCGGATAAACCCTTTTTAGAAGAAATTAAAGAGATGCAGCTTTACCCGGTTACTAGCCTTAAAAGACTAACAAGAAGTCTTAAAAAATACCTTTTATCAAAAGATGTCCTCTTAGCAGAAGAAGTCGTTACACAAATTCCTATCCTCGAAAGATTTGGAATGGGTGAAGAAGAAGTGGAAGCAGTTCTTTTAGAAATTGAACTATTAACAAGGAAAAGATAATGGAATTAACTTTTTGGGGTGCTACTGATGATGTTACTGGTTCAATGACTTTTCTTCATACCGGATCAGGTTACATCCTTATCGATTGTGGTCTGGCCCAAGGAGATAATGACTCTGAAAAAATTAATAAACTCATTCCACCAATTGAGCCTTCTACCATAGAGGCCATTATTATCACTCATGCTCACTTAGATCATACGGGGTTCATTCCGCGAATGGTGAAGAAAGGATTCAGGGGTCGCATTTATTGTACTCCTCCTACTTCTAAACTCATGCAGATTATCCTGATGGATAGTGCAAAACTTAATAAAGAAGATAATTTTTACGATTCAAAAGATGTGAATATTTCCATTCCTTTGGTTCAAACTTATGAATGGAATGAAGTTTTTGAAATAGCAGGGGCTAAACTTCATTTTATTCCTGCAGGACACATTCTAGGAGCATCGTGCCTGGTCGTTGAAAAGGATGATAAAAAAATAGTCTTTTCTGGAGATCTAGGAAGATTTGATGACCCTATTTTGCACCCACATCCCTATTGTCCTGAAGCGGATGTGGTTGTGATGGAATCAACTTATGGAAACAGAGTGAGAGAATCCTCCCTACATGAAGATCTGGAGAAGTTTTTAAAGAAGGTGGCCACAGAAAAAAGAATTGGAATCATAGCCAGCTTTGCGGTGGCCCGTGGGCAAACCTTACTTACTCTAATTCATCAATTTCACCAGGAATACCCTGAGTACAAGGTAAGAGTGGTAATGGATAGCCCTATGATGAAAGCGGCCAACAATGTTTACAAACGTTATCGTGATCTCACTTTATACAGCGAAGATGTCTATGATGCTCTCTCAGATATTGATGCTATTGAGTTTCAAAAAGAATGGGAGTCCTTAAGAAAAAAAGAAGGACCACTTATTATCGTCTCTTCCAGTGGAATGTTAACGGGCGGAAGAATCGGAAGGTATCTTCTTAACTGGCATAACGATACTAAGGCCATTTTACTTCTGGCCGGCTATCAAGGAGCTGATACTCCTGGAAGAAGTCTTCTAGCGGGCTCCAGGACATTGGTGGGACCTGATGATGAAGTCTTTGAATGGAATGGAGAAATCTGGCATTCTGATGCGTTCTCTTCCCATGCAGATCAAGGAGAATTGCTTGAATGGGTAATGCCTTCACAGGCCAAAAAAGTTTTTCTTCTTCACGGAGAAAGCAGTGCTAAGGAAATTTTAAAAGGTAAGATCAAGGAAGCAGGAATAAAAGAAGTCATTATTCCTGCTCGTGGTGAAAAATTTAAGATTTAAAATTTTGTTGGAGAAAAATTTCTACTAAAGCATTTAAGGCATCAGTGGTTGTAAAAATGCCGTACACTGAACCATCCTCATCTAGAACTAAGGCCGATCCTTTTTTCTGTGAAGATAATTGGAAGGCCACATCACCAAGATTATCGTTAACGTTCACGGAGAGAATATCAGAATTCATAATATCTTCTACATGAAGAACTTTATCCCAGACTTTACCCATGTGAGTAAGAACATCTCTTTCAGAGATCATACCCATCACATTACCATCATCAATAACTGGTAAGTGTCTGATGCCATTTTCTTGCATAAGTTGCAGAGCTCGGTCCAGCTGATCTTTTGATGAAATTGAGATAACATAAGGGCTAGTAAACTCTTCGACTTTGATATCACTTATTTCCATTGAGAACTCCAATGATCAGTTTCTCTAATCTTCTCAAATATATTAACAACTGAACATGATAGAAGTCATTTTTTTATTTTAAGAAAGAATCCCCTTCTTAAAGGAAGGTGACCCTTTACTAACAGTCGACTTAACCGTTCTCAGGAACAACACACTTCTTAAACTTATAGCGTGGTACTAAAATAATGGTATGTTGGGCACCTGCTCCAGTTTGTGGATGCTTAGGGACAAGAATAATACCTACCAGTTGACGACAATTAGGAACATAGCCCGACCCCAACCTTAAGGCACGCTCAACGAGTTCATCAACTCTTGCCTGAGAGTATTCTGCGATGGAGCTATCATCGAAGTTGTCATCAATTAAAGTCCAAATGGCCAGTTGAACATCTCCAATAGTGTAACGTCCAAGACCTGATGGAGAAAGTTTTCCTACCATGTTTTGGTTGATAAGCCAGTTCACTTCATCAAGGTTTTCTGGTTTATTCACCACATCTGTTGGAACATTAGGCGAAAGCGATGACCAAAAAGTAGATTCATAATTAATATTATCTTCAATTCTATAATTCCAGTCTGCACACCAACCAGGATAAGTTCCTTTTAACAATCCACTGTCATTCACATTAACTTTAAAGTAACTCTTTCCTGTTGAAAGATGCTCTACTGACATCGTTCGTCCTTGGGCAAAGACTGTTCCCATGGAGCAAACTGAAAAAACTAAACACAAGATTAAACTTCTCACAAAGCCTCCTTTATTTAAAATGGAACAAAAAAAAAGCCGATAAGAAAAACTTATCGGCCATTATAAAACTAGGGTTATGTACTAAGGAGATGATTCGCTCTCATCCATTTGCTCTTCTTGTGGTTCTAAAGCTTCAATCTGTTCTTCTTTTTGTTGTTCAACAGATTCTTTTTCTGTCTCAAACTTATCTTCCATCTCTTGTTTTTCTCTATCGATTTCCTCTTCTCTTGCCTCTTGCTGACGATCTAGTTCACTTTTTTGTTCTTCAGCTTGAGTCTCAATCTGCTCTTCCTGTCTTTCTTTTTTGTCGCTGTCTTTACCGAACCAGTTAGCAAATGAGTTGAATGAGAAAACCGTTAGTGCTGCAATTAGTAAGTACTTCATAATTCCTCCTTTAGGATATGAATAATGTGAGATTATTCATGAGCTAAAACAATACTGAGAGAATCAATACCTCTTAGCTCCTCACTTATCTTTTCTTAAACATGAGTCCTGCTAGTATCAGTGCTCCAATGGCAAAAATGGTATCTCCTGGAGCACGAAGCCACCTTAAAGTTTTCATTAAATCAGTTTGAAGAAATTCTGCGGAACGGGCGTACCACATACCATGCTCAACACTGGCCACTGTTTGTAGCATCCCCACCGGTAAGAGACTTAAAAAGGCCATGAGAAACAGTCCAATATTAATGGCCCATAAAGAATTACCAAGCCCTCGCCCTTGCCAATTAAGGGGATAATTCATGGTCTTTAAGCAGAAGAGCATAAGACCTATACCCAGCATTCCATAAACACCAAAGAGGGCCGTATGCCCATGTAGAGGAGTCGTATTCAACCCTTGCATGTAGTAAAGAGCAATCGGTGGGTTAATCACAAACCCAAAGATCCCTGCACCGAGAAAGTTCCAGAAGGCCACTGAAATAAAGCAATAAATTGGCCAGCGATAGTCTTGAAGCCAGGTAGTAGAGCGACTTAAGCGAACGTTTCCATAGGCTTCAAAACCAATTAGGACCAGTGGAACAACTTCCAGAGCACTAAAGGTAGCACCAATGGCCATCACTGCTGTTGGAGTACCGCTAAAGTAAAGGTGGTGAAAGGTTCCTAAAATACCACCGAACAAGAAAACGATGGTTGAGAATAAGACTGTGACCGTTGCAAAAGAAGCTTTTAACACTCCCATTCTAACGAATAAGAACGCAATCACGACTGTTGCGAAAACTTCAAAAAAGCCCTCTACCCACAAGTGAACAACCCACCAACGCCAGTACTCCACAATAGCAAGGTTGGTGTACTTCCCCCACATGAGTCCAGCTCCATAAAAAAGAGCAATGGCCGCACATGAGATGAGAAAGAGAGTCAGTAAGTGTTTTGTCTCCTTCCCTTCTTTTAAAGCTGGCCAGATGGCCCTTAGAACCAGGACTAACCATAACCACAGTCCGATGAAGAGATAAATTTGCCAGAAGCGGCCAAGGTCAACATACTCAAGACCTTGGTGTCCAAACCAAAATGAAGTTTCAATACCAATCATCTGAGCAATAGAGAGGTATTCACCAATGGAAGAACCAACAACAATAATCAGAAGACTAATAAATAAGAAATTGACTCCTAACTTTTGATACTTAGGTTCATGGCCAGAGACTGCTGGTGCAATATAAAGTCCCGTTGCCAGCCAAGATGTGGCAATCCAGAAAATACCGACCTGAACGTGCCATGTACGAGACAAGCTATAAGGAACAAAGTCGGCCAATGGGAAACCATAAAAGCCGGTCCCCTCCACACCATAATGAGCTGTCACTACTCCCATAATAATCTGGAAAATAATAAGTAAACTCACCACCCAAAAATATTTCAAAGTGGCCTTCATAGAAGGAGTTTGAACTAAGTTCTTAAAGGGGTCTTCTTTGGGAAGATCTGATTCTTTAAACTCATCTTTTTCTTCTGCCACATAGTAGTAAGTCAACACACCTATACCAAGAAGTAATAGGATCACACTAAAACCAGTCCAGATAATCAATCCACTGGAAGGCTCATTGCCCACTAACTTTTCTGGGGGCCAGTTATTAGTGTAAGTGATTTGCTCCCCTGGTCTTAAGGCAGAAGATGCCCAAGCACTCCAAAAAAAGAAAGCTGACATTTTCCTGATTTTATCGGGATCATTGATAACATTTTTTGGCATAGCATAGGCTTCTCGAAGATCGGACAAATCCTCATCATCACCAAATAAGGAAAGATAATGCTTGGTCGTCTCCTCAATGGCCTGGGCCCTATCTTCACTTAGAGTAAGCCTTCCATCTTCATCAACATTGGAGTTTTTATATTCAGAAGTTATTCGACTTCGGTAGATGGCCTGCTGTTCAGTTGTTAACTCTCCATATTCTTTACCAAATTCTTTTTGAGACCAAAGATTTAAAAGAATAACAGCTTCTCGATGGAGCCAGTCCGCGGTCCAGTCAGGAGCAACATAAGCTCCGTGTCCCCAAACAGACCCCAGTTCTTGTCCTCCAATAGACTGCCATATAAGTTTTCCTTCATTAATTTCTTCGCCGGTAAAGATGAGCTTATGTTGTGTGGCCACGGCATGAGGAACAGGAGGAAGCTTGTAGTAAATTTCTTTTCCATAATAGAGTAAGACGGCAAAGGAAAAAATAATCACAGCTGCCAATGAGTACCAAAGTTTTTTTACTTTCACTAAGTCCCCCTTATTTCTAAGTAAAGACTAAGAGATATGAGAATTATTTCTCAAGCCGATGAGCATTCAATGCACAAATACACAAGAAAAGTGGTTTGATAAATTTTTCCATATTTAGAAAGCAATCATTTGAAGGGAACTCAAAGCTTTCCTAAAATAAAGGAAAGGAGGTCCTATGAAAGTAATAGTGCTTCTCCTCATCACATCTTCTCTCTGGGGACAAACCCGAAATTGTCAGCTTGAATGTCCAACCCAAGAGCAACCACTTAATGAACAATCTTCTTATGAACTGTATCGTCAAAGACAGAGTTGCTTAAGTAGTTGTGAACAGGCCAATAGACAGGAACAACAGATTCAAGCGCAAGAAGAAGATATAAGGAGACAGAAAGAAGAGATAGAAAGACAAGGACAAATGCTTCAGGAACAACAATCTGTTCTTAAACAAATGCAAGAACAGATTGATGAGTTTAGTACAAGGCCTTAGCTAGATCACGGCATTAGTTAAAGCACGTCCTGCTTCATATTCAGAAATATTACTAAGAGTAGTACTAGCGATGCCTTTCATCGCTTCATTAGTTAAAAAGGCCTGATGACTTG
>Ga0172382_10011154_pt1 | contig 11923 bp, 16 predicted proteins | sample Leawel138RmetaG_FD_122245 | JGI IMG/M metagenome (GOLD analysis project Ga0172382, IMG submission 122245) | Leachate microbial communities from a municipal landfill in Southern Ontario, Canada - Leachate well 138R metaG | ecosystem: Engineered > Solid waste > Landfill > Unclassified | place...
GACCGTAATACTTTACAGCGTAATTAAAAACAGCTGACAGCTGATTGTTTATTGTTTTTAGGTATGTAGGAGAATAATTCATTTTCAATAGCTCATTTTGCCATTCACGAATTGATTTGGCAGTGATCTTGCATGCAGCCATCTTTTCAAAATATGGAGTTATTTTACTATCAAATAAAAACTTTTTATTTGATATGGTTGTAGTTTTAAGGCGCGTTTCCATATCTTCAAAATACTCTTCAACTAAGTTTTTGAATGTAATATTACAGTCTCTTTGTTCCTTGTTCAGAAAATCACGCTCATAATCTTGGGCGTCTTTTTTTCGCTTAAATCCACGCTTTTTCTTCCTTCGGCGTACGCCCTGCCAGTCAGTATAATAGAACATGGCATACCATGTATTACGTTTTTCATCCTTGTAAGCTGGCATCAATACACCCCCTAATTCATTTTGCCATCCTTATAAATAATGCCAACATTTCAGCATAACGCCTTTCCTGTTCGGATAGAGTCAGTCGTTCTTTCTGGTGCCGTTTCAAATGCTCAATAGGTTTCCCCGCTCTTTTTCGTGCCAACTTTCTGCATATAATTCCATGCCTCTTTGCAATGGCTGGATGTGATGACAGGGTCGGCTCTTTATTGTAAAGCTCAACATAAGCCTCCCAGTCATTAGAATAATCAAGCAATGCCAGCTTTAATGTTAGCAAGTACAACTCCCACTTTTCCAAATTTTCGCATGATATAGATGTCTTATTGGCTGATATTATGTACTGACACTTATTCACAAACTGCAAACCTTTGTCATAGTCCCTTGTTCTTATAAAATATTGGCTTGTGAAATTTGCCATAGGGTAAGACAACAAAATTGCCATAGCATTGAGAGAGGCTTCGGAACCCGGCTCATCATGTATAGCAATTAAATCAGTCATTTGTTTTATATAATTCATTTTTGATGCTCTGCAATTCAAGCATCATTCTTTCCTGGTTGTTCAAATGGCAATATATCGCCCAAAATATAAACGCCAAAATCGCAAAAGCGACCCACACCTGAATCATAAGGAAAACATTAAATCTCTCCATAAGTTTTTCGGAATAGCCTGCAAATTTATTTGCAACCTTTTCAGTGTAAATTGCCTTAAAAGTATTGCCGGCAATAACTCCGCTCACAAGTCCGATGGCAGCAATCCAATATGCTAACTTTTTAAAAAAACTACTTTCAGTCATTTCAAAATAACCCCTTTCGATTTTATTTAACAATAAACGATATTTTATAACTGCCGATAGTATTCGACAAAATTAATGTAATATCATTAATGTAAGAGCTTTACAAAATTTTCAAACAATACTATTCTTAAACAAGGTTGGGCAAGGCCTTCTTTGAGGGTTATTAAAGGAGCGGCATTGCCGTTTTAGCATATTCATAACATAGAAGCAGGAGTACATCCCAACCACATAACGCTTTATAAATGAGCGAAGTCATATAACAAGCACCTTGCAGCAACATTAATTTTAGCAAGGACAATTAAGAATAGGAGGGGTATCGTGAGGAATTTAGAAAAGTTAGCCGCCGAAATAAATGCTAAATCCAAACGGGACAAGCAGTCATTTTTATACATATTGGAGCTTCTAACAAATCTAATCCTTGAAGGCACTAAGAATAGCACTTAATTTTTTCAAGTAATCCTCTAGCTGGTCTTCGGTAATGTCCTCGCCCTCTTTGATTATTCCATGTTTTATGAATTTGCGCTTAAGTATCTCTGTTGCTTCGGCATCGGAGATACTTTCGTTTGTACGAATCTTTGATATCCCCATAATATAATCGCCAGTTACATTAAAAATCTCCGCTAATTTTTGAATGGTATCGGCTGTTAAAGGTATTTTCCCGGTTTCGTATTTAGAAACCGCTGATTTTTGAACACCTAACATTTTACCTAATTGTTCTTGTGTCCAGCCTTTTTCCTCGCGTAATTCCTTTATTCTATTCATGTTCTACACCTCGCTATTATTCTAATGTATCCAATTAGGAAATTCAACACATGTATCCTAATCAGAAATTATTTTTGAAAATATTTTAAAAAACCCTTGACAAATTCCTAATAGGATACTATAATGGAAGTATCCTATTAGGACACACAAGGAAGGAGAGGTGATAAAGTGTTTGATAAATTAAAGCAAATTAGGCTAAGCAAAAACATAAGCGCAGAGCAAATGGCTTGTGTTCTTGGCTTGGAAACAAAGGCTGCATATTACAAGAAAGAGGCAGGGAACGTCAAATTTTCTCTTGATGATGCTAAAAAAATTGCTGATTTCTTCAATATGCCAATTGAGGACATTTTTTTTGACAATGAAGTGTCCCAATAGGAAATCATCTTGTGTTTTATATTCTAACATGAAAGGCGGGTGGAATAAATGGGGGCTCATCCTACGAAAGCGGCAGGAAATATGTATTATCAATGTAGGAAACAGGCTGCATTATACAATGACAAACTAAACAGCCGGGAAGGAGCTGCAGAACTGTTAAATATTTCTCCATCTACATTAGCTGACTACGAGCTTGGCCTTACGAAGGTTGTTCCTGTCGATAAAGTGGTACTTATGGCCGACACCTACAATGCCCCAGAACTACGAAACTATTATTGCACCAACGAATGTCCGATTGGCAGAGATAGTGTCCCCAAATTAGAGGTCAGAGAGCTTGATAGGCTTACTATCAAGGTGCTGGCGGCCTTTAACGAAACCGTGGCAATAAAGCAGGATTTAATCAATATTGCTGAGGATGGAGTTATAACGGACAATGAGATTCCAATACTGAAGAAAATTCTTGACAACCTTGACAAACTGTCGATATCAGCGCAAGAGTTGAAATTATGGGCAGAAAAAACAATCCTTTCAGGGAACATTTAGCTTTCAGCAATATGCAAAAAATGAAGAGCAAAGGAGGTACCGTCATGGTTTGTACAAGTGCATTTTATACAGTTAAGGAAGTGGCTGCGATATTAGGCATTGCCGAATCAACTGCTTATCAAGTTGTACAAAAAATGAACAAGGAAATCGAAAAGGAAGGCGGTTACTATGTTCGTGGCAAAGTCAACAAAAAGATTTTTCGTGAAAAGTATCGCCTTGACGAATCAGACATTGTTTTTCAAGACAACACGGTAAAAGCTGCAAATTAATCTGTAAAGGAGTTGATGCGATTGCTCTTTAAGACTTGTTCGCTTTGTGGGGCAAATTTAGACCCGGGGGAACATTGCGACTGTTTAAAATCATCAGAAAGGGAGGGAAAAAAGAATGAATACATCGGTAGGGATACAGAAGTCAAAAAGCAGATGGCTTTTGACTTCTACAAAGAAACGCCTTAGAAGATTGGCTCTTGCATTATTAAAACTTATTGCAACAATGCTTCCTGCCAGCGTCGCTTTTGGGGTTGCGTTTAAAATATTTGAGCCTATCGCAGCTACAGAGCGTGGCTATTATGGTGCGATTGGCGGGGAAATATTTATTGCTATTGCCATTTTTGTAGTGGTCTTTCAATATTCCCGATTCTTTATTGATTCTTTAACTGATAGGAGATGAGAAGATGTGGCAGTAGCAAGATGTAGGAGGTGTCGCCGGATATTAAAAATTCCTGAAAGCATCGAGGCTGGCTATGGTAGTTATTGCTATCGGTTATTGTTTGGCAAGACAATAAAGCCTAACCGAAACAAAGTAACTATTACTTCACGAGGAAGAATGACGAGAATTGCACACCCGAACAGCAGTGAGATTGCCGGACAATTGTCAATTGATAATGTTTTTGAAGGCGAGGTGAATGTTTTTGAATGACTTGAAGGCTTTAGCAGAAAAATACGCAAAATCAGAAATCACAGACCAAGAGATGTCTACGGCATTGCCGCAGGCAGAACGTAAGCTTAAATTGATCATCAGCAGAGAGGGAGACGAGAACGGCATAAGGAGAAAACCTTTTTATATTGCACAGCTTATTGCCGAAATAGTGGCTTTGGACAGAATGTCAAGCTTTCTGATAAATGTATCATTTTTGACACAAAGCGAAAGAGAGCACCCAGCACAAGGCCGCAATGCTCCCACAGACCATTATTAGTATATCATGGAAATTTAAAAAAATCAATACTTTTAGGAGGATTTGTATGAATAAATCATTGACTGAAATTAAAGAAAAATATAAAAGCTGTAATTTGCTCATGCCGTTGACAACGGAAGCGCAGCTTAACCCATTTTATAAATTGGTAGTCATGGAGGTCCAGGCTGATACTTCGGAACACTCCGGTGACATTTTCAAGGTAGGCTCTATACAGAGTGGGAAAACATGGGTTGACGTTTATTCTCCGGCAAAGCCATTGCTTATGAAGCTTGCTGCCGCCGCCGGGATACAGTTCGATCCTGCCAATACTTACGGAACGTATATAAGCAAAAACTGTTATAAGGCAAAAGCTTATGGCGCTTTGCGTATGCCGGATGGAACTGGAAAAACGCATTGTGACGAAAAGGTAATTAATCTTGATGATGAAGAAGATAAACTCCGTTTGGAATTCTTGGACAAATCTATTCAAGGAATAACAGATCCAAAGGCTGCAAAAGAAGCAGAAAAACTCTTTAAAGGAAAGTGGATTGATTCACAGGACAAATACGGTAAGCCATGCAAGGCATACAAAATCGATGAAAGCGATCGGCAAGCTTATATTGAGCGTGGTGTTCTTGTAAATATGACACTTTTGAGAAAAACGTTTGCGGAAAAGGCTATGACCGGCGCAATCTTGAGGGTTGTTCGGGCGTTAATAGGCTTAAAAGGGACTTACACCTTGGAGGAACTGAAAAAGCCTTTTGCGATCCCGCGTGTTACCTTTGCTCCCGATTATTCCGACCCAACAGTAAGGAGTGCAATGCTTGAGCAGGGCATTAGCTCTATGGGAAATATGTTTGGCGGTCCCAATATTCTTCCGGAGGCGGTGCCGGAAAAACAAGATATCATAGGCAATAATTTTAATCCGGAAGAATTTGTTGACAATGAAGCCTTTGCATCTAACGCAATAGATAATCCTGCCGGCGAATTTGATTTGCCGCCGGAGCCGGAGCTAGAGTCTGTACCCGAAGAACAGCCAAACGTTTTGCGGTGTGAGCTTTGCGAAAGGGAAATTTCCGAAAAGGTCGCAAATTACAGCACAAAACAGTATAAAAGGATGTTATGTATGTCCTGTCAAAAGGAGGTTTAATGTATGTTTATAGTTAATCAAAGTGGCACAAACAGCATCAATGTGGATTTTATAGAACAGATCGTTGCAACAGAAGGAAAATGCGGATACTTTTCAACAGATACAAAGCAAAAAGAAGTGCCGAGAATAATTGCTGTAATTGACAGCAAGGAAGAAGTTTTGGGCGAATATGAAACCCTTGCAGAAGCTAAAAAAGTATTGTCGCTTATCTCGCTTTTTATAAACAAGAATTTCTTTAAAATTGAAATGCCTCCTGGAGGGTTTCTTAAACACGCTGAAAAGGTAAAAGCCATGATGAACAATGAGAGTATAGAAAAATCCCTTATGCGGATTATAGAGGATGTTTTAAAGTCAGACAACAAAGCTCCCTTCGGCTCGTTTTCTTTCGATTTCAGAAAGGGGGAAAGTTAGTATGAAGGTAATCAAAATTGATACAGAATCAACTCTTTCAGTAATGGAAATTGCCGCTCCCATAGGCGAAAACCTTAGAAAAGAGTTAGACGGTTATATAGAACTGGTACACCCTATGGGACTTTCTCGACCATATTGTATGGTGGTAGACGAGGAGGGGCTTCTTAAAGCCCTTCCCGACAATCCAGTCGGATACTATTTATATGGTACGCATTTACACGGAAACCCCATTGTAGGAAATATATTTATTCTCAAAGAAGTTTATGGGGATTTTGCTGGTCTTAGTGATGAAGAAGCGGAAATCCTTAGCGGGCAGCTTTCCCCTATTGCAGAAACATTTAAAAATGCAAAGGAGGCCGGAATTATATGAAAATTTTACATACGGCTGATTGGCATATAGGAAACTTTCCCGGACCGGAAAAGGACGGACAAAACCTTAGGGCTATAGACACTATGAATTGTCTAAAACACATGTGCAAAATAGCCGAGGAAGAAAAGCCTGATGTTATTGTTGTTTCGGGAGATATATTCCATCAAGCTCGTGTTTGGGCGGATCGTGGACTGAGCGAAGTTAGGTATGCAATTAAAATCATTGAAGAGCTTGCTCAAATATGCCCAATTATAGTATTGCGTGGCACTCCAAACCACGATGGTGAGGAACAATTTGAACTGTTAAAGGAACACTTTGAGAGCTTCCATGGCGTTGAAATTGTCACTGAGCCAAAAGTAATACATGTTCTTGTAGATATTGAACCATTCCTTGCAAAAACTGTTGAGATTGCCTGCCTTCCTGGGTTTGACAGAGGTGTTTACCGTGCAAAGTTTCCGGGATTGTCAAAAGAAGAAGAAAATCAGGCGATCACCGAAGAACTTAGCAAAAGCATTATGGCACTAAAGGCGCAATGCAAGCCTTCTATGCCGTCTATATTAATATCTCATTATACAGTACCCGGAAGCAATACCGAAAGCGGACAGGTGCAGTTTTTCTCACAGCTTGAGCCGGTTATACTTCCCGAAACACTTGATGCAGCAAACTTTGATTTGGTTGCTTTAGGACACATTCACCGGCCGCAACAGGTGCCAAGCTGCAAAAACACATTTTATTCTGGTGCGATAAATTCATTTAATTTCAATGACGAAGGCCAAGAGCGCGGATTTTGGATACATCATTTCGAAGATTGCAAACGACCTTGGCTTACAGATTCCGAATTTCATAAGACGCCTTCCCGCGAATTCAAAACAATAAAGCTCGATGATGAAACCGTAGCTCTTTATAATGTTGCCGGCTTTGAAATGATAGCTGATGAAAATATTTATAGTGCCAAAGACTGTATTGTAAGGGTTTTGTATTCCTGTACTGAAGAAGAAAGCAAGGCTTTCAACAGGGCGGCGCTGGAACGAGAGTTATATGAGAAAGTTGGCGTATTCTGGGTAGCCGAAATTACACCTGATAATATAACCGTTGACATCAGCAGGGATAAGTTGTCGGAACAGTCGAATCCGGAAGTAAATCTCATTAACTATCTCAAAGGGAAAGCCTTTAACAGTGAAAAAATAGCGGAAATTGTTGAGATTGCAAGGCCTATTATTTCAGAAGCCCTTGCCAATGGCATTACTTCAAGGCTGACAGGTGTTTTCGTGCCTATTGAGATTGAAGTAAAAAATTATCGCAATTACGTAGAAGAGCGTTTCAATTTTAAAGATATTACTTTTTGCACCATAAACGGAAAAAATGGCGCCGGCAAATCCTCGTTATTCATGGATGCCATTTTGGATTGCTTATATGAAGAGCCTCGCGAAGGCGAATTAACTGCCTGGATAAGAGCAGATGAAAATGCTCGAAGCGGATCGATATCATTCACCTTTGCAATTGGTGATAAAACTTTCCGAGTGGTAAGAACTCGCACAAAGTCCGGAAAGGCAACATTGAATTTGTCGGAGTTGGTTGATGGCGAGTGGGAAAACCGTTCAAAAGAGAAAATTCGCGATACCCAAGAGGATATTATTAACTTGCTCGGCATGGACAGTTTGACCTTCCGCTCTTGCGCTCTTATTATGCAGGATCAATATGGATTGTTTTTGCAAGCTGATAAAGAAAGCCGTATGACGATCCTCGGAAACATCCTTGGGCTTGGCATATACGGGGATATGGAAAACTTGGCAAGGGCTCGTTTGTCCGACCTAAATAGGAAAATATTATTTGCAAAAAACGATATTGCAAACCTGCAAAACAACCTTTCGTCATACGGTGATCCTCGCTATGAAATAGAAATTAAGCAGGGCAGTATAAAGCACCATGAAGCTAAGAAAGAGGAATTAATGAAGGAGCGTGACATAGTTAATATTGCATTAAATAGCAAGCTAGAGCAGGCGGAAAGAGCTCGAAAACTTGAAGACAGTATAAATACCTTAAGAGGAAAAGAAACTGCTATACAGGCTAAATTAAAGGAACAAAACTCTATTGTAACCGGGTCTGAAATCTTATTGGCACAAGAGCCTGAAATTCAAGAGAAAATTGCCCGTATAAAAGCCCTTGAGGCAAAGGAAAAAGAGCTTGTAACGCAAAAAACCCTTTATGACAGCAAGGTTGAGGAAATCAAGGCCACAGAGTCGGAAGTAGTTCTTGCAAAAAAGCAGCTTGATGCTGAAATACAGCTGAAAATCAATGTTGTAGCACAAATAGATGCCTTAAAAACAAGGCTGGAGAAAGGCACTGAGCTGAGGCTTGCTGCCGAGGAATATGCTTCTAAGTCGGATCAGCTTTCAAAAATGGAGCAACTTTCGACAGAGTATATAAAGCTGTCAAACCAGATGGATTTAGAGCAAAAAAAATTGACAGAGTTAAAAATATCCTTTAACAATGAGGCATCATCAAGAAAAGCCATATTGGCTGATTATGAGAGAAAAACAAATATTCTTTCAGAAAGTAATTGTATTGATATTGAAAGAGCCAACTGTAAATTCCTTGCCGATGCAAAACAAGCAGCAGCGCAAATCGAAACATATCGCGCTGAATGCACAGCATGGAAGGAAGAGGAACAAAAACGAATTGAGCAAGCTGCCGAACTCGTTGCTGAATTATCTAAAAAACGAAACGATTTAGGCTTTAATGCGAACGAAGTATCTAATCTAAGGGCTGAATTGGCGAGGCTTGAACCATTAAAAAAGGAATACGATGATTTATCGGCCGCAGAAGTCGAAATTAGGCAATTGGAGATGCGTTTGGCAGACATTGATGTTTCATTATCTAACTCTCAACAACGGCTTGCACAGGCAAAGGAAAAGCTTGAAAACACACAACAACAATTGGTGGAGTGTCAAGAAAGTGCTCTAGAGTACAATGCTGTTGTATCGGAGTTATCAAGACTGCAGGAGTGGAAGGAAAAAGAAAAAATGCTCCCGGTATATCGTGAAAGGATGGCCAATGCAAAAGTAAGGATAGTGGAGTTGACAGAAGAAAACTCTGCAATTAATGCAGAGATTACAAACCTGCAAAACGAGCTGTTTGTATTAAAGCAATCCCTGGATGGCATGGAAGATTTGAAATCACAAATTGAACTGCTTGATAATGAAATCTTAACAGTGCAGAAGGATATTGATGTCTTATTAACGGAAATAGGAACTCTCCAAAAAACATTGGAAGACATTAAAAAGACAGAGGCTCAAATATCGGAATTGAGTAAGTGCATAAGCGCAGATTCAGACTGTGCAGCAAACTATGAGATTTTAAAAAATGCATTTTCGCAGGACGGCATACCACACAATATTATCCGGTCAATTGTTCCAATGCTAACAGCCACATCCAACACAATACTGGGTCAAATGACGGGCGGAAAAATGGGGATGCAGTTTGTTACCGATAAAGTTCTTAAATCGAACAAGAAAGAAGTTGTAACCCTCGACATTGTGATTGAGGAATACGGGAAGGATACCTTACCATACCTTTCAAAATCTGGCGGAGAGAAAGTAAAAGCCTCGCTTTCGGCAATATTGGCCCTTGCAGAAATTAAAAGCACACAGGCAGGGATACAGCTTGGAATGTTGTTCATTGATGAGCCTCCCTTCCTTGATGACGAAGGGACACAAGCGTACTGTGATGCGTTAGAAACCATACAACAAAGATATAGTGACCTTAAAATTATGGCTATTACTCACGATCCGACATTCAAGGCTCGTTTTCCGCAAAACCTGGATATTGTAAAAACCGAAAATGGAAGCAGGGTTATATTTGCGTGATGATTATCGGGAAAGGCAGGGGATTTTCTTCCCCTGCGAACCCCGCAGGAGGTGAGAATATGCCAAATAGAATAATTAAGGAATCTATATGCACAAGTGATAGTATTGATCAGCTTTCTTGGTTTGAAGAAGTGTTCTTCTATAGATTGATAGTGAACTGTGATGATTATGGGCGATTCGATGCGAGGTTACCGATATTGAAGTCGAGATTGTTCCCGCTTAAAAGCGTAACGGAAAAGCAAATTGAGGATGCTTTAAATAAGTTATCGACGGTAGGCATTGTCTTAGTATATGAATACGAGAATAGACCGTTCCTACAATTGGTATCTTGGGAGAGGCATCAAACCATTAGAAATAAAAAGAGTAAATACCCATCTCCGGCTGATGGTGTACCGTTGAAAGAAATTGAAATCAATTGCAATCAATTGAGTGCAAATGTTCCCGTAATCCAATCCAATCCGAATTCAATCCAATCCGAATCAGAATCCGATAGTTTGCCCGGAGCAACTGAAGTTCCTCCCGGGCCGGAGCCTGTTGTGCAAATAATTCTGAATGACAAATCTCTTTATGGGATTACTCAGAAACAAATTGACCACTGGAGAGAGCTATACCCGGCTGTTGATGTCCATCAAGAATTGCGGAAAATGCAGGGTTGGGCTGAGGCTAATCCCTCAAAGAGGAAAACACGCCGCGGGGTCTTGCGTTTCATAACAAATTGGTTGGCCAAAGAACAGGATAAAGGAGGTGCAGTGGGTGGATTCAATAGGCAATATAATGGGCAAAATTCCAGTGCCCCAAGCAGCTTCCAAGCAAGCAAGGGATTTAGAAAATAACGGACTTGTTACATCAAAGGAAGCGGTAGAGCGTGGCTATGTGTCTGATAAGATCCTGCCACCTGAGCCGGAAAAGTGTAAGTTTTGCGGTCAAACACTGTATTATGAGGGACTTGTGATTAATGGATCTGTTTTGATATGGATGACACAGCCTGAACGCTGCCGCTGCAAGAAAGCCGTTGAATATTGGAAAAAGTATGACAAGGAGCAAGAGGAAAAGAAGGCGGCCGAGGAAAAAGCAAAGAAGCAAGCGGAGATGAATGCGCGTATTCAAAGGCTTATTGGTAAGAGCGGTATAAAAAAGCGATTTATGAACAGAACGTTCGACAATTTTATAGTTAACGAAACCAATAGGGAAGCCTTTGAAATTGCAAAACGATACGCTGATGAATTCCCTAAATTTGCGGCCGAAGGCAAGGGCTTATATTTCGAGGGTACATTTGGTACAGGTAAAACCCACCTTGCAGTTGCAATAGCTCTGCAGTTAATGAATTGCAATATCCCGGTTATATGTAAAACTTCTATTGACTTGTTAAACGATATCAAACGTACCTTTGACAGTGACTACGGCAGCTCTGAACATCAGGTATTACAAGTTTATAAAGACGTTGACCTGTTGATAATTGATGATTTAGGAAAAGAGATGGCTACAGAATGGTCTTTGGCAACTTTATATGACATTTTAAATGATCGCTATGAAACCATGCGGCCAACGATTATAACAACAAACTACAATGACGAGGCTTTAGTGGCTCGATTGACGCCAAGAGGATTTGATAACACAAATATGGGCGCCTTGATGAGTCGATTAAAGGGCACTTCCGCTGTGGTAACCATGGCATGGGAAGACTACAGAAGTGGTGGTTATTGATATGGCAAAGCATTATGGAGACGGATGCGTTAAGGAACTTTGCAACAGTATTAAAAGTTTGGGAGGCAAGCATTCGGCATGGCAAGTATTTGAGGACTTTCTTGAGGTTTCAGCGATATCCATAAGTAACGCTGTTGACTGGGTGCACTCCGAGGAACGGGAAAAGCGGTACTTTGAAATTATCAAACGCTATGACAAAAGCGAAGTTGAGAAATTTGCTGAAATGTTAGGCATACTTGTAAACGCTTTGGAGCAATGTGTGCCAAGGCCGAAGGATATTCTTGGCGAAGTATTTCATCTGCTTGAGCTGCACAATAAGTATAAAGGACAATTTTTCACGCCACAGC
>Ga0172382_10011155_pt1 | contig 11922 bp, 12 predicted proteins | sample Leawel138RmetaG_FD_122245 | JGI IMG/M metagenome (GOLD analysis project Ga0172382, IMG submission 122245) | Leachate microbial communities from a municipal landfill in Southern Ontario, Canada - Leachate well 138R metaG | ecosystem: Engineered > Solid waste > Landfill > Unclassified | place...
GATCAAACTCTCCATAATTTTATTTATAGTTTGTTTTTTAGCTCATTATTTGTTTTCAAAAAAATTGGTTTGTTGTTTAGTTTGTTCTTCTTTATATGTTTAGTTTTCAAAGACCGATAAGTTACGCGTTATCTTAACGCGCTTTTATATTTTATCATAAGCAATTTTTATTGTCAACAATTATTTACCGTAAATTGTTGCCATCTTTATACAAAATATAAGGACAGCATTCAAGGACCAATTGCGGCTTTTTTAGCTGTCCAATTTTGAATAAAAAAATCACTTAAAACCCAGTTGATTTATAATAAAAATTTAATTGATTCCAATCAATCTTAAGATATCATAATAGGTTACATAAATCATCAATGCCATAAGTAAGAAAAAGACGATAGTATGCAACCAGTTTTCAATTCTTTGATTAGGTTTCTTTTTGGTTATCGCTTCATAACCTAAAAAGACTATTCTTCCGCCATCTAATGCTGGTATCGGCAAAAGGTTTAAGATTCCTAAATTAACCGATAATAGTCCAATAAAACTCAGTAGTGATAAAAATCCTTGAGCTGCAGCTGAAGAGGTTAAAGTAAAGATGCCTACAAAGCCACTCAAGTCAGAAATACCAACCAAGTCAGAACCGAATAGTAAACCTAGAGTTGAAAAAATTGAAGTAGCTGCATCCCATAAAAGCACAAATCCATTACCGATTGCACCAAAGAAACTAAATTTAGAACTTCCGTTGATTCCTATCTGCTGTAAATAGATATCTGCTCCTAAAGTTTTTAAGATTTTTTCACCATATATCAACTGCTCAAAAGTCAATAATCCTTCAGCTAATACATCACCAGATTCTACTGAATCATTAATAGCTACAGAAAGTGAAGTCCGTGAATCGATTGAATAAGTTTTTAGACTATCATCTGAATTATTCTTTACAGTAATAAGATGATTACCACCTGTTTCTTCAATAGCTGTGATAGTACCGGAAAAATCTGCTTTTACTTGTCTGTTTACAGTAAATTCGTATAAATCCTCTTTATCTTTAGAACCAGCAAGATTATTTTGTTGAAATTCTTTAACATCATCCCAAGTGCTAAATCCGACACCATCGATTGAAATTAACTCGTCTCCAGCTAATAAATAATTGTCGGATAAAAATTCTAAAGATTGATCAATTATCAACTCAGAAGTTGAAGCTTCGGCAGTAAACCTAAGTCCGTAGAACACCAATAAAGGATGGATTTCAGCTAAGGTAATTAATTCTCCATTTCTTTCAACTACAATTTCATATCCAGAAATTGTCTTATCAAGTTCACTGCTTACAGAATTCACATCTCCAGTCCAAGTGTTTACTTCCACACCATTAATCGATACAATTCTATCGCCAGCTTCAAGAACTTCTCCTGCTGGAGCTAATTCGTTAACATCAGATACAATTGTACTTTTACCATCTGGTACACCGATGGAAAAAGCAACGATTAAAAACACCACTAAAGCTAAAATAAAATTCATCAACGGCCCACCAAAGGTCGTTAAAAATCTTTGGGGTATCGTTTTAGAATCAAATCTTCTAGATTTAGGTGCTATTTGAACTTGCTTTTTATCATCTACATAGAATGCTCCATCATTAACTGGATACTCGTTAATAAACAACTTTCCATCAGTCGTCAAATCGACAGTTTCTACTTTCACTAATTTCAAATCAGCGAATTTAGCTGAATCAGGAGCGATGATAATTCGGTTGACTCTTGCAAACTCATCAAAACCTAGTCTTACTTCATCACCAATTTTTACAATGTCCGCTTCAATCTCTTCGCCAGACATTGAAACGTACCCACCAAAAGGTATTGCTCTTATTGAATAAAAGGTCTCACCTTTTTTCTTGCTCCAAAGTTTTGGACCCATTCCAAAAGAAAACTCATGACATAAGATTCCTGCCTTTTTAGCAAAAAACAAATGTCCTAGTTCATGCAAACATATAACTAAACCTAAAACTAGTAAAAAGATAATAATATCTAAAATTGTCGAGAAAAAACTTAAAGTAATAATCATAAACCAAAAATCTCCTTAATATTCTTGTTCAACTCGTTTTTTAATTTCTTGATCAAGTTGATATATTTCAGTAACGGAAGGAAATTCAATCACTTGATGATTGTCCATTTCCTTACGGACGATTCTTTCTATTTCTAAGAATGAAATGCGTTTTTCTAGAAACAGTTTCACAGCGATTTCATTAGCTGAATTTAATACAGTTCGCATTGAACCACCTGTTATATACGCTTCTTTTGCATAAGCTATCATCGGATATCTTTCTTTAGATAGCGTTTCAAAATGAAGATTATTTAATCTCATGATATCCAACTCTTGAGCAATTGATGGCTTCCTTAAAGGATAATTTAAAGCATAGGCTATTGGTAAACGCATATCGTGGTCTGCCAGTTGAGCAGTAATTGATCCATCGTTAAATTCTACTAAAGAATGAATGATACTCTCATGATGGATAACCGCATCGATTTTTTCGATATCAATATCGAATAAATATGCAGCTTCAATAATTTCAAAACCCTTATTGATCATTGTCGCTGAATCAATGGTAATCTTTTTTCCCATCGACCAGTTGGGATGATTAAGCGCGCTTTCTAGATTTACAGTTTCTAGTTCATCTCTACTTTTATCTCTAAAAGCTCCACCGCTCGCAGTGATAATCAACCGTTTTATGGTTTGGATATCCTCACCATTAAGCAGTTGCCATAAAGCACTATGTTCGCTGTCAATCGGATAAATTTTCGCTTTGGAATGGCTTAATGCTTCTTTTATTAAATGTCCGCCGACAACTAAGGTTTCTTTATTGGCTAACAATATGGTTCTATTAGCTTCAATTGCTTTTAAAGTTGGTTTTAAACCAACCATCCCCACTAAAGCATTGATGATTGTGATATCTTGACTTGGGTTAAATCCAGCTATTTCAACTAGCCCCTTTTCGCCAAAGAGAACTTTAACCCGGGGAAATTCTTTCATAATTTCTTGCGCTTCAACAGGACCTTTAACGCAGACAACTTCTGGTTCAAATTCATTCACTAGTGCTTTTAAAGTTAAAAAATTATTATAACCACTTAGTCCCGCTAATACATAATCCTTTGGTGCTGAGCGAATGATCTCAATGGTTTGGAGTCCAATTGATCCAGTAGCTCCTAACAAGTATAACTTCTTCATCATATCACCATAACAAAGAGCATTAGGAAAATAGCTGCGAACATACTGGAATCAAATCTATCTAATACACCACCATGTCCAGGGAAAATCTGTGAGTAATCTTTAATGCCATATTCTCGTTTAAACTTAGACGCTAATAAATCTCCAAGTTGACTGATAATTGATAGAGTAATAGTGAGCAAAATAACCCAAATAATATTAAGGTTAAACACTTTAAAGAAATAAGCGAAGAGTACCGCGATTAAACTCCCGATGACCAATCCACCGATTGCTCCTTCTACTGATTTCTTTGGAGAAATCTTTGGGGCTAAACGCGTTTTTCCAAATTTAACGCCAATAAAGTAGGCAAACACATCAGTGAGCATTGAAACTAAAAATAAATAAACGATAATTTCCAATGATTTTGTTCTTAAAAAAGCAAAACCAATAAATCCTAAAGATGTATAAAATATTGTTAAAATCTGTTCTGAAAAATCTTCCTTTTTAAATCCTTCAACAAAAACATAAAACAACGAATAAAACAGTAATAGACCTATTAAATATATAAAGACAAACAAATAATACCAGCTTTCATTAAAAAATATCACTGATAATAAAGTAAAACTAAAACTGAAGAAAACAGAGAAGTAACGATAAAACACTTTATCTTTATTCGTATTTAGCATTTTATTGAATTCAAAAGCTGCTATTGTAGCTAACAAAACCATGAGCCCAGAAAACAACCATTCAAGTTGACCGGAACCAAAATAGATGAACAAAGCTAAAATAACTGTTAAAACACTTCCGGTAATTATTCTTGTTTTCATTTCTTCAAGCCTCCAAATCTTCTTTCTCTGTCATTGAAAGATAGAATTGCTTTTTCTAAATCTTTCTTAGAAAAAGCTGGCCAATAAACATCAGCGAAATATAGTTCTGCATAAGCAACTTGCCAAAGCATGAAGTTTGATAAACGCAATTCACCACTAGGACGGATTAGTAAATCTAGATTTGGTAATCCCTTAGTGTATAAATGGTCCTCTATCAAATCTTTATCAATATCATTGATACTTATCTTCTTTTCCAACAAATCAATCGCTATCGCCTTAAAAGCTTCTGTCAGTTCTGTTTGTGAACCGTAATCAAAACAAATATTCAAAACCATGCCTTGACGATCTTTAGATTTATCTGTTATTCTCTTTAAGATTTTCTTATTTTCTTCGCTAAGCTTACTTTTCCTTCCAGAAAACATCACTTTAATGTCATGTTTTTCAAATTCACCTTTAAATCTTTGTTCAAATTCACCAGGTAATTTCATTAAAAAATCGACTTCAGCCTTTGGTCGAGACCAATTTTCAGTAGAAAAAGCGTAGACGCTTAACGCCTTAACACCTAAATCAGAAGCCGCAATAGCGATAGTTCGAATATTTTCTACACCTTTTTGGTGTCCGTATGTTCTCGGCATATGACGCTTTTTAGCCCAACGTCCATTCCCATCTAAAATTATCGCTATATGTTGAGGTATATTTAAATTTTCAAGTTTTTTTAGTTTTCGTTTCATAATCTATTTTTATCGACCTCTCTAATAAGTAATTATACTATATTTTATGTGATAATTCTATGAATTTTGTTTGTAAGGGCTAGTAGTACTATTAAACACAAATAAAAAACCGCAAACTTTTTTAAAAAGAATTTGCGGTTTATATTTATGTGAATCTTAGATATGCATGATATCCTTTTCTTTATCCTTAAAATACTCATCGATTTTTTCGATGAACTTATCGGTTAATTTTTGCGTTTCATCTTGATAATATACCAAATCGTCCTCAGTAATAGCCGAATCTTTTTCCATTTTTTTAAAATGAGTTATAGCATCTCTTCTAATGTTTCTAATAGCTACTTTACTATCTTCTGCCATTTTATGAATAGTTTTTACGGAATTACGACGATTTTCTTCAGTCATCGGTGGTAAAACAATTCTTACACCAATTCCATCATTTGAAGGTGTAACACCTAAGTTAGCTCCAAATATAGCTTTTTCCACTTCGCTAACCAATGATTTGTCATAAGGTTTAATATAAATTTGGTTACCTTCAGGAACCGAAATTGTTGAAACTTGATTAAGTGGTGTTTCAACTCCATAATACATCACATGAACTTTCTCTAGCATTTTTGGATTTGCTCTACCACTTCTTACTGTGGAAAATTCACGATGTAAAGCTTCAATTGTGTGTTCCATTTTTTCTTCAGCTTCTAAAAGAATAGTTTCTGGCATTTTTTATTCCCCCTTACCATTTCTGATTATCGTGCCAATGTCTTCACCTAAAATCGCACGTTTAATATTACCTTTTACATTCATGTCAAAAACATAGATGTCAATATCGTTGTCATAACAAAGAGCAGCTGCGGTTGAGTCCATAACATTTAAGCCTTTATTAATCACATCTTGATGAGTGATTTCTTTAAACTTTACGGAATCTTTATGACTTCTTGGATCTTTATCATAAACACCATCAGTACCATTTTTTGCCATATAAACAGTTGAAGCTCCAAGCTCAGCAGCTCTTAAAGCTGCAGTAGTGTCAGTAGAGAAATACGGGTTACCTGTCCCCCCACCAAAGATAACAATTCTATCCTTCTCAAAATGAGATAGAGCTTTCCTTCTGATATAAGGTTCAGCAACTTCAGGAATGTTGATAGAAGTCATTACTCTAGTTTCAACGCCTAAAGCTTCAATTGAATTTTGTAAAGCTAAGGCATTAACAATCGTTCCAATCATTCCCATATAATCCGCACTGGATCTTTCAATACCCATATCCTGGGCTTGTTTCCCGCGGAAGATATTTCCACCACCAACAATAACACCAATTTCACAATCGCAAGCATCATAAGCATCTTTAATCTCTTTAGCGATATTTTTTACTGTAATTGGATCGACCCCAACACCGTTTTCACCAGCTAAAGCTTCGCCGCTTAACTTAATCATAATTCTAACTTTTGGCATATTAACCTCCTATGTTTTTTTGAAAAAAAGGACAAAAAATGTCCTTTTTAATTAACCGACTTGTCGCATTACTTCGTCAGCAAAATTTTCTTCTTTCTTTTCAACGCCTTCACCAACAGCTAAACGCTTAAATAAAGCGATACTAACGCCTTTAGCCTTAACGTGTTGATCGATTGTAACATCAGGATTTTTAACGAAAGGTTGATTTAAAAGACAAATTTCTTTCATGTTTTTATTCAAACGTCCTTCGACCATTTTAACAATAATGTTTTCTGGTTTAGGTTTATCTGATTCAGCATTTTCGTTTAAAGCTTCCTTGGTTAGAACTTCTCTTTCATGAGCTATATACTCTTCAGAAATGTCATCTTGCGATACATATTTCGGACTAGAAGCTGCAACATGCATAGCCATATCTTTAGCTACCTCAGCATCATCACCGTTGATAACAACTAAAGAAGCGATTTTTCCGCCCATATGAACATAAGCACCAAAAGTTTGGTCAGCATTTTTCTTAACCAATTCATATCTTCTAAAAGTCAAGTTTTCACCGATTGCTGAAACTTGTTCAAGTAACAAATCACTTAAAGACTTACCGTCAACCATTGACTTAAGTGCTTCTTCGCCATTTTCTGGTTGAGTTTTAAGTAAAGCGTCAGCAATTTTTTTCACAAGTTTTGTGAATTTATCATTTTTTGCAACAAAATCAGTTTCACAGTTGAGTTCGAAAATTATCGCTGTGTCTCCGTCAACCTTAGCTTCACATGCGCCTTCAGCAGCAATTCTTGAAGCTTTTTTAGCGGCTTTGGAAATACCTTTTTCACGCAACCAGTCAACTGCTTGTTCTAAATTTCCATCAGTTTCGACAAGCGCTTTTTTACAATCCATCATCCCAGCGCCAGTTTTATCTCTTAATTCTTTTACTAATGCAGCAGTAATTTGCATAATATTCCTCCAATTTTCATTCTTAATATATCATATTTCACTTATATTTACAATAAGGATTAGTTTTTAAAAAGGGAGCAGTTTTACTTGCTCCCAAAATTATTAAAGTCCAGTTTTAACAAGTTCGATTAATTCAGCTTTTCTTAAAGATGAATAACCACTTAAGTTAAGTTCCTTAGCCATTTCCCTAAGTTCAACAACTGTTTTAGCTTCTAATTCTTCACCGCTAAGTTTTGCTTCTTTCTTAGGTTCTTCCTTAGGTTCTGCTTTAGCTTCTTTAACAGGAGCTTTTTTAGGTTCTTCTTTTTTAGGCTGAGAAGTCACTTTAACAATAACTGGTTTAGATACTTTCTTTTTAGTACTAACTTCTTCTTCCTCTTCTTCAGTATCTTCTACTTCATCATTAACGTCTTCAACTGCTTCTTCTGTATCTTCAACATCTTCATCGCTTTCGCCACCATTTGCTTCGATAACAGCATCTGCCATTTTGTTAACAATTAATCTCACAGATCTTAATGCATCATCATTAGCTGGAATGATAAAGTCCACGTCATCTGGATCGCAGTTAGTATCAACGATACCAAAGACAGGAATACCTAATCTTCTCGCTTCTAAAATTGCATTTCTTTCTTTTCTTGGATCGATAATAAACAAAGCTTCAGGAACCTGACGCATTTCTTTAATTCCTCCCAAGAATTTTTCTAGTCTTGCCATTTCTTTTCTTAAGTTAATAACTTCTTTCTTTGGCAAGACAGCAAAAGTTCCATCTGCTTCCATCTTGTAAAGATCATGTAATTTCTTAATTGATCTTTTGATAGTTTTGAAGTTGGTAAGAGTACCACCTAACCATCTTTGATTCACATAGAACTGATTAGCACGTTCAGCTGCTTCTTTGATTGGATCTTGAGTTTGTTTCTTTGTCCCTACAAATAACACCTTTCCGCCATCTTGTGCGATTTCGAATAAAGCATTGTATGCAATATCGATACATTCGCTAGTTTTTTGCAAGTCGATGATATGAATACCATTTCTTGAAGTATAGATATACTTCTGCATTTTTGGATTCCATCTTCTTGTTTGGTGTCCGAAATGAACACCAGCCTCTAATAGAGACTTCATTGGAATAACTCCCATGTTTGTTTCCTCCTTTTGATTTTCCTCCACCCATTCATAATTATTAATTCACTTAAAACTCACTATGGTCTAAGCTCATGAATCAATAACTCCTGGATGTGCGTATTTTTACGGCTATTGTATTTTATCAAATTTCCCTTGATAAATCAAGTATTATTTACTGCTCTCTAAGTAAAAAATAAAGGGATTAGTTCCCTGTAGAACCTAATCCCCCAACTCTTAAATCATTATTGTTGTCATTGTCAGCTACTAAATATTTTTTAAAGATTCCTTGAGCAATTCTTTCGCCCTTGTTCAACTGAATATCTTCACTACCAAAATTGTAAAGAATCAACATAATCTCGCCTTCGTTATCGGGATTATTATAATAATCAGAATCGATAACGCCAACTGAGTTAAGCAAAAGTAAATGCTTCTTAAATCCTAAGGAACTCCTGGGATAAACTTCTAAAACCTCATCCTGAGGCATATAGGCTTTTATTCCAGTTGGAACAAAAGCAAAATTATTCTTTTTAATAACCGTATCTAAAGCACAAGCTATATCATAACCTGCACTACCCATGGTTTTTCTCTCTGGTAAAGTCAGTTCATTTGCTTTATATTTACTTACAACTTCGAATCCTCTTTTTTTCATATTGATATTTCACCTATAAATTCCCAGCACCGGTTTGCTTAATTTGTTTTAATAATTCTTTTTCCGCTTTAGCGAGTTCTACATTTCTTTTACGGTTTTCTTCGATTCGCGATTTACGAATGTCCAATAAGTTTTTCATCGCATCTTTTTCCGAATCACCGATAAAAGCGTCTTGAGCAATAACAGTAATCTTATTATGGTGATTTTCTACCACACCATTGATAATCACCACATAATAAACTAAATCCTTTTGTTCTAACTTAATATAGCCAGTGTCAATAGTGGAAATAATCGGAACATGATCTGAAAGAATTCCGTAGTCACCATTATTAGAAGCTGAAACAACGATTGAATCAACCGTTTCATTATATAATTCGCCATCAGGTGTTACTATGGAAATTTTCAACATATGTTTTCTCCCTTACTTCATTTTTTCCGCTTTTTTTACCGCTTCTTCAATACTTCCCACTAAACGAAAAGCATCTTCAGGTAAATCATCATACTTTCCAGCCAGCAATTCTTTAAAACCTTTGACTGTATCGCTAACTTTAACAAAACTTCCCTTTTGTCCGGTAAACTGTTCAGCTACATGGAAATTTTGTGAAAGGAAAAGCCTAATTCTTCTAGCTCGATGGACAACAAGTTTATCTTCTTCACTTAATTCATCCATTCCTAAAATAGCAATAATATCCAACAAATCATTATATCTTTGTAAAGTTCTTTGCACTTCACGAGCAACTTTATAATGCTCTTCGCCGACGATTTCTGGAGTTAGAGCTCTTGAAGTAGAAGCAAGCGGATCAACAGCTGGATAAATCCCTTCCTCAGAAATCTTTCGCGAAAGATTTGTTGTTGCATCTAAATGCGTAAAAGTTGTAGCTGGAGCCGGGTCAGTATAATCATCTGCCGGTACATATACAGCTTGAATTGAAGTGATTGAACCCTTTTTTGTAGAAGTAATTCGCTCTTGTAAAAGACCCATATCGGTAGCTAGGGTTGGTTGATAACCAACCGCTGAAGGCATTCTGCCTAGAAGCGCAGAAACTTCGGAACCTGCTTGAGTAAACCTAAAAATATTATCGATGAATAATAAAACATCTTGTTTTTCTTCATCTCGAAAATGTTCAGCCATCGTCAAGCCTGATAACCCTACACGCATTCTTGCGCCTGGGGGTTCATTCATTTGTCCAAAGACCATAGCTGTCTTTTTAATAACTCCTGATTCAGTCATCTCATGGTATAAATCATTTCCTTCTCTTGTTCTTTCGCCAACACCAGCAAAAACTGAGATACCGCCATGTTCTTGAGCAACATTATTAATCAATTCTTGAATCAAAACGGTTTTCCCTACACCAGCACCACCAAAGAGACCGATTTTCCCACCTTTAATATAAGGAGCTAATAAATCAACCACTTTAATTCCTGTTTCTAAAATCTCAACTTCAGCGTTTAAATCTTCTAAAGCTGGAGCGGGTTTATGAATTGGAGAAACAGCAAATTCTCCAGCCATTTCTTTTCCATCAATCGGTTCGCCTAAAACATTAAACATTCTACCTAAGGTAATTTTACCTACCGGTACAGATATCGGCTTTCCAGTGTCTGTAACTTCCATACCTCTTACTAAGCCATCAGTTGAGTCCATTGCAATAGTTCTTAAGACTCCTCCACCTAAGAATAAAGAAACTTCTAATGTCAAATCAATTTCAACACCATGATTTTCATTCTTAGATACTTTTACCTTTAAGGCGTTATTTATTTGCGGCATTTCTCCGATAAAATGGACATCGACTACCGGACCCATGACTTGAATAATTTTTCCTGTATTTGGCATAATTCCTCCTAGTTTACAGCATTGGCACCACCGATAATATCGGTGAGCTCAATTGTAATCTGAGCTTGTCTCGCTCGGTTATAAATAAGATTTTGTTTATGAATAATTTCTTTGGCATTATCTGTAGCGTTCTTCATTGCGGTCATCCTCGAAGCGTGCTCTGAAGTTTTAGCATCTAAGATAATTCCATAAAGGGTGTTTTCTAAATATATTGGTAATAACTGATCGATAACCTCAGATATCGAAGGTTCAAAAATATATTCAGATACCGATGTTTTTTTCTTAATTAAGTCAGTTATTGGCAGAAGAACTTCTGCTTTTACTTCTTGAGATATAGTGTTGATATAATCAGCGTAAATCATTACAATTTTATCTACACCTCTGTCTAAATACAGTTTAATAAAAGCTCTAGACATCGCTTGAAAATCAATGAATTTTAAATCATCTCGAGAATTAATTGACTCCTTATTAAGTAAAGGATAGCCTTTCTTCTTACAATAGCTATAGGCTTTATAACCAATAGTACCAATAACATAATCATGTTTGTCCTCTTCGATTAGGTTTTCAAAATACTTTAAGATTTGGCTATTATAAGGCCCGGCTAAACCTCTATCACTGGTAACGAGAATATAGCCAACCTTTTTTATCTCTCTTGTTTCTAATAAAGGATGAGTATATTCAGGACTAGTTGATAAAACGTGTTCTAAAAGTTGTTTTACCTTTGCTTTAATCGGCTGAAAAGCTTTGAACTGTTTTTCAACCTTCCGAAGCTTGGAAGCTGAAACCATGTTCATCGCTTTAGTAATTTGTGAAGTTTTTTTAGTTGCTTCAATTTTCTTTTTTATGTCCCTTAATGAAGCCATGGTTTTTCACCTTCTTTTACATAAAATCTGATGTAAATCGATCGATTTCTTTCTTTAATGCTTCCTTATCTTCTAAATCATGAGTTGTTTTAATTGTTTCTAATATTTTATTAGCTTGTTTATCATTTAAGAAATGCTGATGCAAAGCTTCTTCATAACGCTTAACATCGGTGATTTTTATCTGATCTAAAAATCCATTAACAAGCGCAAATATTGATAATGTCTGTAGTTCAAAAGGCATCGGTTCATGTAAACCTTGTTTTAAGATTTCTACAGTTCTTTCACCGCGGTCTAATTTAGCTTTTGTCGCATCATCTAAATCGGATCCAAA
>Ga0172382_10011156_pt1 | contig 11922 bp, 11 predicted proteins | sample Leawel138RmetaG_FD_122245 | JGI IMG/M metagenome (GOLD analysis project Ga0172382, IMG submission 122245) | Leachate microbial communities from a municipal landfill in Southern Ontario, Canada - Leachate well 138R metaG | ecosystem: Engineered > Solid waste > Landfill > Unclassified | place...
CTTTTTACAAGTGACCTATTTAATGACCTATCAAAAAATTACAGCAAAAAAGCTTATAAATACTGGCATAGAAAGAGAAATACAAATCCCTCTTTCTCCGCCAGCTGAAAAGCAAATGATTACAAAACCCACTAAATTCAATGATTTAGTGGGTTTTTCATTTTCGGACTATATCAAATTATTCATCAAATCTCAAAGTTTAGGTGTCTTTCGAGGTGTCAGTAAAAAAGCGAACTATCAGTTTGCGATTACTTGTTTCTGATATAAATTTCCACTCTTCGGTTGGCTTGTTTTTGGGCTTCGTTTGCTTCAGGAATGGGGTAAATCGGTCGGGTGCTGCCAAAGCTTTTATACGTCAGGCGTTTTCTTGAAATACCCCGTTTGATGAGGTAACGATACATGGCTTTTGCTCGTTTTTCGGAGAGGTTTTCAATGCCTTTTTTGTCGGGATTACAGCAGATATGAGCCTGAATTTCGATTTCCAAAGGTGGGTAAGATGCCAGATTATAAAATAATTCTTCCAAAACTGGCTCCGATTCCGATTTTATTTTTTCGGAATCAAAGAAAAAATAAATGTCATTGATAACGATAGTATCGCCTTTTACGGCTCTGTCAAAAAGCTCGGTAAGGCTTGGTTTTTCAATCTCTTCAGAAAATTCCGAAGGTTGTTCTTCGGGAGGTGGTATGAGCTTTAGAGCTGCTGTTTTTTCGGGTAGGATAAATGAAAAATAAACTTCCGCTTTTCGGTTTTGAGCTTGAATAGAGTCTTGCTCAAACCGCTTTCCGAAGCCTTTTATTTCGAGGGAATCAGAAAGATATAAACCACTGTTTTTCAGCAGAGCTAAAAGATGTTTGGCTCTTTTCTCCGAAAGCATGTCGTTGTAGGGATAATTTCCTTTTACATCACAAAATCCGTAAATTTTTTCGATGACAATCGTGTCTTTCAGTTTCAAAAAATCTTCAAACTGCTTTGCTTGCTGAGCATTCAAAACCGCTTTGTCAAAATCGAAATAAAAAGTTTGCTGATGTTGCGAAAAACCAAACAGCGAAAAAAATAAAAACAGGCAACAGACTTTCATAGTAATAGACAACGCTTTTTTACCGAAAATATTTTTACCTTTGGGTATGAAAAATTTTCCCGAATCATTTTCCGAAAAGCTCCTGCAAAGACAGCAGAATTCGTCTTTACGGAAACTGCCAAAATCCAATAATCTGATTGATTTTTCTTCCAATGATTACTTAGGGTTAGCACGATCTGAAACTCTTTTCCGACAAGTTCACGAATTTTCAGAAAAGCAAAACCTCATCCGAAACGGAGCCACAGGCTCCCGACTTTTATCGGGGAATTTTGAGCTGTATGAGCAGGTAGAAAATTATTTGGCAACCTTTCACGAGGCGGAGACGGCTTTGATTTTTAATTCGGGTTATGCTGCCAATCTGGGTTTTTTCGGGAGCATTTCAGATAGAAATTCTGTGGTGTTATATGACGAACTCTCTCATGCTTCCATTCGTGACGGCATTCGCCTCAGCGGTGCTAAAGCCTATAAATTCAGGCATAACGATTTGGAAGATTTAAACCAAAAACTTCAGCTTTTCAGTCGTGAAAACCGGGATATTTTTGTGGTAACCGAAAGTGTTTTTTCGATGGATGGCGACACTCCCGATATGCCAAAACTCACTGAAATTTGCCTGAAACACAACGCTTTTTTAGTGATAGACGAAGCCCATGCTTTGGGAGTTTTTGGCGAAAAAGGCGAGGGATTGGTACAACATTTAGGCTTACACAACCAGGTTTTCGCCCGAATTATGACTTTCGGGAAAGCTTTGGGTTGTCACGGAGCAGCTATCATAGGAAGCAGCGAACTTAAAGATTATCTGATAAACTTTTCACGAAGTTTTATCTATACCACAGCCTTGTCGCCCCACAGTGTAGCTGCGATTCTGCTCGCCTATCAGTATTTGGAAAAAGCAAAACCCGAACGTGAAAAACTACAACAAAACATCGAGCTTTTTAACCGGCTTTTCCACACCACTGATTTTTCTGCCATTAAAAGCATTTTGGTTTCGGGCAACGAAAATGTAAAGCAAAAAGCCCTGCAACTGCAACAATCGGGTTATGATGTAAAACCGATTTTGAGTCCTACGGTTGCTCAGGGGCAAGAGCGACTTCGGTTTTGTCTGCACAGTTATAATACGGAAGCAGAAATTCGGAACGTAGAACAATGTTTTAGGAGGGGTTGATTGCCTTATTTTTTATTGCAATAAAGTATATTTGTAGTCCAAATTAAAAATAATGAAGCCCAAAGTTTATCCTGTCGAAAGAGTTACCCGACCCATTCAAAAATTTATCCAACAAGAAAAAGCCGGAGGTATTGTTTTAGGGCTAAGTGTAATTATCGCTTTGTTTTTGGCTAATTCGCCTTGGGCTGAGAACTATTTCGGATTTCTGAATCAAAAATTTGGTTTTCAATTTAACGGAGAGACGTATTTCAACCTTAGCATCCTGCATTGGATAAATGACGGGCTTATGGCGATTTTCTTTTTTGTAGTCGGGCTGGAACTCAAAAGAGAAATGGTGGGCGGAGAACTCTCAAACCCCAGACAGGCTTTGTTGCCCATAGGAGCTGCCTTTGGAGGAATGCTTGTGCCTGCTGTTATTTATTTTGTCCTGAACCCCTCAGGCGAAATGAGCAACGGTTGGGGAATCCCGATGGCTACCGATATTGCCTTTGCCTTGGGTATTCTATATTTATTAGGCAGCCGTATTCCGTTGTCACTCAAAATATTTTTAACCGCTTTAGCCATTATTGACGATTTGGGAGCCGTAGTGGTCATAGCACTTTTTTATACGTCCGAAATTTCAACACTCAGTCTTTTAATAGGTTTGGGAATTGTTGGCTGTATGTTTATTGCCAATAGAATGGGAGTACGAAATGTTGTTTTTTATGCTGTTTTAGGTATATTGGGAGTATGGGTTGCGTTTTTACTTTCGGGAGTGCATGCAACCATAGCAGCCGTATTAGCTGCCTTTACGATACCGTCAGACGTTCGGATAAAAGAAAACACCTACCTACAAAAAGTTCAAAGTTATCTGACTCAATTTAAGGCGATAGACCCCAATGACAAAATTCCTGCTTTAACCGCTGAACAGTTACATTTGCTGGAAGAGGTGCAAATCACCACTAAAGAAGCTATGTCTCCGCTTCAACGTTTAGAACATACGATGCACCCGATGGTAACTTTTCTGATTCTCCCTGTTTTTGCCCTGGCAAATGCAGGAGTATCTTTAAGCATTGATATAGAACAACTTTTTAGTACGAATGTTGCTTTGGGAGTTGCCTTAGGACTTTTAGTAGGTAAAGTAATCGGGATTGTAGGTTTTACTTTACTTTTCGTAAAACTCAAAATAGCTCCTTTCCCGTCAGGGATGAACCTTAAAAACTTATTCGGATTGGGATTGCTCGGAGCTATCGGGTTTACGATGTCTCTCTTTATTACCTCACTGGCTTTTACCAACGAAGTCTATGTAACTCAAGCTAAAATCGGAATTTTTGCAGCTTCGATAATAGGAGGAGTGTTAGGCTATCGGGTGCTAAGTTTGGGAAAATCTTTTAAAACAAAAGAATAACTATATATTCATAAGTATAACAGAATCAAAATGATAACACTGTCCTACCTGAAATTTCTTTTGAAATCTACTAACCATCACGGGGTACATTCGCCTTTCGTGTATGATTTGGTCACCAAGTGTTTTTACGACAAAACCATACCTCCCAAACATGCTTCTTTCAGCAAATTGCAACGACTTTTCCTGCGAATTCGCAATTATTTTCAGGTGAAATCACTTAAGGAAATTAGCCAAGAAACTCCGCTTAACCAGTCGTTTAGCGAACCCTTTGACATGGTTTTTTTTTCAGACCTTACTATGAAAAGATTTCAGCAACTACTGCCAACAGCCGGCAACGATTCGGTTTGGATTTTTCTGGGAATTCATCAAAATACTGAAAATGAGCAGTTTTGGAAAGAAGTAAAACAACACGAACGAGTAACCATAACCATTGATACTTTTGATTTGGGTTTGGTGTTTTTTAGAAAAGAACAGCAAAAAGAACATTTTATAATTCGGGTGTGATGATAATGTTGTGTTAAAAAAATGAGATTCCGGTTTATTATATTAAAATTTGTAACAATTAACTCTCATTATCGTCTTACTCAATAAAACCGGATTTTTTATGATACGAACCATTATTTATCTGCTCACGCTTCTGGTAGGGCTTTACACTGCCAATGCTCAACAAATCAAAGGGAAAATTGTCGATTCACGAACACAACAAGGCATTCCCTATGCCAATATCAAAATCGGTGAAACAGATAACACAGTTTCAAATAGCGAAGGTTTTTTTACCATTTCTGAAAAAGAAGACAACCTTGTGCTTAGCATTTCCTATTTAGGCTATCACTCCAAACAACTGACACTTGCCGAGCTCAAAAACAACAGTACGGTTGCACTGGAAGAAGGCATTTTTGAATTGGGTTCTGTTTTTATTTCTAATGAAAAGCCCAATGCAGACAGTATTATGCTGTTGGTAAATAAAAATCTGGTTCAGAATTATGAATTTGGCGAAGGCTATAAATATCGTATTTTTAAAAGAGAAACCTCACAATTTGTTCCTAAAACAATGGAAGTCGATATTACAAAATCGACCGGATTTACCAAAAAACAACTCAAACAAGCCAATGAGGAAATTAAGAAATTTATCAATAGCCTCATCAAATATCCTCCAAAATCTTATACCGATGTGCTTGTGGATTATGCTTCGGTTTCCAAAAAAACAGATGAAGGAAAATCGGCTTTACACGCTAAGGCAGAGGTGATTAAAGCCATTCGCCTGGCAGATGAAAGCCGTTCGACTTCGCTCGATGATTTAGAAGAATCGGCAACGAAACTCTTTTTAAAACACATGGATACCACCAAGTTTTACCGAATTAAAAGCGGATGGTTTGGCTCTCGGGATACGATTTCGCTGAGCAAAGAATACAACGAAAAGAAAAAAGAAAGAGACCGACAAAAGAAACAGAAAAAATCGGGTAGTATTACCGTTGAAATAAAAGACAACCTGCAGTTAGCAAAAGGCGATATCCGTAGAATTTTGAGGAGCAGCACTTCGTTTCAGAAAAATGCCCAACTCGATTTTGTTACCCAAACCCATATTTACAGCTATTCTTTTGAGGGAGTAAACTTTTTGGATGACGAAATGGTCTATATCATCGAGTTTAAACCCAAAAAGAAAAGAGCAAAATTTACCGGAAAACTCTACGTTTCCGAAACCGATTATGCAGTAATGAGAGTCGATTATGACCTGGCAGAAGGCAAGCGGTTGAGCGGTATTAACCTCAAATTGGTTTTGGGGGTGAAAGCCTTTAATAACGTAAGTAACGGAACTTTGTTGTTTCGAAAAAATCCGGATTCGGAGAAATATTATTTGTTGTATGCCTCTCAAGAAGAAGGACAATATTTTTACATCAACCGACCTTTAAAATTCATCGAGCTGACAGACAAAGACCGTGAAGTAGTGGCTTTTGACATAAAAGTAGAAGGCGATAACCGTTACAAAACCGAATACCTGAATATGGCTGTTCAAAAAATCACCGAAGCCGATGTAAATGCCATCAAAGAAAAAGAATTTCACTATCAGACACTCAAAAAATATGACCCGAATATCTGGAAAGACTTCAATGGTATCGAACCCATAGAGGAAATGAAGCGGTTTCAGGTCATAGAATAATCTTCACAGATTTCAAAATCAGGAGTTAATCAGCCCTTCTTTGTCTTTGTCAAACGAAAGGCTGATGAGTCTGCTGAAAAATTCGGTAGCGGTAATGAGCCCCTGAGCCGAAAAGCCTTTTTCTATCCAGAAATGATAAACATAAAAAAGCGAATTTGAAGCTTTGTCATAGGATATTTTGGTAAGCGGAATTTCTGTATTGAGTCGATTCACAAGAGCCAAAGCTTTCTGCTCGCTTACGTTTTCCTTTAAAGCATAACTTGTTTTGATAACAATAAATCGCTTACGGGAGTCAATATCCAGACTCAGTTGATAAATCTGCCTGATTTTGATGTGGTCGGGAGCGGTTTCTTCGACCTGAATTTTGGCATTTTCAAAAAGCGTTTTCAGATATTGAGGAGTAACCTGTGTGGGTTTAACAAGGCTTTGAGCGGTTGTCGAAAGTCCGAAAAGCAAGATTCCAACTAAAACCGTTTTTCTAAGAAAGAATAACTTTTTCATAATTTTCGTTTTTAGTTTGTTGATTTACAAAGTTAAACAAAAATCTGATACCGAAAACAACAGCAATTAACCTCTCAGAAGAGTTTTGAAAAAATACTATTAAAAAGCCTGAATATTTTTTAACTTTGCGGGATTATTGGTTTTTATGAACTTAAACAAAAAAACATGCAAGACATTATCAATCGCTTTATAAGCTACGTTACCGTAGATACCGAATCAGACCCGAATTCAGACACCACTCCCTCAACTGCCAAACAATGGGATTTGGCAAATCAACTGGTTGAAGAACTGAAAAAAATCGGGATGGAAGAAGTTACCATTGATGAGAATGCCTATATCATGGCAACACTCCCGAGTAATGTGGATTATGAAGTTCCCGTTATCGGGTTTATAGCCCATTTCGACACCACACCCGATTTTACCGGAGCCAACGTAAAACCGCAAATCATAGAGAATTATGACGGAAAAGACATCGTTTTAAACCAAGAACAAAACATAGTGCTTTCGCCAAATTATTTTGAAGATTTATTGTTGTATAAAGGGCAAACCCTTATCACCACAGACGGCACGACTCTTTTGGGGGCAGATGACAAAGCCGGAATTACCGAAATTGTTACGGCTATGGAATACCTGATTAAAAATCCCGAAATCAAACACGGGAAAATCAGAGTCGGCTTTACTCCCGATGAAGAAATCGGTCGTGGAGCACACAAATTTGATGTGGAGAAATTCGGAGCCGAATGGGCATATACTATGGACGGAAGCCAGATTGGCGAATTAGAATACGAAAACTTTAATGCAGCAGGTGTGAAAATTACCATTAGCGGAAAAAGCGTTCACCCGGGATATGCCAAAGGAAAAATGATAAATTCGGTTTTGATTGCCAATAAATTTCTTTCAAAACTTCCGAAAGACGAAGTGCCCGAAAAAACCAAAGGTTACGAAGGATTTTTTCACGTAAGCAATATCAAAGGAAGCATCGAAGACACCGAAATCGGACTGATTATTCGTGATCACAACCGCAAAAGGTTTGAAGACCGCAAAAAGCTGATTACAAAAATCGTCAAGAAAATCAATAAAAAATACGCTTATAAATTTGGCGGAGATATCATCAAAGCCGAAATCAAAGACCAATATTTCAATATGAAAGAAAAGGTGAAGCCTGTGTTTCATATTGTCGAAATTGCCGAACAAGCCATGAAAGAAGTGGGTATCAAACCGATTATCAAGCCCATCAGAGGCGGAACAGACGGTTCACAACTTTCTTATATGGGGTTGCCTTGCCCGAATATTTTTGCAGGAGGACACAACTTCCACGGAAAATATGAATACGTTCCGGTAGAAAGCATGGAAAAAGCAACCGAAGTTATCATAAAAATTGCTGAACTTACGGCAAAGAAGAATAAATCATAAAAAGCAGTTTTAGCTTAGAGCCTGTTTAAATTTATATTGTGGGAATGTTTATAGCTTATTCTTGAGCGAAACAAATTATTAGATAAATTTTAAACAGGCTCTTAAGGGCATTGATTTATTCTTTTGGATAAAATATGGATAAAATACAGATAATTCATATCTTTGTGCAATCCTTTTTTGGATAAAATACGGATATGATATGGATAAATTCATTCAGAAACTCAATTTTGATTTTGCCACCAACCAAAAAATAGTACAGCTTATTGGTTACATTGACGGTTTCAAAGGTAAATGGAACATTGTAGAGAACAAAGAAAACCGCTATTTGAAAGAGTTGCGGAAAATTGCAACGATTGAAAGTATCGGTTCTTCTACAAGAATTGAAGGAGCAGCACTTACCGACAAAGAAGTACAGGAATTACTGAATGACATTAAAATCACAAAACTAAAAAGCCGTGACGAACAGGAGGTAATCGGTTATTATGAAGTTTTGGAACTTATTTATGACAATTATTCTAATATACGTCTTTCCGAAAGTTACATCAAGCAGTTGCACCAAATGTTGCTGAAATACAGCAATAAAGATGAACGGCACAGAGGAACTTATAAGTTTCTTTCCAATAAAGTAGTAGCAACTTATCCGACAGGCGAACAACGAACTATTTTTGCGACTACCGAACCTGCATTAGTAGCAGGAGAAATGCAGGAATTGGTCGAATGGACAAACGAACAGTTGGAACATAAAAACATTCATCAACTTATTGTTGTCGGGAGTTTTATTTACGACTTTTTGAGCATACACCCATTTCAGGACGGAAACGGCAGACTTTCCCGATTACTGACAACGCTTTGCTTGTTACAAAATGATTATGCTTTCATTCAATATATCTCGTTTGAAAATCATATTGAACAACACAAAAAAGCCTATTACGAGGCTTTGATGAACGGACAGAAAAATCGAGGAACAGACAACGAATGTATAGATTTATGGTTAATTTTCTTTTTAGAAAGTATAAAAACATTGACCGAAAAATTAGAGCAAAAATATGACGTATTCAAATCCAAAGGTGGTTATCTGAACGACAGACAAAAGCTAATAAAAGATTTTATTACAAACAATCAACCTGTTAAAGTAAGTGATTTGGCAAAACAATTTCCCAAAATCGGGTTAAGCACTTTGAAAAAAGATTTACAATACTTACGAGGTGAACAAGTATTGACAATGATTGGAAAAGGAAAAGGAACTGTTTATGTACTGACTGAAAAAGAGTAACCCAAGCACTGCCCGAACCGACAACAAGGCTTTTTTGCGTCAGGCGGGCTGAACGGCTCCATATCAAACTCAACTTTCGTTCTTCGATTAGGTTTCAGTGCTGAAAATCCCACCTTTTCAGGATAATAAAACAGCATTTTTAAACAAAAATATATATTGAAATTTTCTCCAAAATAACTTCTTTTTTCCGTCTGAAAAATAATATCTTCGCTTTCTCGTTATGCTATTGAGTTTTTAGTTTTTGATTGATGTTTAAAAAAGCAGTATTTTTTATTTTTTTGCTGGTCAACATTCCTGTTTTGAGTCAGGTTGGCGGGCGGTCTGTTTATCAGTTTCTCAATTTGATGACTTCTCCCCGTCAGGCGGCTATGGGAGGAAAAGTGATTACAATTTATGACTATGATGTCAACCAACCCCTTTTTAATCCGGCTACAATCAACGTAGATATGGACAATCACCTCTCGGTCAACTACGGAAATTATTTCGGAGAAATAAGCTACGGAACCGCTGCTTATGCCTATACGTGGGACAGACGGGTGCAGACTTTTCACGCAGGTGTCAACTACATCAACTACGGAACTTTTGAAGGTCGGGACGAAAACGGACTCCTCACCAGTGACTTTACAGGTAGCGAAATGGCACTCTCTTTCGGATATGCCTACAACATTCCGTGGACGGATATTTATCTGGGAAGTAACCTAAAACTCATTACCTCAACTTTAGAAAGTTACAGCTCTTTTGGTGCTGCTCTCGACATCGGAGCCATTTATATCAACCCTGACAACGACATCAACATCGCTCTTTCTGTTCGGAATATCGGAACTCAGATTACCACCTATGCAGGCACTCAGGAGAATCTGCCCTTTGAAATTATAGCGGGAATTTCTCAGGAATTAGAGCATGTTCCGCTACGATGGCATCTCACTTTGGAAAACCTCCAACAATGGAATGTAGCTTTTTCAAATCCGGTTTACAACGAAGAAAGCCTTGACGGAAGTGTGAAAGAAGACGAACCTTCGTTTGTCAACAATGCACTCAGACACGTGATTATCGGGGCAGAACTTTTCCCGAAAAAGAGTTTTAACATTCGGTTGGGCTATAATTTTCGCAGAGGACAAGAGCTGAAAATGGAAGAACAACGTACTTTTGCAGGGATTTCGGCAGGATTCGGGTTGAAAATGGGAAAACTCCGCTTTGATTATTCGTATTCTCGTTTTACCTTAGCGGGAAATACAAGCCTTTTCGGAGTGATGATAAACTTACAATAGTGATAATGAAAAAAACACGTTACTTACTACTGATTTTACCTTTTTTGGCGATGGTTTCCTGCAAATCTGCTTCCAAAATAAGTCGCAACTCCCCTACCCCCGAAAAAACTTATACCAAATCTGAGAAATCGGCTGTGAAAATGCAAACGGCTTCGGTTTTTGACACTCCTGCAACCATCGAAACCAAGTCGGTTAAAGGTAACCTGAACAAAAATGTTATTTCTACCGCTATGGATAATCTGGGTGCCAAATACAAATATGGAGGTACCGACAAATCAGGGTTTGACTGTTCGGGTCTGGTATATGCTACCTTTAAAAAATTTGATATTGCTCTGCCTCGTTCTTCCTACGAAATGGCTGAATTCGGGCAAAAAATCAAAGATTCAGATATTCAGCAAGGTGATTTGGTGTTTTTTATTACCAACGGAGGCAAACGTATCAACCATGTCGGGCTGGTGATTGAAGTGATGAAAGACGAAATTCTGTTCGTACATTCGTCAACCAAAAAAGGCGTAATTGTTTCTTCTACCAAAGAGCCCTATTATCAGAAAAATTACGTTAAGGCAACTCGAGTCCTTAATTAAAAACCTGTTTTTTACACGTCATAAAAATTTTAATCCGCTGTTCACAACTTTGTAGTCACTAAAAAAAACACTATTTTTGACTCTTGTAAAAAACTCTCTAAAAATTAGCTTATGTCTTTCCTCAGAAAAGTCCTGATTTTAGTCTTGTTGGGTAGTTCCTGTATTGCTTTTTCACAATATACGGATGTGATTAACTCCAACAGACCGGGAGAATCTATGGGAGCTTTTGCTGTGGGAAAAACCATTTTTCAACCCGAAGCAGGCATTTCATACATTACCGAAAATCACAATCTGCTGGGTTATGAAATAGCAGGTTTTTTTATGGATTTCGACCTTCGTTATGGTTTCTGGAAAGAAGAATTAGAGTTTATTGTAGATTTACAATACCGGAACGACACCTACGAAGCTCCTTTTGCTGACCCTTTGAAGCGAAGCTCTTTAAAAAACACTACTTTCGGGTTTAAATACCTGATTTACGACCCGTTTAAAAACTACAAAGAAACCGTAAACGTATATAGCTGGAAAGCCAATCAACGGTTCAAATGGAGGCAGCTCATTCCCGCTGTTTCGCTCTATGGCGGGGCAAATCTAGTTTTTTCAGACAACCCTTTTACCTTTGAAGGCGACCCTATTGTGAGTCCGAAAGCAATGCTGGTGTTACAACACCACTTCTCGGGAGGCTGGGTTTTTGTAACCAACCTGCTGGCTGATAAATTCACTACCGATTACCCGACTTTGGGAGCTATTTTTACCGTTACCAAAAGCCTGAACGACAAATGGAGCGGATTTCTCGAATATCAGGCCTATCAAAGTGATTATTATGCAGATATTCTCCTTCGTGGAGGAGCTGCCTATCTGCTGAACGACGATTTACAGCTCGATGTTTCTGTAGGAAAAAACTTCAAAGATACTCCCGATGTTTTCTACGGAGGTATAGGTGTTTCGTGGAGGTTTACACTAAATTATCAGGATGTCATTCTCTTTGACGATATCAAAGCAGAAGATACGGGCAAAAAAGAGAAAAAAGAGAAAGAAGAAAAAACAGAGGAAGTCGAAGCTCCTCAGGAATAAAAAAACAAGCGATGATCACCATTAAA
>Ga0172382_10011159_pt1 | contig 11921 bp, 11 predicted proteins | sample Leawel138RmetaG_FD_122245 | JGI IMG/M metagenome (GOLD analysis project Ga0172382, IMG submission 122245) | Leachate microbial communities from a municipal landfill in Southern Ontario, Canada - Leachate well 138R metaG | ecosystem: Engineered > Solid waste > Landfill > Unclassified | place...
CCTGGCGGTCGTGCTTTCCCACACGTCACCCGCCCGGGCCAACGCAGGGCCGACCCGGTGGGGCGCTTATCCCACGAGCAGCGTCCTCGCCGTCGAGTCGGATACGCCCATTCAGATTGACTCCGAAGACCTCGTATTCGACTTTACCGATAACGACGATCCCGTCGCCAGAGAGGAGCTCGACGCAGGCTGGACGCTCGGCGGCCGGGTGAGCGCCACCTACGACATGTCCAACCCGACGAATCGCTTCCAGAGGGTGCAGATGGCGTTCCCGTTCGTGGGGAACCTCGCATCGCTCGGCTCGCAGAATATAACGGTCGAAGCGGGCGGAAAGCCGGTGGCGTTCGACATCTATCCGGGCAGTCTCATCGAAACGTCGTACGACTATTCCGCCTACGACGAAACGGAAGAAAACCCGGCCGGAGATGTGTTTGATTTCGACAAAATCGTTGCGGAAATTACGGACGAGCCATTCACGTCGGAACATTTTACGAAAAACGAGAAGGGGAAACTGTACACCTTCACCGTCACGCCGATGCTGGGCGAGGACGAGAACATCAACTACGCCCTCGATTACACCTTCGATCCGGAGCGCACGAACGTGGTCGCCCGGGGCTTTAACGGATTCAGCCGCACGGGGATGGACATCCGCAACACGGCCTGGTGCCGTGAGACGACGACGCTCGAGCTGTTCGTGCTGGGTGACGATATCGAAATCCTCCATTCTGCGTATCTGGACGGCGAGGAGACCGAGCCGACGGATGCGTTTACGAGCTTCGTGAGCGCTCAGCCGATGAGCGTGTACACCTACGCGGTGGAGCATCTCCGGAGCGGTCCGTATATCGGCAGGGAGGAGTCGAGCAAGGGTGACATTCTCGCGCTTTCCGATGCGCAGGTCTACAATGCCTACGCAGTGATCCTCGACCGCTGCTTTAGCCGCAATGCAGGGTATGCGTCGGATTACGACCTGTCGGATGCGCGCCATACCGACCGCATCATCACGCTGGTGTACAGCGTGGATTTCCCGGCAGGCAGCAGCAAAAGCGTGCGCGTCAGCTACAATACGTACGGCAGCATGGACATGCGGAAGACATCGAAGCCGATGTACACGTTCGACTACATCCTCAATCCCGCCGGCCGGTGGAGCGCGTTTAAGGATTTGAGCATCACCGTAATCCCGCCGAAAGAGGCACCGTATGTTATCCAGAGCAATGTGGAATTCGAGCGTCAGCAGGACGGCACCTATGCGACGACGCTGGAAGAGCTACCGGAGAATGACCTGCGGTTTACGCTGTACGAAAGCGCGGGCATTTCGCTTGGCGACCGGATTAAAGGGAGCCTGTTCCGCAGCATGGGATATCTGTATCCGATCGTGATCGGGTTCGGCGTCGTTCTTGCGGGCTTCGTGATTCTCGTCGCGCTGCTCGTGCGGCATCGCCGGAAGAGAAAGCAGGCCCGGTAGCTGTACACGGTATGATCTGCTCGCGTAATAGAAAAAGAACAACATAATAAAACCGGTTCGCTCGACATACGAACGGACCGGTTTTTTTAATTCCGTAACCGCTGACTACGCTTTTCGACAGAAGTCGGTCATCTGCCACGGCTCTTTTTCGGGAACGGGCACGCCGCCGGCTTCGATGTTCTTCAGAAGCCAGGCCATGTTCTTACCCACGAGACGCATGGTCTGCATGCCCTCGCGGTCCTGCAGCACTTCCTCGGGCTTGCGTCCGTGGACGGAGTTCCAGTACTGGGACGATACGACCGGCATGTGGTTGATCGTAAAATACTTGTTGAGCCGGTCGAAGGCCGCGCTGGCTCCACCGCGGCGGCAGTTGACGATGGCGGCAGCCGGCTTATAGGCGAGCGCCGGTGCCTGGGCGTAGAAGATCCGGTCCAGCAGCGCGCAGAGCTGTCCCGCCGGAGCTGCGTAGAATACAGGCGAGCCGATCACGATGCCGTCGGCGGCGATCATGCGCTCAGCCATTTCGTTGCAGATATCGTCGTCGAAAACGCAGCGTCCGAGCTTGGAACATTTCCAGCATTCGATGCAGCCGCGAACAGGATCGGTCCCAATCTGGAAGAATTCCGTTTCGATCCCTTCGGCTTCCAGTGCGTTCGCCACTTCCCGAAGCGCCGTATATGTGCAACCCGCAGGTCTCGGGCTTCCGTTGATCAATAATACTTTCATACAATACACCTCTTTCCGGTACGTAAGTCCGCTCCGCGCCAGGATCGCGCGTATGGGGGTATTATAGCATATTTTATCAAAAATCCCTCACAGGCTGCGTATCATCTTCACTTTCTTCTGGTCGTACGGCCGGTATCGCAGATCAAAATCGATCTTCGTGCTCTTGTTGACGATGCCCTTACAGTGGGAGAACGTATCGAAGCCGGCCTTGCCGTGATACTGCCCCATACCGCTTTCGCCCACGCCGCCGAACGGCAGGTGGGGTGACGAAACGTGCATGGCGCAGTCGTTGACGCAGCCGCCGCCGAACGACACGGTTTTTTCAACCCGCTGCCAGGTCGACGCATCGGACGAAAACAGGTAGAGCGCCAGCGGTTTCGGCCTGCACCGGATTTCGATAATCGCATCGTCCAGCCGGTCGTATTCGATGAGAGGCAGCAACGGTCCGAATATTTCCTCCTGCATCATCGGTGCATTGAAGGATACGCAGTCGAGGACCGCAGGCGCGATGGAGAGCCGGTCGGGAAAAGCTTCGCCGCCGATGACGATTTGCTCGCCCTCCATAAGGCCGCACAGCCGCTCAAAATGCTTCTCGTTGACGATGCGCGGATAATCGGTCACCGCGCCGCTTGCATCCCTGGGATAAGCGTGCGCAATGTGGTGACGCAAGCGTTCGATCAGTTCGCCCTTTTTGCTTTTGTGCACGAGCACGTAGTCGGGCGCGACGCAGGTCTGACCGGCATTCATGTACTTCCCGAACACCAGCCGCCTGGCCGCGAGGTCGATGTCGGCTGTCTCGTCCACGATAGCCGGGCTTTTCCCGCCCAGTTCCAGCGTGACAGGGGTCAGATGTTTCGCCGCGGCTTCCATGACGACCCGGCCCACCGCGACGCTGCCGGTAAAGAAGATGTAGTCGAACTTCTCCTCCAGAAGCTCGGTGTTTTCCCTGCGGCTCCCCAGTACGACCGCACAATAGGCGTCGTCAAAGCAACGCGCGATGAGCTTCTCGACGACTTTTGCCACAGCCGGTGCGTAGGCCGAGGGCTTGACCACGGCGCAGTTGCCTGCAGCGATCGCGCTGATCAGAGGCGAGATCGTCAGCATAAACGGATAGTTCCAGGGCGCTATGATGAGCGCCACGCCGTACGGCTCGGGAACGGTGTAGCAGGCAGCCGGAAACAGGGCAAGCGGTGTTTTGACCCTTTTCCTCTTCATCCATTTCGAAAGACTCTTGACGGTAACCTTTATTTCGCTTTTGACCGTGCCGATCTCGGTCATATATCCTTCAATCTCGGATTTATTGAGATCCGCCGCCAGCGCCGCGAGGATGTCGGGTTCCATTTCGCCGATGGCTGCGGACAGCTTCTTCAGCGCCGTCACACGAAACGAATAGTCCAGCGTAGCACCCGTTGCAAAATACGCCTGCTGCCGTTCGATCAGTTCGGATATGCGCACAGGCCGCCTCCTTTCAGCAGAGTTTTTCTTTCAGTCGCTCCTGCAGTTCCTGGGAAAAGTTGACGCCGGCTTCGTCACCCAGCACTTTTAAATACTTAGGGACCGATACATTGATTCGCATAGTCGTCATGTCGTGAGCTTTTCGATATCTTGCAAAATCGATGTCGACCCAGGAGATAAGTTCCTGCGGGCCATGGACCGGTTCTTCGGCCGAAGGCTCCGGAATCGCCCGGCCGTCATCTTCTTCGCTGATTCCCCACAAGCCGATCGCATCGCGTGCCATATAAATGGCGTCGGCCAGATCGTTACCCTGCGTATTAATGTCCAAATCGGGCACCGTTACGACGTAGCCCGTTTCGACAGGAGTTAAAACCACCGGATATACTTTTATCATAACTCATCATTCCTTTCTATATTGAGTCAGGCAGCCAATCATTTGAGCCCTCTTCGCTTGATAATCTGCTTAGCTAATAATTCATTAATTTCATTGTGCCTCGGTATTGGCTCATTGGCTTTACCATCAGTGAAAATACTGTGATCGCTCCCTTCGCGCTTCAGCCACCAGCCATTTCGTTTTAGAAGTTTAATAAGATCCTCTCTTTTCATATGCCCACCTCAATTTAATCATACACATTGGTTGTGTATAAGTCAATGAATATCTTCTCATCCCGTTCGGGCGAAATGCCGGTCAGCATCCTCGGAGTCGGTTGTGATATAATCGATGGCGAATAGGTTCGGCATCACTGAATCGCTGAGCAGAATTTCTAAAAACGCGAATATCAAAGGAGAGCCTGCCATGCAACAAAAAACTACGCTCTTAAAAGGAAAATACGTGATCGGCTACGACGGGGAGCAGCACGTCATCTACGAAGACGGCGAGGTGGTGTATCGTGGATCGGATATCGTGTTCGTCGGCCACGATTATCCGGGTCCGTGCGACGAGGTGTGGGATGCGGGGCTTTCCATCGTCAGTCCCGGGTTCATCGATCTCGAGGCCGACGTCGACACGGACCACGCGAATTTCGACGTTGTTCTTTTTAAAAGCGATCCTTCGGACGGGCTGAACTTCGAGCCGGCCATGGGTCCGAGGTTGCGTGACCCGTATACGGACGATGACTTCTACATCCGTCAGAAGTACTCCATGGCACAGCTGATCTTAAACGGGGTCACGACGATGATGCCGATCGCAGGCGAGCGCTTCCACGCGTGGAGCCAGACGGCGCACGAGTTCGAGATCATGGCCGAAGCCGTCGAGGAAATGGGCGTGCGCGCCTACTTAGGGCCGAGCTTTAAGTCCAGGCCATTTCGCTTTGCCGAAAACGATCCGGTAAAAGAAGAAAAGAGCTTCCGCGAAGCGGTAGAATACTGCGAAAAATATGCGACGGCCGGGCATCCTCTGATCCGCCCGTTTATGAACCCCTGTCAGATCTCGATTACGGAGCCGGAGATTTTACAGCAGGCCATGGCCGTTGCAAAGCGGCTCGATGTACCGATGCGGCTGCACGCCTGCGAAGAGGATGTGGAGTGGAAGTATGTCCTGCCGCGCTTCGGAAAGACGACGGTCGACCTGTTCGAGGATCTGGGGTTGCTGACGCCGAAGCTGTTGATGCCGCACGCGATTACGGTCAAAAACAGCGAGCTCGAAAAGCTCGCCCTGTACGGCGTGACCGTCGTACACACGCCGATTGCAGAGGCGAACTACGGGGCGGGACTGTTTTCGTTTGCGAAGTACCTGGATTACGGAATCAACATGACGATCGGCACGGATGCGCAGCCGGTGGACATGATTCAGAACATGCGGCTCGCCTGGCACCTCGACCGCCTGTGCGAGTGGAAGGTCATCTATACCAGGTACGGCGAGGACGGCAGCATGGAGAATCGGTTCGGGCATGAGCCGCACTACCCGAAGACGACGGCGGCGGACTATTTTAATGCTGCAACGGTGAATGCGGCGAAAGCCCTGGGACGCGACGACCTCGGCGTGCTGTGCGAAGGAGCAAAGGCGGATATCATCGTCATCGATCTCGACGATCTGGCCGTGGGACCCGTCGAGGATCCGATCCGGACACTCATCGTCAGCTGCGTCGGAAACAATGTTAAGCATACGATCATCGACGGCGTCGTCCGCATGAAGGATCGCGAGCTTATCGGCATCGACGAGCCTGCGCTGCGCATAGAAGCTCAGCGCGTGTACGATCGCTTCCTTTCGCTGTACGGTCAGTACGAAGCGAGCGGGCACGGGCTCGACGTGCTCTGCCCGCCCAGCATGCCGTTATACAGGAAGCTTTGATTTCAGCTCCTTCCTGTATAACTCTGCCTTGAAAGCTATACAGGAAATCCCGATTTTGGCGTCTTCCTGTATAACGCTGCCTTGAAAGTTATACAGGAAGCTTTGATTTTGACCTCTTCCTGTATAACTCAGCTTTAAAAGTTATACAGGAAGTTTTGATTTTGGACCTTTCCTGTATAACTTCCCCGACGCGCGGGAAATATATACCTAGATAGAAAATAGACGCCCGGAGGCGTCTGCTTTACATTTCTAAATACATTTCCACAGCGGCGGCATCCGGTAGCTGCAACAGCGCTTCGATATAGCCTTCCGGCTGCTCGCATCTGGAGCGACGGATTGCCGCACGGGTACGCGGGATAAAACCGGCGGCCATGCTCAAAGAGTCGATTCCTATCGCGAGAAACACCGGGATCAGCTTCTCGTCGGAAGCGGCTTCGCCGCACAGACCGACCGGAATGCCGGCCCGGTTTGCGCTCTGTATAGATGCAGAAATCAGCGACAGAACCGCCGGATGATACGGTGTATACAGAGAAGCCGTGTCGGGATTGCCGCGGTCACACGCGAGCGTATACTGAATCAGATCGTTCGTACCGATGCTGAAAAACTCCACTTCCTCTGCCAGGGCATCGGCATGCAGTGCGGCGGCCGGCGTTTCGATCATGATCCCCAACGGGACATCAGCGCAAAACGAAACGCCGTCTCTTTTCAGATCGCCCTTCACTTTGTCGATAATCGCTTTTGCCTGACGGACTTCGTCGACCGTGTTGATCATCGGAAGCATCATCCGGAGGTTGCCGTGCACGCCGGCACGGAGGATGGCGCGAATTTGCGTTTCGAACAGATTCGGATGCGCAAGGCACAGGCGGATCGCCCGCAGACCCAGGAACGGGTTATCCTCTGTCGGCAAATCCAAATACGGAAGCTCTTTGTCTCCGCCGGCATCGAGCGTACGCACAGTGACCGGCTTCTCTCCGAACGCTTCAGCAACCTGCCGATAAGCGTCGTACTGCTCGTCCTCCGTCGGCGGCCGGCTTCGCTCCATAAACAGAAACTCCGTGCGGAACAAACCCACGCCTTCGCCGCCGTTTTCGAGCACGGCCTGCACATCCGAAGGCGAGCCGATGTTGCCGAAGAGCTCAATCGCACAGCCGTCGAGCGTAACCGAAGGCTGGCCCTTCTGCGATTCCAGTTCGCGCAAGATGCGGCGCTGTTCTTCCTGTCGATTCTCGTATAGTGCGGTTGTTTCGGGAGACGGCCGGAGGATGGCGATGCCCGCATCGCCGTCGATGATAACGGTATCCTCAAACCGCGCCTGCTGCAACAGGTCGGCGGCACCCGCGATGGCAGGGATGCCCAGCGACTTTGCGAGGATGGCCGCATGGGACGTCGCACCGCCGCGCACCGTGGCGATGCCGGCGACGTTCACAGGGTCGAGCGATACGGTGTCGGAGGGTGACAATTCCTCTGCGATCAAAATGGTCTGCCCAAACAGGGGGTGGGTGACTTGATTGGGAAGTACAGCGGTGTCCTGCGCTCCACTCGTAAGCAGGCGCAACAGCCTCGATGCGATGTCGCGCACGTCGCCGGCGCGGGCTTTGAGATATTCGTCGTCGATGGCGTCGAACAGGGCAATGTACTGGTCTGCCGTGTTCTGCACTGCCGCTTCGGCGCCGGCGCCTTCCTCGCGGATGCGCGCGTCGATGGCGGAACGAAACTCGGGATCCTCGAGCATCATGCGATGTGCGTCGAAGATGGCGGCTTCGTTTGCTCCGAGGCGCGCTTCGGTCTGCGCGCGGAGCGCCTGCAGGTCGGCGATTGCCTGTGTGACGGCTTCTTCGATGCGCGCCAGTTCGGCATCGACATTGCGGGCCGTGTGTCGACCGGCTGCCGGTACAGATGCCGAAAGCATGCGGCCCTGTCCGGTATCGATGTCCGGCGTCGAAAGCACACAGGCCTGCCCGATACCGATGCCCGGCGATACGGCAATTCCTTCGATTGTAACGTCGACGTGGCTCATTGCGCGCCATCCTGTTCTTCGAACGAAGCGAGAAGCGCGGTCAGTGCGTCGATTGCCTGCTGTTCGTCAGCTCCGTCGGCCCGGATTGCGATTTCATCGCCGGCAGAAATGCCGCCGCTCAACAGCGCCAGGATGCTCTTGGCGCTCCATTCACTTTCGCCGCGGATGACTTTGATATCGGATTCGAAGCTCTGCGCGATCTTTACGAATTCGGCTGCCGGCCGGGCGTGAAGACCGGAAGCGTTGCGCAGAATGACTTGTTTTTCTACCATGGTTTCGGTACCTCAAATGCAAGCAAAGCTTCTCTGGCGCCTTCGACGGCGGAGGCGATCAGCTCGTCGACGTCTGCTCCCTCTGTGCGCGACAAAGCCAGCTGCAGCAGCAGCGGCACGTTCGTGCCGGTCAGCACGCGGAAGCGGTCATCTGCCAGCGCAAGGCCCGCGGCGATGCGAAACGGCGTGCCGCCGGGCAGGTCGGTCAGGATGACGAAGCGGTTGCACGCGCTCATAAAATCTGCCGCCGTCAGGAGATGCTGCTCCAGCTCTTCGCCCGCCATGCCGGCTGGAAAATCCACGCAGACGACGTGCTCGAGCTCACCTGCCAGCATGCGCACGGTATCCGCAAGTCCCCGGGCAAATTCTCCGTGACCCGCTACGATGAGGCCGATCATGCCTTCACCATCCGCGCTTTTCGCACTTCCCGCGCCCGTTCGATCCCTTCGAGAAAGACTTTTGCTCTTTCCGGATCGATGGGGTTGCGCATGTTGCCGTTTTTGATCCACGTCGCGACGCTGACGCCGTCGTAGTGCTCCATCAGCTCGCTGATGTTGTCACCCGTGGCACCGCCCCCGAGGAACACCGGAACGTCCGGCAGACGCGCGCGGATTTTTTTGATCAGCGCCAGGCTCTCTTCCGTCGTTTTCCCGCCTGCGAACAACCCGTCCGCAAACGCGCTTCTCACGATGTCGACAGCGGCTTCGTCCTTGGGCTTGGGACAGAGATACATGGCCCCGATTTCCTGCACGTCCGCATACACCGGCACGGTCGAGCCGAGGCGCTTGCGGATATCGCAGACCGCTTCGCACTGACCGGTCATCAAGCCGACCGACGAGACGCTCACACCGGTATACAGGTATTCCACGCGTACAAAGTCCGCACCGGTCGCTTCGGCGACGGCGACGGAGGCGACACCGTCCCAGTTGACGAGGATGCCGAGCACTTTATTCGGGTGACGGCGCTTGATCCCCTGGCCCAGCCTCGTCATAAAGGCGATGGTTTCGGGCCGCGCAGTCTGGCTCGCCGGTCCGTCGTGCATGTTCTGCAGGATAAATCCGTCGAAGCCGGTATCGACGATCATGTCGGTTTCCGCAAGCACTTCCTGCTCGATATCGGCAAGAGTTTTTCCTGTGTTCAGATAGCTGCCCGGCAGCGCGTCCGGCTGAATCATCACAAGGGCGAGAGGAAAATCGTGGTTCATCGGTCGGTGCTCCTTTCTGTGAGTGCGTTGACGCGCCGGTCGTACTCGACGCTGAGGCCGTACAGGGCGGCCGGCGGCACGATGCCTGCTTCCGTCACAAAGGCGGTGATGTGCGCAGGCGGGATGGCGACGAGCTCGATGCACGACATGTGCAGCCTGCTCCGCAGCTCCGGATCCAGCGACTTTCCAAGTATGTCGGACATGTTTCCTTTTATCGGCTGCTTGTAGATGCCAAATGCTGCGCGCATGTCGAGCTTGATGAGCGGTGTCAGCACGTAGTAGGGGATACTTCTTGCGGCGCAGAGTTCGGCCAGGATGTCCGAGCCCGCTGTATTGAAGGCGGTCCCGTCCGGATAAAACGTCTCCGCTCCGATAAAGGCTCCGTGGCATTCGCCCAGCACGGTGAGCATGGCCGCGTCGGGGATGTAGTGCACGTCGTGGCCGACGTGCGCAAAGGTGCTCAGGAACGGTTTGCCGCCGTCGATGATGCGGCTTTCGGGCACGTAGATCCTGCGCGGCTGCGCCAGCGATGCGACGAAGGCCTCCACGGTGCTCGAGTAGTCGTACACGATAAACGCATCCATCGACTGGGCCAGCCGGCCGGCGTATTCCACGATGCTTGACGCATTCTCATCCGCCTGCAGGAGGTATTCGTCGATGCCCCGCTGCAGAGCCCGCGCTATGTCGGTCGCATCTGCGCTGTGACCGCCCAGGGCGACATCGGCCTGCGGCAGGGCGCGAACGTAGCGCGTCATGAGGTTCAGGGCGGTGACGATGGCGTACGACGATTTCCCGCGCGTGTTCTGGAAGAACCGGCACAGATCGAGCACATCTTTTCGGCGCATTTCTTCGCTTGACGCCGTCCCCGTCGGTTCGTCGGTTACATTGTCTGCATTGTCTGCATCGTCCGTATCTAGCGCTGCGACCATGCGCAGGATATCTCCGATCATGCGGATGTGGTTGGCGGCACCGAGAATCCGGCCGCTGTGCATGTCGTCGTAGAGCTTTTTCCCTTCGTCGGGGATGCGTACCAAAATGTCGTTCATGGTCGTTCCTTTCCTGTAATCCCGGCATCATCGCATGGCGTGCTGGCAGGGAGGGTTGCTGTGGTGGTGGTATCTGTAATCCGGCGGAAGCTACAGATGAAGCAGCTTTCGGGCGTTGCCATAAAACATCGCGGCGCGCGTTTCTTCGGGCAGATCGAGCACGTCGAACGTGTCGATGGAGCAGCGCGTAAAATGTTCCGGATAGTTCGATCCGAACAGGAAGCGGTCTGCAGAGACGTCCGCAAACGCCTTCCTCAACACCTGCAGTTCCGTCTGGCCCGAGGTCTCGAACATCATGTTGGGCGTGTCGCGCACGAGGTCGATGCTGCCGTAGCCGAAGTCGATGCCGCCGATGTGCAGCACGACGAACGTTACGCCGGGGTGCCTGTGTGCATACTGCGCCCACTGGTGCGGCATGGAGCGCGCGCCCCAGCCGGCAAACAGCTTAACCGGCAGGCCGGCTTCTTCCGCGATGTCGAAGATCGGGTCGAGGTGATGCGCGTAGCGCTCCGGCAGGTAGCCGTGTTCCCACGAATTGAACTCCAGCGCCCGGATTTCCCGGATGCCGGCCACGCGGCGCGCTTCTTCGACGCAGTCGTCCTGCTTGGGGTCGATCACAGCGCAGGCGAGCAGGCGGTCGGGATGACTGCGGGCAAGCCGTGCAACCGTGTCGTTCTGGTCTGCAATGGACTTTCCCTCCAGCGCGGAGATCATGCGCACATCGATGCCGTTTTCGTCCATGTCGCGCCACAGGTCGTCGAGGTCGTATTGCTTTTTTACGGGGTGACGCAGCAGGTGAGCGTGGAAATCGATGATCATGGATCAGTTCTCCTTTATATTGCAAGGGTGCTTTAGCAGTTCCGGTGTTTGCCGGTTGCTGTGCGGCACGATTCCTACAGCGCGGTTCCGATGTAGGCGACTGCGATGCCCAGCAAAAGCGTTGCGACAACTAACACGACCGGTGACTGATTCTTTTTATACAGCAGCCGGTACATCCAAAAAGTGTACAGCAGCGGGATAAGCCCCGGCACGAGCAGGTCGAGCGTATTCTGCAGATAGAAATAGTCGCCCCGCCAGGGTATGGCCGGGAGCGAGAAATGCAGCAGGGCCGGGATAAACGCTCCGGCCAGCATATACGAGGCGACGGCGGCGTGCGAAGTGACGCGCTCCACGATGCCGCTTCGCTGCAGGCGTTCGATGGCGGTCATGCCTTCGTTGTATCCTTTAAAAAATCCGATGATGCGCACGGCGAACACGGCGCCTGTCATAACGAGGAAGAACAGTACCGGTCCGAGGAGATTCTGAAATCCGCCCGCGTAGACGAGCACGCAGGCGATGCCGGCCATCAGCGGCCGGAGCGTACCGTGCAAAAGAGAGTCGCCGATGCCGGCCAGCGGTCCGGCCAGCGCGCTCTTATACAATAGGATGTCTTCGGCCTCCACATCGCGC
>Ga0172382_10011162_pt1 | contig 11921 bp, 8 predicted proteins | sample Leawel138RmetaG_FD_122245 | JGI IMG/M metagenome (GOLD analysis project Ga0172382, IMG submission 122245) | Leachate microbial communities from a municipal landfill in Southern Ontario, Canada - Leachate well 138R metaG | ecosystem: Engineered > Solid waste > Landfill > Unclassified | place...
ACAGTATCCTGCAGAGATGCAACGGCTGATCACCCACGAATTCCCGCTCAGCGAGTACGTGAAGGCGTTTGACATCTTCAACGGACGCAAGGACAATTCGTTGAAGGTCATCATGAAACCCCAGCTGTGATCGTAGCTACGATATAATGATTTCGAAAACATAAGGAGAGAACCATGAACCATTTCACTTCCGAATTCCGATGTGCGGATGCAGCTATCAGGGTGGACGTCATCGGCGGTCCCAAGCGGACTGCAGTCACCGAAGACTCCACGTTCCTCAACTATCGCCTTGCAGCGGTTACCGTACACGCAGAGCCCTCCAAGGGCCGCGCGGACATCATCTGGAATTATGAGCGCCCCAAGAAGGCCATCAATTACATCGGCCGCCAGCTGATCCTCGATGGATTCTGGGAAGAGGGCGAGATCAACAAGATCCTCGTCAGCATGCTCGCGATGGAACTCAATCACGTCGGCCTCTATCCGTTCCACTCCTCCATGGTCGTCTACAAGGGCAAGGGCATCCTCCTGCTCGGTGGTGAGAACAACCATGGAAAGAGCATGAGCCAGCTCGAAGGCTGCCGCCGCGGCGCACTGATGTTCTCCACCGAGACCACAGTGGTGAACGAGGACCACTTTGCGATCCTCGGTTCGAAGAACGTCTATATCAAGCACCGCGCGAAGGGAACCGAGCGCAGCGACCTGCCCGATCAGGACGAAGGCGTGGCAAAATTCTTCGACAAGGAGCCGACCTACGAATCCTACAACGAACCCATCAAGATCAGCCTGATCGTCCAGCCGAGCATCGACGGCCACTTCGACACCAAGGTGCTTCCGATGGGCCAGTTCGAGAAAGCCTATCAGGGCCACCACTCCATGATGAACTTCATGGGCCTGAACCAACTGCTCAGCGGAGAGGATGGCTTGGTCATGCCGATCATCGACAATGATGCGCTTCGCCAGAAGAGGGGAGCTTTCCTCGCTGACTTGGTCCGCGATATTCCTTGCTACCTTGCTCGTGCGAAGACCCCGCAGATCATTTTCGACGAGATCGACAAGATTCTCGAAAAGATGTAAGCAACGGACTGCCGCACCCTGATTGCGTATGCGGCTGCCCTTTCTGAGACGGTCTCGCCTTGTGCGAGGCCGTTTCGCTATGATGGGGTAGCATTCCCACGTTTTTTCCTGTTCGCGTCCGAGTATCCGCTGCATATCCCCACGGATCCGCCTGGTGCGTGAGGTTGGGGAAAATGCCGGGCCAGGGATAAAAAACATTGACGGTATGGTGATACTAAACTATAATCGAAAATCGAGAGTAGGTGGTCGCAATGTGCGCCTGCCATGATCACCACGAAACGATTACGGATGAGCAGGACCGATGGAACCATCGGGGGAGAGCGGGTGTGAGATTTGCAATATTGTCAGATATCCATGAGAACTATCACAACCTGTACCTCTGCATCGAGGACATGCGAAAGCAGGAGATCGACCAAGTGTTGTTCCTCGGCGATTTCATGAACGCCGGGATCGCACGGATGCTCGCTACCGCAGGATTTCCCGTATTCGCCATCTATGGGAACAACGATGGCGACAAGCTGGCCATCTACCGGGAATCGGTCAAGCGTGACAGTACCATGCAAGTCCACCCACGGACCTATGCGGAGTTTTCGCGTGACGGATATCGCTTTTTCCTGACCCACCACGACGACCTCGTGGAGACTGCCGTCTCCTCGGGCCGCTACGATGCGGTATGCTTCGGCCATACGCATCGCAGGTCCGTTGAGGAGCGCAACGGGTGCATCGTGGTGAATCCGGGAGAGCTGTCGGCCCATAAGTATGGGATGCCGACCTATGCAATATTGGATTCAATGCAGAAAAATTGTATACTGGTTGAACTGGAAGGGGGTGTGACCGTCAGGACCGAAGCGGTCGCACTGCAGTACCATAAGTTGGGCTTCGATGAGCATTTCGGATTCACCAAGCCCAGGGAAGGGAGCACAGGAGCATAACATGAGCGAATATACTGTGATCGGGAAACCTGCATTGCGCAAGGATTCCCATGACAAGGTTACCGGGAGCGCGCAGTTCTGTGCGGACATCACCCTCACGGGTATGTTGCACGGCGCTGTGTTGCGTAGCAAGGTCCCCCATGGCATCATCAAGTCGATCGATGTCTCGGCAGCGAAGGAAGCGGAAGGTGTGCGGGCGGTCGTGACCGGTGAGGAAGTTCCCTACCGTCTCGGTCGCTCGATCATGGACCAGACATTCCTCGCGATCGACAAGGTGCGCCATGAAGGCGAACCGATCGCATTGGTCGCCGCGGATACGCTCGAGCAAGCCTATGCCGCAGTACGGATGATCAAGGTCGATATCGAGCCACTGCCCGCGGTGAACGATGTGCTCGAGGCGATGAAGCCTGAGAGCGCGCTGGTGCACGACAGGCTGGAGGATTACTGGCATGTCGACACCATCCGTCCGGTCAACGGGACGAACATCTATGACCATTTTACACTGCGCAAGGGCGATGTGGACAAAGCCTTCGCCGAAGCCGATGTGATCGTGGAGAATGAGTATGACTGTGCGATCTTGCATCACGCGGCAATCGAGAACCACCTGGCAATCGCGAAGGTGGACGGATCGGGAAAGATCACCGTGTGGTCTCCTGCCCAATCTCCCTACTACATCCGAGGTGAGCTTTCCAGGGCGCTCAAGGTCCCTGAGAACAAGATCCGCGTCATCGTGCCCCCCATCGGAGGAGGGTTCGGCGGAAAGCTCGAAGCACGTGCGGAACAGCTGGCGATCGCGCTGGCAATGAAAACCCACGGACGACCGGTGAAGGTCGCATTCAGCCGTGAGGAAGATTTCCTTGCCGGAACGGTCCGCGCCGGTGTGCACTTCAAGATGCGCACAGCGGCACGCAAGGATGGCAAGATACTCGCCGTCGAGTCCACCAACTGGTGGGATTCCGGTGCCTATTCGACGATCAGCCCGACGGTCACCCTGAAGGCGAACGTCATTCTCGCCGGCCCCTACGAAGTCGACAATGTGAAGATGGACGGCTATTGTGTCGCGACCAACAAGCAGTTGGGAACGGCTCAGCGCGGTTTCGGTGTAGCAGAGGCTTCCTACGCGCATGAACAACAGATGGATGCGGTGGCGAAAGCGCTCGGGATGGATCCCTACGAATTGCGCATGAAGAACGTGATGGTCGACGGGTGCAAGGGTCATACCGGCGAAAAGATGTTTGCAGTCGGAATCAAGGAGTGCCTCAAGGAGGCTGCCGAAGGTCTCGGGTGGGAGGGTCATCCTACCAGCTGGATAACCGAAGATGGCAAGATCCGGGGGCGTGGGTTGGGAACATTCATGAAATTCACCGGAACTCCCTCCTACACCTCTGCCACCATCAAGCTCAACTTCGATGGATCGGCGGTCGTTTCCTATTCCACCACCGAACTCGGACAGGGCGTCGGAATCGTCATTCCGCAGATCGTTGCCGAGGAATTGGGCATCCCGCTTGAGCTGATCAGTACCGTGCAGGTCGATACCGACCATACGCCGCTTGACAAGACGACCACCAGCAGCCGTGCGACCTACCACCTCGGAAACGCCACGATCAAGGCCGCGGAGGATGCAAGGCGCCAGATATGTCAGTGGGTGGCTTTCAAGTGGAAGACCCCGGTGGAACGCATCGAATTCAAAAAGGGCGGCATCATCGTGCAACTTGATGAGCAGGGCAAGCCTACCGGCAAGCAAGCGCGGATGGATGAGTTGGCGAAGAACGGCCTGATCAAGAACGGGGAACCGATTCTGGGGTACGGCAGTTACGAGACGACCAACATCTGGCACAAGCCCGATCCGGAGACCTACCAGACCGAGCGGTTGACTGCGATGTGGTTCTTCGGTGCGAATGCGGCTGAGGTCGAGATCGATCCCGATACCGCGAAGATCCGGGTCGTCAAGGTTGTCGCCGCTCACGACATCGGCAAGACGCTCAATCCGCTCGGCTGCCTGCAGCAGGTGGAAGGCGGTGTCATCATGGGTATCGGCAATACCTTGCTCGAGGAGTTCATACACCGTGACGGGTACTTGATGAACGGGAACATGGTGGACTTCAAGATACCGACGTCCATGGATTCCGATGTGGAGATCGAGATGCGCTTGATCGAATCCTCACCGCATCCCGAGGGTCCCTACGGAGCGAAGGGTATCGGGGAACCGGCGATGTGCGCCACGCAGTCGGCGGTCGCCTCTGCGGTCGCCCACGCTCTCGGTGTCCCGGTAGTCCACGTACCGATCAAGGGCGAGCATATTCTCGCTGCTTGCCGCAAGAGGTTGGAGGAAGCAAATGATCGCTAGATTCGATTACCATGTGCCTGCCAGTTTGGATGAGGCCTGCGCACTCAAGAAAGAATATGGGAATACCGGAATCGTCGTAGCCGGCGGTTCTGATGTCTATGCCAAGATGCACCTTGGCGATCATCTCTACGACCATGTCATCGACATCAAGAAGATCGAAGACATGCAGGGTATCCGATGGTCGGAAACCGAGGGGCTTTCGCTCGGTGCTGCGGTGACGCACCACGAGATCGAGCGTCACCCGGTGATCAAGGAACGCTACGACGTGTTGGTCCAAGGGGTGCGGACGATCGGGTCCCTGCAGGTCCGCAACCGCGGGACTATCGGGGGGAACATCTGTACCGCCGCTCCCTCGGCAGACGGAATCGGGCCTTTGCTCGTATTGGATGCCTCGTGTGTGATCCATGGACTCGGTGGCGAACGTACCGTCCCGTTGAAGGACTTCTTCACCGGACCGAAGCAGACCGTCCTGGCGGATGATGAGGTTTTGGTCAGGGTGACCGTTCCCACCCCGGCACCATCATACGGTGGGGCCTATTTCAAGTACGGCCGGCGCAATGCGATGGAAATCGCCCTGCTGGGCATTTCGGTCTACCTGGAGGTTGCCGATGATGGCAAGACCTGCAGCGCGATGCGCATCGCCTTGGGCACCAGCGCGCCGATACCCATACGGGCACAGAAGACGGAAGCCTATTATATCGGCAAGGATTTGAGTGACAGACAGGTGGTGGAGGCGGCGAGCTCGATAATCCTTGAGGACGCCTCTCCGAGAAACAGCTGGAGAGCGGATGGCGAGTTCCGGCGCTCACTGCTGAAGCTGCTGGTACCGAGGACCGTACGGACCGCGTACGGCGCATTGACACGGGAGTAAGTGCATGTTCAAGAAAGAAATCAATATCATGGTGAATAATGAGCACTATGTGCGTGAAGTTGCGGTGAACCGGACCCTCCTGGAGTTCCTCCGGGAAGACCTCGGCCTCACCGGAGCGAAAGAGGGATGCAACGAGGGGGAGTGCGGTGCCTGTACCGTTCTGGTTGACGGGAAGCCGGTGAACTCCTGCCTCATGCTTGCAGTCGAGGCCGATGGCAGTTACATCCTGACAATCGAAGGCCTTGCGAAAGGCGATCTGTTGCACCCCTTGCAGCAGGCGTTCATCGACGAGGGTGCGGTCCAGTGTGGATTCTGTACCCCGGGGATGATCATGACCGCGAAGGCGATTCTCGACGAGTACGGCAATCCGAGCGAGAAAGAGATCCGCAAGCTCATGGAGGGGAACCTCTGCCGTTGTACCGGGTACACCCGCGTCATCAAGACGGTGAAGAAGACCGCGGAAGCTTTGGCAGCAAAGTGATCGCATGATGGGCCGGTTTCCCGTGAGGGGAATCGGCGCTGAGCGAATCGGTACGGTTGACAGGTCCCATGGTCGGTGATAAACTATCGATAATCGATAATTAATGCGCCAGGTGATGCCCCGACGCTGGTGAAGCAGGGTGGAGGTTCGGACCGCAGCATTTTCGACGTGCCTCGGTACATGAAGGATGGATGCAATTCTGGGAGGAAACTCATGGGATACCTGAGGAAAATCGCTGACCTGAGGAAGGACGAGGCAGTCATCACCGGTGGAAAGGCAGCCAACCTCGGCGAGTTGACCCAGAACGGATTCCCAGTCCCCGAGGGGTTCAACGTGACAGGGCCTGCCCTCGACTACCTTTGTGAAGCCAACAACCTCATGCCTCGGATCCTGCAGGTACTCGGGACCATGGATTTCGAAGACTACCAGGATATCGAGGCAAAGTCAGACAGTATCAGGAGCATGATCACAGAGGCGACGATTCCCCGGGACCTGCTTGAAGAGATGAAGCGGGAAATCGCCTCACTGAGAGAACCGGGGGGTGATGATCCGTTCGTGGCGGTCCGCTCCTCCGTGTCGGTCAAGGATAGTGACATCACCAGCTTCCCCGGTATGATGGATACCTATCACTTCATCAAGGGTGAGGCACAGATCATCGAGCAGATTCGCAACTGCTGGGCTTCCCTGTATACCGCTCGCGCCATCTATCGCCGGCACCAGCAGGGTATCGGACAGGACAAGGGCGTCATTGCCCCGTTGGTGCAGCGGATGGTGAACGCGGATGTCGCGGGCGTGCTGTTCACTGCGAACCCGATCACCAGCAATCGTGGCGAGGTGGTCATCGAGGCCAACTGGGGTCTCGGGGAATCCTTGGTATCGGGTGAGGCGATCGTCGATTATTTCGTCGTCAGCAGGACCGATCCGATGCAGATCACCGTCAAGAAGGTGATGCGCAAGAATATCATGGTCACCATCGACAGGGAAACGGGAGTCGGGCGCAAGAAGTACCCGCTGACCGGCAACCGGGTGACCGACTGCACATTGACCGACGAACAGTTGTTCGAGCTCGCCGACATGGGATTGCGGATCGAAACGGTGTTCGGCGTGCCACAGGATGTCGAATGGGCGTATGAGGATGGCGTGCTCTACGTGCTGCAGGCAAGGAAGATCAAGTCGTTGAAAGGATGATACGTACGGGGGAAAGCCGAATGTCTTTCCTTCGTCATCACGATAGACTGAGAACAGAGGCGACGAAAACGGAGGATTGAAGTCCTCCTGCCGCTTCCATCATGAATGAGGAGGACCCGGATGGTCAAAAGAAATGTAGAGACCCGGCAGAACTACCGTGAAGGCCTGATCAAGCTGTTGGAATTGAAGGATTCGGATATCCGCATGTCGATCTTGCGCCAAGGCGCGAGTGCGATTGACAAGGGTGTCCATATCGGAGGCGCGTTCAGCGCCGTAGTGCCGCTGGTGTCGCTCTATTACGGTGGGGCCATGGACTACGATGTGCAGGATCCTACGCGGACTGACAAGGACCTGATGGTCCTGAGCAAGGGTCATGCCGTGGCCGCACTTGCTTCCGTGTATGCGGATGTGGGGTATTTCCCTCCCGAGGTCCTCGTGAACTCCAGATCCCATGAGAGCATCCTCAATGGTCACCCTGGTCCCATCCTTCCCGGAGTCGCGATCGCCACCGGCCCGCTCGGCCAAGGACTGGCGGTTGCGCAAGGGTTTGCGCTCTACGCCAAGAACCACACCTCCAGCCGTGTGTTCGCAGTCACCGGTGATGGTGAGTTGCAGGAAGGAATCGTCTGGGAGGCGTTCATGTTCGCCCCGCAGAAGCGCCTGGACAACTTCTGTGTCATCATCGACAAGAACCATGGTCAGTTGGATGACCACACGAAGCTTCATTTCAGCATGGATGGCCTCGACAGGCAGCTTGAAGCGTTCGGGTGGAAGGTCGTGCGTGTCGATGGGACGCGGTACAACCAGATTCTCAACGCCTTGGATGATTTCGTCAACGGCACACCCGACGGACGGCCTACGGTGATCATCAGCGAGACATGCAAGGGATTCGGTGCATTCTCCGCAGGGTTGGACAAGCACAAGATCACCCTCGCCAACGATGTCCTTGAGCAGGAGCTCGTGCTCCAGAAACAGCGTCGTGATGCACGAGAGCACGCATACGTACAGTATCTCGCAGCACTTGAGAGCGCGGGGGAGCAGGAAGTTGCGAAGGCACTCGAGAAAAAACGGATGGAGATCTACCAAGGACTTGGCTCCAAGGCGATATCGGCTCCTGTCCGCAACGGGAAGGTGCCTCCACGCCAGAAACACATCAAGCTGACCGGCGAGCTGCCGAAGTATGGCATGAGCGACAAGGTGATGGCGAGTGATGTGATCACCAAGTGCATGAAGCTCTATGCGAACGACAGCAGGGTCTACTCGGTGGACAGTGATCTCGGTTCCACCAGCGGATTGCAGAGTGGGGTAGGCGCTGTCGACCAGAACCGCGCGATCAATGTCGGTATCGCGGAAGCGAACATGATGTGCATCGGCGAGGCGGTTGCTGCCAACGGCGGCAACGCATGGGTGAGCACATTCTGTCCCTTCTTCAACTGGCAGGTGATGCGCCGGATCGGTGTCAGCCAGCAGGAACGGATCGAGGCGATGGAAGATCCGAAGAATTGGCTCTCCGAGGGACATGAGCTCGATCTGACATTCGTGGCCACCGCGGCGAACCTCGACACGCAAGTCAACGGCGCCACGCACATGGGCAATGATGACAACCTGCTGTTCTCCACCATTCCCGGCCTCAAGATCATCGACGTTTCATGCCCCAACCAGCTCGTATCGATCATCCGTTGGATCATGGAAGGCTCCAAGGGTCTGGTCTACCTTCGGATCATGCGTAGCGCATCGACGGCTCTCTATCCCGCGGGAACACAGTTCGTCTATGGGAAGGCCCATCGGATCGCGGGTGCTGAGAACGCGAAGGTCGCGATCATCTCCAGCGGCAGGGGCAGCCATGAGGCGCTCGCCGCGGCAAAACTTCTTGAAGGACAGGGCATCGCAGCCAGTGCGTACGATATGCCGTCCTTCGATCCTGAGACCATCGAACACCTGCTCGCACATACCGACACCCAGCTTCTCTTTGCTGAGCAGAACAACGGATACCTGTGGAACGCGTGTGCCAAGCTCGTGCTCGATCGCAAGATCGCGTGCGATGTCTCACGCTTGCATGCAGTGAATCTGAACAGGGAGGATGGTTCCTACCGGTTCATCCATTCGGCGACCTATGACGAATTGACCAAGCACTCGGCCCTCGACGCGACTTCCATCGCCAAGAAAGGTGCAGGATTGGTATCGTGATCACATTCGTGGCTAGACGGACAGAGGTGAAGTAAGCGAGGAACTCATTTCCCATGATCTTTGACACTCCAATCTCAAGATCGCCTGAACATCGAAGTCCGTAGCGCATATGTTCCCCTGGGGTCCCAACCTACCCCAGGGGATACTTTTCTTGAAGGTTCTTTGTCCGCTACAGCGTCACGTCCTGGCATGCATGATGAAATCGGCTGCCGTGTGGCAGCCGATTCCTTGCTCTCGATCGATATGTGTGTGGTGCACCTTGGCTTGGAGCTCTCTTGAGTGCGTCGCGCGTCTAGAAGCTGCCTTCCTCGGCCCTGTCGATTCCCTGCATCACCATGAGGTCTTCGTGCAGTTCCATCCAGACATCGTGGAACGATCCGCACATCACTCCGGTAAACTGCTTGATCTCACCTGCGAACACACGGTTCGCGGCACACTGGAGACGACCCTGGTATCGGGCAAGCCGCGGGAGGGCCTGCGCGAGCTTTCCGAGAATCGGCTGGATCCGATCATTGATCGACCTGAGCGCGTCGATCTGGATCTGGTCATAGGCGGCATCCTTGTGATCATTCACCACGCCGTTCTTCAACTGCCAGGTGTTGCACAGCTCCTTGAACTCGGTATTGAGCGCAAGGAATTCCTTATAATTCGGGGAGAGGGCTTTGGAAAGCGCCGAGTCCTTGTGAGACTCCATCCTGCGCTGTTGTTCTTCGGTTCCTTCGACCGAGAGGGTATACATGTCGCGGCCTTCCATGTGGTCGACCAATCCCTTTCGCTCGAGGTCCGCCATGATCTCGGTGGGAATCCATCCCAAGCTATCCATCAATCCGTCGGGTGTGATGAATCCGCGAATCCGAAGCAGGTACAGGACAAAATCCTCATCGGCTGGCAGCACCAAGCCGGTCGGTGCGTCTGGATTCGGCGTCTCCGCCGCAGCGGAACAGCTTCCTCCGCTGCCGAAGGTGAACGGGACGTCCGCTGCCGACACGCGACCCGATGCGAGCAGTGCCTGGGCTGCCGCCAAGCGGCTGAGCGGAATCCTGAATGGCGAACAACTTACCGAATCCAACCCAGCCCGTACGAAGAAGTCGACAGACTCGGGATTGCCCGCATGCTCTCCGCACACACTCAGCTTGATCGATGGTTTTGCTTGTCGTGACAGCTTGCATCCCATCTCCACCAAAACTCCGACACCGTCACGGTCCACGACTGCGAACGGGTTTTCCTTGAGGATTCCCTTCTTCGTGTAGGCGGGAAGCATGTTCGCTTCGACATCATCGCGGCTGAATGCAAACGTCATCTGCGTCAGGTCATTGGTCCCGAAGGAGAAAAATTCGGCATACTGTGCAAGAGCGTCGGCCACCAGCGCGGCTCTCGGCGTCTCAAGCATCGCGCCGATGGGGATGTCCATGTCTTTCAGTTCCGCGTGTCCCGCCTCTTCCAACGAGTCGGTCACCCACTTGCGGGCTATCGCCAACTCCTGCTCGTTGATCACCAGGGGAATCATGATCTCGATGTGGGGATCTTTGCCTTTGCGGACCAAATTCGCGGTTGCAGTCGCCAATGCACGGACCTGCATCTCATACAGGCCGTTGCGGACCATGCCCAGGCGGACTCCCCTCGTGCCGATCATGGGGTTTTTCTCATGCAGCCGCCGTACGGCGATGAGTTCCTTCTTCTCGACTGCAGTCAAGGTGCCTTTCGCCTCCTTGGCCGTGAGCTCCAGGAGGTCGGGAAGGAATTCGTGCAACGGCGGATCGAGCAGGCGAACCTTCACCGGCAACCCGTCCATCGCATCAAGCACCTGCTCAAAGTCGGTGACCTGGGCCTGCTCAAGCTGGCACAGGCTCTCCTGTGCGTCTTCTTCGGTCTCACTCAGGATGAAACGGCGCATCATCGGAAGCCGGTCGGGGGAAAGGAACATATGTTCCGTGCGGCACAGTCCGATGCCTCTTGCTCCCAAGGTCCGGCCCATTCTCGCGTCAACTTGGGTATCGGCATTCACCCGGACTTCGAAGTTTCCGGCTTCCATGACCTGGTCGGCCCAATCAAGCAGCTGAATCAACTCAGGAGGGGCTTCATGGGAACAGATTGCGAGTTTTCCGATATAGACCGCCCCGGAACCCCCGTCAATGGTGATGAAGTCGCCTTCCTTGACCATATTCCCATTGATTTCCACACCACCGGGAACGACGTGCACGTCGACGGCTCCGACCACAGCGGGCTTCCCCCAACCGCGGGCAACGATGGCCGCATGGGAACCCAAGCCGCCGCGCGCAGTCAGGATACCCTTGGAAGATTGCATGCCCAGGATGTCGTCGGGATTCGTTTCGGGCCGTACCAGGATGACTGGGCGACCTTGGTCAGCCAAGGCGATCGCGCGACTCGCATCCAATACAACTTCCCCAACCGCAGCGCCGGGCGAAGCGGGCAGTCCTGTGGTAACGGGTTTGGCCTGTGTGATGTCACGGGTCAACCCAGCATGGAAAAACGTACTGAGTTCATCGGGATGAATCGAATTGATCGCTGCTGCTACAGAATCCGAACGTCGGTCTTGCAAGGCCAAACCAACGGCATCACGGATTTCCTGGTCGATAGAAATCTGTTTGGTCTCCATGTTAACCCCTGAAAAAAAAAGATATAGCGGGAATATCTTCACTGGTGAAGTGAACCACTATTCGATCTCGCGATTATACATAATCGATAATCTATAATCATGTTACCATAACATTTGTCCCTCGTATAGGCGTAAAGGTAAAAAAAGGATGAAATGGCTCCCATGGACCGCATGAGCCGCGAAACGGGACCAGGGAAAGCGCCACGGCGTGAGCGAAGGACTCA
>Ga0172382_10011164_pt1 | contig 11920 bp, 8 predicted proteins | sample Leawel138RmetaG_FD_122245 | JGI IMG/M metagenome (GOLD analysis project Ga0172382, IMG submission 122245) | Leachate microbial communities from a municipal landfill in Southern Ontario, Canada - Leachate well 138R metaG | ecosystem: Engineered > Solid waste > Landfill > Unclassified | place...
AGAGACACCTAAAAGTAGAAGTGGAATAGATGATCCATTTTCTTACAATGTTCCTAAAAAAGACATTTACTATGTTTATCAAAGAGATTCAAGTTTTGGCAGTAATATCTATCAACACGATTATGAGACAAATGATAAAGAGATATTTGTTAAAGTTACTAATTTAGATAAGGTGAAAGTATTTAGTATATTTACAGCAGTAAAAAAAGAACAATTAGCTATAGCAATGGATACTTACCTATTAGATGATGGAATCCTTCTAACAGCAATGGCAACAATAGAAGGACGTAAGCCAGAAATTAAAGTTCTAGGAGTTACTGTGGATCTCCCTAGTGCTTTTAATCGAAGAATTACTGCTTTAGGGGATTGGTTTGTTGAACAGCTCAATAAGTAGATAAATACTCACTTTCATAAAGTTTTATAGCTTTAGTTACATTATGATTTTCTTTTATGTGTGCTCTTGCTGCTAAACCTAAATCATCTCTCAGTTTAGAATCTTTTAAAGCTGAGTTAATTTTCGCTATGAATTCTTCAATATCAGTAACTGAGCATAGATATCCATTTACTTTATCTATTACTAAGTCTCTGTTCCCTATAATGTTCGATGCAATAACAGGTTTTCCTAAAGCCATAGCCTCTAACAAAGCAACTGGCATTCCCTCCCATAAAGATGTCTGTAAATAAATCTTTGCCTTTTTGACTTCTTGAATGGCTTCTACACGAGGTAATAATCCAGTTATAGAGATATTAGGACTGTCTAACAACTTATTAAGTGGACCATCTCCAACCCATAAAAACTTTTCATCTGGAAATCTCTTAGCAATTGAATTAAATAATAAGGGGTTGCGTGCTTCTGTTATTCTTCCACAAGCTACAATTGGTCCTTTAGCATTGGATAAGCTTTCTTCGTATTCATCCAAATTGATAAAGTTATTAATAACAACAACATTTTTTGTAATCTTTAGTGCATTTTGGTTTTCACTGTTAGAGACAGCAATTATTCTAGAAGGGGTAAATTTGTTAATCCAATACTCTAATTGGAAGAAAATCCATTTTGTAAAACTATTTACATCAGTTCTAACATAAGAAAGACCATGGGGTGTATAAAAGACCTTGTTTTTTTTCCCTTTAATGGCTAGGCGCCCTAAAAATCCCCCTTTAGAGGAGTGGACATGGTATACATCAGGATTAAATTCTTTAATAATATTTTTAATGATTTTAATAGCTCTTAAGTATTCTTTTTTATTCCCCATTGGCACATATTTTAAAATTATATTTGATTGGCTGAAATCTTTATCTATATCTTTAGGAGAATCATCTCTTAAAGAGTGAACAATAAGAACTTCAAATTTTGATTTATCCAAATTGCATGCAATATCTCGAATAATTGAATAAACGCCAGTAGAGAAACTTTCAACAATGTAAAGAATTTTAGTTTTAGCCATGGTTCAATTATATAAAAGTATAATTGAGAAGTATAGATATAAATAGACCATTATGTAACTAAAGATGGTTTAAGGAACCATTAATAGAGTAGACAGAACATAACCGTTATCATATTCTGGTAGCAGTAAATAAATGGAGTAAATATAAATTTTATGAAAAAGATAAAGTTGTTTTTAATTGGTTTGTTTATTTTTTTAATTTTAAGTTCTGCGTTTGGAGCTCAAAATCATATTGCAGTACCACTAAATCATAGAGTATATCCAATTCTAAGAGTTGCAGAGTTAAGAGGGATTATAGACTCAACTATGGAAATTCGCCCCTTTTCTACTTCAACTGTTTTAAATTATTTGGAAGCTATTGAGCCTTCTAACAAAATTTCGAATGATGAGAAATTAATTGTTAGAGAAATTATTGATGAACTGACTACAGTTCAACCTGATAACTCGTTTCAATCTTTAGCAAAGCATGGTTCTTATTCAACCTATTCTGAAAAACTGGATGTTAGGACAACTATGGGTGCAAAGTTGAACTTTTTTTATGGACACTCTTTAAGTAATATTTCTAAATTTGACTCTAGAAATGGAGGTGATTTATTCATTCGAGGAGACATAAAAGATGTTGCCTCTTTTAATTTGAATATTGGAATTAGGTTTGACCATATTGATTACAATTTGTTTATGAAAAATGACTTTAAAATTCCAACAAAAGGTAAATATGATACTTTTTGGGACCACCATGGAGAGCACTCATTCTATTATGGAATTTATGGAGAACCAGAAGTAAGTATCTCTCTTATTAATAATAAGTTAAATATAAGATGGGCTTCAATTGAAAGAGATTGGGGCGTTGGAGAAAATAACTTCTTATTAAGTAAAGATGCGAGTTCAATAAATGGTCTTGAACTTAACTTTGAAGTTGCACCTTGGCTTAAATATGCCTTTTTTGCCGGTGCGTTAGGAAAGTTTAGCTCCAGTGGCACTTTATATAACTCATCTGATTCTAGTAGTGCTGATTATATTTATTATACAACTTATTTCCCGTCTGATACTCTGCACGATAACTATTATGATAATAATTTTAGTGCTCACAGAGTAGAAATTGATCTACCATTTAATATCAAGTTTGGAATTTATGAATCTGTTGTCTACCGTAAACGTTTCGAATTGGGTTATTTAAACCCCCTCTCGATTTTGATGTTTGAGCAAAACGTTTTAGGTGATTTTGACAACATGTTGGCTGGTTTTGATGTCCAATACTATTTAAAAGATTACTTTAGAGTTTACATTAATGCTGCAACAACAGAGATGAATGAAGGGAATATTAAAAAGTTTTTTGTGGCCCCAAGAAACGTTCTTTCAATGCAAGCTGGAGCTGACATAAATATTCCATTTATTAGTTTTTCATCAGCGACCTTACAATACACATATTTAGCACCATTTTTCTATGCGCATGCTCCAATGTTTGATGGAAATGAAGTGATAGGACATATTTCTATGGTTAATGAAGGTAGAAATATTGGTTATCCTTTACGCCCTAACTCAGATGAATTTCTGGTAAAACTAAATCTTAACTTTAAAAATAACTGGGATGGTACATTTACTTTTAAGTATCAAAGAAGAAGCGGACAGTATGGCTTCGACATAGAAAAATGGATGAGCTATGGAGCAGCAGATAAGGGGTTATATGATGATAAGAGCTTTGGTCCAAATGTATTTGAAAAGACAATAGGAATGGAAGCAACAGTAAATAAAAAGTTAAATAATTACCCTATTAAATTAACAGCTTCCTATTTAATGATCTTAAATAATAAACGTAATGATCCTGTCCCTAAAAAAGTTTGGGATCATCAAAACCAATTAACTGATGATCATAATGAGGTTAATCATAAAGATTATGATGCCTATCCAGTCTATAAATATGAAGTAAGCGGTCCATGGAAGGGGTGGGCATTTTCACACTCTTTAAGAATCGGCGTAAATATTTGGCTGTGAGGGAGTTACTATGAAAAGAAAATTATTATCTGCATTGTTGATACTATTCGTTAGTTTTTCTCTTTTTGCTTTTGGGGGGGAATTTTGGTCTATTAGTATTCAGTCCTCTTTAGATTTAAACTTTGGGAAAAAGTATGAAAACAAAAGATTATATGATAGTGAATATATAGATGGATTTAATAATAGGCCTATTTTACAATTAGATCTTTCTCTATTTAAAGGACCTTGGACATTTATCAATGAGGCAATAATTCTATCTCTTAGACCCCCTATTGTTATTGATGTAGATTCAATGTTTACACCGATGGTCCGTCTTGGTTACTTAGAGTATGATGATAAATTTATTTATAGCAGCATTGGAAGAAGAAAACAAAGCATTGGAATTTCTGACATAAATTTATTTGTTAATAGAGATATGCCTTATTATGATGGTATCAACCTCTCAATTGGAAAAGAAAAAGGGTTTAAGTACGATGCATTGGTTAGTGTTTCCAACCTATCATGGCTTGGTAATCCAGGCTCACAATGGCCTTCATCTCCATACGAAGGGTATGTGGCGAATCATGGTCATCCAGAGGAAGAGCAATACAATAAAGGACAACATAACAAGTATTTTATGTTTCACTCTTTTAGCTATGAAGCAGATAGTTGGTATTTAATGATTGGTGAATCTGCAATTTTAGCAAACCCCAAAAGTATTGGAGATTTAAATATATTTACAAATATTCATAATGAGAACTCAACTAGGGCAAATGTAGGAATGGAATTCCAGTTCGCCAAAATTTTTAAATCTGAATTTATGAGTTATGCAATGTTTGGAATAGATGATTTGCCAGCTTTACCTGAGCATTCAGATCCTGAGATGTTAGCAGACACCCCCAGTGCTTTAGCGTTTGGTGGGGGAGTTAAGTGGCATATTATAAAAGGGGATAGGTTTGAATATCCTACTTTTGACTCAGATAAGGGAATAAGGAAGAACACCACTTTTGGAGAGATGCATGGAGGATTGGTAATATCTTTAGATTATGCCGCTACAAGTAGATGGTTTTATATTAGAAGTGACGTACACAACTCTTCAACAATCTATTTTAAAGGAATACAAAGTTTCTATAACTATTTGTTTAATCCCCAATTTGTGACTGATAGGGACCACTTTTCTGTGCCGTTTGGACCTAAGTATGGAGGAGACGCCCAAATTATCTCGCTAAAAGGATCGTATGAAACAAGACGCTACAAAATAGATAGTGAGATTGAGGTGGCTCTATTAGGACGTGACGCTAGAGACAGGTTTTTAGATTATAATTATTGGGGTAATGCTGATATCTCAATAAATGAGGGCGATTATAATTACTCTAAGCTTTGGATAACCTCTGGTGATATTAAACCAATGTTAACTTTTAAAGCTAATGGAGAAATGGGGATAACTAAATGGTTAAGTGGACATGCTGGATTTTCTTTAACGTATGCTCCATTTTTGCCATTTAAATACAACATAAACTTTGGAGTTACCGCTCAGTACTAAGATAATAAGTAGCAGGTCACTTTTTAGAAGCAAAGATATCTGAGACTAGTGCTTTTATATTATTGTATCCAATTGAAAGGAGCTTTCGTATTTTATAAAAAAGCTCCTCATTTATATTTCCCTTTTTCCAAAAGGTGTTCTTGATCTCTACCATTTGTTTATGTATGTCACTAACTTTGTCCTGAAATGGATAGTAGGCAACCTCTTGTTGCCTATAAGTTACTTTTCTATCTGGGTCTTTGAAGCTTTGCTTAAGTAAATTGATGTTTTCTAATGGGTCTAGATGTAAATCATATAGTTCTTCACTTTTATCTTTTTTATTATAAATATATTTATAATTCTCTTTAACAATTGCTGTCTTTCTATTTGGTTGAGCATAGTAGGCACTATCTGAAATAATGTACTCTGGTTTTGGGATTTTTCGGTTAAGTATAATATCTTCTAATTGGGTATTAGATGTAGGGTGATTTACAACACTTTGATTTTCAAGTCTTGGGGTTATTAGAGGTATGTTGATTGCAGGTTCATAAACATCAAACCCATATGCAAAAACACCATTTTTACCATTCATGTTGCCATGATCAGCTGTAATAAAAATTGAATCATCGCTAAACTTATTTCTCAAATAGCCTACAACTTGATCTAATAAGTCAATATCACTTCCATAAGCTTCTCGCCCTAAAAGAACGTGTGGTAAATGAATCCATAAAAACACTTTCTTGTTTGAGTTAGCAATTCCCTCAATAGCTTTTTTTATTAAACTGATTGTTTTGTCAGTTAAATTATCATCCCGACTTATAATTCTTTTATCAAAGAAGTGAGGGCCTACATCTTGCCCGATATCAAGGTTGTGAAAAACTGTTTTTTTTTCATCTCCATAGCAGTTAGCATATTGTGTAATATCTTCAAAAAACCCATATCCCCAAAGAATATGTGTCTCATACCCCATTTGTTGGAGTTTCCAAAATAGAGTTTCACTATCATCTATCTTTTTAACTGTTTCATACCTTTTTCTGTTCAACTGATAAGGGTATTTACCAGTCAACATTGAAGTAAAAGACATAGCAGTTGAAGGAGCACTAGTATAATGCCTTTTAAAAATGGTTCCTTTAGCAGCTAATGCATCAATGTTAGGAGTGTTCCAATATTTATTGCCATAAAGTGGCAAATAGAGTTTAGTTAAAATATCTTTAGAAATAAGTACAATAGAATCATTCATATGGTTTACCTTTTATTAAATATACAATCATAAATAATTAAAATCTATTCTATTAAATCTTGAGTATTTGTTTTGTATATTCTCGAAATCCAGTATTAAAATCTAAGTATTCATAATAGTGGTGTGATTTTCTATCTTTTATAGGAGGTAGCTTTAGATAATCACCATAAGTATTTCTTAAAACTGTATGGGCATCTCTTGGGCCATAAAACTTATAATTTTCAAAATCATATAGTTGAGGTTTTTCATAAACTTCTTTTGTTACTAACTCTTTGAAATTAAAACAATCAACAAAGTTAAGTATAAACTTGCTTTTTTCAAAAGATGGCTTTCTTAAAAACTTATTTGAGAATTGATAAATCTTTCTATTATCTAAATTTTTAAAAATTATTTGGCCTATCCTTTTTAATATACTGGAATGCTTCGTCTGTTTATAATTTAACCTAGTAATTGAAACAAGCAATCTACTAATCAATAATTTTATGAAAGCTATAATCTTGAAGTTTCCACCGCCATCAATAGGGAATATGTCAATAAAAACACCTCCAATTTGCCTTTCTTCTACACTTTCTATCAAAGTAGTTTTGATGTCTACAAGCTTTGCATATAAAAAGCTTCCCTTTTCTTGTCCATACCATTTTGTCATAAGCATAAGATTACTTGGGAAGTTTTCTATCGGCAAATTCATTAATTTATCATAATCCTCTCGAGGCATTCCTACATCTATGTCATCATCCCAGGGGATAAAACCTTTGTGACGAACAGCACCTAATAAAGTTCCATATAAAATATAGTAAGTAAAATTATTATTTTCACAAATTGTGTGGAAAGCTTTCATCATTTCTAATAAATGTAGCTGTAGCTGATTTAGTTTAGCTTGTTCATCAATCATCTTTATAATTTCAACCTTATCAATTTAAACTAAAGTGATTATACAATATACTTACATATAAATGGAGAACATATGATAAAAATCTTATTTCTGAGAAATAATAAAGCACTCTATCCTGAAATTGATGCTTATATGGATTATTTTAACAAAACCCCAAATTTCGAAGCATATGATTTAACTAAGATTAACAATGAGGTTGATTTTGATGAATATGATGTGCTATGGGAAATGAAGGGCTTTGGGGGCGTTAAGTCTAAAAATAAAATAATAGTGCACGATTATGCATCTTTATCAGTTCCCCCGTTTGCTAAATTAAAAAATAGATTAAAAACTATTATCAATCCAAAACCTGACCTACGAATATTTTTAAATGAAAATGTAAAATCTGGATTTAAGTTTAAAGATGATATTCCTTATTGTTTAAGGGATATGGGACTTGACCAAGAGTTTATAAAAAATGAAGAAGTAAAAAAAGAATACAAGTTTGTTTATGTTGGTTCCGTTGGCAAAGAACGTAATATTGATAAGTTTTTGAAAAACTATAACAGTGAGTTGTTGGGGAAACTTTGTTTAATAGGGCCTGTAGAAAACGAGATTTATCAAACTTATAAAGGAAATAAGGATATAACTTTTGTTGGTAAAATACCATATAAAGATGTCCCAATGGTTGCTAGCAAGGCAGAGTTTGGTCTAAACTTAATACCTGATAAATACCCTTACAATTTACAAACCTCTACAAAACTAATTGAATATTTAGCATTGGGTTTGAAAATAGTTACAACTGATTACAAGTGGGTTAGGGAATTTGAAACAAATCACAATTGTAACTTTTATAAAATTGATAAAGACCTTTTTATAAATCATAAAAAGATAAATGAATTTCATTTTCAAAATAACTTTAAAGCTGATGATTTTTTATGGGATAAAGTAATTGAAAAGTCTAGTCTAAAAAAGCAGTTAAAAAATCTATACAACAATCAATTACGATAATTACTTATTTTAGTTCCAATACTGAAACCAACTTAATTAAGAGTTTTTAAGTTGTTTTAAGATCGAAATAAGATAAGAAAAACTCTCTAATTTTAATATCCATGCTATTCCAAAATAGAATATTGCCCCAACAATAGTTTGTAAAGAAATTACTAGGACTAATGATGTTTTTAATAAAGATATTGGATAGATAGCAATAACCATGGCAATTGTTAAAAGAAGATGAGGTAGGATATCAATAAACTGTTGCCTAACTTCGTAGTTGATTAAGATTGAGCTTGTTATCATGACAACAGCTAGTGCAAAGAACTCGCCAATCACTTCACCTATGATAATCCCATAAATTCCAAAAAATAAGGAAATTGTTAAAATAACGATTCCTACGCCTCTGTTAATTATTTCAACTTTTAGAAATGAATCACTTCTCCCTATTGCGTTGTATGATTGCAAGTTCGCTTCAATGATTGGGGTCAAGGCATACGAGATTGACAGTATTTTAATAAAGGGAACAGCAGGTAGCCATTTTTCAGTTAGAATTAATAGAACTATTGGTTCAGAAATAGCTATTAATCCCCCCATTATAGGAAATATAAAAAATGATGTAGTGATAACAGCTCTTTGAGTCATAGATTTTATTTTTAAAGGAGTATCTTGATTTAAAGCTAAAGCCGGAAGTAGAACAGTTTGAATAGTGCTAGAGATGTTACTAGTAATAAAATAGGGAAAGTTAGCTCCCTTGTCGTAAAAACCTAATGTTTCAGCTGAGAACTTTTTAGCTATTATTAATCCTCTTAAGTTTGTATAGATAGTAGATATGAAATTGGCAACCATCAGCTTCCACCCAAAAGAATAAAGAACTTTAACTTTACTTAATGAAACTTTTTTAGTGAATTTTATTTTTGCTGGGAAAGCTAAGATAATTGTCATTGCTAATCTACGCACTAATTGTTGATAAACAAGAGCCCACACTCCAAAGCCTAAATAGGCTAAAACTATTCCAATGACTCCTGATAGTATAGTTGCACTAGTATTACAAATAAAGATTACTTTGAATTGCATTCTTCTAGACAAGATAGCCGTCTGTACTGTTGTTAAAGATCCTATAATTAGAGATATAGATAAAACTCTTATAACTTTAATCAAAATAGGATTACTGTAGATATCAGCTATATAAGGAGCTGAAAGATACAGTAAAAGATATAAAATTATAGAGATTAGTAAACTCAAATAAAAAATGGAGGTGATATCAGTATTATCTATTTCTTTTTTCTGTATTAAAGATGTTCCAATTCCACCTTGAACAAAGATACTTGCAACTGAAATGAAAACAAAAACAAGAGCTACAATACCATAGTCAGAAGGAATTAAAAGTCTGGCAAGAACAAGTTGCATTATAAAGCTAATGCCACTTGTTCCACCTCGCTCTAAGAACTTCCAAAAAAGGTTTGTTATTAAAGAAAACTGTTTATGTTCACTATGTTTATTCAAAATTATCCTACAAAACTTAATTTTTATTTATTTTCAGTTAAATAAATAAAATAAACAAGTGTAAAAAGAGAAAGTAGCACTATATTATTGAATATGAAGTATAGTAGATTAAAGGGTTGACAGGATTTTATTAATAAAGCAAGTTTTGCAATTAGGGGCTAAATAGATTATGGACATTGTTAATAGGGAAGTGACAACTAATCGTATTATAAACATACTTATCACTTTAAGCTTACTATCTTTAATGGGATTTCTTTTTTTTGAGACTTTTATAATTAAAGTTGTATTGATTGTCATTTCTTTGACAACATTTTTATATTTTTATGTTGTAAATCATAAAGCTCTCACTAAAGTTGACTATACAGTAGCACTCTATATCCTGCTATTAAATGTTTATAGTAATTTTATACTGCATGGCACATTTTTACCATCAAAGCACTTGTTATGGCCTGCAATAGGGTTATTATTAGCAACTTTAATTGTAAATAATAAATTAAATGTATGGTCAATTATTGTTCCATTTATTGTGGTGTCTTTATTTATACTGATAGCCTTAGTTAGTGGAGTAGAAAGCTTTCAAGAAGGAACCTTTTTAGAAGTTAATAGAATCTTTATTTCTAAGTTGTTATTTGTCTTTGTTTCTTTAATTACAATAATCAATATAAATAAAAATAATAAACAAAGAGGGAGTATATTATTTTCCTTTATTTTCCTGATAATCTCCTTTTTATCAAATAGTAGAATTGGTCTATTGGTAGCGATGATTTATTTTATTATTACGGCTTTAGAGCGATGGAGAACTTCTAAAAACACCTTAATTACCAAATCAAAAAAAGGAAATAATAAAATAATATTAGCAGTTCTAATAATAGGGCTGGTTATTATTTTTGGGTTATTAGTATATTTATTTTTTAACTCTAGGTTTGGAAAAGTTGGGTTTTCTAGTTCAGGAAGAGTTAAAATATACCTATCATTTTTTAATGAATTAACACTTAAAAAACTACTTTTAGGCTTTAGATCTGTGCAATTAGATAAGTATGGGCATATGCACAGCTCATTTATTCAAATGGTAATGAGTACAGGGTTTTTAAGTTTTTTACCTCTAATTCTTTTGATAATTGGTGGATTAAAACTAATAAAACAATCTACTTTGCTATTTGGAATATACGTACTAATTATTTTATACTCTTTAGTTGAAGGATTTATGTTTTTTGAAATTGGAGACTTGCTAGTACTGCCACTAATGTATAACTCCTTTAAAAATAACAAAAATCTAGATTCAAACTAAAGTAATATTTAAAGTTCTAAATACTTTTTAAGGCATTTATCAACAAAGTATTCTCCTCTTCCCTTTTAACTGCAATCCGTAGATATTGTCCTTTAATTCCATTTTTGTCAGTCAAATCTCTTATTAAAATATTGTGTTTATCTAATAGATAGGTGCTAATTTGTTTAGAATTAAAAGGCTCTAGCACTTCACACATTATATAGTTAGCTTGAGTTGGAATGATTCTTAAAAAATCAAATTCTCTCAAACTTCCAATAAAAGTAGTTCTAGATTTTTTGAAATCCTTTATTGCCTTTATGTAATAAGATTTATACTTATGAGCTATTTGCAGGAAAAACTCTCCAAATGAGTTTATGTTCCATATAGAAATATCTTTTTTTATGTAATCAACTAATTCTAAATCACTACTACACAAGACTCCTAATCTGAAGCCAGGAACTCCATACGATTTAGAAATACTTTTAATAACTATTAAATGGGGATTTTCTTCAATAATAGTTTGATCCAATAAACTTTCTTCAAAACCATTATCAGCAAAGTCTATAAATGATTCATCTAAAATTAGTTTAATATTTTCTAATTTTGTCCAATCTAGTATTTTTATGACATCTTCTTTCTTTAAATAGTTTCCACTAGGGTTATCAGGGTTTATAAGGATTAAGTTGTTTATATTTTTATCATCAAAAAAGGAAATAATAGAATCACCATCGTAACTGAAGCTAGCATTATCAACTGTGTAGGTGACTACTCTGTTTTTATCTAGTCTGTTTGGATACTCCTCAAAAGTAGGTCTAATTACCCCAAAGTCTCCTTTCAAATATTCAAGTAATGATTTGATTAATTCTGCAGCCCCGTTACCAACAACAATTTGCCTTTCATCTACTTCAAAATAGTTGGCAGCTAAAATTGATTGAACCTTTTGGCTAGAGGGGTAGTCTGTAACTAATCTTTTTAGATTTGCACTAAGTTCAGCATACATTTTTTCTGGAGGGAAATAGGGATTAACTAAATAACAAAAATCTATCATTTGAGGATAGCGCCAATACCCTCCATAACGTTGTGTTAAGGCTTTTAATTTCTCTTC
>Ga0172382_10011166_pt1 | contig 11919 bp, 12 predicted proteins | sample Leawel138RmetaG_FD_122245 | JGI IMG/M metagenome (GOLD analysis project Ga0172382, IMG submission 122245) | Leachate microbial communities from a municipal landfill in Southern Ontario, Canada - Leachate well 138R metaG | ecosystem: Engineered > Solid waste > Landfill > Unclassified | place...
TGTCTGTTTTTGCCCGTTTTTGCAGGAAATGAACGGATATGCTCCGTTTTTTAGGCCGTTTTTAGGCCAAAAAGAAGGCTATTGAACTCCGTCTTATTGGGTGGGTATGCTCCGTTTTTTCCACTTTGATGAACCGCTGGGTCTTTTCCTTCTCATAGCTGTCTTTGATTTTCTTACCGGTATCACAGTCAATGCGGGTTGATACAATATGAAAATGCACCCGCTCCAGATCAGCATGTTTATAAACAAAGTAAGGCTGGTTCCCGTACCCCAGGTGATTCATCAGGTTATCGATCTCCGTCCGGATCCCGGTATCTCCCAAACGGACCAGATCACCGATAGTCGGATTAACGGATATATGTAACCCGGGCTTTTTAACACGGGTGTTCCGCTCTTCAATATCCTGAAAGATCTTGTTCCGATCATTCTTGTCTCCCAAAAACGGGTTTAAGACAGGCATATTCTGACTATGATAAAACGAAGCTTTGTGCCGTTCCACTTTACGTTCATTATAAAACAAAGCGTTTTTCGTACTGCAGGCCTGGTGGATTTTAATGATCATGATCTGCGTTTTCAGGTTTATTTAATGCAGGTACCGCTGAAGGATGATCAGGCAATTTCGCATCTGATCAAAAGCCTGTCTGATCAGCCCCCGATCATGATCATCGATCCGGTACCCGGCAAAAGAGTTCATCCGTTTGGATAGCTGATTGAGGTTCACTCCGATCTTGTTCAGCTCATAATCCAGACTTTTGATATGATCTTTAGCCTCGCTGTCCAATGAGATTACCTTTCTTTTGGACTGATCAAATATCTTGTTTCTAAGATAGTCACTCATGCACCCATACTTTCCCCGTTTGACCAAAGAGTCAAGTATTTGCTTTTCATCTCTGCTCATCAATAGTCTGACAACTATTTTCCGTTTTTCCTTATCAGAAATTCTGGGCCGCATTTGTGTTTTGTATCTGTTTTAATGCTCAAAGTGGGGAATCATTCAACTGTCGGGGAATGTCTTCCGGCACAGCCGGAACAAGCTGAAAGGTTTTTATGGCCATAAAAACACAACTTGCATTCCCCACTTTGAATAAGGTTCTTCTCTGTTTTTCTTCTCTTCTGCTTTGTTCCACCCTGCGTAAAAAGAAAGGGAACCCACCTGGCGGGTTACCCTTTCCGGTTGGAAACGAGACTTAAACTTAACTCACTTTTTGCTTTGCCCCGGTTTTCTTTTCGGCTCTTGCTTCCTCCTTCTTGTCTTCAGATTTTTCCATCTTTTCCTGTTTAAAATTGGAAAAGCTGATGTTCCTTGTGGCAGCATCCACCTGAAGCGTTGCCGAAAACTTCTTGTTGTTTTTACCCGTCATCCCGTCCACCTCGACTTTATGTCCGGCCGCCAGCTTGTCTTTTTGTTCTGCCGTTAAGCTAACCCCTTTGATCTTGTCAGGCACCTGGATATAACTGGTGCGTAAGGGAATCAATTCATTGGTCTTGGGATCGATTGCCAGGTAATAGTTGTCTTTCTGGCCGCTGCGGCTGGTCAGCTCCACTGTTTTACCCAAGTTTTTATCATTCAGCAGGGCTCCCTTTTCCTCTTTGGTAAATTTGTGGCCCAGGTATTCATCCGGAACATTGAGCCGCTGGATCGGGTGTACTTTTATATCCACTGATCCGTCTTCCTTGCTTTGCAGCCGGATTTTTGCGGGGATTTTATACGATTCATCACCGATCCGGGCATTGACTGTGTAGAGTTTGTCCGAGCGAAAGCCGTTCAGAAAATCGGTCATTTCCCGCTTTTCCATCTGTTTAATCAGATCGGATTTGATACCTACTTTTTCCAGTTTGTCAAAGGGAACCTGGTCCATTGACATGCGTGTGTTTTGTTCCATGATTTTAATTTTGTTGTTAAAAGTTCAAGTTAATCCACTTCGTAAACATGTTTCTCCCGGCGGTTTCGCTCCACAAAACCGCGAAGGATCATGCAGGTGTCTTCCGGTTTTGGGATCCCTTCCATCCGAAACACCGGTGTTGTTTTATCCGAGGTGTAAATAATCAGGTTGCCAAGACCAAACAGGCGATATACAAAAGGCCTTTCTATGCGAAAATCCTTCACCCTGAAAAGCTCGATGTAGTCATGTTTGCGGCTAAAGATGCCGGAGTGATGTTTCAGCTCTTCCAGGGTGATTTCATAGCGGATACACCGGATCCTGAGAATGTGGTATCCCAGGTTCAGCCCGGCAATTACTGCCAGGTAAACGGGCAAAAGGAGGATATGTGCTTGAAGCTTTTCCGGGATAAACCCCATTGGCAAATATCCCCGGATCAGTTCATCCATGAGAAAAAGTACCGGTATCAGAATCAGTACCGGTAAAAAATTGTCCAGGTTCACCAGCTGCGATGGCCTGCATTTGATATAGGTTGTTTGCTCTGTCATGTTGTTTGTGTGTGTTTTGGGTTTATTTTTTCCGGTTTTGCATCTTTTGTGCTCATTTGGTCATAAGGGATGTTTTGAGTGACAATCGACCGGATGTCGTTTTGGATCCCGTTCCGGTTTCGTTCCAACACCTCCGGAATATTGTCAAACCTGTAAAAGTCAGGGACAGGGACATAGCGCTCTTCTTCCCGCTGCCGGGTTTTTACATCCATCCGGATTAAGCAATGGAAGTTTTTACGGGAGATGTCTTCTCCGTAATTGTCAGCGACCTGTCCAACCATACACCCTTGCGGTAAGGTGGCGATCTTTCCTTCGGGTACCAGGTAATCCAGTTGGGTGGAAAAAGTCGATGACTGGGTATTGCGGTTGATGTTGACTGACTGACGCTCCTGGAGGATCTTGCCCATCCGGTTCTGGATAAACCGGGCCGTCTCCCCGGCTGCCTGTCCGCAAAACACATTGCCGATATTACTGGTAATGGCATTGGCCTGTTCTTTCCCGTAATCGCGGATCAGCTGGTCAATGGTCTGGACCCCCAGCAACGTTGAAATCCGGTTACTCCGGGCAGTGGCAATCAAGGTGTCCAGGCCCCGGAAGTAAATCGTTGGCAATTCATCAAAGATCAGCGAAGCGGGCTGCCGGTGTTTTTTGTTGATCACCTTCAGCATCCGGGTAATAAAAAGCGACAAAACCGCCCCGTACATTTCTACACGAAGCGGATCATTGGCCAGACACAGCACCTTTGGAAATTCCGGGTTATTGATATCGAGGGAAAAATCATCTCCGGAGCAGATCCAGTAAATTTCGGGACTGATAATTTTTGAGATGGCAATTTTCAGGCTTCCCAATTGTCCTTCCAGCTGTTCACTGGCACCACGCCTGTGCGCATTGATAAAGGGGTTGATGATGTTTTGAACATCCTTCTCCTTTTCCAAAACAGCAAACAGATCGTCATAATCAAGCTGTAAAAGCTCGATGGCGTGGGGAAGCGTGCAAAACTGTCCGCCCTGGTACTTTTTCAAAAACCAGATCACGCAGGCAAAAAAGGAAACGGCCGATTCAGAGAAGAATTCGCCTTGCTTACGGATCCATTCCCGGTTCAGGTTATAAAGGATTGTCCGGGAGTATTCAAAAGCATCAATGGGGCTTTCCATCCACTCCGGGGCCAACGGATTGCACCGGAATGATTTTCGGATATCCTCAAAATTGATGACATAGAACTTTGCTGATTGAGGCAGGCTCCCGCTTACCCTGGCTTTCAAAAAATGATTATACGTTACCAGTGAAAGGTCCGGGTATTTAAAGTCATAGACGCACATTGAAAATCCTTTTTTCAGGTGCTGGCGGATAAAAGGCAGGACCACGGAAAAAGATTTTCCGGATCCGGGCGTTCCAATAACCATCGTTGCCCGAAACGGGTTGACAATATTGATCCAGCCTTCATGCGTTGTGTCCTTGCGTAAGTAACAGGTAGGCAGATTGACCGAATACTCATTTTCCCTCAAAACCTCTTCCTGGGGAAAACTCTCATTCTCGATGTTAAAGCGGTCTTTCATCAAATTAACATTGATCAGCTTGGAGATGTTGTCGAATCCGAGGTTCAACAGGATAAAGCCGGTAAAGGTCAAAATCAGATAGGCAAAAGGATACGGGTTGAAAACAACAAGGCTCCCCCAGTACAGGATCATTCCTGCCAAGACCTGACGGACAATTGCCAATATGGTCAGCTCACGGTCTTTATGCGCTTTGGTCCCGATACAGGTGATGGCAAGAAAAACCAGGCAAACAGCTTTGGATTTATACACATCGGAAAGAAAAGCCAACCGCTGCATTTTTTCCAGCATGGGTGTAAGTTGCTCTATTTGGACTCCATGCCGGATAAAAAACGGCTGGCAACTGATGTACATTGAAACCAGCAGCAGCAGGTAGCAAAAAAAGCGAAACCCTTCGTGTAGTTTGACCAGTTCTTGCGGCTCATTAACCATCTTTGAAAGATTAAGCCCCTAAATCCCCCGAAGGGGGACTTTAAGAAAGCGGTTAAAATTGATTGTTTCAATAAAACTCATCTCAGTTTTCGGGCTTTAAGGATGTCTTTGTTCTTCAGGTTAAAACTGAGCTTTCTTCCAGTATTGCCCAGGGCTTTTTCATTTAGTTCGATTCTGAGAATCCGCTGATCGGGAATGGTCATCTTTTCAAAGACAAATACTTCCCGAACGCTTGTTTCTCCCGGTATCCGGCTGACCTTGTTTCTCCGGTAATCGGGCAAAACCTGATACTCCTGGACATTGGTAGCTTTGGTCTTTTTCTTGTCGGCTATCCAGAAACAAATGCTTTCCACATCATAACTCATTTGGGTGCTGTTTTTCATTTCCAGCTCAAAAAACAGGGCGTCATCTTTTAAATGAATGGAATTGAGCCGGACTTTGATCCCGTCTTTTTCTGCCTTTCGTTTGCGGTAAGATTTCCGGTGCTGATGTTTATCCAGTACCTGGTCACAAAGGTCACTTAGCAGGTAATCGGGCATCAGTTTACCCGAAAAGGTCATGGCATCCTGGGAGTGAAAGATTTCCACCGGGTAAGTAATGGGGACATCGCTTCCAAAGACAAGTTCAAAGGAATAGATCCTGCCGGCGCAAACTACCGTTAGTGAAGTTTGCTTTTCAAAAGCCTGAACAGCTTTAATCCGGACGATGTTGGATAACTCGGGAACTACTTCAGCCTGAATAAGGGTATAGTCCCCGGCCTGGACATAGTCCACTTTGTCCGGACAAACCAGATGAACGGTTTTGCTGTCGGAAACTTTCAGGGTATCGGAAAGGGTTTGCGCCATCATTGCTAATTGCATATGAGCGCAGAAAATGATCACTAAAAATGTTTTCATGGATTTTATTTGGGTTTATTGATTAACCAGACTAACGTGTTTTTCTTGACTGTAACCTTTTTTATTCTGACCGTGCGAAGCAGGGACTGGGCAGTACGGTCGGCTGCCTGAATGCCGGCATAAGTCAGCGGGTTACCCGCAACACCGAACATCGAAGAAGTATTGGCACTGCTGCCCGCTTCTTTGCTGACTTTTCGGGCTGCATTGTCCGGGACATACAAGCCCGCAAGTCCGTCCAGGTCATAAATGGTTATATCAACCGGGATAAAGTGCTCCCTTACCGGGATTTGCCGGATTGTGATTTGCAGGCGCTCGTTGGCAACTTCACAGATACCGTACAGAAAAGTTTCTTTTGGGATTTTTACTCCATTCAGCCAGCCTTCTTCCATGAGCCGCAGCTTAACCCGGTTGCCGGTCAGAACAGTTGCGGTTTCATATATTTCGGCTTTCAACATGGAGCCCGGTTGTTCTTTGGGCTTAAAGGCCGATTGCCCTACATTTTCAAGGGCCGCGCGCCGGCTGTTTTCCGCCTCGGGATTTTGCCGGGTGATTTGTGACTGCTTTAACTGAAAGCTAAGCGAGTCATTTAGTTTTGCCAGATAGGCATTTTGCCGGAATACCCGGTCCAGCTCTTCAATACCTGTTTCAGTGACCGGTAATGCCGGATGCTCTGTTTTTGCTTTAGCCTCTTTATCAGGCGCTGATCCTTCAGTCAATCCGGAGTTGGAAGCTGTTGACTGAAATCCCGGTTCCCGAGCCTTACCCGTTTCCAACTCAGAGCGGATTTGCAATTGTCGCCGCTGAATGTGTTTTAAGAGCTGATCCGGGTCGGTGGTATTACTTTCCACGGTGATGCCGGAAGATTCGTTATCTGTCGTGATCTTCTCGTACGTTTCATATGAACCCGATTTCTCAGGCATGCTGTCCGCTTTTAACGATGCGTTTTCTCCCAGGATGTTGTAATCGCGGGTTAAGGTGATTTCATCGGGTGACAGGGAGCCTTCCGTTTTATCGATAATCTCGATACTGCGGTCCGCTTCCGGCAGGTTGTAATTAGCTCCCCTTACCGTATCCTGCCGGTTCTGGCTTTGATCCTTTCCCTTTGGGTTTTTTCCGCCGCCCAGAATATAAAAGATCAGGACAATAAAGGGGATCATAACCAGGGGCAGGAAAAGCAGCGGTTTATTTCTTTTTAAGGCCAGCTTCATGGATGCGTTGTTTTAAGAGATTTTCAAATGAATCGACAGGCATTTCAAAAGTCAGGGACTTTTGTAAAGAAGAATCCCGTGCTGCTGACAAAGGAGAGTTTTCCCGTAAAGACGGCTCCCGGGGATCAAGCTTCGGGTGTGAAAGCTCAGGGGGCGGAAGAAGAAAAGAGGACAGGTAAAGAAGGAACAGGGCGGAAACAACCAGGATCCATTTTCGCCTGCGTTTTTCAGGATCAAGGCCCTGATCCCGGGAGTCCAGTTTTTTGATCATCCGGGCGATGCGTCCCGGATTTTCTGTTTTTTGCTCGTCGGTGGCTTGTTTCATGACATTCTTTTTATTTTTAAGTTTTCAGAAAGATTTGCGTTTTTGGGTTGCCAGATCTTTGTTGTCCGTAATCAGCCAGTTCTCGATCAGAAACCCGTGCGGGTTGTGATCTGTCCGGGAGATGTCGCGAAGCTGCCCCCCAGTTTCCAGCTTGCGGATGGTAATATTGGATTTGCGAACGATCCGCTGTTTACCGAAGAAACGAAACTGATAGGGGTATGCTGAGAAATCGACCTGGACCGAATCGGTCTCCAGGGTCATTGAGATATCCGAGGCGATGACCTGGTTATAGACATTGTTTTCCTTGTAGGAGCGGTACTGCTTCATGGCCGATCCGTCAGCCAGGTAAAGGGCTTCCCGGGTATTGCTTTCGATGTACTGCTTATCGGGCTCCATGGTGAAAAACAGCTCATGAAAGCGTTTGATATGATCACGGGCTTCTGCCGGCCTGTTATCGGTGATATCCGCCCGTAAAGCCAGCAGCAGGGATTTACCGTTGTCCAGTACATAGATTTTCTGGCGCGAACGTTCTACCAACCTCAAAGAGTTGACAAAAACAAATGAGCTAAAGCCAATCAGTACCAGGCTCACGCAGAGGAGGACATAAACGGTAAAGCGGAATTTTTGCTGGATATCAAATATCTTTTTCATTTGTGACGGATAAGTGATTAACGGATTGATTGATCATTGCGTTCGTTATTGGAAATTTCTCCATTACCTCATGGCTCCCCGGGTAATAGCCATCAGTGCTGCGGTGCGAACCAGTCGTCCTCCTCCGGTATTAGTCCCTGAAGCGCTGATAATCCACGAAGCGATTTTGGGTACCATCACCAGCCCGACAATACCACAAAGCGGGACAACCAGGTTGGAGACGTAATACATGGAAGGCATGTAGATAAGAGAACTTTTGATGCTGGCAATCTCAGCTTCCAGCACATAGATCAGGATCTCCTGCACCAGGGCCAAAATGACAAGGGCAATGGGCAGGTACAAATTCACATTGATAAAGCGGGCAATCCAGCCCAGGTAATTATCCTGGAACCCATCAAAAATGGAGACGGCAAATACAAGCGGTCCGAAAATCACCAGCAGGACACAGAATACGGTCCGAAGAAAAGCGATCAGGTAAACGATGGCCTCAAACAGGGATTCCATCAGCTGTCGGATCCCGTCCATAAAATAAAAGTTGATCTGGTGCTGAAGCGCTCTCCCGGATATGATGTTATAGGTTGTCAGCAGCATGTTAATGCCCTTGTCCCAAAGGGTGGCTTCCTTTTCCTGGTTTTCCTGGAAAGCGGGAAGGTCGGCATAGAAAATGGCGTCCTGCTTTTCTTCCAGCCGCTGAGCTACAATGTGCTTCTTGTCAGCATAAATAGCCTCCGATAATTTGGTCAGTCCTTTGGTCGGAACCATCAACAATTGCACAAATGGTCCCCAGAAGCTGATCACCAGCACCAGGGCAAATGGACGCAGCAAGGGCAGCAAAGAAATCGGATTATCGGCAATCAGCTGTTCATAAATTCGTTTGGAGATATACAAAAAAGCGGCAATGCCACCGATAGCCCGGGCCATATTCACCAACAGGCGGGCATTGTCCAGCCCGCCCCGGATCAGTACATCGGTAAAGTCAAAGAAATTTTTCGTGGTAATAACCTGTAAAAGCATAACTTATAAGATTTTCAGATTACTGGATTACTGGATTTTTGGATAACTACGATCTTGTCAGTATTCTCAACTCAATTGGTCAGAAATGCGTAAGACTGGCTGACGTTGTGCGCATAGAATTGATAATGGTGTACTTTCCGGTAGGTGTAGTCCACATCACCGACCTGTCGGTTCAGTTCGCGGTGGATTTCAGAAAAGGCCTCCAGCTTTTTACCATGGTCAGTCTGAAAGAGGTTAACCGAAACAAAGCGGGTCAACAGCTGATCGGCCTCTTTTTCACACAACTGTTTCAGCCACCTGCAGCCGTCCAGCTTGTCCAGATGGTCAATGCTGATATATAGGCGGACAAAACCCGAAGCGATGCTGTAGATGTCCGGCAGATGATCACTTTGGGCATCAAAGATTTTCTTTTCAATTTCCTTTTGCCCCCTGGTATTATCCCGTATCTGCGAAGTCTCATCATGACGGTCCTTCATCTGGCTCTTTTCGATCAGACGGGAGATAATTTTCATCAGGTTGATGCGTAAAAGCTCTGTATACCCGGTGGCATCAGAAACCGGCAAGGCCCCGACTTCCACATAATAATGAGTGGGGTAAGAGCGGATAAACACATGAGGTACCGGGATCAGCCAGCCTTTAAAGGCGATAAATGAAAGCGGGTAGCTGCCTTTCATTTCCGGATAATCCCCGTGCCAGGATTTGATCTCAAAACCTTGCGCTTTTGCTTTTTGTCCTGAAAGGGAAATCGACAGGAAAACAGAGACGGCGTAAAAAAATGTTTTCATGATTCATTATTTTTTAATGTGCTTTTTAATCCGGGCTTTTCCAATCACAAATTACCATTCGCAAATCGTCAATTGTACAACGTATAGTAATAGGCAAAGCTTTCCAGGCTGCCTGAGTCAAAGCTTTTCTGGTAAGAAGCGTACAACAGTTTGTTGTACAGATAGCAGATCGTTCCGTAGTGTTTGCGCACCTCTTCGTAAATACCGTTGATGGTATCATAGCGCTGCTTGTCATCCATCATAAACAGGTCGTCCTTGACGATGGTATTTAAAATGGTGGTGACAAGCTGGCTGCTGTCATCCAGGATCAGGTCAAAGGACTGAACAATCACGGCTGCCTGCCTGGAGGTAAAATTCTGATCCTGCACCAAAAGAGGAACCTTTTGAGTATAGACCTCAATGATCCTGGAAAGCATCTCTTTGGTTTGTTTGATCCGCTTATAGTCTTTGATCAGCAAAGAAACCTTTTGCAGACTTTCCAGCTTTTTCTGATCAATACCCACCAGTTCAGCAGTCAGGCCCTTGATATCCCCGTTCAGGACTTTGATCAGCACATTGTACCAGTTGATTTCCGACAGGATCCCCTTTTCCTGCTCCCAAAGGGCTTCCCGCTGAATACCTGCCCCGACATCGGTTACCGGCGCCTGGGCAAAAGTATTTTGAATACTGATCAGGCCGATAGAAGAGAATAACCCGATAATTAAGAATGTTGTTTTCGTTTTCATTGTTGCTGTGGTTCTGAATTTTATTTGAATCGGTTACATGGATTTGAGGGTTTGCAAAAAGGACTGACTCTGCTGCCCGGCCAGCCTTACCAGGATCAGCTGCTTTTCGTTTTGCTCGGAGGTATAGCAGAAGTATTCGGGTTTGCTGACCTCCAGGGCATACACCTGCGAGTAGCTTCCCAGCCCGATAAAAACCTCCTTTAAGTTTCGCCCCGATGGCAGGTTTTTATTAATCGACAGGATCTGCTCTTTCTGGAATTCTGACAATCCCAGGGTTTCGCTGATCGAATCAAACTTATTGCGAAACTTACTCATGTCAAGCAGAATTCGGGTGTCGGCATTGTTAATGATGGCATCCCGGATCACCGGGGAGGAGATTACATCGTCCACTTCCTGGGTAACTACCATCGCCTCTCCAAAAAATTTGCGTATGGTTTTAAAGAAGTATTTCAGGTAAGAGGCCATTTGCGGGGTCGCAATCGCCTTCCATGCTTCTTCCACCACCAAAAGCTTCCTGATTCCTTTTAACCTTCTCATTTTCTGCATGAAAATATCGATGATAATAAGGGTTGCAACAGGAAAGATTACCGCGTGATCTTTGATCAGATCAAGTTCGAAGACAATAAAGGGGCAGCGGAAAAACTCATCGGTATTCATCTGCCGGTTGAGCAAATAGTCATATTCTCCGCCCCGGTAGTATTTCGAGAGGATAAAGAAAAATTCGTTGGAGTTAAACGTAACAGATTGTTTTTCGATCAGCTCCGGGATATAGCCCTTGCAAAACTCATAATACCCGTTAAAAGATCGCTCCGCCACTTTATCCGATTCGAAAAAGGCCGTTACCGAATGGGCGATCACATCCTTTTCCATCTCTGAGAGGTTTTCCTTGTAAATGGTATAGATCACCGACAGGATCGTTTGCTTACGTTCGATGTCAAGCTCTCCTTCCAGAATAAAAGGATTGAACGAGATCGGATTTTCGGTGGTAAACTCCACCATCATGGCTCCGCCCTGGGATTTGAGCCGCTCGTTCAGATACAGGGTCAAAAGCTCATAGCTGCGTCCCACATCCAGTAAAACGATATGGCAGTTTTCGCTTTCGGCGTATTGTCTAAGCAAATGGTTGGTGAAAAACGATTTTCCCGAACCAGATCCCCCTATAATGATCTTGTTCCGGTTATGGATCAGGTGCTTTTGCATGGGTTCATCGGATATGTCGATCCTGACCGGGCAACCTTCCAAACGATCCGAGAGACGGATGGTAAATTCCGAAGCGCTGCCACTGATACCTCCTTCAAAGCCGGTCAAACAGCAGGCATGCGGCACCTGGGTAGTGAACAATTCCGTTTCCGGAAGCTGGGTTGAATACGGCACGCAGGAGAAAAACAGCATCGGCAGATCATGGGTGTGCTGATAAGGAAAGCAGTTCATCAGGGAAAAGGCCGAAGCCGCTTCGCTTTTGTGCTGCTTTAAATCTTTCAGGGACAAGTCAAAGAGCATCACGTTAAAATGGGTCTTTACGATCTTCTCCCCGGAGGTTTGCACCTCTTCCAGAAAAGATTCAATCAGATTGGCATTCACCTTGTTTTCCGATGAGAATTTTGACAGGCTGTAGATCTTTTTGTAGCTTCCTTCCAGAGAGGCTTTGATCTCCTGCTGATCGGGTAGATAGATAAACTGATTGATCACATGTGAAAACGGCAAGTGATAGCTTACCGGGTAGACCAGCGAAACCGGAAGACCGGTTTGCGGGTGATCCGATACCGGTCGAAGCTCTGCCGGGATATGGGAGTAATCACTTAAGGAGAGGATTTCCACAAACTGATCCATCACCTTAAGCCGGTCGCGAAAATCAATCCCGCCCAGCACCGGGTGATTATCTGTAAAATTAACGCTTAAAAA
>Ga0172382_10011168_pt1 | contig 11919 bp, 9 predicted proteins | sample Leawel138RmetaG_FD_122245 | JGI IMG/M metagenome (GOLD analysis project Ga0172382, IMG submission 122245) | Leachate microbial communities from a municipal landfill in Southern Ontario, Canada - Leachate well 138R metaG | ecosystem: Engineered > Solid waste > Landfill > Unclassified | place...
TCACCGTTAGCTTCATGCCGATGGCAAGAGCCAGGACGGTAGACTTGCTGGGCGTATAGCCAGGGTTGCTGCGGATTTTGCTGAAGAGGCGGCGGTCGATGTTGGAACGCTTATACACCTCCACATCACTCATGCCCCTGGCATCGATGAGGCTGAGCACCGCTTCGGAGAAGGTTTTCTCTTTAGGAAACGCCAGCCCTGCCTCCAGGTCCATATCATGCCGCGTCGACGCCATATTGTCCGGTTCATCTTGGTGCGCACGGTCTGGTTCGTAAAGTGCTCTATAAAGAGTTGTCCCGGGACCATAAGGATCACGCCGATTAAGATTTCTGTTTTCATCTACATAATGATCATCGATGTAGCTTTTGAGATCGCCGCGGAGTTTGAAGCCCAGGGCGGTTGCTGTCTGATCGAACATAACCAGGGTCACCCGCATCTCGCTTTGAAAAAGAAAGCGATTGATTTCATCCAGGGCAACTGCCAGAGCCTGTTCATATGGGTAACAAAAACTGCCTGAAGAGATCAGCGGGAAGGCAACGCTCTCGAGATGGTATTGAGCCGCAAGTTCAAGGCTGGAGCGGTAAGCACTGCGCAGCAGTGCCTCCTCGCCCTGTTCTCCTCCCTGCCAGATGGGTCCAACGGTATGAATCACAAATTTTGCTGGAAGATTAAAGCCAGGCGTGATCACCGCCGCGCCAGTAGGGCAGCTACCAATGGCATCACAGGCTACCGCCATCTCTTCCACTCCGGCAGCAGCAAATATCCTGCCGCAAACCCCACCGCCTCGTTTCAGCCCTGAGTTGGCCGCGTTGACGATGGCATCTACTTCCATCCTGACGACATCGTTGCGAATAATGTTAAATGGCATACCATTCTCTCCAGGGGCGTGATTCAGCTGGTTAAATCGGCGATGAGCAGTTCAAAGGCGGTCTGACCGGGCATACCACCGGTCTTGATGCCTTCATCGATATCCAGCAATCGGTTGAAGATATCGAGCAGCTGGCGCATGCTGAAGCGCTGCGCCTGGGTGTAGAGTTTGCGAGCCACAAAGTTGAGTACCTTCAACCCTTTTTCAATTTGTTGAACACTGCCGCCCTCGTCAATGATTTCGCGCGCCTGGATCAGAAGCCGAAACTGGCGGTGAATCATGCCTGACAGTTCCATCACATCGCTTTTTTCAGTCAGCAGCTGAAATTCCTGCATGGCCTTGACAGCATTGCGCTCACCCAAAGCATCGGTAAGAGCAAAAATATTGCCCTCCTGGTCATGGGCGGTCAGCAGGGTGACATGATCTGGCTCTACCAGCCCGGTTTCGCCGACGTAGGTAATCAATTTCTGGACTTCATGCCCAGCCTGCAGGGTATCACTGCCGACATAGCTGGCTAACAAGTGGGCCGCATCGGGACGGAAAGCACCGCCAAGCTCTTTGGCTTTGCGCAAAATCCAGGCGGGCATGTCTTCGGCGTCTGGCAGCAGACAATCCACGATCACTGCTTTATTCTTGTTCGCCTCTATCCAGCTGGTCAGCCAGGCGTAGCTTCTTTGGTTTTCCCAATCGCGCTTTCCCCATTTTTTGATGATGTGATCTTCTACAAGCAAGACCAGGGCGGAGCTTTCAGGCAGATTTGAGAACAAGTCGAGATGTTTTTCGAGGGTCTCTTTGCCTGCCCTGGCAAGCATGGGGCGGGCGTCTTCTACGATGACCAATCTTCGTTCAGCCAGGAAAGGAATTGTGAGCGCGTCTGCCTGCAGTGTCTCAAAACTCAAGACATCACCCTGCAGACGCGAGGTATTCAAATCAGCCATGCTTGGGTCACCCATACCCGATTGAAAGCCTGCCAGAATCTCTTTGATTCTGACGCTGTCATCCCCCCGCAGGAGGTACAGGCTGGGTTTACCTGGTTCTGCCATCACGCCCGTGTGCTGATATGGTGAATAAAACCGTTCCTGGTCTTCTGACTGGTGACCAGGTTGACTTCCAGTCCACCAATGTCAGCGTCAGTGGTGACATTTTCTTGTAACCAGGGTCCGATGGGTTTTGAAATGTTGTAAACAGGAATGGCGACGAGAGCGGATAGGAGGATGTGCCACCACTTCGGTTTTCTTCCACGGCTTAAAGCCATCAAAGCAACAAAGGCTGTTGAGCCTGCGAGTAACGAAGAAGCCGCCAGGTTCGTGCCACAGCCCGGATGAACTGCCAGCTGCGTCTCGCCCGCCTTCAAGCGTTTGCGCGCTTCCAGGACTGCGTCTGTGACCAATTCTGTGGGCAGGTCAGCAATCAGGAAGAAACCGGCCGGGTTAGAATGACCCATCATTTTAATGCCTTTGAAACGAGCCGCCAAAATTTTCATGGTGGCATGCTCAAGGGCATGATTACGTTGGGTGGAGCGAATGAATGGGATGTTGTTCAGGCTTGTCATGGCTGGCTCTTTCTGGCGTTTTTCGGTTAAGGAATGATACCTCAATTAAAGGTGTCATAATAATTTGGGAGCCTGCGCATGCTCAATTTGGCAGCTTTAGTGCTGGTTTTGTTTCTCCAGCAAGGCTTCCTTGAGCGCCTCCCTCACCGAGCGGGCTTCAATGATCTCGATGCCAGCCGGCCAGGGTTCGCCTTTGCGCAGACGTTTGGGCACCACCGCGCGCGTAAAGCCCAGTTTTGCCGCTTCGCGAAGCCTGGTCTGAATTTGTCCAACCATACGCAGCTCTCCCGAAAGCCCGACTTCGCCAATCAAAACCGTATCAGCCCTGACAGGTTGATCTTTAAACGAAGACGTGATTGCTGCCGCAACTGCCAGGTCAGCTGCTGGCTCCTCAATACGCAGCCCGCTGACCACGTTAGTGATCACATCCTGGTTGCCCAGCCCAATCCCCAGTCGGCGTGTGAGCACGGCCACAATGATCAAAAGGCGATTGAAATCAATTCCATTGGCTGTACGGCGCGGATTACCGAAATTGGTCGGTGTGGTCAGCCCTTGAATTTCCACAAGCAACGGGCGCGTGCCTTCCATGGTCACGGCAATCGCCGAACCAGGAGCATTGATCATGCGCTCAACCAAAAAAACTTCGCTGGGGTTGCGGACTTCCACCATGCCGCGTTCCTGCATTTCAAAAACGCCTACCTCACTGGTGGCGCCATAGCGATTTTTTACCGACCGCAGCAGCCGGTAGCTCTGGAAATGTTCGCCTTCCAGGTATAAAACCGTGTCGACAATGTGCTCCAACACCCGGGGGCCAGCAATCGTGCCTTCTTTAGTCACATGCCCGATCAAAAAGACGGTAATGCCGCTGGTTTTCGCTAATTCCCTCAAACGGGCAGCCGATTCCCTAACCTGTGAGATCGAGCCAGCGGCGGATTCCATCTCAGGCAGGGTGACGGTCTGGATCGAATCGATGATCACCAGGGATGGTTTGACCTGCGAAATATGTTCAAAAATGACCCCCAGGTTGGTCTCGGTTACCAGTAAGAGATTTTGCGGGAGTTTGTCTGCTTCTGCCAGGCGCACGGCGCGCATTTTGATCTGGCGCTCCGATTCTTCACCCGAGACATATAAAACTGTATTTTTGTCGGCCATTTGCATAGCCATTTGCAGGGTAAGCGTGCTTTTACCGATGCCCGGGTTCCCGCCGATCAGCACAATCGAACCGGGTACAACCCCTCCCCCCAGCACACGGGCAAATTCTTCCATTTCGAGCGGCAAGCGCTGGTCAACCTGACCCTCAATATCGCTCAGACGTTTCACACGGGAACTCCCGGTGAGACCCTTCATCTGCGCTGCAGGTTTGACAGGCGTATCCTGGACCAGCTCTTCAACCATGCTGTCCCAGCTTTCACAGCTGGGACAGCGTCCAAACGCGCGGGAACTGGTCTTCCCGCAAACTTGACAAACGTAGCGTGTATAGCTTTTTGCCATTAACCCTCGCTTAGATTCCGATCAGTTCCGGCGCTGCCATCTCCTCCTGGTTTTTGATTTCCTTCAGGACGATGACTTTTTCAGTTTCGCCTGCATCATTTTCTTTTTCTTGCAGGTCAACCTGAATTGTATCGCCGACCTTGAATCGCTTGGCGAGCAGTTCGTCAGAAAGCCGCTCTTCAACCTCTTGTGTGATCACCCGACGCACAGGGCGCGCGCCCATATCCGGGTCGTAACCGAGATCGGACAGATATTCCAGAGCTGCTTCGGTTGGAACCAACTTAATTTCCTGTTCTTCAAGCTGCTTGTTGACCTTATCAATTTCTAAGGAAACGATTTGGCGGATATCCTTGCGGTTGAGGGCACGGAACACAATCACCGAATCGAGACGATTGATAAATTCAGGTCTGAAGTTTCGCTTCAAAGCTTCCATGAGCTTCTTCTGCATTTCCTTGTAGTCCAGCTCTTCTTCTTTTACTTCATCGATCTCCAATGAAAAGCCCAAGCCAGCCTGGCGACGGATCAGATCCGCGCCGATGTTGGTGGTCATGATGATGATCGCGTTGCGGAAGTCAACTTTCAGCCCTTTAGCATCGGTCAGGTGTCCTTCCTCCATAATCTGCAGGAGCATGTTGAGCGCTTCAGGATGTGCCTTCTCGACCTCATCGAAAACCACGATGGAGTAGGGTTTACGCCGGATGGCTTCGGTTAACTGTCCGGCTTCGTCATAACCGACATAGCCAGGAGGAGCGCCGACCAGACGGCTCATGCTGTGCCTTTCCATAAATTCGGACATATCGATCTGGATTAACGCATCTTCCGTGCCGAACAACTGACGAGCCAGCGATTTTGTCAGCTCTGTCTTGCCCACACCTGTGGGACCAAGGAACATAAAGGAACCAATCGGTCTGCGGGGGCTCTTGAGCCCGGCTCGTGCGCGGCGGATGGCTTTTGAGACTGCCACAATCGCCTCTTCCTGCCCGATAATGGATTTGGAGAGATCCTCCTCCAGGTTCAACAGGCGTTCCGATTCTTCTGACTCGATTTGGGTGAGGGGGATGCCCGTCCACATCGAAATTACCTCGGCAATATCGTTTTCATCAACCACCGGGGCTTCAGAACGGTTCCAGGCGGTTTGAATACCCTGCAGCTGTTCTTCAAGGGTCTCCCGGCGCTTAAGCAGTGCCTGGATATTATCGCCATCGGCACTGGCCTTGGCCGATTTCAACTCCTTGCGGACTTCACGCAGCTCTGCCACCAGGTCTTTGCTGCTCATAGCAGATTCACTTTTATACATGCGCACGCGCGAGGCTGCTTCGTCGACCAGGTCGATTGCCTTGTCGGGCAGGAAGCGCTCAGTCACGTAGCGTGAGCTCAGCTTGGCGGCAGCCTCCAGGGCTTCGTCACTGATAGTCAGGCGGTGATGCTCTTCATAATTGGGGCGCACACCATGCAGAATCTCGATTGTCTCTTCCACATTGGGCTGATCGACCACGATAGGTTGGAAACGTCGCTCCAGGGCGGCATCACTCTCAATGTTCTTGCGGTATTCATTGGCAGTGGTAGCGCCAATCACCTGCATCTCTCCTCGGGAAAGCGCGGGTTTCAGGATATTGGCAGCATCGACCGATGAGCCGGCCGAACCAGCGCCAACCAACATATGCAGCTCATCAATAAAGACGATGTCACCGCTGTTCTTCAGTTCATCGATGACTCGTTTGAGTCTTTCTTCGAATTGTCCTCGATACATTGTCCCGGCGACGATTGAACCGACATCCAGCTGCATGACGCGTTTGCCTAAGAGAAGGCCGGGGACGTCGCCATCGACGATGCGCTGTGCCAGCCCTTCCACAATCGCGGTCTTGCCAACACCTGGTTCACCAATCAGCGCCGGATTATTTTTGGTTCGGCGGGCGAGTATCTGGATAACGCGTTCAATCTCTTTTGTCCGTCCGATGACCGGGTCAAGCTTATTTTCTTCTGCCAGAGCAGTCAGGTCGGTGGCCAATTGGTCGACCAACGGTGTCTTGCCTTCTTCTTTTTCTTTTCGACGCGAGACACCCCGGCGGCTGATCACATCGCTTTTTTCAAGCTCATCTGATATTTCTGACTTTTTTGCCTCTTCCTGAATCTGTTGATACTCTTCGATTATTCTGGCAGTCTGGCGTTGAACCTGCTCTGGGGTAATCCCGAGCGCGCCAAGAACGCGCATCGCCATACTTTTCGGGTTGCGCGACATTGCCAATATAAGGTGCTCTGTGCCAATTGAGGTGGCTTTGTCTGTCAGGGCTTCTGCCAACGATTGTTCCAGCAATTCTTTGACGTCATCCCCTAAATCTGAGGATAAGTCATCAGTGGATTCTTGCTGACCTCTCAATTGCTTCAATAGATCGCGAACTCTTTCGGTGTCCACACCCAGATCATCCAGAACCCGGCGGGCAGCCGTTCCAGACTCAAGTGTCAGCCCAAGCAGCAGATGTTCGCTACCAATAGTTCGGGCGTTTTCCTCTTCAGCTTCCTGTTGAGCCAGGCTGAGGACCCTTTTTGCTTTTTGGGTAAATTTGTTTATGCCAGCCATGGCGTACCTCCTGTAGGTTGATCGTTTTACGCTGCCAGATTTATCCCGATTATTTGATCCTGGCAGCAATAAAATCAGTCGGGGACTTTTGTGTTTAAGACACGGCAGATTGCAAATCTTTTCGCAACCTCATCGATTGGAGTATACCAAAATTAAGACTCATAGTCTCGTAACCGTAGCGAATTTGATGAAAAGTTAATAATGGCCCACTTACGCCGATCTTATTGTCCTCGGGTAGAATAAAAGCCAACAGGAGCAGCCATGAATATTGCCGAATTATTTGACCATAAGAAGACCTTGTTTTCGCTGGAGATCTTCCCGCCTAAGAAGGACTCTCCCTATAATGTTATCTATAACTCCCTGTTAAAAATGCGGGGAATTCCGGCTGACTTCATCAGCGTCACCTATGGTGCCGGCGGGTCCCGGGCACAGCAAGACAAAACAATCGAGATTGCTTCGCTGATATTGCAGACCTATCACACCGAGCCAGTGGCACATCTTACCTGTGTGAATGCCGACCGGCAGCAGGTCTTGGAAACCCTGCAGCAGCTCACAGATAATCACGTTGAAAACATTATGGTGCTGCGCGGGGACATCGCTGCCGACAGCCCTCCGAAAACGGATTTTAAATATGCCTCTGATCTGGCTGCTTTCATCAAAGCCCACCAACCAGGCTTTAATCTGCTGGGGGCCTGTTATCCCGAGAAACATTATCAAGCCGGGTCGATGGAAAAAGACATCGAAAACCTGAAAATTAAAATCGACAATGGTATCACCCATCTGATTACCCAGCTCTTTTTCGATAATCAGAAGTTTTACGCCTTTCGAGACAGAGCTGAAGAAGCCGGCGTTAGAGTGCCTATTCAGGCTGGCATCATGCCCATCACCAACCATAAACAAATCGAACGCACTGTTGCTTTGAGCGGCGCTTCTGTCCCGGCCAAATTGCGGCGCATCTTTGATCGCTATAGTAACAACGAAAAGGCCCTCTTCGACGCCGGAATCCACTACGCGATTGAACAAATTATGGACCTGATCGCCAACGACGTGCGCGGCATTCATCTTTACACGATGAATAATGTCGAAATTGCCACCCGCGTCAGCGACGCGATTCAAAATATCATTACGGCAGAGAACAACAATTTGTAACTTCCCGCCGCAGGCGCCAAGTAGCCTGTGGGCTGTGAGCTTTCCCCTCTTGCCTCAAACAGGTCTGGCTCGCTCCTCGGATTCTTGGATGATTGAATTTTTCCAGGGCGTCTGGTCAGCGGGTAATGTGGGCATCTACTAATTTCTCTGAACGGCAGTAAAAAATGACGCGTTGAAATACGGATTTTTTTATGAGCAGGTGCCTGCCTGTCAATGCCCCCACCCGTCATCAATCAACAAATCATGGACATAAAGTCCTAAAGTGTTATTGGCTTCGACGGTTTGCCCTATTTGCTCCACCAGACCTGATGGGGCCAGGCTTTGGCATACGAGTCTAAAATCAGATCGACCGTATTATTGAACGTTGCGTCGATTACCTGCAGCTGCGGGTGTTGGCGATAGAACTCGACACAGCGGGCGATACCCTCGCGGAAGGGCACCGTGCAGGCAAACTCAGGCACCAGAGCTTTGATCTTGCTGTTATCCAGGATAAAACTATGTGCCTTGTCACCCAGTAGGCCCTGACCCCACTCTGGGTCAAATTCAGCAATTAAATCGGAAGGCACATGCACGATCTTTGCCTGGGTGCCCACTGCTTCAGCCAATTTCTGGACGATCTGATTCCAGGTCTGCCATTCATCCGAAGTGATGTGATAGGCCTGCCCAATTGCCTCGGTTTTGCCAAATAAACCTACGAAACCTTTGGCAAAATCACTGCTGTGAGTCATGGTCCAGATTGAGGTGCCATCGCCGTAGACGATCACTGGTTTCCCCCGCAGCATGCGATCGACAAAGGTCCAGCGCCCTGTTACAGGAATATAGCCCTCATCATAAGTATGGGAAGGGCGTACGATCGTTACCGGGAACCCTTCTTCCCAATAGCCACGCATCAACCGCGCTTCGCTGGCTGCTTTGTCTCGTGAATATCGCCAGACGGGATTGTCCAGTGGCGTCTCCTCGGTCACCGGCAGGGCCTGGGGTGGGGTCTGATATGCCGAGGCAGAACTGATGAAGATAAATTGGGAGGTGCGCCCCCTGAATAAATCGACCATCAAACCAGCTTGTTCAGGGGTAAAGGTCAGAAAGTCAGCCACTACATCAAAACGGCGCCCAGCCAGCGCTGCCTGAACAGAGTCAGGCTCACTCACATCGACCTGAACCACTTCAGCCTCTGGCAAAGGCTCTCGCAGTGAGCTTTTGCCTCGGTTAAGCAGCGTGACTTTAAAGCCTCTCGCGATGGCAAGTTTGGAGCAGTGATAACTGATCGTTCCAGTGCCGCCGATAAAGAGTATTTCCATTGGTCACCTCCAGGTTTTATACAGGTTTTGGGCTAACGGCTTTTCTACCGAAGAGAATCAGCCCGGTTAAAATCAAATATAAGACAGCCACAAGCAGCATCGCCGGGCGAATACCGACCAGGTCAGCCAATGAACCCAAAGCAAAAGGTAACAAAAGAATGGCGACGCCGCTGGCCAGCGTGGTGGCAGAGCCGGCAGCTGCGCGTGCCTGCCCGGCTGCCTCGAAGGCAAGTGTGATCATAGTGGCATAAAGATTGGCAACGCTCAGCCCGGCCAGGAACAAACCGGTCAAGGTCCAGGCCTGAGAGCCTCCCAGCCAGAAAAGAGCGAAGCCGAGCGCTCCCAAAGCAACGGAGATAAAAAGAATTAAAAATCGGTCGTACCTTTGCAAGAGCAGCGAACCAGCATAACGACCCACAACCATTCCGACCAGGAAAAGGCTTACCCACTGCGTCGCCTGGTCTTTGGGCATTGACAATTGAGACTGCAGGTAATCTGATGCCCAATAGATCATACAAAATTCGATCGAAATCGAGACGACCAAGGCTACCCAAAACAGCCAAAATTTCCCAGGCAGCCTTCCGGATTGGATTTCGATGTTTTTAGCACTCTTTTGAATCATCCACGAGAATTTTGGGGTAATCAGTATCCACAATCCAATCACTAAGGCCAGGCTGGTCATTATATAAACTGCCGGCCGCCAGGTGGTGGCCTGACCGCCGAAGTAACCAACCGCCAGGGGCGCTACTGTGCTCAAGACGGCGGCCAGGGTATTGGCTTCAGATACGCCTACAGTGCTGTGCCTGCCCATCTCATCAGAGAGAATGGCAGGATTTACCGCAACGATAAGGCCGCCAAGCAGGCCCATAATGAATAAACCTGTCAGGGTTACAGCCGGCTGTCTGCCCAGCACCAATATCAGCCCGCCAATGCCCAGACCGACCCCACCAAGGCCAAGCACCTTCCATTCGGGCAGCTTTTTCAGGATGAAATGCCCAAACAGACCCACCACAACTATGCCCAGCGCCAGGGCTGAAGTGTGTATCCCGCTTTCGGTAAAGGAGAGTTCAAGCTCATCCCGCAAGTAAGCCACAGCCGGACCGGCGACGTTGATGCTATAGCCAAAAAAAGCCAGCATGAAATATACCAGCCATACTCTTAACCCGCGGGTGATTTTGGATGGCACCACAGCCGATCGCTCTTGAAAATCAACTTCCGGGTTTTTTGTCATCAGGCCTGCCCTCGAGCATTTCTTTATATTTGGCTGCTCCCCAACGGTTGGCATAACCGCTCCAGACGGTGAGGCTGATTAATAAACCTACCAGGGGCAACCCCATCACTCCGATCAAAATCCCCCAGGTCAGTCCATTGAGAGCGCCTTGCCAGGCTGCCCCGCTGTAACCCAACACCGTAAGCACAAGGGCTATCACCAGTACTCCCAGGCCGTACCATTTGAGGATACCCAGATAGCGTTTCCAGTTGTGACGGCTATAATCTTCCGGTTTGAAGTTGGGGTGCTCCGGGTTATTGTCCATGATTGGCAAATACTACTACTTTAAGAAACTGGGCATCTTGCGCACAAAATGACAGGTATAGCCATGAGGGCGCTTTTGCAGATAATCCTGATGATAGTCCTCTGCCTTCCAGAATTTGGTCAGCGGCTCCAGCGTGGTGACAACCGGGCGTTTCCACTGCCCGCTGGCATCCACCAACTTAATCATCGCTTCCGCGGCCTGTTTTTGTTCTTCATCGCGATAAAAAATCGCTGAACGATAAGAAGCGCCAATGTCATTGCCCTGCCGATCAAGCGTGGTAGGGTCGTGCATGCGAAAGAAGAAATCGAGCAAGTGAGGCAAATCCGTTTGCTCAGGGTCGAAAACGACTTTTAGAGCTTCGGCATGACCAGGATGATTTTGGTAGGTCGGATAATCATTTTCACCGCCAGTATAGCCGGCATCAGTGTCCAGCACCCCCGGCTGCCGGCGGAAAAGTTCCTCCATACCCCAAAAACATCCACCTGCCAAAACGATTTCGTCAACATTCTTGTTGTTCATAATTTTTTCCATTCTTTTTGCTCTTCTGTTAAACGGTTATAGACCGGCCCCGCATGCAACTTCCACAGGGGGAGGTGAGTGTGCCGCCGTGATGCCACCTTTTGAACTAATTCTACACGGATACGGCCTGTCCCAGAGTGCTTGTGGAACGCATAGCAAGCAATCCAGGTAGCAACAGCGATTAGTTGCCTGGATATTTTTAATGAGAGGGGCATCAGGTGCTGGTTATTATCGCCTCGACTATAGCGATCTGAAGCCAGTCTCTATGGGCGGGCTCTCCGTTTGCCAGAAAAACGTGACAGAATAATCAATCTGCCCTGAACCGGGATGAGTCGCGGCGTAACCGTCGATTTTACCGAGGGGATATAATTAAGGTGCTGATACTGATAAGTTATATGTGGAAAGGAAAGGAAAATGAAACCCAAACAGGTCTTTTTTTGGCTCAGCTTGATCACGCTGCTGCTTTCAGCCTGTGCCCCCACCCTGACCGACGATCCTTCAGCGAAACCGCCTCCTCTCCTAACGGCAGTGCCAGTAACAAAACTTGATGAGGAAAGCCCGGAACAGGCCGAACCAACCCCAGGCGAAATGACCGCCCCTGAAGTGGTCCGGATCGGCGACCTGACCATGGAAATATATGAACTTGTTAAAACAAGATCAGGCGATGATGGCAGTTTTAATACGACGGCTGGACCCTCCAGCGAGATCCTCAAAACACGCCGACCGTTACGGGACATTTTTTCGCAACCTTTCTCGCCCCCAGCCCTAAACGGACGCCAATTGACCGCCACCCAACAGGAAATCGATAGCCAAATGGTCGTCACCATTAAACTGGACGACGAGGAAGTGCTGTCTGTCATTGCTGGAGACGTGAGCCCAATTGGCAATCTGCGTGGCACCTGGGTGATAGATGACGACTGGTACGTCGA
>Ga0172382_10011172_pt1 | contig 11918 bp, 7 predicted proteins | sample Leawel138RmetaG_FD_122245 | JGI IMG/M metagenome (GOLD analysis project Ga0172382, IMG submission 122245) | Leachate microbial communities from a municipal landfill in Southern Ontario, Canada - Leachate well 138R metaG | ecosystem: Engineered > Solid waste > Landfill > Unclassified | place...
AGGTGGACCCACTCCTTCCCTTCCCGAACAGGACAGTGAAACGCCTTCGCGCCGATGATAGTGGATGGACATCCGTGAAAGTAGGTCATCGTCAGGCTCTTTATTCAAAAAAAACCCCTTCAGAAAAAAGCTGAAGGGGTTTTTTATTGCCCGTTTTATTTGTTACCTTACCGGATCGCCATCCAGGCAGTGGATTCGATAGATCAAATAACAATTAAAGAAAAGAAAATCATTATTTTTTTTCAAATAGTTATCTATTGTTGTAAACTTCGGAGAATTTAAATTTAACGGGAGATGAATATGGAAAGCATAGGGATGGTATTTGCCATACTCATTGCTATTCTTATCAGTGGTTTAATCGGAAGATTACTGCCCTGGGGTCTTCCATTACCGCTAATACAAATTGCATTAGGTTTTATAATTTCGGGGGTTTTTGATGAAGGTATTCTTTTAAACCCTGAAATTTTCTTTTTGCTTTTAATTCCTCCTCTTTTGTTTCTGGATGGCTGGCGAATACCTAAAGATGAACTAAGACGTGATAAGGGGGGGATTTTTCAACTTGCTTTTGGGCTGGTTATTCTGACGGTATTTGGCTTGGGCTATATCATTCATTGGATGATTCCTTCTATGCCTTTGGCCGTTTCATTTGCGCTCGCGGCAATTGTTTCACCAACTGATCCTGTAGCTGTACAAGGTATTACGAGACGTTTACCCGTACCCAGACGTTTAATGTCCATTCTCGAGGGAGAGGCGCTCTTTAATGACGCCAGTGGTTTGGTGGCTTTTCGAATGGCTGTTCTGGCAGCAATGACGGGTGTGTTTTCCTTAACGCAGGCTGTGACCTCATTTGTTTGGGTTGCCACCGCTGGTATTTCAACTGGGATTCTAACTACTTGGTTGCTCTCAATAGCACATCAGAAACTCAATCATTTATTTGGAGAAGAACAGGGGCCAGAAATTCTCTTGAGTCTGCTAACACCTTTTGCTGCCTATGTGGTTGCTGAAACTATTGGTGGTTCTGGAATTTTGTCTGCGGTTGCAGCTGGTTTAACTATGAGTTCTATTGAGTTATCTGGCCGTATTTCGCCATTAACCCGGATGCGACGTACTGCCATGTGGGATCTTTTACAGTTCACGCTGAATGGTGTCATGTTCATTTTGTTAGGGGAGCAGTTGCCTACGATTTTCAAAGAGGCGATTGATCTGGTTAATCAAACGGGTCATCATAATCCATGGTGGTTACTAATTTATGCTATGGTAATTTCCCTGAGTTTGACTGCCTTTAGATTTATTTGGGTTGCCTTTTGCGTCTATGCACCACGGCTTTTGTCACGAAATGGTAATACTTCAGGTTTACCGAAATGGCGCCATATTTTAATTTTGTCTTTTGCGGGTGTCCGTGGTGCAGTCACATTGGCTGGGGTGATGACCCTTCCATTTTTTTTACCCGATAAATCTGAATTTCCCGGGCGTGATCTTGCCGTTTTTCTGGCCGCGACCGTCATTATCATTTCCCTTATTGCCGCCAGTATTGCCTTGCCCTTGCTGTTAAAAGGATTAGCGCCAAGCAAGTCGTTTCATGTTAGTTATACTAAACAAAAGAAAATGGCAATCAAGATTGCACATCAACAAGCAGCGGATCATCTTAAATTGGTCATTGATAGCTTGGAGAAAAATGATAGTTTGGATACTCAATTTTATGAGGATCTAAAAAGCAAACTGCTTACTGATTTTGAGAATAGTTTTCAGGTAGAGGATGATGAAAAAAATACTGGCTTAGATAAATATCAAACAGAGCGAACTTTGCGTCTGGAGTTGATAGACAAAGCTCGTACCAGTATTTATCAATTGGCCCGTCAAAGGTTAATCTCTGACGAGTTGGCTAGGGAGTTGGTCGAAAAATTAGATTTTGATCACATACGATTTATCTAATGCTTGGGCCATGCCTTACTGCGATGAGTAATTGCAGGATATCGGGAATGATTTTTTTTATTACATGACATCATTCCTGATTTGTGCAATTTTTGTTTCTATACCATATTTTTTTATTTTCATGTAAAGGGTACTTTTGGCAATACCCAGATATTTTGCCACGGATGTCATATTTCCATGATGCAGTGCCAATGCTTGCTCTATTGATTTTTGTTCTGAATGCTGAAGCAATCCTGTGCCTGGAGAAGGCTGTGTATCAGTGTGAGTGGTCGCGCCTTTCCTGAGACAGGAGATGATGTCTGCGGGTATGTCATCTGCTAATAATACATTGCGTTGGCTCATGAGGTACATGTTTTCAATGGTATTCCTGAGCTCCCTGATATTTCCAGGCCAATCATATTGAACAAGTAAGTTTAACGTTTCTGGCATTATTTCTTTAGGTTCATTTCCATATTTATGTTTGAAATTGTCCAGGAAATGATTAACCAATCGAGGTATGTCTTCTTTAATTTCGCGTAAAGCAGGTATATGAATGCTGGTGACGGAAATACGGTAATAAAGATCCATGCGGAAACGTCCTTCGGATACTTCTTCACGCAAGTCACGGTTTGTCGCTGCTATTAATTTGAAGTTGATTTTTCGTGGCTTGTTTTCACCGATTCGGTAAATTTCCCCTTCTTCCAGCACCCTTAAAAAATGCGGCTGCAAGTCGATCGGCATTTCACCTATTTCGTCAAGAAACAGGGTTCCACCATTGGCAGCTTCCACTTTTCCAATCATCCCACCTTTTCGGGCGCCGGTAAACGCACCTTCACAATAACCAAAAAGTTCGCTTGCCAGTAATTCCGGTGTCAATCCACCACAATTCAGGGTAACAAAAGGTCTCTTGTTAGCGATTATGCAATCTACAACCTGATGCATCCCCCTGACAAAGTTTTCTTTGCCCACGCCTGTTTCACCATGGATTAATACCGGGACATTAGTTTTTGCCAATAAGTGAGCTTGTTCTATGGCCTTCTTTAGCAAAGGGGATTGGCCAATTATCTGTTTAAAACCCCGATTTTCCACTTGTTTGTCAGCAGTGAGATGAGACAGTGATATTGATTGAGGTTCTATTTTTTTGCCTGGGGTAGGGCTGGGAATGGTCAGGATAGTACCAATCCGCTCACCTTCATTGATGATGGGTTCTATCCAATCGACTTTTAGCCAGTCTGGTTTTTGTGTCGGGTTGCCATTGCTGATCTGATTCAAGTCCAGAGAAAACAGAGATTCTGTTTTATTCAGATCGAGTTTAATATTTTGTGCCTGAAGCGCCGAGTTGACTTGTTCATTTAACTTGATGGGACGACCTCTACGGTCACAAATGATAATGCCATCGTTGCTGCCTGAAAATTTGCTAATGCTTTGTTCCAGTAACTGATAACGGAATCTAAGTTCTCGTTTGGCAAGCATGCTTTCGATACGGCTGGCGGTGGTAGCCACCAAGGCCAGGCTATGAGGGCTGAAGGTGCTTTTTAATCCGGATATATCAATGGCCCCTAATGTTTGTCCGTCATAGGGATCCCGAATGATCGAAGCGGTACAGGTCCACTCCCGGACACTGGAGCAAAAGTGCTCGGCGGCATGGACCTGTACCGCCTGCCCAGTCATTAAAGCGGTTCCGATGGCATTAGTGCCAGTACGCAATTCATTCCAGTTGTAGCCAGTGGTCAGCTGGATGGATGCAGCTGCATCTAATCCCCGTGGATCACCTTCAATGGAAAGAATGACCCCGTCTGGATCACTCAGAATCATGACGCTTCCGGTTTCTGCCAAAAAATCCCTTGCCATCATCATGACGGGGCGGCTGGCAGCAACCAGTTCCGAGTGACGCTGGCGTAATATTTCCAGATGGTCATCCTCCAGAACGGAAGGGGGATGCAGATGTACAGGATCAATCCTTGCATCAAGGCAGCGCATCCAGGAATCATTAATTAATCGTCTTAATGCATTGGGTGCTGGGGAGTAACCATTCATCACGCTTTCCCATGCACTCATAACACGATGATTGTTGTCAGGGTCAGATAAGCGCTGACTTTTGATCGAGCCTGTCATATTGTCTCCGGCTGAACTTGATTCTATATGCTTGATAGTTAGTTACAGCTCAATGATGTGCATTTATTTTTTGTTGTCTTGTTGGTACTACTTATATTGACTTGAAAAATATATGTTGCACATCGTTTTTTAATTATTTTTTAACTATAACTTTTTCCATCTTCAAGCGCAACCAAGGGGTTGTAAGAAAGGCCAAACAGGGGGCATTGATTGATTTTTCACGATGAAATTTATGATTTTTCAGTATTAACCCTATTGTCCAGATATTGGTCGGAAAGCGTATGAGTGACCGGAAATCGAACGTTCGATTTTAATTTCCTATTAATTTGTTTTTTGCTTTTAAATGGTTTTTTAATTTATTTATTATATAAATCAATGGGTTAATAATAAAAAAGAAGACCTGGCACGGGTTTTGCGTATACATCAATGTAGCAGGCAAAGTTCTGTTATTAAAAAAGGAGCGGAATTTCTGTATTTGCAATGCCAGAAATTCCAAGACAAAAGCGAATAATTATTCAGGAGATATGTTATGCGGACTGAATCCACTCCCGTACAGGTTATGGGTATTGATGCAGGCGGTACGATGACCGATACATTCTTTGTCAGTAGTGACGGTCAGTTTGTCGTTGGCAAGGCGCAAAGTAATCCGGCCGATGAAGCCCAGGCTATTTATGAATCATCCAATGACGCGCTGGCGGCATGGAACCGAAGTGTTGAGGACGTGTATCCTGAGCTGTTAACCTGCGTTTATTCCGGTACGGCCATGCTGAACCGGGTTGTGCAGCGTAAAGGACTGGATGTGGGCTTGATGTGCAATAAGGGGTTTGAAGATGTGCACTCGATGGGTCGTGCCTTGCAAAGTTATCTGGGCTATGCGCTGGAAGACCGTATTCACCTGAATACACACCGTTATGATGAACCGTTGGTTCCGCTGTCCCGTACCCGGGGTGTCGCCGAGCGTACCGATGTACAGGGCAAGGTTGTTATTCCATTAAATGAAGAAGATGTACGGATAGCAACCCGGGAGCTGGTTGCAAAAGGTTCCCAGGCAATTGTTATCAGTTTATTGCAATCACATAAGAATGGGGACAATGAGCGCAGGGCCAGGGATATTTGTCAGGCAGAACTTGAAAAACTGGGCTCGAATATTCCTGTTTTTGCGACGGTTGATTACTATCCTTCCCGCAAGGAAAGTCACCGTACCAATACGACGGTGCTGGAGGCTTATGCGGCAGAGCCTTCACGCAAAACGCTTAAAGGGGTTAGTGACCGTTTCAAGCAACATGGTGGAAAATTTGACTTGCGGGTAATGGCTACTCATGGCGGTACGATTGGCTGGAAAGCCAAAGAGCTGGCACGAACCATTGTATCGGGTCCTATCGGTGGGGTGATTGGTTCCAAATTTTTGGGTGAATTGCTGGGTTACGACAATATTGCCTGCAGTGATATTGGAGGCACCAGCTTTGACATGGCCATGATTACCAAAGGTAATTTTGCCATTAAATCAGATCCGGATATGGCTCGATTGGTCTTGTCCCTGCCGCTGGTTGCCATGGATTCGGTGGGTGCCGGAGCAGGTAGTTTCATTCGAATAGATCCTTATAGCGGCTCCATTAAGCTGGGACCTGACAGTGCCGGTTATCGTGTCGGTATGTGTTGGCCCGAAAGTGGGCTGGATACGGTTTCAGTTTCGGATTGCCACGTTGTGCTGGGTTATTTGAATACAGAAAACTTCCTGGGCGGAGCCATCAAGCTGGATGTGGAAAGGGCCCGTCATTATCTTAAAGTGCAAATTGCGGATCCTTTGGGACTGTCTGTCGAAGATGCCGCAGCCGGGGTGATTGAACTGCTGGATTTGCAATTGCGTGAATACATGCGTTCCACGATTAGTGCCAAAGGTTATAACCCAGCCGATTTTGTCTGCTTTTCTTATGGTGGTGCCGGTCCTGTGCATACCTATGGTTATACCGAAGGGTTAGGATTTGAAGATGTCGTGGTCCCTGCATGGGCCGCCGGATTCTCCGCATTTGGTTGCGCCTGTGCCGAGTACGAGTATCGCTATGACATGAGTGTGGACGTTGCCGTACCGCCCGGTTCTTCAGATGAAGTCAAGCAGCAGGCTGGTATCACCCTGACAAAGGGTTGGGAGGTATTAGCTGAAAAAGTGATTGAAGAGTTTGTCATTAATGGCTTCAAGCCAGAGGATGTCATACTTCGTCCTGCCTACAGTATGCAATTTCTGGGTCAGTTGAATGATCTTGAAATTGACTCCCCGATCAGTGCCGCCTCAACCGTTGAGGACTGGGAAAAAATGATCGCTGCTTTTGATGAAACATATGGACGGGTATATGCCACCTCTGCCAGTTCTCCTGAACTTGGTTTTGGGGTAACCAAAGTCATCATGCGTGGTAGCGTCATTTCGCAAAAACCCGAGTTGCCAGAGGAAGAATTGTCGGGTAAAGAACCCCCCAAAGAGGCACATATTGGCAAAAGGCCGTTTTATCGACATAAAAAATGGCATGACGCTGATGTCTGGTCAATGGAGGCCCTGAAGGCAGGTAACCATATTGTCGGACCCGCGGTGATTGAATCTGATGCGACTACTTTTGTGGTTCCCAAAGGATTTGAAACCACGCTGGATAAGCATCGTCTGTTTCATTTGAAAGAAGTGAAATAAATAAAGCTAAGGAGACAAAACATGAATATGATGTCAATGAAACAAGTCGGGCTGGGGAACTTATTAGGCAACGGCTTGACGCTGAAAGCACACCGTGATGCCGTCCTGGCCAGAACCAAAGAAAGCGGTTATTACAATGCACTTGAAAACCTGGAATTCAAGGAAAGCGATCCGATCAGTTATGAAAAAATGTTTTCAAGGTTGCGTGGGGGCCTCGTACATGCCCGTGAAACCGCCAAGAAAATTGCCGCTTCACCTATCGTGGAACAGGAAGGTGAATTGTGCTTTACCCTGTATAACGCTGCCGGTGACTGTATCCTGACTTCGACCGGTATTATCATTCACGTGGGCACCATGGGTGCAGCCATTAAATACATGATCGAGAACGATTGGGAAACCAATCCGGGCATTAATCCGGGTGACATGTTTACCAATAATGACTGTTCTATCGGTAATGTGCACCCTTGTGATATTGCCACGATCGTACCCATTTTTTGGGAAGGCAAACTGATTGGCTGGGTGGGTGGAGTCACTCACGTGATTGATACGGGCGCGATCTCTCCGGGTTCCATGTCAACTGGTCAAACCTCCCGCTTTGGGGATGGCTACATGACGACCTGCCGCAAAACGGGTGTGAATGATGAGCCATTGCGTGACTGGCTGCATGAAAGCCAGCGTTCAACCCGTACACCCAAGTACCTGATTCTTGATGAACGCACCCGGATTGCCGGCTGTCACATGATTCGTCAACTGGTTGAAGAGGTGGTTGAGTCGGATGGGGTGGAGGCATTTGAAAAATTTGCCTATGAGATTATTGAGGAAGGGCGCCGTGGCCTGCAATCACGCCTGAAGGATATGACTATTCCGGGCGTTTACCGCAAAGTGGCCTTTGTTGATGTGCCCTACAACCATGAGGATGTTCAATTAACCGCGTCTTACGCCAAAATGAATACCATCATGCATGCCCCTACAGAGCTGACCATCCGTCCAGATGCCACCTGGCGCATGAATTTTGAAGGCGGAAGCCGTTGGTGCTGGCATAGTTTTAATGCCAATCAGGTGGCCTTCACCAGCGGTATCTGGGTCATGCTGACGCAAACGCTGGTGCCAACCCAACGGATTAATGATGGCGCCTATTATGCTACGGAGTTCAATATTCCCAAAGGTACCTGGATGAATCCGGATGATCGCCGAACCGCTCACTCTGACGCCTGGCATTATCTGGTTTCCGCCTGGACGGGTATGTGGCGTGCAATGAGTCAATCTTACTTCAGTCGTGGTTATCTGGAAGAGGTAAATGCTGGTAACGGTAATACCAGTAACTGGTTGCAGGGTGGGGGTATCAACCAGGATGGGGAAATTCACGCGGTTAACAGTTTTGAAACGGCGGCAACCGGTACCGGTGCCTGCGCGGTCAAAGATGGCCTTAACCATGCCGCAGCGGTCTGGAACCCTGAAGGTGATATGGGTGATATTGAAATCTGGGAAATGGCCGAGCCCTTGTTGTTTATGGGACGTAACGTAAAAGCCAACTCGGGTGGTTATGGCAAATACCGGGGTGGATGTGGCCTGGAAACCCTGCGTATGGTCTGGCATGCCCAAGACTGGACCATGTTCTTTTCGGGGAACGGTTATATGAACAGTGACTGGGGACTGATGGGAGGTTATCCGGCAGCCACCGGTTACCGTTTTGAAGCACATAATACCGATCTTAAAGCCCGGATTGAACAGAAACTTTCTATTCCACTGGGAGCAGACAGCAACCCGAGTGAACCGGATTATGAACGTCATATCAGTGCGACTGCCCAGGTTAAACGTGATAAGCAATGCATGACAACGGAAACCATTTTTGAGGATCATGACCTGTACCTGAACTATATTCGTGGCGGTCCGGGTTTTGGTGATCCGTTGGATCGTGAGCCGGCTGCTATTGCCCGCGATCTTAACAATCGCTTTGTGTTGCCAGAGTTCGCCCGAAAAGTTTATGGTGCGGTCATTGAGCAGGATGATGAAGGCAATTGGGTGGTTAATGCTGAAAAAACAACGGTAAGACGTGCTGAAATTCGCAAGGAACGATTGCAGCGTGCGGTGCCTACCCGTGAATGGATGAAAGAAGAACGTGAACGCATCCTGACCAAGAGCGCTTCGGTTCAGGTACGTCATATGTACTCAACCAGTTTTGCCTTGAGTGAGAAATTCACCAATGAGTTCAAGCAATTCTGGGACTTGCCCGAAGCGTGGTCATTGCCGGAATCCGAGTTGGGAGTTCCTTCATTTGGATCAACCTATCGCAATGACATTTCAGAAATGCCGGGCGTCAGTACCGTTGTTCTGGTTGACGAATAAAGCAGGATCATGGCCTTGCGAATCGTAAGGCCATGAAATAAAAAAGATCAAGGAGATAAGTTATGTCAGTATTTACAAGAGAACAGGTTAATAATCTGGTGGATGGCAAGCTTGATTGGGACACCACCCTTCGTATGCTGCAAACCCCCAAGGACAAAGAACGTTTTGAACTGTACCTGAGCGTACTGCAAGACAAGGTTTCCTGGAAAGACAGGATCATCCTGCCATTGGGGCCTCATCTATATATTGCGCAATCCCAGTCTACCGGACAATGGGTGAACAAGTGCAGCTGTGGTCATGAGTTTGGTGATTACCGCCATAACTGGAAAATGGATGCGGCCATTTATGTGCGGGATACCCCCGAAGCCATGCAGGAAATTTACCCTGAGTTGATGGCGCCCGATACAGACTGGCAGGTATATCGGGAGTATTACTGTCCGGAATGTGGGGTGTTGCATGACGTGGAAGCGCCCACACCATGGTATCCGGTCATTCATGATTTTGAGCCGGATATTGAGGCATTTTATAAAAACTGGTTGGGACTGCCTGTTCCTGACAGGGCTGGTTAACAGTTGATAAAACAGAACGAAGCAATCAAATTTTAATTTATCATTTACCGCAGTCTGTGAGTCGGTTTTATAGCCTGGGCTCCCATACTGCGTTTTTTTTTACCAGATTCGCTGAGTTTATCAAAGTTGGCGGGAACCAAGGGCCTCTTTGATTTTTTGGTCAGTTTTGTATTGGCTGAGGGCATAGACTGCCCAGATAGTGGCGGGAATCCAGCCAAGAATGGTAATTTGCAGTATCAGGCAGATAATGCCGGCAATAGGGTGACCTATGGTGAAAAAGGTCAACCCGTGGTGTTTCATGGTTAAAGAAGCTCACAGATCTTCTCATTGTTGGAATACTATTGAGAAATAAAAAACTTCAGCTTGACGTAGGTGCCTGATGTAGATAAATTCAAATTTATCTCAATTAAGAATTCAATGTGGAGCAGTCATGAAATACCGGAATCTTGGCAAAAGTGGTTTAAAAGTATCCCCACTGGTACTGGGAACCATGATGTTTGGCGGGCAAACCAGCGAAGCGGAATCACATCGGATTATTGCCGATGCCAAAGACCGGGGCATCAATTTTATTGATACGGCCGATGTTTATAACAATGGGGAATCTGAAGCGGTGGTTGGGCGGGCCATTGCCAGTGATCGGGATGACTGGGTTTTGGCTACCAAATTGGGTAATGTGTTTGGCGAAGGGGTTAACCAGCGCGGCATTTCCCGCAAATGGATTTTTCAGGCAGTTGAAGCCAGCCTGAAACGCTTGGGAACCGATTATCTGGACATTTTGTATTTGCACCGGGAAATACCCGATGCGCCCTTGGATGAAGCCATCCGGGCCCTTGCTGACCTGATCAGGCAAGGGAAGATCCGGTATTTCGGGGTATCCAATTTCAGGGGGTGGCGTATTGCCGAAACCGTCAGACTGGCTGATCAGGCAGGTATTGACAGGCCAGTAGCCAGCCAGCCTTTGTACAATCTGGTCTCCCGTGTCGCCGAAGTTGAGCAATTGCCTGCTGCTGCCCATTACGGTATCGGTGTCGTGTCATACAGTCCCTTGGCGCGTGGTGTTTTAACCGGCAAATATGACCTGGACACCGCTCCGCCGGCTGACTCCCGTGCCGGTCGTAATGACCATCGTATCATGCAAACAGAATGGCGCCGCGAATCATTGCTGGTTGCACAGCGTATCAGGCAGCATGCCGAATCAAAAGGTATTTCAGCCGCTGATTTTTCCCTGGCATGGGTACTGAATAATCAACTGGTCAGTTCCGTTATTGTGGGACCCCGAACTTTTGAGCAGTGGCAGGCGTATCAGGGGGCACTTGATTATCAATTGACAGCCGAAGATGAAGCATTGGTGGATTCGCTGGTGGTAACGGGGCATTGCTCTACACCCGGGTATAATGATCCTGGACATCCCATTATAGGCAGGGTGCCTTATTCTGTTGCCTGAAATAACCAAAAACATTTCCAATGATTTTTAATTATGAAAAACCCTTTGCCTTCGTGGACGTTGAAACAACGGGAGGGGTGATCGGGCAAGACCGACTGACTGAAATCGCGATTATCCGTTATGATGGCAACAAGGTTTCCACCTATCAGACCCTGATCAATCCAACCTGTCATATCTCCGGTTTCATTGAAAACCTGACGGGTATCAGCAATGAAATGGTGGCAAAAGCACCCCTTTTTTCTGAAGTGGCTGAAGAAATTCGAACCTTGCTCGATGGCCATGTTTTTGTTGCGCACAATGTGCGGTTTGACTACAGTTTCATCAAAAGTGAATTCAATCGCATCGGCATTGATTTCAAAGCGCCCAAATTGTGCACGGTTAAGCTGTCCCGCAGGCTATATCCTGCTTACGAAAGGCATGGACTAGATTACCTGGTTCAGCGACACCAGCTTCAAATCACACACCGGCACAGGGCGTATGGCGATGCCCATGTGTTATTGCAATTCTGGCAATTGCTCAACCGGCAGTTTGAGGGCGCCTATTTGCAACAAGTTGTTCAAGAGCTGATGACCATTCCCCATTTGCCTGAACATATTGATCCGGAAGAAATTGAATCCATCCCCAATCGGCTTGGTGTGTACTTGCTTTATGGCGATAATGACCGGCTTCTTTTTGTTGGCAAAGGCAACAAGCTTCGCCAGCGGGTGCTGTCTTTTTTTGCCAAAGACCGGGCTTTGCCGGCTGAAAAATCATTTTCTGATCTCGTGAGGCGGGTTGGCTATATTGAGTGTGCCGGTGAGCTGGATGCCTTGCTGACTGAAGAAAAACTGATTGAGCAATATAAGCCGAAAAAAAA
>Ga0172382_10011173_pt1 | contig 11918 bp, 9 predicted proteins | sample Leawel138RmetaG_FD_122245 | JGI IMG/M metagenome (GOLD analysis project Ga0172382, IMG submission 122245) | Leachate microbial communities from a municipal landfill in Southern Ontario, Canada - Leachate well 138R metaG | ecosystem: Engineered > Solid waste > Landfill > Unclassified | place...
CTAAATCTAAAGTCGGTTCTCCACCGCTTATCACTACCGCATCTAAAACACCTTTTCTTTTTCTTAAATATGCAAGAATCTCCTCAAAAGGAATTTCGGTGTTTTCTTTTAAACGGGTGACTAAAGAAGAATTATGACAAAAAGGACAGCGAAAATTGCACCCTTGTTTAAATAAAATGCAAGATACTTTATTATCGTAATCGACAAGCGATAATTTTTCTAATCCGACAAACATACTAAAAGTATAGCAAATAAATATCGCGATGATTAGCGTTAGTTAATCTATTAACTTTCTCTACTTTTAACAATCTTTTTTTGTTAGAATTAGGACATGTTAAAAAGCAATATAAACTGGGACGAATATTTTATGGGCGTCGCCCTTTTATCCTCGTTGAGGAGCAAAGACCCTAATACTAAAGTTGGTGCATGTATCGTCGATGACGATCACAAAGTCGTGTCAATCGGTTATAACGGAATGCCGCGCAATATCGACGAATCAAAACTTTCTTGGGAAAAAGGGGAAGACCTTGATAGCAAATATCTTTATGTCTGCCATGCTGAATTCAATGCGATTTTGAATATCCGAAATGGTTCGGCTTTAAAAGGTTGTACCCTCTATGTCACGCTTTTCCCCTGTAATGAATGCGCTAAAGCAATTATTCAAGTTGGAATTAAAGAAATTGTTTATTTAGATAACAAATATGAAGATTCTTTAATGACTCGTGCATCGTTAAAAATGCTCACTTTAGCAGGTGTTAAAATCCGAAAATATCAAGATCGAAATATCAAGATCTCAGTGGAGTGAAAACGTGGATATCAAAGAATACGTCGAAATCAAAAAAGAATTACTAAAAAGAGAAGTTTCTCAACTTTCGAAGAAACCAGTTTTTGTGATTGTTCAAGCTAACGACGACCCTGCTAGCGATAGTTACATCCGAGGGAAAATCAAAGACGCTGCTCAAATCGGAGTGGTTGCCAAACTTTTAAAATTACCATCTGAGATCGGTGAACAAGAAATATTAAAAGTAATAGACGATCTCAACAAAGATAAAGAAGTGGATGGTTTTATCGTTCAACTTCCACTCCCTAAACAAATCGATGAAGAGAAAGTCAAACTCGCGATAAATCCAAAAAAAGATGTCGATGGTTTTCATCCTCTAAGCGTTTTACCTCCTTGTACTCCAAAAGGGATTCTTGGCTATTTAAAAGCGCTTGGAGAAAGAATTGAAGGAAAAAACGCTTTAGTCATCGGAAGAAGCAATATTGTCGGTAAACCGATGGCTAAATTACTATTAAAAGAAAATGCTAATGTTGTTGTTTTACATTCTAAAACTTCGTTTGAAAATATGAAAAAATATGTTTCAATTGCGGATATCATTGTCATCGCAATCGGAAAAAAACATTTTCTTGATCAACGTTTTGCATATAACAAAAATGCAATAATTATCGATGTTGGAATCAATAAAGATGAAACCGGACTACACGGAGATGCACTTCCTGATCTCCCTGTCCGTCTGCAAACGCCAGTTCCAGGAGGTGTTGGATTATTAACTCGTCTTGCTTTGCTTGAAAATTTATTGGAGGTCATTAAAAATGGAATTTCAAATCAATAACACTTCAGTTTATGGACTAGATAAAGCGATTAAAGCTAGTGGCAATCCTTTGAGAATTCAAATCGATAATGGCGAAGTTATAGAAAAAGATATTAATCGCGCAAGAAAACTCGGAAACACAAAAAATGGCGAAGGTCATGATAATTTTTTAAAAGGAATTTTAGTTCAAATGGATCTCACCGCTCCTTTATATTTTTGGAAACAAGCCCAACGTTACCATTGGTTTGATTTTGTATCCTCTCAATCTACCATGCATTGTTTATTGAAATTTGACGTCGCTTCTCAATGCGTCGAAGAAACAAATAAAGAAGTTTTATTGATTATGGAACGGCTCATTGAACAATATAAGAATATTCCAGATGATGACCCGCTGAAAAAAGATAAATGGCGAGAATTAGTTGCCACCCTTCCTTCTGGTTTTTGTTTGTCTGCGACGATGAGTACTAATTATCAACAGCTTAAGACTATGTACCTTCAAAGACGTTATCATAAACTTAAAGAATGGCAGGTCTTCTGTGGTTGGTGTGACTCGCTACCTCATTTTATTGATTTTACCGGTGTAAAAAACCTTTAAATAACAACTTTTTTTAGTTTTTTTATCTTTTTACTATTCTTTTATTTAAGCCAATATATAATGAAATCGTCTAGTGATAAATTATCTAGGAAAGTAGTATTTTAAAGTAAAAAATATGCCCATAATTCGCAGAGCTCGAAAAGAAGATGAACCATTTCTGCTCACACTTGAAAAAAAGAGTTTTTCTCTTTCTCGACAAGTATCTTTTTCTTCTTTAAAACATAGCCTAAATAGCGAACACCAAATTGTCCTAGTCTTGGAAAATGATGATCGTGTCCCGGTAGGAAGTGCTGTGATTTACACTTTTAAAAAGAGTTGGCGAATATATTCGATTTCTGTTTTACCTGAATTTCAAAATTTGGGTTATGGACGTTTTATTCTTAGCCACATCATTTCAAAAGCACAAGAAAATGGAATTCATCGACTTATTTTAGAAGTTGATTCAAATAATGAAAGATTGCTCAAATGGTATAAGTCATTCGGTTTTGTCATCACTATTAGGTTAAAAGATTTTTATGGTGAAGACGAAGATGCATATAAAATGACTCTTAAATTGACAAATGAACTGCTTGAAAAAGAATACACCGCTAATATCGTCGTCATCGATCAAGATTGGCCTTGGTTAAAGCAAATTCCCAATCTCGAAGTTGTTAAAGTCAATCATTTTCTCAATGATGAAAAATATCAAAATGCAAAAGATTTGCGCGTATTCAATTTGTGTTCATCTTTAGGCTATCAAACTTTAGGGTATTACGTTTCACTTTTAGCAAGCGCGCGAGATTTCAGGCCGATTCCAACTGTTGCCACATTAGAGGATGCGCTTGATACGACAATCACTGAATCAATCGGCGAAGAAATATTTGATTTGATTCAAGAAACCTTCAAAAAAGATATTAAAAAGGAAATTGTTTTTCAAATCATCTTTGGTCAAACAGAGCCTCAATGTTATGAAAAATTAGGTAAGGCGCTTTTAAGGCTTTTTGAAACTCCGTTACTTGAAGTTGTTTTTATCAAAGAAAGAAATTGGAAATTAAAGAAAATCAAAATTCTCACCTTGGATGATATTGTGATTGATGAGGTTCTTATTTCAAATGCACAAAAATATTTTTCTCATAATCGCTTTGCAATTTCCAAAATAAAACAATATAAATTTGATCTTGCAATCTTAATAGATCCAAAAGATCCTTCGGCTCCGAGTGGGAAAACCGCACTTGACAAATTTGCAGAAGCTGCAAAAAAAGTCGGTTTTTACGTGGAATTCATTACAAAAGACGACTTTTTCCGCATTCCTCAATTCGATGCCCTTTTCATTAGAACGACTACTAATGTCGACGATTATACTTATCAATTTTCTCGTTATGCATATTCCGAAGGACTGGCGGTAATCGATGATCCTTGGTCAATTTTAAAATGCGCAAACAAACTTTATTTTCATGAGAGCATGAGGAGTAATACACTTCCTACTCCAAAAACTTTGATTGTCAGCCCTTTGACATCTTTAGAAAAAATCACTTCAACTTTTGAATTTCCGATTATCTTAAAACGTCCAGACAGCGCAGCTTCTCGAGGAGTTTATAAAGTTAAAAACGAAAAAGAATTAGAACTCAAAATGAAGGAATTATTCTTAAGTAGTGAACTTTTCATCGCTCAGGAATATATCCCAAGTGAATACGATTGGCGAATCGGGATTTTAGAAGGGAAAGCGCTGTATGCTTGTAAATATTTCATGGCCCGCAACCACTGGCAAATTTACAAATGGAATACAAACAAATCGAACGCAAGAGTTGGGAAAGTTGAGACCTTTTTAGTCGAAGAAGCACCAAAAGAAGTTGTGGAAATCGCTCTTAAAGCCGCTAACGCTATTGGAGACGGTTTTTACGGAGTTGATTTGAAATATAAAGACGGGAAAGTTTGTATCATTGAAGTAAATGATAATCCAAGTATCGATCGACACTGGGAAGATAAGAAACTCGGAGACAACCTTTATCTTGAGATAATGGAAAATATTATGTCGAGAATCGAAAGGGCTAGACAGAACAAAAACAAAAGAAAGAACTTCAATCAAAATAATTAAAACAATAAAAAACCTCTAAAAGAGGTTTATTTTTAAAATTGGTGGACCTGAAGGGGATCGAACCCTCTACCTCATCGTTGCGAACGATGCGCTCTCCCAGATGAGCTACAGGCCCACATGCTTAATCATTCTAGTAAAATTATAATTTTTAGACAAGTGAATTTTATTCTTCTAACTCGATGATTTCCTCTTCATCTTCCACTTCAATCATCGGACTGGTGTTTGCAATTTTTGTGAAATTACCACTGATTTTGGTTACTCTATTATCTAATGAAATTTTGTTTTTAGTAGCTTGCGCCAAATTGTTAGAAAATTTATCCCACTCGCGTCCAAACATTTCAAAATCTTTTCCTAAGCGTTTGAGTTGTTTGTTGATTTCAACAATTTGTTCTCCGCGTTTGTAATTTATTCTGAGCATTCGTAACGTGGCTAGAATTGGCTGAAGAGTGCTAGGCGAAGTGATCACCACATCACTTTTCATCGCATAATCAACGACTTCTGGACAATCGTGATGAATAAACGCGAAGACTCCATCATTAGGAATAAACATCAAAGCTTGAGGCTCTGTTTTATTGGCGATAATATATTTATTTTTAATATCCGTGATATGTTTTTTAACCGCGTTAACAAATTCTTTTCTTACTTTTTCGCGCTCATTTTCATCTTCTGCATCTTGCATTTTCACATAAGCGCTGAATGGGAATTTAGAGTCGATGCAAATAAAATGGTTATCTTTTGTATAAACAATAGCGTCAGCTCTAACATTTTCTCCTCCATCTTTAACCTCTTTAATTGTGTATTGCTCTTTGTACAATCCATCGGTGTTGCCAAAAACATTATTTAAAATTGCACTCAATTGGAATTCTCCATATTGACCGCGGGTTTGATTACCTTCTAAAACTTGTTTCAAGGATGTGACATCCCCAGACAAACCTTCAAGATTTTTTTGAGCATCATCAATTTTTTGAAGTCTTTCGCGTAAATCAATCATCGTCTGATTGGTCTTGGTGTACCCTTCGGATAATTTTTCTTCAACCTTTTTATTAATTTCAGAAAGTTTAGAGTCGACTTTTGTATTTAACCCATTGAATTTGTCATCCATTTGCTTATTGATACTCAATTGGAATTTATCGAGTTTCTCATTGTTTGCATTAGTAATCGCTAGATTTTGTTCGTTGATCGCATTCATCGACTTTGTCATTGAAAGTTCGATTTCTTTTCCTAAAGAAGTAGAAAGTGACTCAACCTTTGCTTGCAAAGAACCGATTTCTTTTAAACTTGTATCGTTGATTTTATGGTTGGATACATTTTTAAATTGTATAAACAAAATAATTCCAATAACAACACTGGCGATGGCAATTAATAAAACAAAAGAAATGAGAATGATTAAGATGGTTTCCATATTGTTTCCTCCGACTATGTTATATTTTACCATGTTAAAATATTCTTGGCGCTTTATCTATTACATTTAGGTAAAAAAAACTCTATTTTTCTAATAATAGATCAAAAAAAGAAGCTGTAGCTCCTTTTTCTGTGTTTATAAGATTAATTAAATAGCCCAATTTCCATCTTTAAAAATTTGAACTTTTTTGCCATCTCTTGTATATCCGACAATATTTAAATCTTTTGATCCAATCATGAAATCAACGTGAATCATTGAATCATTAACCCCTTTTTGTTTTAGCTCTTCTAACGTGTATTTAAATGAATCTTTGATAGAAGTTCCAAATCCTCTTCCAAGTGCAACGTGACATGCAGCATTTTCATCAAAAAGCGTGTTATAAAAAAGAATATTAGAATTGCTGATAGGAGAATCATAAGGAACAAGTGCAACTTCTCCAATCATTGAGGCTCCTTCGTCCATGTTCACCATTTCTTCTAAAACTAATTGTCCTTTTTTCGCTTTGACTTCGCTGACTCTACCATCTTTAAAGCGAATCGAAAAGTCTTCGATTAAATTTCCTTGATAACTCAAAGGTTTGGTGGCGACCAAAAGACCTTCGGCCTTTCCTTTCATCGGAGTAGTAAATGATTCTTCACTCGGAATGTTAGGGTTAAAAAATCTTCGGTCTTCAAGGTGAGTTCCCCCACCAATCCAAATCGCATCTTCGATTAACCAAACTTTAAAATCTGTTCCGTTAGAGGCTGTATAATGTAGATGATCTAAGCGCAAATCGTTGAGTTTTTGACACTGTTTTGTTAAAAATTCGTTATGTTCATGCCAATTTTGCACGGCGTTTCCATTTGCTCTTGAAGTTTCTAAAATCACTTCCCAAAGTTTTTCCACTGCTTCATGAGCTTCTAAATTAGGAAAGACTTTTTTTGCCCATTTCACTCCTGGAACCGCGGCAATAACCCATTTATATTTATCTTCCATTAAGTCCATGAATGGTTTCACTTTAGGATAAGTTTTTTTCTTCGCTTTTGAGGCCTTTTTTTGATTGATGCCTTTTAATCCATCTGGATCTTCAGAGATGATATAAATCATCGTCGGAAGTTTTTTGGTTTGATATTTTAACTTCGCTAAATCATAACTAGTTATCTTTCCTAACTCACTCACACTCATATATTTATTAGTGAGTTTACTAAGTGGCAGATGATTCCAATTAACACGAACTCTTTTAGCTCCGAGGCGGTAACATTCTTCGACGAGAAGTACAATAAAATCTGGTTGATCGAGCTCTGCCCTTATCCAAACTTCTTCACCTTTTTTTACATTAGCGCCGATTTCAGCAATCAAGTTCGCATATTTTTTCATTCTTAATTCTTCCATACAGTCTCCTCTATTCTTTTACAATTCTAAACCATTAAATAAGTTGTTAAAATGTATTTTGTTAATTACTATTATATAGAGGGTAAAATTATGAAAAATATTTTTAAAAGAAATGCGTTGCTCAAATTAATTGAGGGCGTGCTGTTAGCGTTGACCGGGATTTTGATTGCTATTTTTGGAGGAATTGATCCTCTAAAGTATGAGCGAGCAATATCGCTGTCTTTAGCAATTTTCTTATTCCTTGATGGAGCGATTTTATTCATCACTGCAATTTTAGATAGAAAGGTAAAAATCAGCCTTAATATTGTCACAGGTTCTTTACTTATTGCAGTTGGTGTTGTCTTTATTATGAGCGGAATAAACCTCAACGAGTTTCTTCCTCCTTTTGTCTCTAGTATTTTACTAGCGATTGGAGCGGGAGAAATTGCTAAGGGAACCGTTCAAATCGTTCAAAAAGAAAAGGTCATTTGGATTATCGTAAACTTCTTAATCGCGGCGATAGCAATCACGTTTGGGATCCTTTCTATCTTTTATAACAAAGGTGAAGACGCAACCGTCAAAAATATCATTTACATCATCTTAGGAATTGCGATTGTCGTCGCTGCAACTGCAGAAATTGTTTTAGCCTCGGTTTCAATAAATGAAAAACGTAAAAAGAAATTAGAAGAGAAAAGGGAAGAAGAAGGTAAAGTTATTATTGAAGCTGAAATCATTGAAAAAGAAGAAATTAGAAGAGAAAAAATAAAAGAAACTCCGAAACAGATTGAAAAGAAAAAGAGAAAAGAAATCGAAGAAAAAAAGTAATTTTTGGCCATTTTTATCTAAAGGAAGAATGATTTTTTAAAAGAGTTGATAAAACTCTTTTTTTATTTGTTAACAAAGAATATAATTTTCGTATTGTGAAAGAGGTTTATTTATGAAAAACAAGTTCGTCCCGATCAGTGTTGCTCTGCTTACTTTGTTGACTTTATCAGCATGTGTAACACACAATCCTTCTTCAAGCGAAGAAACATTGAGTTCATCTAGTGAAATATCAAGTTCGTCTAGTGAATCATCGAGTTCTAGCGCAAGTAGTTCATCTGGAACCACCCCGGTTACATCCGATTGGACTAGCGCACAAAAAAGTCTTATGCAAGCTCATTTGGCCGGTTATGTCATGCCTTATATTTCACTTAGTGATGATGTGACCGTTGAATGGTATGCCGAATGGGAATGTGTATCGATTGAATCTGCAAAATCACCCCAATCAAAAATCACTGATTACAAAAATATTCTAAACGCCGCTAACTTTGGTATGGAATACGATAGTGACTTTGAAACATGGGAAGGTTCTATTCGCGATTCAAATTATAACGAGATTTTTGTCCAACTTTATTATCAGGAAGGTTTCGTCTGTGATGTTTATTTAACCGAGGCTATTTCAAGTTGGCCAGAAGCTCAAATCAAAAATTTTCTTGGAAATGATGCAGTTATTCCAAGTGTGAGCGCTCCTGCATATTACTATGTACCCTATCATGAAGACAGTGAGGAATTTGACCTAATCGTTGCCATTAACGCTGCGAGTCAATATGCAAATTACGCGACAATTCTTACAAACCAAGGATGGGAAGTCGTTGATAATGGCGATTATAAATCTGCAAAAGATAACATCGGAGTCGTGGAAATCGATTTTTACCCTGCTCTAAATGATTTATACATTGTAATTTACCCTAATGAAGATGGGCAAGGTAATGGAGGAACAGACCCTGAACCAACTGAGGGCGTGTCTACTATTTGGCCAGTTGAAGCTATCAATGAATTTTTCGGAATCACCAATGCTGCTGATATAATTCCCGCTTTTAATAGTGCCACGTTGTATAAATTCGGAGTTGAAGAATGGGAAATCAGTGATGACAAAACTTTGAAACCCTGGCTTTATATCGTCATGGAAGAAGATTCATTTACACTTGCTAACACCGAAGATGTTTTCCTTGCAAGTTTAGAGGCGATGGGATATACGATTGACGATTCGCAGTATGATTATCTTGGATATGAGGCTATATCTAGCGATAAAACCATCTATCTCAACTTTTACTTTGAAGAAGGGATGTTTGCTATTTTCTTCATTGAATACAATGTTTATTACGGCATTGAACAATTCACTTCTTGGCCAACTGCAATGGTTGCGAGTTTCGTCAATAATTCAAGCGTTGTTGTTCCTAGTGCTACAGGAAGTTCGTTTGAAATAAAATCTTTAAACAACGCTTTAGAAATTTCAATTCCTACCACTGATGGTGCGGCCGCAATCAGTGCCTATGAAGGAATTTTAACTGCTGCAGGTTGGACTGTTACTGATCACGTCGCTATTGATAAAGGCGTTGATAATTCTTCAATTCAAATTGAAATTTCGTCCACCGCTACCAAATTAGTCATTACAATCACACATTATGTTGTACCACTTCCAGCTGGCGTATTTGATTTCACCAATGAAAATCAATTAACAAAGAGAGATTCCGATGAATCGATTTGGACCGCTGGGTCTGTGACGATGAAAGTTGAAAAAAAAGATGCTGCACTAGGTGTTGGGGGTGACGGCGGTGCATTCTTTTCAGAACCGTTGCGCCTTTATACTAATCAAGCGGTTACTTTTGTATCGAGTGACAAAAATATCACACAGATTACTTTCACTGCAAGCAGTAATCAATATGCAACAGAATTAGCAAATGCTACATGGACTGGTGGAACCGCTAAAAGTTCAGGGACAACCGTTACCGTGACTGCTACTTCTGCGACTAAAACTATTTCGGTAAAGATCAATAAACAAGTTAGAATTACTGGCGCAGTTGTCGCTTTGGCATAATAAACAACTATTTCTTTAAGCGAAAATTAAGTGAATAAAAAAAGGGGCATATGCCCCTTTTACTTTTATTTTTTATTCGCTTTCTAGACTAATCCGGCTTTGGTTAACACTTGAATGAGAATTGCAACTATGAAAAATCCAATGGCCATGATGTAGGTGAGAATTGAAATCACTCTTTCAGAACCTCTTTCTTTGGTTTTGACAAAGACATTTAATCCACCACCAGTGATAGCACCAGAAGCACCTTCGGTTTTACCACCTTGAAGAAGGCATAAAATAATTATGATGACAGAGAAGATCATAAATAAGTAATCAAACCAGTTTAACATTGTCAGTCTCCTTCTAGCGATGTGCTTTTATATGATATATAAGATGTGATAATAACGCAAATCATTTTTATTTCAATTGATTGCCGCCCGCATTTCTAAAACGATATCTCTGATTTCAGCTGCTTTTTCAAAATCATATGCTTTAGCAGCTTCACGCATTTGTTTTTCGAGTTCTTTGATTTTCAGTTCAATCTGTTTACGAGATCCTTTTTTCATGAATTCCAGTGTTTCTGAAATCTCGTTATCGCTGTTATGAATCGGTGGCCTAATTTCTTTAACAATCGTGCGTGGAATAATTCCATTGGCGAGATTGAAATCGTTTTGAATTTTTCTTCTTCGATTGGTTTCATCTATTGCATTTTGCATTGAATCAGTGATTCGATCTGCATACATGATGACTTTTCCGTGCTCATTTCTTGCGGCCCTACCGATCACTTGAACGAGTGATCTTGTACTTCTTAAGAAACCTTCTTTATCAGCATCTAAAATGCAAATTAAAGAAACTTCAGGAATATCTAGTCCTTCTCTTAATAAATTGATTCCGATTAAAACATCGTATTTACCTTTTCGCAGTTGATAGATGATCTCGCCACGTTCAAGTGTCTTGGTTTCGTTATGCAAATAGGCGACTTTAAAACCTCTTTCTTTTAGAAAACTCGTCAAATCTTCGGCCATCCTAATCGTCAAAGTGATAATCATCACTCTTTCATTAACCGCGGTTCTTTTTTTAATTTCTGAAATCAAATCATCAATTTGCCCTAGGGTTTTCCTTACTTCCACTCGTGGATCTAATAACCCTGTTGGACGAATGATTTGCTCGGTGAAATATTGGTTTGCTCTTTCTAACTCATAATCTCCTGGTGTTGCAGAGGTACAAATGGTCTGAGGCATCACCGATTCGAATTCGGGAAAATTTAAAGGTCTATTGTCTAAAGCTGAAGGGAGTCTAAAACCGTATTCAACAAGAGTTAGTTTTCGTGAACGGTCTCCGTTATACATTCCTCTTATTTGAGGGAAAGTTGCATGAGATTCGTCGATGAATAAAAGAAAATCTTTTGGAAAATAATCTAAAAGGCAAAACGGTCTCACGCCGGGTTTTCTTTTATCGATATGTCGAGAATAATTTTCAATTCCCGGACACATTCCAAATTCTTGCATTGACTCTATGTCTTGATTAGTCCTAATTTCGAGTCTTTCGACTTCTAATAACTTTCCTTCGTTTTTGAAATATTCTAATCGTTCATCGAGTTCTTCTTTAATGGTCACACAAGCTTCTTTGATTCTCTCGTGTGTTGAAGCGTGATCGTAGGCTGGATAAATTGGATAAGTTTGATAAGTGTGTTTCACTTCTCCTGTTAAAATGTCTATTTCATAGATCTTCTCAATTTCATCTCCGAACGTGTCGATGCGAATAGAGGTTTGAAGTTGTCCACCACTTGCCGGAACTAATTCAATGATATCACCTTGAACACGAAAAGAACCAGGCGCTAATTCGAGGTTATTTCTTTTATATTGAGCATCGATTAAAGATTTAAAAAAATCTCTTCGATTTAGTGTTTCACCTACTCTGATATCAAAGACAAGTCTTCGATATTCATCTGGATCAGTAAGTCCATAAATCGACGCAACCGAAGCGACGATAATCGTATCTTTTCTTTCTAAAATCGAATTGATTGCCGAAGTTCTCAGCATCTCAATTTCTTCATTCATCACAGC
>Ga0172382_10011175_pt1 | contig 11917 bp, 9 predicted proteins | sample Leawel138RmetaG_FD_122245 | JGI IMG/M metagenome (GOLD analysis project Ga0172382, IMG submission 122245) | Leachate microbial communities from a municipal landfill in Southern Ontario, Canada - Leachate well 138R metaG | ecosystem: Engineered > Solid waste > Landfill > Unclassified | place...
CCAGGTTGAATTTTACTTGCTCTATCAACATCATGCCTGACATTTTCAAGCGCAATCTGGGGGAGTTGCTGCGGCTCTGCCACAAGATCAGTAAAGCCAACGTTTGCCACCATCCCCTGCGCGGTGGAAACGCTGTGCAATCCCGCCGCCAACATGAATGTTGTCAAGCAACGGAAAAAGAACCCTTTATTCATCTTGTGTGCCTCTGTCTTATTTTCAAAAGAAGTACCGCTTAGGAACAGAATCCACCCTCTGTTTTTATGCAGTGCCGTGTGACATTCACTCTCACTCACCGGGATGCTACCGTTTACAAAAATCGTTAACAACGGCCAAGTTCGTGCAAAGCACAGAGAAACTCTCAAAAGTTTTAACAATAAAGCCCTGCAGTAGTAACAAATCTATACTGGCCCGCAATGAGCCGGATTTCTGCTCAGGCGCGCATTGAGGAGATTGCGAGGAGAAGAGAGAAAAGACCGCATCAACGCTGAGCGGCCAAACTCAGACTTGAGCTGATTCCAGGGATTCTTCAAGAGAAATTTCAATAAAGTTGATAAAACAACTTTTATTAATTTGGAGGGAAAGTGGGCAACGCTCAAGAAGAGCCGCTTTCCCCCTCGGATTAGCGCTCGCGAAGCGCTTCCTTGACGCCGCCAATAGGCTTGACGAGGTAGTCCCAAATGGTCCTGCTGCCCGCTTTGATATCTACTGTGGCAACCATGCCCGGGACTATAGGGTGCCGACGCCCATCTTTACCCGTCAATGCATTTTCTTCAGTGCGAATAAAGACCTGGTAATAAAAAACCTCTGGCTTGACCTCATCGCGGATGGTGTCTGGCGATATCTGTTCCACTTTGCCCGCCAATCCTCCATAAATGGAGTAGTCGTAGGCCGTGATCTTTACCAAGGCATCCTGCTCGGGATGAATAAAGGCAATGTCTCGGGGTGAGATCCGCGCTTCAATCAATAATTGCTCATCCAGCGGGACGATTTGCATCAACTGCCCATTTGGGGGAATCACACCGCCTATCGTGGTGACATCAATCCCCTTGACGATGCCCTTGAGCGGGGAGCGGAGCGTAAGCCGCCGCAAGGAGTCCGCCCTGCCCTTGATGGCCCCGGACAAGGCCTGCACCTCGGCGTTCGCACGCGCAAACTCTTCTTTGCTTTGCACGGTGTATTCGGATTGCAGCTCAGCAATCTTCAGCTCCAGCTCAGCGCGCTGCCGTTGCAAGCGGATCAATTCCACATTGCTGGCCGCTCCGCTTTTCAACAAGGACTGCGTGATGTCCAATTCCTTGATGGTCAGTTGAAGCGTTTGATTCAGCCCCCTTAACGAGGACTGCAAAGCCTGTCGGCGCGAGCGGAACAACGACTCTTCCGCCGAAACCAGTGCCGGATATTTCTTCAATTCTGGAGGAAAATGAATGCGGGCCGCGCCGTCGATTTCCGCCCGCAGGCGCGAAGCGCTGGCCAGCGCCGCACGGTAACGCGCCGCGGTTTCCTCAAGATTGGCCTCCGTCATGGTGGTGTCGAGCTGCGCCAGCACCTGATCTTTTTCAACGATGTCGCCGCTTCGGACATACAACGCCGTCACAATGCCCCCTTCCAAGGACTGTATGACCTGCTCGCGGGAGGTCGGCACCACTTTTCCTCCCCCGGTAGACACTTCATCAATTTCGAAAAACCAGGCCCACACTCCGAAGACGACAAGCAGCAGGAACAATAGCGTGACGACCCGATACGACCGCGTTGCACGCACTTCGTCAAAGGCTTCATCATGCAAGCGCCCCTGACTCAACGAAGCGCCAAGCAGCACTGCTTTCATCTCTCTTCCCCCATGAGCTGGCGAGGCGGTGTTGTCTGTCGGCTGATTCACGATTCCGCCACCTTCATCACACTCGGACTGGCTACCGGTTTGGAGCTTGTGAGCTTGGCCATGACCTTCTCCTTGCTATCGTCAAGCACGATACGCCCGTTTCCGATCACAAGAATGCGGTCTACCAGCTTGAGCAAGGACATGCGGTGCGTGGCAATGATGAGGGTTCGATCTGGCGGCAGGGCCTCCAGGCTGGCAATGACTTGCTTTTCTGCCGCCTCGTCAAGTGATGCCGTGGGTTCGTCCAGCAACAGCACCATCGGCTGGCGGATCAGCATGCGCGCCAACAGCAGACTCTGCCGTTGCCCACCCGACAAGCCGCTCCCCCCCTCCTGCACCAGGTGATCAAGCCCCATCGGCAATCGACTGACGAACTCCCAGGCACCACTGGCCTTCAGGCACTGGATCATCGGCTCATCAGCGGTATGGGGCGCACCGAGCAGCAAATTGTCACGCAACGAACCATGGAACAGCCGCGCATTCTGGCTGACTAGCCCCACATCCCGACGGATATCCGCCGGGTCGATGTGCGCCATGTTGACGTCATCGAGCAGCACCGTACCGGAAACCGGCTCCATCAGCCCGGACAGAATTTGCAGCAAGGTGGATTTCCCCGCCCCGTTCTTGCCCAAGATGGCAATACGTTCGCCAGGCCGGATTTGCAGCGACGAGACCGTCATGGCCGTGGTTTGCTGGTCATAGCTGAAGGTGGCGCTGCTGATCTGGAACTTCCCGGCAATGGCCGAGCGGTGGATACGTTTTTCACCCTCCGGATTGTCGGTCGGCATTTGCATGATGCTGTTGAGGCTGTCCATGGCCAGCCTTGCCTGTTGCCAACGGTTCATCACCTGGGCAAAACCGGCCAGCGGCGCAATCATGCGTGTAGCCAGGATTGAGCTTGCAACCAGCACCCCGGTTGTCATGTCCCCCTCCATCACCATCGGCGCGCCAAAAAACACCACCACGGCAAACGCGCCGCCCTGCACCGTCTGAACCCAGGCGTTCAGGGTATTGAGTACGGAGCGCAGCCGCAGCCCCCCTTCGGCGCACACCGCATTGTATTGATTCCACTGGTTCTGAAACCGCTGCTCGGCCTGCAAGGTCTTGATGTCTTCATTGCCCTGAACGGCTTCCAGCAGCAAAGCGTGGCGTAGGGAGTTTTCTCGCATATTCGCTTGTGCCAGCGCACGCAGCTTGCGTTGCGCCAACAGACTGGGCACCACCAGCAGCACCAGCGCAGCGAACGGAATCCAGACCAGCGAGCCTGAAAAATACCAAAAAATCCAGCAGAACAAGAAAAAGAACGGCATGTCCGCCAACGCCGCGATGGTGGTCGATGTCATGACCTCCCGTACCTGCTCAAGCTCGCGCAGCTGTGCAATAAACGTACCGGTTGCTTTCGGCCTTGCCAGACTTTTAACCCGCAAGGCATGGCCAAACACCACATCGGACATTCGAATGTCCGCCCGCTTTCCCAAGGCGTCCGTGATGTGCATGCGGGCCAGGCGCATCATGAAGGCAAAGAACAAGGCCACCATCACGCCGCCGAACAGCACGTAAAGGGTTGGGTAGGACTGGGCGGGAACGACCCGGTCATAGACCTGCCGGGAAAATACGATGCCCGCCAAAGCCAGCAGGTTGACCACAAAGGAAGCAACCATGATATGGCGGTATGGCCGCAGATCGCCAAGGATGATTTTCCACAGCCAGTTGGGTGCATACGGCTTGATGTAATCATCAACTCGGCTATCCGGCGCCGATTGCGTCGGCCGCATGACGATCAGGCTGGCCAACTCGTCTTTCAGGGCCGCCAACGACAGGTCACTGACCAGCCCCCCATCGCCGCTATAGCTCAGGCTGACCTTCCCCGCGCTCATGGCGGTAATCACAGCGATTTGGCCGCTGTGCATCTGCACCACGAGCGGCAAGCGCAGCGGCGTCAGGTATTGGATATCGGGCTTGACCTGCTTGAGGGTGAGGCCCGCCTGGCGGGCCAGGCTGCTCACGGCCAGGATGTCGTCGGGTCGCCCCTCCCAGGCCGTTGCCACACGCAGGTTCTCACGCGAGACTTCCAGACGGTAATACGCGGCAACATGCAGAATCGCATCAAACCACCCATTGAAATCGGCAGACCGATCCGCCGGTGCCGCGCCCTGTTGTTGCATTTCTATGTGCTCGTTCAAGACACGATCTCCACGCCGGCAATGGTTTGCCCATTCAGGTCGAACGCCTCGCGCATGCGTCCCGAGCTGTATAGGCAGTCAACCTGCATGCGCCTCAAATCGTGCACGTTATTCGCTTGAACAATGCTGGCCTGATGATATTCCTGCTCGGCATTGAGCAAGTCCAGCAAGGTTCTCGTGCCGAGCGCCAGATACTGCTCCCGGTATAAGTCACGCGTCTGCGCAATACTCTTGATCCGCTCTGACAACAGTCCGCTGCGCTGCTGGTAGCCCGCGGCTTGATTGCGGGCTTCAACCAGACGCTGACTCGCCGCCAACTTGACGCTGCTGAGTGTTGCATCGGCCGCGGACAGGGCGTGAGTGGCCGCACTTCGCTGTGCCTGAAGGATGCCGCCCTGGTAGAACGGCATGGAAAAATTCACCATCGCCGTCAAGTCATTTTTTCTGTTCGAACGGGTTTCCGCATTCAAGGCGCGTGCCGCGGATCCTTCCAGCGAAAGCGTCGGCAAGATTTGCGCACTGGCCTCATCCAGAGAAGCCAGCGCCGCCGCACGCTCCGCCTCCGCAGCCAAGGCTTCGGGCAGCAAGCCCCAGACGGGCGCGTCCCCAGTGCAGGCGCTCTGGAAACCTGTGGGCACACCGGGTGTAAGCCCCGTGATTTGCGCCAGGCTCGTCAGGTGGCGCACATTGCTTTTCCAGCGTTCAACCTGTGACTGGATTTCCATCAGGGTGGCGTGCGCGGACTCAGTGCGTGTCTGCGCCTGCAATTCATCCGACAAGGTACCCGCGCCCTTCTGATGACGCTCCCGCGCCAGGGCGGCAATCGCCGCCACCCCTTCCACTTGCGCTTGCGCAATCTTCAGCAAACGCTCATAGCGCTGCAACTCGATAACGGCGTAGGCGGTTTCGCGCGCGACTTGATCAATGGAAAGCAGCACACGCGCGCGCGCGGCGGCACGCATCGCTTCCGCCCGACCCACCGCGCTGGAAACCTTGCCGAAGTCATACAGCATTTGCGAAGCGGAGACCTGCATCTTATGCACGACCCGCGAGTTATAGCGGACCAGATCCGGGTCATATTCGGTGTTGAAACCACCGCTCAACTGAGGGAAATAGCCAGCCTTGGCCACGTCGATGTGGTCATCGGACTGGGCTAGAAAACCGGCGGCCTGCTGGACCGAGGGGTGGGTCTGAACCGCATTCGCCACGGCCGCGGCGATGCTCAGTTCACGCTGGCCATCCCTTCTTCCCGACGGCGTTTCTGATGCAAGCCCCGCCCCATCCTCCGGTCCGGGATAGGCCTGAAAATAGCGCGGCGCTTGCCGCGTAGGCGCTGCACCGGGGTGGAGCGAAGCCAGGACAACGGGCGCGGCATCCGGGGCGGGAGCGGCTTCAACCGGTGCCGGGGAAGCGGATTGCGCTACTGGCTCTGCCTCAACGTGGGCAAGGGCGGGAAGCACCTTTTGCGGTTCGGGTTCGGGTTCGGGCTCAAGCACTGCTCGAAGCGCGGGTTGAGCGGCAGGCACCGGTTCAACGTCGGCACTTGTTTGAACAAGCGTCCGTGGTTCAGATTCCGGTTCAGGTTCAGGTTCGGACTCAGCCAATGCCTGAAGCGCGGGCTGGCTTTCCTGTTCAGGAAAAATTGGCGCTTCGGGCTCAGACGGAACAGGCTGCTCGGGTTCGGCGTCGGGCGCGGACAAAGCGCTGGACGGTATTGAACGCACAACATCCGGCAGAGGCGCCGCCGCCTCTTGCATGGGAACAAGGCCACAATGAGTAATGCAGCCGGGCCACGGCGCCGCCACATTGGCCCGCATCGGCACGAGCAGCATCAGGGCCGGGACAAACAATAGTCTCTTGGGGAACCTCATCGCGTCTTTCCGAGCCATGCGCAGCTGATACAGCCCGTATCCTATATCAGCAAAGAAAAGCCGGATAGTTGTTGTGAGAAAGTGCGTTGAACCCTCTTAAAATTGAGAATACTTCCGGCTGACATGGCGCGCATGGCAGCTATTTTTTGAGTGGCGCATCAAGCACCGGCGCGCTGCAAGCTGCCTGCCTCAATCAGCGCCGCCACCGTCATCACCGGGCCAAAAAACGCCAGATAGGTATTCAACGCCGCCGCATGTTCTTCATCCGTCAGCGTGGCATTGGCGTCCGACAACATGATGGAACGGTAGTTCTTCATCATGGCATCCCGCGCCGTAGAGTCACAGCAGACATTGGTCAGCGTGCCCGCAATGGCCACGGTGTCAATGCCGCGTTCGCGCAATTGAACATCCAGGTCCGACGAATTCTCAGCAAAAGCGCTGAACTTGATCTTCTTCACGATCAAGTCCTCCGGCTGCCGGTCCAGCCCCGGATACAAGGCGTGGCCGGGGCTCTGCTCGTCCAGCCCCGCCAGCCGTTTTTCACGCAGGGCAGGCGTCAGCCCCTCGGCATGATGCAAGCCCCAATGCCGCAACGCGCCCTCCGCCGTGGTCTGCACCCACACCACCAGCCCGCCCTGTTCACGCAAGGCCATTGCAGCATGATTGATGGTGCCGACAATCCCTCTTGCATGGCCGGACTGCGGTGCGAAAGACTCATCAACAAAATAGTTCTGCATATCAACCACGATCAATGCTGTTTTTTTCTTATTGATGTCAAGCGCCGTGTTGCCGCGCCGCGCAATGGATCGCTGAACGATATGGTCCGGCGCCTGATAGCGATGCATGAGCTGTCTCCTCTGATTGATTCGACTTGGATTATAGGCAGAAAAACCTCAAATCCCACCTGGCAAGCATTGATCGATCACCGCAATCAATACATCAATTTAAACGAATAATAAAAAATCGCCGATGCGCTACAACCTGAACAGTGCTGTCCGCAAGAAGCAATCAGAAGAATTCGCGGAGTTTGAGGTCTGTTCCATAAAGAGGAGGATTCAATCCAATGCCAGCCCAACCACGACCGTTATTTCTATTCAGCGCCACACTCATTGCAGCAGCCTGTTCGGCTAGCGCGTTGGCCAATGATTACCCAACCCGACCGATCACGCTGGTGGTGGCCTACCCCGCAGGCGGCGATACGGATCAAATGGCAAGGATGTATGCGGAAAAGCTGCGGCAGCGCCTGGGGCAAACCGTCGTGGTTGAAAACCGCTCGGGCGCCAGCGGCGTCATTGGCAGCAATTATGTGGCGCGCGCCAAGCCCGATGGCTACACGCTGCTGGTGGCCCCCAGCTCATTCGCCTTTGCCACGCACGTCGTCAAAACCAGCAGTGAAGCGGGCTACCACCCTGTCAATGATTTTGAGAGCATCATCCAGACGGTTTATCAGCCGCTGATGCTGGTCGCCAACAAGCAGTCCGGCTATACCGATGTCCAGCAACTGTTGAAAGATGCGCGGGCAAACAAGCCGCTCAGCTATGCCTCGCCGGGCCCAGGCTCGAACATGCATGTGCTGGGGGAAATGTTCAATAAAGCCACGGGCGTCAACCTGTCCCACGTTCCCTACAAAGGGGTGGCGCCTGCTGTGCAAGACGTGATGGGCGGGCATGTCCCGTTGACCTGGATGTCCTACGGCCCGGTCGAGCCCTACGTGAAAAGCGGAGAGATGAAAGTCTTGCTGATCGCCAGCGATGACCGCACGGAACTCGCCCCGGATGCGCCGTCAATGAAGGAGGTGGGCATCAGCGAATCCAACGTGGAATCCTGGCAAGGGATTTTTGCGCCCAAAGGCACACCGCCCGCCATCATCAACAAGCTGAACGCGACCATGCGCGAGATCGTCCAGGAGCAGGATGTCATCGATAAAATGCGCCTCTATGGCGCTTTCCCCCGCTTTGGCGCACCTGAGGAACTGACCAAGCTGGTGGCGCATGAATATCAATTGTTTGGGAAGGTCATCCAGGACATCGGCATCAAGGTTGAATAAGGCAATCGTTGGCTGCGTTCAAACCGCAGCCAAGCTGCAGCACGGCTTGGGCCAGGTTGAACCTGGCCCAAGTGACATCCCGCTCAGCGTTCAGCCTCTGCCTTGATCCAGTCATCCACCGTCATCACCGGGCCGAAGAACGACAGAAAGGTATTCAACGCCGCCGCGTGCTCTTCATCCGTCAGCGTGGCATTGGCGTCCGACAGCATGATGGCACGGTAGTTCTTCATCATGGCATCCCGCGCCGTTGAGTCGCAGCAGACATTGGTCAAGGTGCCCGCAATGGCCACCGTTTCAATGCTCCGTTCACGCAATTGGACATCCAGGTCCGACGAATTCTCGGCAAAGGCACTGAACTTGATCTTCGTCACGCTCAGGTCTTCCGGCTGCCGGTCCAGCCCCGCATACAAGGCGTAGCCGGGGCTCTGCTCGTCCAGCCCGGCCAGCCGTCTCTCCCGCGCCGCTGGCGTCAACCCTTCCGCATGATGCAAGCCCCAATGCCGCAACGCGCCCTCCGCCGTGGTCTGCACCCACACCACCAGCCCGCCTTGCTCGCGCAAGGCCGCCGCCGCCCGGTTGATGGAAGGGATGATCCCGCGCGCATAGCGGGCTTGCGGCGCAAAAGCGGCATCAACAAAATAGTTCTGCATGTCGATGATGACGAGGGCGGTTGTTCGCTTGTGAAACGCAAGCGCCGTTTCGCCCCGTCTTTTTTCCACCCGCTGCAGTACCGCTTCGGGCACTTGATAGGCGTGCATACGTATGTCCACCATCAATCTATTTTCCCAATCTTTCTCAGCGCGGCAATCAACGTCTCCGCATCCGATTTCCAGTAGTTGCTGAACGCTTCGCCTTCCAGGTAGTCCAGGCTGACGCCCGCGTCGGCAACAATCCGCTTGACCTTTTCATCACTCGCGGCGAACTGAGCGGCCGCGCGCAGTTTTTTCATCACTTCGGGGTCCGTGCCCTGCGGCGCGAACAAGCCCGCCCATTGCGCAAACTCCACGTCATAGCCCGCTTGCTTCAAGCTCGGCACCCCCGGCAGGATGTCCAACTCACCTTCGCCATAATGCGCAAGAATGCGCAAGCGCCCTGCCTTGACGTGCTCCAGCACGGAAGCCGGTGACGTAGCCAACGACTCGATCTGCTCGCCCAACAAGCCAATGATGGCGGGCCCCGCACCCGTGTAGGGGATATGCAGCATTTTCATATTGGCTTCACTCTTCAAGGCTTCCATGAAAATCTGCAAGGTGCCATACGTTCCGGACGAACCAAAGCTGATTTCTCGCTCACGGCCAGCCGCCACAAACTCATCGATCGTCTTCCATGGGCTTTTCGCGTTGACAGCCAGCACCACGGTTTCCGCCGTCATGCGCGCAATGGGATCCAGCTCGGACAGTTGATACAACGGCTGACGGCCCATGATGCGATCGGCTTCCGGAATAATGGAGACCGAGGACAGCGCCATCAAAATCGTGTAGCCATCGGGTTTGGCCTTGGCCGCATACGCCATGCCCAGCCCCCCACCCGCGCCACCCCGGTTCTCAACAATGACAGGCTGATTCAGATGCTTCTGCATGGCCTCTGCTACCGGCCGCGCCACTTTATCGGTGACACCGCCTGGTGGGAAAGGAACCACCATGGTGATGGGTTTAGTCGGCCATGCGGCCTGCGCATGAACGGGCGCACACAACGCAGCGAAAACCAAGGCGGCAATGCCGGATACAGCCTTCGGGAAAAGCATCTGAATGTCTCCTGTTTTGGGTGTTTATCTTTTGATAGCCACCCGATTCTGGCATTCAGACCTTGTCTTAACAAACGAAGTTATTTTATGCGTCTCATGAATAAAATTTGTACCATCATCATTCTCATCCACAAAAACAAGCCATCCACTCTTCATTAATAATTCATTGATCGATCATTGATTTATGGAAGCCATTTTTCACAAACCCCTTGAAGCGTTAGAATGAAAGACTCGCAGACACGTTGAAGGAGCCGCCAATGGCTGGTCTGGACGCAATGCATCGGCAAACTAACCACCCTCGCCTGACTCGGAACCACTGCTTCCGGTTTCTGGCACTGGCCCCGGTTCTTTCACTTGCGCTTGCCGCCGGGGCATGCTCACCGGACGCGCCCACGCCAAACCGCAAGCTGACGGAAACAAACCAGTCGGAAGAACAAAGCGCGGCGCCAAAGGTGCTTACGCTTGCGGGTTTGGGGGAGTTGCGCCTGGGCCAAAGCGTGCCAGAGGGAGGATCCTGGACGGAACGCGGCGCTCAAATCAGCGACAGTTGCCGCACGGTGAGTTCACCGGCCTATCCGGGTGCCTACGCCATCGTCATTGACAACACAGTCCAGCGCATCACGATTGGCCAGCGCTCTGACGTAACGCTAGCGGAAGGCCTCGGCATCGGCTCAAGTGAAGAAGCGGTGAGAAAGCGGTTCCCGGCGTTTCTGGAAACACCGCACAAATACGTGGACCCGCCCGCCAAATACCTCACCGCCCCCGATGCCACAGCGGGCCGTCCCGCATTGCGGTTTGAGATGGGGCGGGAGGGGAAGGTGAGCCTGATCCACGCGGGCATCATGCCGGTGCTTGGTTATGTTGAGGGCTGCGCTTAAACGCCCTGGCTCTTCATCATAAAAGGGGGACACCGACATTCATTAGACTTGTTTTTGTGAAGAAACACGTTTAATGGAAGCAATGCCGATGTCCCCAATCGATTCTATCCTAGGGATTCCTGGGCTGGTGGTCCAGGCTGTCAAACGAACGAAGGATATTCATGTGTGGGCGGGGCCGCGTAAGCGGCCCGCCTGCGTGCACTGCGCAAGCAGCCAGCTGCGCATCAAGGCCACTTACCAGCGCACGCTCAAGCATACGCGCCAGGGTAATAAGCTGGTGGTGCTGCACCTTCGTGCTCCCAAGTACCACTGCACAGACTGCAACCGCTATTTCCGACACCGGTTTGCCGGGATTCTTCCCCGGCGACGTGCTACCGAGACCTATCGCCTGGAGGTCTTTGAAGCCCATGAGGGCGGCGTCAGCCAGCGCAAGCTGACGCACACGCACCGTATCGGCAGTGCGACCGTTGAGCGCTGGTATCAATCGTTCATCAAGCGGCGCGTGTTGGAACTCTCCGGACGCAGCTGCCCGCAGGTGCTTGGGATTGATGAGCACTTCTTCACCCGCAAACGCGGTTACGCCACCACGCTGGTGGACCTGAAGAATCACAAGGTGTTCGACGTCGTGCTGGGCCGCTCAGAGGCGAGCCTGCGCAGCTACCTGAAGCGCTTGCCTGGCAAGGAGAACGTGCGGGTCATTGTCATGGATCTGTCCGAGACCTATCGCCGGATCGCCCAGCAGTACTTCCCCAATGCCATGATTGTGGCCGACCGCTTCCATGTCGTGCGTCTGGTGAACCAGCACTTCATGAAGCTGTGGCAGCAGTATGACCCCGAAGGCCGCAAGAACCGTGGGCTGCTCAGCCTGATGCGCCGTCATCATTGGAAGCTGACTGCCATGCAGAAGGAGAACCTGCATCGGTACTTGGCTCAAGAGCCGGTGCTGCGGGCACTGTACTTCGCCAAGCAGCAGTTGAATGGCTTCCTGGTGATGAAGAGCCTGAAAAGAAAGCGAGCCCAGAAGATAGTGCCCCAGTTCCTGGCGTTGATCGAGCAGTTCGAACAAAGCCCGGCTAGAGCACTGGCTCAGACGCTCAGATCATGGATGGAGCCCATCGTGCGGATGTGGCGCTTCACCAAATCCAACGGCATCACCGAGGGCTTCCACACTAAAATGGAAATGCTCTCACGCCGGGCGTATGGGTTCAGAAACTTTGAGAATTACCGGCTCAGGGTCTTGGCCCAGTGCGGTTGGAACGGGGTGATCAACCGTGTCTAGTGAATGCCCGTCCCCCGTTTATGGGGTAGAGCCAACGCC
>Ga0172382_10011176_pt1 | contig 11916 bp, 10 predicted proteins | sample Leawel138RmetaG_FD_122245 | JGI IMG/M metagenome (GOLD analysis project Ga0172382, IMG submission 122245) | Leachate microbial communities from a municipal landfill in Southern Ontario, Canada - Leachate well 138R metaG | ecosystem: Engineered > Solid waste > Landfill > Unclassified | place...
CTTTTGACATTACTACCTCAAAGCTTTCCGATTTGTGGCAGATTAAGTCTGCGACAAATCCCCCGACCGAGCAGGACATTGTTTCCGCACTTGCCCATACGGGATATAACAAAATATCACTTGATAAAAACACCCTCACAAAAACGGACGCCGAAATTGATTTCGGCGGAGTTTTAAAAGGATTTGCCGCCGATAAGGTGCGCAATATCGCAACCAAAGCGGGTATAAAAAGCGGCATTGTGAATTTGGGCGGAAATGTGTGTCTGATAGGCTCAAAGAACGGTGAGCCATGGACGGTCGGCATCGTAAACCCCTTCTCTCCGAGTGATATTTATCTGACGGTTGAGGCAGAAAACACCAATGTTATAACCTCGGGAGCATATCAGAGATATTTTGAGTTCGGCGGCAGGATTTATCACCATATACTCTCTCCGCAATCAGGCTATCCCGCCGAAACCGATGTTGCTTCGGCAACTGTTATTTCCGCTGACGGAACTCTTGCTGACGCTCTTTCCACAGCAATTTTTGTTCAGGGTAGCGAAACGGGACTAAAAACCGCGCGAAATCTCGGCGTTGATGCGATAATAATAAAAAAAGACGGCAGCGTTGCCGCTACCGAAAATGTAAAATATAAATTAAACGATTAAATTGCCTTTTTTGCAAAGACTTTTTATCATAATTATCAGGTATGAAATAAGCACGAAAAATGCCACTACCCCGAGAATTGCCGAAATGACAATGTTAATACTTCCTCCGGCTTTGCCGAAAATCATAAAATAAACCACCATAACCGAAAGCAGTATTGTTGATGCCTTCCCGACCTTGTGTGAGGGAATTACAACATTCTTTTTCAAAAGGAAGGAAGCACTGATTATCATAATCAGCTCTTTCATAATTATAATGGTGACAATCCACTGGGGCAAAATGTCAGAAATAAACAGGCAAATCACTGCGCTGATCTGCATCATTTTGTCCGCAAGCGGATCGGCAAGCATACCGAACTTTGTTATTGCTTCAAATTTTCTGGCAAGGAATCCGTCAATTATGTCGGTAATACACGCCACCATAAATACTATTCCGCCGTACACAGGATTTTTGAAATACATAAGCCAGAAAAGCGGCACCATAAAAAGCCTGAGTATTGTCAGTATGTTTGGTATTTTCTTCAATGCAAATCCCTCCCGAATGACTGTAAATATTTATAAAATTCTCAGCGGGGCAAATTCAAGATAGTCTGACGCTACGAGCCGAAATCTGATTCCGTTTATCAAATAAGAATGGTTTTCCTTCGGGTTGATATTATGCAGGTGTCCGTACACGCATTGCTCAACACCGTATTTTTTCATCAAATCAACCATTCTTCCGTCCCCCGCTTCAAGCGCGGGCAGCGGCGGAAAATGTGTCATTACGATTTTTTTATTAAAGCCGGCTTTTTCCGCCTCAAGAAGCGAAAATTCAAGTCGGGAAAGTTCTCTCTCATAAATTTTTATATCCTCCTGCGATGAGGAAAAAATCCATCCGCGGTTTCCGCAGATTGCATAATCTTCATAAACAAAAAAATTGTTATGCAGAAAATCTATACTGCTTAAATTTTTTTCTTTTTTATATTTATTCAGCTTTGTTAGAGTATCCCACCAATAATCATGATTGCCCTTTGAAATTATTTTTTTGCCGGGCAGGGATTCAACAAACTCAAAATCAGCAGTTGCCTGCTCCATATAAGTTGCCCATGAAAGGTCACCGACGAGCAAAAGCAAATCATCCTCCTTAAGAACTGCCCTGCACCTGTCACTCAGTTTTTCCATATAGCCTTGCCATGCGTCGCCGAAAATGTCCATCGGTTTATCTTTTATTCCAAAGCTGAGATGCATATCTCCCATTGCATAAAGAGCCATAATAATTTCCGTAACCTTTCTGCTCACAAGCTTGAAAAGTGAACAAATTTTACAAATTTTGATTTTTGAAAAAGGAATAAAGAAAAATCAATTTGGAAATTATAATACTGCATTAAATGATGCGTATTATTATAAAGGAGGTAACAGTTTATGTCAAATTGTGAAACTTGCGGCCGCGATAAAATAGATGGTATTTATTGCAGCGTCACAAACTGTATTCATCATACAACCGACAACTGTTGCGTTGCAGAACACATTAAGGTCGACAATCAATCCGCTACGACCAAGACCGAAACCAACTGCTCAACCTTTGAGCTCAGAGACTAATTAAAGGTATTATGTTGCTGCTCCGGCCCGATTTTCGACCGGAGCAGTAATATTTTATGCCAAAAATTCCGCAACCATTTTTTCCATTTCTTCTTTTTTGCAGCAGTCATTAAATCTGGGCGACTTTGATTTAAGCTCAGACAAAGATGTCGGAACTTCATTTTTTGTCATAGCCGAAAGCTTATCCAATATTACAAATTCGTCAGTTTCTCCGCAGCTGCCCGAAATTGCTTCATAAACACTCCCGTTGAACTTGAACGGATTTGCAGTTGACGCAATTATGGTTTTTCTTCCGTCCGCAAGCATATTATTGACCGCACAGGCAACCGCCGTGTGTGTATCTATCAGATAGCAGTATTTCTCCCAAACCCTTTTAATTTCTGCCTTTGTGCCCGCATCGTCAACATAACCCGCTTCGAATAGGGTTGAAATTTCCTCTTTAATTTTGTCAGAAACCTCATATTTTCCGGTTTCCTTAAGCTCATTCATATACTTTTCAACACTTTTTTCATCAGAAAGATTATATAGAAGTCTTTCAAGGTTGCTGGAAATTAAAATATCCATCGAGGGCGAAATTGTGGTCTTAAAACCTCTGTTTCTGTCATAAACGCCTGTATTTATAAAGTCTGTCAGGACATTGTTTTCATTTGAAGCACAGATAAGCTTTGCAATGGGAAGTCCCATCGATTTTGCATACCAAGCGGCTAAGATGTTACCGAAGTTACCTGTCGGCACGCACACATTTACCTTTTCACCAAAGGTTATTTCACCCATTTTAACCATGTCGCAATAAGCAGAAATATAGTAGACAATCTGCGGAAGAAGTCTGCCCCAGTTTATTGAGTTGGCAGATGAAAGCTGATAACCCTTTTCAGCGATTTTTTTCGCAAATTCTTCGTTGCCGAAAATCTGTTTAACGCCGTTTTGAGCATCGTCAAAATTCCCGAAAACACTCATAACATTGACATTTTCACCTTTTTGCGTAACCATCTGAAGTCTTTGTATGTTGCTTACACCATCATTGGGGAAGAAAACCATAATTTTTGTACCCTCAACATCGCTGAAACCCTCAAGCGCCGCCTTGCCTGTATCGCCCGAGGTTGCGACAAGAATTACAACCTGTTTATCAACGCCTGTCTTTTTCATTGATTTTGTAAGAAGGTGCGGCAAAATCTGAAGTGCCATATCCTTAAATGCGCAGGTTGGACCGTGCCACAGTTCAAGTATGTACTCGCTGTCCGACAGCTTATGAAGGGGCGCTGCATTGTCCGACCCGAATTTTTCGACGCTGTACGCCTTATTTACGCAATCTGCTATTTCCTCCGAAGTAAAATCAGTCAGGTATATTGCAAAAATTCTTTCTGCTCTTTTCCTGTAACCTTCATTTATCATAGCGGCAAATTCCGAATCGGATATTGCCGGAATCCTTTCAGGCACAAACAGACCGCCGTCCTCGGCAATCCCTTTGACTATAGCCTGAGCGGCCGAAACCTCTTTCGCCTTACCTCTTGTGCTTTTGTATTTCATCTGCATTTTTTCAACCCCTGTTTTATTAGACATTATTTAAAGAGGGCTGCAACACATGTAGTGATGCAGCCCGATTTTTACTGTTTTGCTGCCAGGTTATCCCCTGTAGTCAAATCAGAGATACTTTTTTATATACTCCGGAACTTCAGCAGTGTCAATACGTGCTGTAATAGTTAATTTAACATTATGTTTTTCACATACATCGGCTATGTCTTCAAAAATATCTCCGGCTGCAAAAATATCTCCGTCTTTTACAATCTTTGTAACACTATCTATAAAAATCGAAGAAATATCATAGTCCTGAGATAAGATGCCGCAAATCATGCCATAAAGCGCATCGTAATTTTTAATTGCATATTCCTGAGTATCTACCAACCTGACTTTATAATCCAAATCAAACATATGTCTGCTTGTATCATTTATAAATACCAAATGACCTTTATCGGTTTTTACGGCTTCATTTACTTCTGCAATAAGCTTATTCGTTTTACCGGTACCCTTTTTACCAACAATAGACTTAATCATATAAAATGCCCCCCTTTATATTTTTGGTTATTTATATTTTATCATATTCAATTAAGAATTGCAAGAGAATTTTTACATTAAATCACTAAGTTTTTCTTCGAGTGATTTCTTATACTCGCTGTCTGCACCCGGTTTGCCCAAAAGCGCAAACATATTCTTCTTGTAATCTTCAACCCCCGGCTGGTCAAACGGGTTTACTCCGAGCATATATCCGCTGATTCCGCAAGCCTTTTCAAAGAAATAAATCAAATAACCAAAATAATATGGGTTCATTTCGGGGATGTTTATAATGATATTGGGCACACCGCCGTCGGTATGAGCCGCAAGTGTTCCGAGGAAGGCCTTTTTATTAACGGAATCAACAGTTGTCCCTGTCAGAAAGTTCAGACCGTCAACATTTCCCTCAGCCTCGCGGATTTCTATATCCTTCTGCGGTTTTCCGATATTTAAAACGGTTTCAAACAGCATTCTTCTGCCCTGCTGAATATACTGTCCCATTGAATGAAGGTCGGTTGAAAAATCAACGCCTGCAGGGAAAATGCCTTTGCCGTCTTTTCCTTCACTTTCGCCGAAAAGCTGTTTGAACCACTCGGTGAGATAGTGGAGGCTCGGCTCGTAGTTCACCATAATTTCCGTTGTTTTTCCCTTGGAATAAAGAATGTTTCTTGCTGCCGCATAAAGATAACAGTCGTTATCCGCACCGGACTTTTTGAAGGCCTCTCTTGCGTCCTGAGCACCCTTCATCATACTGTCGGCATCAATTCCCGCTGTCATAATGGGGAGCAGACCGACAGCAGTAAGCAAACTGTATCTGCCGCCTATATCGTCGGGCACAACAAAGGTTTCAATACCCTCTGCATCAGCCATACCTTTAAGTGCGCCTTTTTTCTTGTCGGTTGTAATAAAAATTCTGCTTTTTACCTCATCTGCAGAATATTTTTCTTCCATAAGCTCTTTTAAAATTCTGAATGCAATCGCCGGCTCGGTAGTTGTTCCCGATTTGGAAATTACATTGAGAGAAAAGTCCTTGTCCTTTAAATATTCAATAAGCTCCGCAAGATAAGTTGAGCTGATTGAGTTGCCCGCAAATATAATCTGGGGCATACCCTTTTTACCTGCATTAAGGTTATAGAAATTGCCCGCAAGCGCTTCTATTGCGGCTCTTGCTCCAAGATATGAACCGCCGATTCCGATTACAACCAAAACCTCAGAATTTCCCCGGATTTTATCTGCAGCAACCTTTAGGTGTGCAAATTCATCCTTGTCATAGTTTACAGGCAAATCAAGCCATCCGAGATAAGCATTTCCCGCACCGATTCTTCCGGTAAGCTCCTTATGAGCCGCCTCCACAAGATAGCTGCTTTTTTCAAGCTCCTGAGCATCTACCGCTCTTTTTACATCCACCGTAATTTTATTCATATTTTTTCCTCCGATAAAAAATTTCTCTATAAATCATATGATGTCAGAAAGTATATAATTCGAAATGTCAAATCCTTCATCTGTAAATGATATTCTCCCTTTTTCGCGAACTATATACCCCAGACCGACATATTTTTCAAGCATATCTTTATTTTGGATAAGTGTTTCTTCCACTCCTTCGCTAAGGCGCATACCCATAATAATCCTCTCAATTTTTTTGTCAGTATCCGAAAGCTCGGTGATATTTTCACGGGGATTATCACAGCTTATATACTTTTCTGGAGAAAGTATGTTATTATACCTTTTTCCCTCAAAATATGAGTGCGCGCCCGTTCCCAGTCCGATATATTCGTCACAGTGCCAATAGTGCAGATTGTGCCGGCTTTCAAAGCCGGACTTTGCAAAATTTGAAATCTCATACCGATTAAATCCGCAGTTTTTAAGGAATTTGACTGTATATTTTTGAAGCCGTCTGTCCTCTTCCTCGTCGAGATTCTGCATTCCCTGTTTATCAAAGGGCGTACCCTTTTCAACCTTAAGTCCGTAACAGGAAACATGGGGAATTTTAAGCTCCTTTATTTTTTCAAGATCTTTTGACCAGATTTCTTCAGTTTGCCCCTTATAGGAAAACATAAGATCTGCCGAAATGTTGTCAAATCCTGCGGCAAATCCCGATTTTATTACATTTTGCGCCTGCTTTGAATTGTGCAGTCTGCCCAGAATTTTAAGCATATCATCATCAAATGACTGAACGCCTACGCTGAGCCTTGTTATCCCTGATTTTCTATAGGTTTTCAGCTTTGAAAAATCAACTGTTCCGGGGTTTACTTCAATGGTTATTTCAGCATTTTTTTCTATCCCGAAACAGTCAAAAATTCCGCCCGTTAGCCTCGAAATTTGCTCCTCTTCCAAAAGCGACGGAGTTCCGCCGCCGATGTAAACGGTGTCAATTTTTATCCCCTGAAATTCCTTGGCCTCTTTTAAAAGCCTGCTGATATAGTTTTCGGCAATATCAAGCTTCCCGACATAGGAATTAAAGTCGCAGTATGGGCATTTTTTGGCACAAAACGGGATATGAATATATAACCCTCTCATATCAGTCAAGCTTCAAAACCGACATAAACGCCTCCTGCGGAATGGAAACCGTTCCGACCTGGCGCATACGCTTTTTGCCCTCTTTCTGCTTTTCAAGCAGCTTTTTCTTTCGGGTGATGTCACCGCCATAGCATTTTGCAAGAACGTCTTTTCTCATAGCTTTGACGGTTTCTCTTGCAATTACCTTACCCCCGATTGCTGCCTGAATGGGTATTTCAAAAAGCTGACGGGGGATATTTTCCTTGAGCTTTTCGGCAATTCTTCTTCCTCTTGCATAGGATTTTTCCTCATGCACTATAAACGAAAGGGCGTCAACGACCTCACCGTTTAACAAAATATCAAGCTTTATCAGCTTGGATTTAACATAATCCTTCATTTCATAATCAAATGAAGCATAGCCCTTTGTTCTTGATTTAAGTGCGTCAAAAAAGTCATAAATTATCTCGTTCAGCGGCAGTTCATAGTGTAAAACCGCCCTGTCGCCTTCGATATATTTCATATCCTTATAGATTCCGCGACGGTCCTGACAAAGCTCCATAATGTTACCCACAAACTCGGAAGGGGTAATTATAGACGCATTTACAAAAGGCTCCTCCATGGATTCGATATTCCCGGCAGGGGGCATATTTGTAGGATTGTCAAGCCAAATGCTTTCCCCGTTCGTAAGGTTTATTTTATAAATTACGCTGGGGGCGGTGGTTATAAGGTCAAGATTATATTCCCTTTCAAGTCGTTCCTGGATAATTTCCATGTGCAGTAGACCGAGAAATCCGCACCTGAAACCAAATCCCAGTGCGTTTGACGTTTCCGCGTCAAATGTGATCGACACATCGTTAAGCTGCAACTTTTCAAGTGCGTCACGGAGGTCAGGGTATTTTGAGCCGTCAACGGGGTAAATACCGCAGAATACCATGGGCACGGCTTTTCTGTAGCCCGCAAGCGGTTTTTCAGTAGGTCTCGCCGCCTCGGTAACAGTATCTCCGACTGCCGTGTCCTTAACGTTTTTAATGCTTGCCGCAATATAGCCAACCTCACCTGCCGAAAGTCCGTCATTTGTCTTATGTCCAAAGGGCGACATTACGCCTGTTTCAACAACCTCAAAGGTTTTTCCGTTAGCCATCATTTTTATTTTCATTCCGGGAGTTACTTTTCCTTCGAATACCCTGATATAAACTATAACGCCTTTATAGCTGTCATAATATGAGTCAAAAATGAGAGCCTTCAGAGGCTTTGTCACATCACCATTCGGCGCAGGGATTTTAGCAACAACCTGCTCTAAAACATCGGGAATATTTATTCCGTTTTTAGCCGAAATCTGAGGCGTATCCTCAGCAGGAATACCGATTTCGTCCTCAATCTGACTTATTACATAATCAGGTCTTGCCGACGGCAGGTCAATCTTGTTTATTACAGGCAGAATTTCAAGGTCATGCTCAACTGCAAGATAGGTATTTGCAAGCGTTTGAGCTTCAATTCCCTGAGCCGCGTCAACCACAAGCAGAGCACCCTCGCAGGCCGCAAGACTCCTCGATACCTCATAGTTAAAGTCCACGTGTCCCGGGGTGTCTATCAGGTTGAGAACATACTCCTCCCCGTCATTTGCTTTGTAGGTCATTCTTACTGCACGTGCCTTGATTGTGATACCGCGTTCTCTCTCAAGGTCCATGTTATCTAAAAGCTGTTCCTCCATCTCCCGCTGCTCGACCGCTCCCGTCTGCTCTAAAAGCCGGTCGGCAAGAGTGGATTTACCATGGTCAATATGTGCAATAATGCAAAAATTTCTTATTTTTTCCTGGTTATATGCCATAGGCTGTATCCTCCACAAAAAAGGCGGTTGAAACCAACCACCATAAAAATTAGTAAATCAATTTTTTCTTTACGGTTTCATCCTGTATCTTGTTGATATATTCAAGTGCCCTGCCTGTTCCCACCGCAACGCAGGAAATCGCATCGTCGGCAACTCTTACGGAAATTCCCGTACGCTTTTCAAGAAGCAGGTCAAGACCCCACATAAGTCCGCCTCCGCCTGTTAATACAATGCCGTTCTGGCTGATGTCGCCAACAAGCTCAGGAGGAGTTCTTTCAAGAACGCCGTGAACTGCGTCCGCAATAAGTATGGCTGTTTCAACAAGCGCTTCGGCAACCTCGGTAGAGTTAATTATAATGGTTTTGGGCAGTCCTGTAATAAGGCATCTGCCCCTGATTTCCCAATTAAGCTCTTCTTCACGGGGAACAACGCAGCCAATATGGATTTTAAGCTCCTCCGCCATTCTTTCGCCGATAAGCATATTATGCTTCTTTCTGATATATTTCATAATGGCTTCATCAAACTTGTCGCCTGCAACCTTGATTGAGTCCTGCTCAACAATACCGTCAAGTGAAATAACCGCTATATCAGTCGTACCGCCGCCTATATCGACAACCATATTGCCGCAGGGCTGAGTAATATCAATTCCTGCACCAATTGCCGCCGCAATAGGCTCTTCGATTATTTTAACCTTTGACGCGCCTGCCGCTACAGTTGCATCTATAACCGCACGTTTTTCAACCTCGGTTACGCCGCTCGGCACACAAACTATAACCTTCGGTCCCATAAGACGCTGTTTACATGCAACCTTCAGAAATTCCTTGAGCATTTTTGCAGTAAAATCATAATCGGATATAACACCGTCGCTGAGAGGTCTTACAGCGATAATATTGCCGGGTGTTCTGCCAAGCATACGCTGTGCCTTAAGACCAACCGCAAGAGGCTCTTTTGTAAGTCTGTTTACCGCAACAACGGAAGGCTCCCTTAAAACGACACCTTCGCCTTTAACATAAACAAGAACAGAAGATGTACCAAGGTCGATACCTACCTCCTGTATCCAGTTAAAGTTGATTTTCTTTAAAAAGTCAAAATATTTTAACACTATTATCTTCTCCTTAGTTAAAAGAGTACATATTTATTTTATTATATTATAATATATTATAACCTATATAAAATGATTTTGCAACTATTTTTTTATAAATTGGCAAAAAGAAAAAGCCACTCCGAACGGAGTGGCTTCATATATCATTTTAAATGATTGTAACTTCTGTATCTTTATCAAAAATATGCATTCTTTCAAGCTCAAAGGCAACCTTAATTGTATCGCCGTGTTTAGCTTTTGTTCTGGGGTTAACCCTTGCAGTGAATTCAAACCCTTCAATCTTCAGGTAAAGGAAGGTTTCAGCACCCATTGCCTCTGTAACTGCAACTTCTGCATCAAGCACGCTGTCCTTACATGTTTCAAGATAAACAGGTTCATCATGAACATTTTCAGGTCTGATGCCAAAAATAACCTCTTTATTGTCGTAGCCTTTGGATTCAAGAATCTTTGATTTTCCTTCGGGAATCTTAATCTGAGCTTTGCCGAAACAAATATAGTAGCCGTCTTCCTTTTTCTGAAGAGTAGCATTTACAAAGTTCATCTGGGGGCTTCCGATAAAGCCGGCAACGAACATATTAACAGGATTTTCATAAAGCTCCTGGGGTGCTGCAATCTGCTGAACGACGCCGTCTTTCATACAAACGATTCTTGTACCCATTGTCATTGCTTCCGTCTGGTCATGAGTAACATAAATAAATGTTGTATCAAGGCGTTTGTGAAGTTTATTAATCTCTGTTCTCATCTGCGCTCTGAGCTTAGCATCCAGGTTGGAAAGAGGTTCGTCCATAAGGAATACCTGAGGCTCACGAACGATAGCACGACCGAGAGCAACACGCTGACGCTGGCCGCCCGAAAGAGCTTTCGGTTTTCTGTCAAGCAGGTGTTTGATATCAAGAATCTCAGCTGCTTCCGCAACTCTTCTGTCAATCTCATCCTTAGGAATTTTTCTGAGTTTAAGGCCAAAAGCCATATTATCATAAACTGTCATATGAGGATAAAGTGCGTAGTTCTGGAAAACCATCGCTATATCTCTGTCCTTAGCGGTTACGTCATTAACCAGTTTATCTCCGATGAACAGTTCGCCGGAAGATATTTCTTCAAGACCCGCTATCATACGAAGTGTTGTTGTTTTACCACATCCGGAAGGTCCGAGAAGTATAATAAAATCTTTATCGGCTATTTCCATGTTAAAATCTTTTACGGCTTCAACACCGCCGGGATATACCTTGTGTATACCCTTAAGTTGTAAACTTGCCATTTTAAAAATTCCTCCTTATAGCATGACTATACAAATCATCATACTATATATTGTACCATTAAATTGATTTTTTTCAATAGTAAAAATGTTCGAAAACAGTCGTCTTTAATTGTTAAGATTGCATAATCACTCGTCAATATTCCTCATTGTGAGCGAAATTCGACCTCGTTTTATGTCAATATCCACAATTTTTACCTTGCGAACATCGCCCACAGATAAAAAATCAATAGGATGTTTAATAAATTTGTCACAAATTTGTGATATATGCACAAGACCGTCTTGGTGTACACCTATGTCAACAAAGGCACCAAAGTCCGTAATGTTGCGGACAGTACCTGTCAATACCATCCCGGGCTTTAGATTTTCCATACTCATTATGTCGCTTCGAAGCACAGGTGCGTCAAGCTCTTCTCTGGGGTCACGGCCCGGTTTTAAAAGCTCGGAAATTATGTCATTTGCCGTTTCCATACCGACGTCGAACTCCGCTGCCGCTCCCGAAATGTCAACCTCGCTGCTGCGCTTTTTGAGCTCGGTCAGTTTGTTTTCCTTTACATCGTCAAGCGTGTAGCCGCAAAGCTTTAGAATTTTTTCGGCAAGCTTATATGATTCGGGGTGAACAGCCGTATTGTCAAGCACATTTTCACCGTCTGTAATTCTCATAAATCCTGCGCACTGTTCGAATGCCTTTGCGCCCAGTTTAGCAACTTTTTTCAGCTGGTTTCTGTTTTTAAATGCACCATTTTCCTCACGGTATTTCACAATATTTTCAGCAACTGTTTTATTTATGCCCGACACAAAGGACAGAAGTCTTGCCGACGCGGTATTTGCATCAACTCCGACAGAGTTAACGCAATCCTCAACCACTCCTCCCAGCGCCTCGCCCAGCCTTTTCTGGTTCATATCATGCTGATATTGACCCACGCCGATTGATTTGGGGTCAATTTTAACAAGCTCAGCGAGC
>Ga0172382_10011177_pt1 | contig 11916 bp, 7 predicted proteins | sample Leawel138RmetaG_FD_122245 | JGI IMG/M metagenome (GOLD analysis project Ga0172382, IMG submission 122245) | Leachate microbial communities from a municipal landfill in Southern Ontario, Canada - Leachate well 138R metaG | ecosystem: Engineered > Solid waste > Landfill > Unclassified | place...
AATGGCGAGGCAGTAATCAAGGATTACCGTTTCTTCAATTCGGTTGCAGAACGCGAAGAGAATGATTTCATCCAGCGCGCCTTTGCGAATAATACAAGCGCTTCGCTAAGTTTTGATCTGATGGATGGACTTAGCCTTACTACCCAATTCGGCCTCGATTTCCAAAGTGTGCTGGAGCACCGTTACAATGCCATGAGCAACTGGTCGGGAAGAAATACCCTTGATGGTGGAAAAGAGGTGGGATATGCCTACAGGAATAATGCGAACACCTTGTCATGGAACATGGTAGAGCGACTCAATTATAATAAAGTGTTCGGAGATCATGCTGTCGGGGCATTAATCGGTTTTGAGGCCATGTCAAGGGAGAATAGGAACGTGAGTGCTTCCGGAAATACGTTTGTGAACGATTATATTAAAGAGGTATCGTATGCTGTAAACCGAAACGGCTCAAGTTCACAAAATATTCACCACTCAGCTTCTTTCATCGGGCAGGCCAATTATTCTTACGATAACAGATATTTTCTGACTGTAAATAGTCGCCGCGACGGAAACTCCGATTTTGGCGAAGATGTGCGTTGGGCGCAATTTGGTTCAGCGGGTGTGGCATGGAACATTCACAACGAGTCATTTTTCAAGAGTGAAGCCATCAACCAACTGAAACTGAAAGCGTCCTATGGCACCGCCGGAAATTCCCGCTTGGGGGGAATCCAGGCCCGGGGGACCTATACCTACGGAAATAGTTACAACGGACAGCCGGCATCTGTCATGGGAAGTATCAGGAACAAAACACTCAGTTGGGAGACCTCCTACATTACCAATGTTGGTGCGAGCCTCCGCTTGCTGGATCGTGTTTCTGTTGAATTGGAGGTCTATACCAAGCGTACCGAAGACATGCTGAGTAATACGGCCATATCCTTTACAACCGGGCAATCAGCCATCGACACCAATATCGGTAGCATGAGAAACAACGGAGTGGAGTTGAACATTGAGTCGGAGAACATAAAAACAGACAATTTCAGTTGGTTCACTTCTCTCAATATGGCTCATACGTCAAATAAGATACTCACCCTCAATGTTGCCCGTTTGGGAAGTAGCAACATCGTATGGCGTGAGGGATATGATAAGAACACACTGAATATCGTTCGATGGGCAGGTGTCAATCCGCGGAACGGCGAGCCTCTGTGGTACGACTCCAATGGCAATATCACCAATGTTTATAGTAGTAATAACGCCGTGCCTTATAAATCTACGATTCCGGATTTGACGGGAGGTATTTCGAGTAATCTGAGGTACCGGAGCTTTAGTTTTCAGATATTGATGAGTTATGTGATCGGAGGATATTCTTTTAGTTCTTTTAGCCGGAACGTCAATTCGGATGGATTGAACATTATGAATCAAAACCAGTCGATCAATCAAATGGACAGATGGCAAAAACCGGGTGATATTGCCCTTTCACCCAAGCCTTATTGGGGGTTATCCACCTATTCCACTATGAACTCGACCCGTTATCTTTACAACACTACGCATTTGAAATTGAAGAATATTGTGCTTGGATACAGCATCCCGAAATCATTCCTGAACCGCTGGGGGATCAATAGCGGAGAGGTGTCATTGATTGTGGATAACATAGCTATTATCACTCAGAATTATTCGAAACTTAATTCGTACCGACAGTCGATGAGTGGCTATCCTTTGGAAACGACCTACTCAATGTCGTTGAGTATGTCGTTCTGAAACTTAAAGGTAGAAACAGTAAAATATAATAGATAAATCAGATCCAATTTCCAACGTATATATATGAAAAGAGCATGAGCATCATTATCACACAAGTAGATGAATTACCTTGTAATCGACGGAGTCAATATTGTGAGTTGCCTCCGGCTAAGATTTTTAAAGGAAGTCGGCAATTTCGCTTCGCTCAATTGTCATACACATAAAGAAAAAAATAAAATAATCGTATGAACCCGAAAAAGATAATAAAAATAACATTAGCACTACTGACATGCATACACCTACACTCCTGTAGCGATTTTTTAGAAGTCTATCCCGTAGGCAGGACAGTTACACCGGTTGCCTTTTCAGACATGCCCGGCATACGCGGAGCCCATGCGGGAGCCTACTATAAAATGTTTAGCTTGTATAGCAGTAGTTTTTATGTCTATGCCGACCTGACAGGGAACACAATAGACCTGGATATACAATCGGTAAGCCAATCCGAAATAAAAAATATATACGACTACACCATGATGCCCACCAGTTCGGGTTATTGGGGTACGATCTACGAAATAATGGCGAACATCAATAATATTATTGAATACCAACCTTCGCTATTGAAAAAATTTCCTGGTTCAAAAGAGGAATTGGAACGAATAAAGGCAGAAGCCCTCTTTTTAAGAGCGCTTTGCCACTTTGACCTGTGTCGCCTCTATGCCCAGCCGTACAACTACACGCACGACGCTTCTCATCCGGGAATCCCCATTGTAACCACATCGCTGGAGCCGCAGAGCAAGCCTTCCCGCAGTTCCGTAAAGCAGGTTTTCTCACAGATAGTGGCCGATTTAAATGAAGCCGAAACACTCTTTGGCAACAAGAATGAGGGAGCAAAATATTATGCCGGTAAAACAGCTGTCTATGCTTTACTCTCACGGGTTTATTTGTATATGGAGGATTGGGAGAATACCATTCACTATTCAGATTATGTACTCGACAAGTTCAAATTGGCCGGCTCGTCAGACTACCTATCCATGTTTACTGCGCTGACCAACAATGAAACAGAGGTGATTCTCCGATTTAACGGAGCGCAGAACTCGTCAAAAACACTGCTGAATCTCTTTAATATGAGCGGGGAAGGGGAGAATCTCATGGTTCCTACTGCTTTGATGGACGGCATCTATCTCCATTTATTCGATAACGATCTGGATGACATAAGATTCGGCAATCTCATCAAAAAAGAGGTGTCGGATAAAGGGATAACCTATTATGCATCGCAAAAATTCAATATAACCGACAACAATGATCCTGAATATATTCATTTCAACCCGATCGTCCTACGTGTTTCAGAAATCTATCTCAATCGTGCCGAAGCACATCTGAACAACAATGATCTTGCCGAGGCTGCTAAAGACGTGAAAGCAATTATTGCACGCGCTCATGAGAAGCAACCGGACGAGATTAATTTGGAATATGCGGATATATCCGCATTGAGAAAAATCATTGAAACAGAACGTATAAAAGAACTCTCCCTGGAAGGGCACCTCTTATTTGATCTGAACAGATGGAAGAAGGATATGGTGAGAAGCGAAGAAACAAGCTCATCCGTCAAGCGTTTGGATTACCCAAACCACCTGTTCGTACTACCTATTCCACAACGTGAACTGGACATCAACCCGAATATGACCGGGAACCCTATCGTAAACGATTAAAACATAATAAAAAAAGATGAAACGAGCGAGAATTAAAATCATATGTTCGGCTGCAGCACTGCTCCTTTTCCTGTCGTCCTGTAGCGATGAAAACGTATTGTTCGACACACCGTTTATTTCAGTAGAGGCTCTCCGGTCCGACCACGAGGGCACTATCAACTCCGATCAGCAGTTTGTCGGGGAGTATATGGTATACATAAACGGACCCGCCTTCAAGGAAGAGATCGTGGTAGAGTATACGATTACCGTTGGCAACGGTTTAGTTGCCGGACGTGATTATGAGATAATCACCAAAGGGGAGAATTTGGCCTTTTATCCCAATATTTATGACATGCCTATCCGTATCAGATGGCTTCGCACAGCCATTCATCAGGATCCTGAAGATTTGTCGTCTCCCATCATTTCAGACAGCTTAGACGAATCGAAAGATAACACCATCACTATCGAACTTACCGGCAGCAATACCAATTATCTATTGGGTTATCCTGGACCCGACCGGAATAAAAGGAGTGTTGTCATTAAAAAGATTAGAGCAAGTGATTAATAGATTATTTCCTTTCATGTTACTTCTCTGTTGTCTGTCCCTTATTGTGGCGGAAGCTTCCGCGAAGGGGATAGAACGGCATCCCGGACTTATAGAGGGAGAGCTTCACAACGGACTCACATACTATATCTTTCCCAATGATTATCCCAAGGGGGAAGCTGTTTACCGACTCTTTATAAAATCAGGTTCCATATATGAAAAAGAGTCGCAGAAGGGATTAGCCCATTTTTTAGAGCATATGGCTTTCAACGGGAGCAAGCATTATCCCGGAAATTCACTGGTCCGGTTTCTTGAATCCAAAGGGGCCCGTTTCGGAAAAGATCTTAACGCGCACACCTCATTCAACGAGACAGTATATAAATTACAGTTGCCAAGCAATGATCCGTCAGTGGTTGATTCTACGATAACAATCCTGGCAGATTGGTGTGGTGGCTTGTTGTTGGATAGCTTGGAGATTGAGAACGAACGCGGGGTCATTCTGTCCGAATGGCTGTCGAAAACGGGGCCGAAATTCGATGCACAGAATGCTTTATTGATGGAGTTGCTAAATAACTCACACTTCTCTCAGAGGATTGTGATTGGGGATACAGCTGTGATCAAGAATTTTCCGCATCAGGAGTTACGCGATTTTTATAACGAATGGTACCATCCCTCCTTAATGGCTGTGGCTGTGACGGGAGATATTGACGCGGTGGCTGTGGAGAGAGCTATTGTGGAGAAATTCGGCGGCTATCACGGAAAGAAGAGGCGACTACCCGATCACGCCATTTCCGATTACAGGGAAATGGAGTTGAAGAGTGTAATACACGACTCTTTCGATAAAATCGAGTTGATCGGATTACAACTAATGCCGCTGTTGTCCCCGGTTAAAAAGGAGAGAGATTACCCTGCTTACCTTCAGCGAATTCTTTTGAACAGGTTATTCTCTCTGCGATTGAACGCATTGTCTTTCGACCATCCCGATTATAACAAAGCAAGTGCCGGCCTCTCTTCATTTCTGAATGAAAAAAGCGTATTGATAACTTCGGTGGAATTACAACCCAATAAGGTTGTTTCAGGTGCAGGTCAGTTCTTAGATCACCTGGAACAGATGTACCGATATGGATTTATATCGGCAGAGATCGAGAGAGTAAAAAAGTCATACCTTGCCTCACTCGAAAGAAGGGCTTATTCAAAAGCGCCTGTGCAGTCCATCAGCCTGATGAATGAAATTTATTCCGATTTTTTCACTGGAAATACCATTGTTACCCCAAAAGAAGAGTTCCGGCTGGCTCAAAAATTCATCGAAAAGATAGATTCCGTCTCGTTGGTCCGGTATATGCGGGAAACGATGGATTGGGACAAGACACATTTTCTGCTTACCTCTTTTGAGACGGAAGACGACGAAACCCTTCTTCGCGATTCTATCTTTACCACCCTCTCAAATATGAAGACGAAGAAACTCCATCCGTATGCGAAAGAAATTAAGATGAGAAGTGAACTACTCGACGGGATACCTTCTGGAGGAAAGATTGTTTCAAAGAGACAAATCCCGGAAGTAGATATCGATGAACTGATCTTGTCGAACGGGGCAAGAGTATTTTATAAACATTCTTCCGAAGAGAAGGAGAGGATTCTCTTATCCGGATTCCGGAAAGGAGGACTGTATGCCGTGGATTCAACCAATTATGTGAGTGGAAGCTATGCGGCCGGCATCATCGGATTAAGTGGGGCTGGTAATTTTTCCAGGGACGAATTGTCCTATTTTCTCGCTGGCAATACGGCTTCGGTCCGTTTCCTGATAGATAAGACACGCTCCGGGATTTCGGCATCTTCTGTGCCGGCTGATGTGGAGACCTTGTTTCAACTTCTCTATTTGAGATGGACACAACCAAGGGTAGACGACTCGGTATTCAATCAGGTAAAAGAGAAGGCAATAGAATCGTATCAAAATAAAAACGAGACAGGTTCAGAGAAATTTTATGAGGCACTCAGTAAACTCCTGCAAGAAAACAATTATACGAACCGGAAATTGAATGATACGATCATTGACAGGGAGTTGCATGCCGACAAGGCACTGAAGGTCTTTCACAATACTTTCGGCGGTGCCGGCAGCTTTACCTTTGTAATTATTAGCGACCTGCCACTGGAAGAGCTCGAACCCTATATAGAAATATACCTTGCCGGCCTTCCCGAAGGAACACCGGATATGGACTATAAAATAAAAAGAAATTTGAAGCCAATCCAGGAGAGAATAGTGTTCGAACAACATATAGGCGAAAATCCGAGGGCGTCGGTGAGCTTGCTATTTCAACAGGATACCGCGGGAGAGAGTGCCGCATTGAACAGTTTGGAGGACGATCTGATAAAGGCAGTAATCCGGATGAAACTGCTCCGCGCCCTGCGTGAAGAGATGGGAATGGTCTATAGCGTAAGCGTGGCGGCCAGTTCCACCCTTTATCCATCACCGGTGAGCAGGCAGACAATTTCATTCACCACTGCCGGAGAGAATGTGGAGATATTGATTGACAGGACATTGTCGGAGCTTAGGAAGATGGCCTATGAACCAGACTACTTCCTGTCGGAACTGATGGATGTGAAAACAAACCTGAAAAAAGAGATGGAGCTGAACAAACAAAAAAACGCATTTTGGAGTTCTACCATCAGGAATACGATTTTTAATAACGAGAGAGAGTGGCGCGTAGTCACCGATTTCAATGAAATCATCCAGGGGATCACTCCCGCGCAAATCGCCGGGAAAATACGCGAACGGATGGTTGAATCGGACTCTTTCGTTCAGGCGGTGTTATATCCCGAGACCAAATAAACAATAAATATGATTATCAACCCGGATTGGAGTTCAATCCACAATTATTTAAGTGTTATGAGAAAAATAATGAATTTTTTGTTCTTTGCAGCATTGACTGCGGGGATACTTGCTTCCTGTAAAAAAGACGATCCTATAGTGGAAGAGTCAGGCGAAGCTAAACTGGCGACGTTTGGATTTTATCAGGAAGATAATGAAGGTATCATTTTTCAGGATTATGAAGTGGCTGTTACCGGCAATATTACCATTGCTCTCCCTAAGGAGGTGGACAAATCGGCTCTTGTTGCCCGCTTTACAACTACTGCCGCTGAAGCAGTGGTACAGGTTGCCACTGTGGAACAGAAAAGCGGCGTTACGGCAAATGATTTTACGGTACCGGTAGACTATATTGTTACCAACGGCACAAATAATGCCAAATATACCGTTACAGTTTCCAATTCGCCCGATTATGTCTGGACTATGGCAGGATCCTCCGAGTTCACCGTATCGGAGTTTGCCATGAAAGTGAACCCTGCCACCAATATCCCTTACGTTGTTTTCAACTATTCGTTGGGGGCGTCAGAACTTAGAAAAGCGGGAGTTTTTAAATTTGAGAATAGCTCGTGGTCGGCGGTAGGGACCGACACCATCACGTCGGCCGGAGTAAGTAACGTCGCACTTTCGTTCGATAATTCAGGTAAGCCCTATGTGGCATTCAGTGATTACGGAAATGAGAACTCCAGGACTCCCACCGTTAAATCTTTCAATGGAACAAGTTGGGCGAATGTAGGAGCACCCGGCATCACCGATGTGCGTGTCCAATACAATAGTCTGGTTCTTGACAGGAACAATCAGTTGTACCTGTTTGCCATGAATGATGTGGCGGGTGGAGCATTGCCCAGAAGGGCTTTGAATATGAGTACTTTCAACGGTAGTACATGGACAGCTAACCAAGCCCTGGCCGTCAGGACACTTCCCAATGCCTATCGAATGAGAAGCATACAGAAGAACGGAAATATCTACCTGGCAATAAACGACTATGCAAACAACAGTGGTACCGTATCGGTTTACATATTGGAAAACGGTTCATGGTCGGTTCTTGCTGAAGGAATGCGCCACGAAGAAGCGACAGAGTCCAACTATTACGATTTAGCCATGGATGTCGATTCCAAAGGCAACGTCTATGCCATGTCTATTGAGAAACTCGGCGAAGAATACAAATTAGTGATCCACAAATACACCGCTTCAAGTAAAAAATGGAGTATCTACGGTTCACCCATAACGCTCGGAACCAACAACAGATATTACGATCTGGCCATATCGCCTTTTGATGTGCCTTATGTAATCTACCGGACCGGCGATGACAAATGTGCGTTTACTTTCATTGATAGTGAAACTAAAACATGGACGGAACCTTACCTCTTCTCCGCGAATACAACTTCCGATCCCTTTATTGATTTCGATTCTACCGGAAAAGGATATGTTGTTATTCAGAACACTGACAACAAGCTGGTTATTTACAAGTATGATTCACCAAAATAAGGAGATTATCCTTCACTGTTAAATCTGGAGCCTGAAAGCTATTCCTTTTATGGAAAGCTTTCGGGCACCATTATTTATCATTATGAGTTATCGTATTATCCTTTCTATTATCTTGACTCTTGTCCTGATACCGCTGTATGGCCAAACATACCACACGGTTTCCGGTATTGTTTTTAATGATATCAACGGCAATGGCCTCCAGGACCATAATGAAAAAGGAATTAAAAATGTCCTTATATCAAACGGCGAAGAAATTGTAGTGAGCGCAAGAGATGGGAAATATACCATTTCGGCCCAGGAAGGCGCTTCGGTATTCGTCATTTTGCCGGCAAAATATGGATTCAATAGCAAAATAATGAACGCTCCCTCCCTCTATATCGACTCGGAGCGGGAACTACCTGCGACCATTGTCCATCATTTTGCCCTCCAACGCCGTTCCGTACCGAAAGAGTTCTCTGTGGCTGCGGTAGGCGATATACAGGTAGGCAATCATCAGGAAATCAGCTATGCCAACCAAACGATAATGTCAGAACTCTCAGGACGTTCGGACATAGATTTTTCTATTTTTTTAGGTGACCAGATTAACGACAACCTCTCCCTTCAATCCGAGATGAGGTCAATACTTTCAACATTACCCTATCCATCGTGGCTCCTCCTTGGCAATCACGATAGAAACAGTAATAACGACCGTTTTCAGGATGATGAGTTCAGCCGGAACTTTGGGGCAAGCCATTACGCTTTTAATTATGGGAAAGTTCATTTTATTGTGCTTAACAACATATTTTCGGAAGGTGGCAGAAAGTATTACGGAAAAATTCCGGAAAAGCAGCTCCGTTTTGTGGAGAACAGCCTGCAATATGTGCCCAGAAACCAACTGGTGGTGATTTGTATGCATATTCCGCTGGCAGCGACAAGCAACCATGCACAATTGGTGGATATATTACGGGATCGTCCCTCCGTATTGGTCCTATCCGGCCATACCCATACGGTACAACGGAATTTTTTATCGCCGAATATCCATGAATTAACCGCAGGCGCCGCGTGCGGTAATTGGTGGGTCGGGGAAAGAGACTCCCGGGGTATCCCGCACGCACTGATGCAATGCGGCAGCCCCAGAAATTATTTCACCATCAATTTTAAATCGGATCATTCTTATAAGTTGAATTTCAAAGGTATCGGATTGGATAAAAACCATCAGATGGATATTTGGGTGGGTGCCCAGGACAGTATTGACCAACATGTAAATGCACTGGCAGCGTTAGGAGAGAAGCTTATCGTCGCTACGATCTACGGGGCTTCCGACAGCACACAAGTCACCATCTCATTGGATGGCCGGGAACTGCATACCCAAAAAGCCCGCATGACGGCGCCAGCTGTCGAACGGGTTATTGCAATGCAGAAAGCATTGGTTTATCCTACAAGATTCAGCAAACGCGCCGCTTTAAGAGGTAGGGCCTCGCCCCATGTCTGGACAGCTAAAATACCGGAAGGAGAGACGCCGGGAGTCTATTTGATTCACATAAAAGCATTCGACAAATATGGTTTCAGAGAAGAAGGATCACGCCTCATCTCTATTATTCCCCAAATTCCTGAATAACTTCGAGATTCTTTATACCTTTGCCCAGTAGCATATTTTATGGCTCGGGATTCTTTGATCAGTCATTTTTAATGATATATCAGCTAAAATATACTGCTTTTTTCCTCTGATTTTCAACCTGATTTGAAGTGCGAAACATGAGTAAGTGATTAAAATTTGTAATCTAAAAATAGAGAAAAATGAGACGTAATTTAATTTTATCTGTGTTTTTCACATTCTTCATCTGTATATCTTCGATATATGGACAAGCTAAGTATGTGTTTTATTTTATTGGTGATGGAATGGGAGTAGATGTTGTGAATATCACAGACACATATCTCTCAAATGTGAATGGTGAACGAGGATCAAAATCTTTATTGATGACTCAATTTCCGGTAGCTACTTTTTCTACTACTTTTTCTGCCAATGCGGATGTGACCGACTCTGCTGCAGCGGGCACAGCATTGGCAACGGGTAAAAAGACCACTAACAGTACGCTGGGTTTGGATCTTGATGGAAACCCAATTGAAACCATCGCGGAAAAAGCAAAAAAAGCCGGCAAAAAAGTGGGGATAGCTACAACCGTCACCATCAATCATGCCACTCCGGCAGCCTTTTACGCCCATCAGAAAGAACGAGGCAGTTATTATGAAATATCACATGACTTATTGGCTTCCAGCTTTGATTTTTTTGCAGGAGCCGGTTTTTCCGATGCAAAAGATATATACACGCTTGTGGAAGATGCGGGGTACACCGTCTCAAAAGGATATAACGATTTTAGAACAAATGCAAGAAATTCAGATAAAGTGATTCTCGTACATGAAGATTGGAAAAAATCGGGTGGAATACCATATTATATTGACAGAACGGAGCGCGACCTGACTTTGAAACAAATTACGGAAGCAGCGATTGATGTTCTTACGAAAGATAATAAGAGAGGATTTTTCTTGATGTTAGAAGGTGGTAAAATTGATGGTGGCGGACATGGCAATGATGGCGCAACCATGATCAAGGAGGTAATAGATATGGATGAGGCCATAGAGGTTGCTTTTGATTTTTACAAAAAACATCCGAAAGAGACATTGATCGTGATTACAGCTGACCACGACACGGGAGGCATTTCTTACACCGGCAATAAGAAGATTCAGTATCTACAGTATCAACAATGTTCACAAAATGAACTTTCAGCAAGAATTAATAAACTCATTGAAGAAAAAAATAATAAAGTTTCTTGGGAGGATATAAAAATATTATTGAGTGAAACAATGGGTTTTTGGAAGGAAGTACCTGTCAGTTGGGAGTATGAGAGAATTTTGCGTGACACATATGAAAACACAATAGCCAAAAACAGAGATGTGAAAGATGTAAATCTTTATGCCGAAAATAAGCTTTTGGCTGCAAAGGCAAAGGAGGTATTAAATAGCATTTCAGGTTTGGGATGGGCTACTAGCTCACATACAAATGGTTATGTGCCTGTTTTTGTAATCGGGAAAGGAGAGGAACTGTTTACCCATAAAATGGATAATGTGGATATCCCTCTCAATATTATTAAAGCGGCAAAATATTGATCACAAACAATAAATCTTCAACATATACAGTCACAAAAAAAGCTCTTAATGGTATGAAACGAGCATGATAATCATTATCACACAAGTACATGATTAAAGCGAGTTCCATACACCGACAAGAAAAAAAATCAAATAATCGTATGAAACCGTTTAATTTTCTTTTCTTAATCTTTTTTGCTTTGTGGACAGTTAGCTCCTTCGCCCAGACGACCGATGCTCTTCCCTTGCGATTAAAAGTGGGCAGCTATAATGTTGGCCATTTCAACCAAGGGAGTTTAGGAGGATTCCAGTCACTTAAAAATCAAGCCCAAGCAGAGATTCAAAACTGGAAAAGATGGGTTTCCGAGCAACATCTGGATATTGTAGCGGTGCAGGAATGGAACCATTTTTTTGACAAGGACAGTCTACACCACGCGGCAAAAAGCATCCTGGATCCATTTTATAACAATATCCATTTTGGCACTCAAAATAGTTGGATA
>Ga0172382_10011178_pt1 | contig 11916 bp, 10 predicted proteins | sample Leawel138RmetaG_FD_122245 | JGI IMG/M metagenome (GOLD analysis project Ga0172382, IMG submission 122245) | Leachate microbial communities from a municipal landfill in Southern Ontario, Canada - Leachate well 138R metaG | ecosystem: Engineered > Solid waste > Landfill > Unclassified | place...
ATAATAATCTTATTTTCATTATGTTTGCACCTTTATTACTCAATATCTAAAAAAATTATGCACAAAAACATTATTTCTTCGGTTTTGTTAGGTATAGCCCTGCTAAGCAGTGTCTGTGCCGTAGCACAAAAACACAAAAATCACCCTCAGCAATTCGGTCAATCTGCCTTTTTTGAACAACTCAAAGAAAGAGCTGAGCAAAACAACGGAATTACCAGTTGTGGGGCTTATGAATTTGACCAATATTTGAATTCGGTTAACCCTCAAAAAGAAACTACAGAACAATTTGAGTCCTGGCTTGCGGCTAAAATCAGAGAATCAAAAGAGAACAATCTCCAAAATCGTGGAGGTAATCCGATTATTACTATTCCGGTTGTGGTTCACGTTATTCACGACAACAAACCTTATGGAGTTGACGAAAATCTGACAAACGAACAAATACTGTCTCAAATCACCGTTCTAAATCAAGATTTCAGAAGATTGGCAGACACTCCCGGGTTTAACAGCAACCCAATCGGGGCTGACATCGAAATCGAATTCTGTTTAGCTCAACGTACTCCGGACGGGCAAGCAACTACCGGAATCAACAGGTTAAACATTCCTACACCTGTACTTGATACGCCTTGGGGAACTTTCGTAACCTGGAGCACAGAAGACATCGAAGGCACTCTAAAACCTACAACCGTATGGGATCCTGAGGAATATCTGAATATCTGGGTAGTAGATAACATTCTGTTGGGAATGATGGCAGGCTATGCTCAGTTTCCGGAATCTTCCGGATTAGACGGATTGGACGGAGGTTCTCTAAGTGAAGGCGGAGCAACTGACGGAGTAGTAATTGCTCACAATTGTCTGGGTTCATCAGACATATATCCGGGAGGAACCTATACGGCAGGGTACGACAAAGGAAGAACAACCACTCACGAAGTAGGGCACTGGCTTGGTTTACGACACGTTTGGGGAGATAATGCCTCTTGTGAAGTAAATGCTACTGACAGCCTGAACGATTATTGTCTGGATACTCCTCCGGCTAACGATGCCAATCAGGGTTGTGCTCAAACCACTACCTGTACTGCTCCGAGTATGATTGAGAACTATATGGATTATACGGATGATTCCTGCAAAAACACCTTTACCCAAGACCAGAAAACAAGAATAACAACCGTTATGGAAAATTCTCCTCGAAGGATTTCTTTAATTACCTCTTCCGGATGTTTGGCTCCTCAGGATTTTGACCTGAAAATAGGTGCTATTAACTTAGGAGGGGCTTGTGAATTTGAAACAAATCCTGTCGTTAGTTTAATAAACACAGGTATTACAACTGCTATTACTTCTGCTGAAATTTTATATGGCATCGAAGGAGAAGACACCCAAACCTATTCCTGGACAGGTAATCTTGCTCCACAGGCAAGTGTCGAAATCACCTTACCACTTATAACATTTGAACAAAACAGCCATTTCAATGTAGAAATAACCGATGTAAACGGAACGATTGACGACAATTTATTAAACAACAGCAAATCGGTTTTTAAAACCCTTTCGGGTGTCTATGCCGGGTCTGTAGTTTCTCTATCCATAACCACAGATCAATATGGTGAGGAAACCACCTGGGAGCTATACAACAACACCACAGCAACGATGGTGGCAACAGGAGGCGATTATTCGGGCGAGCAAACTATCTCACAAACATTTGAACTTCAAGCAAATGACTGTTATACATTTACCATTTTTGATGAGTATGGCGATGGTATGTGCTGTGATTATGGTCCGGGTTCTTATTCGTTGACCGTAGGTTCAGAAGTAATCGTTTCGGGAGGTGCTTTCGGAGCAAGCCAATCGACCTCGTTTATTGTTGACGGAACTGTAGGCACAGCTATTCCAAACCAATTAGACAAAATAACGCTATATCCGAACCCTGCCAACTCTATTGTCAATATTGTAACAGCAGACACTACCAATTTACCGGAAAGTTTTAGTATTTATAATGCTCTGGGGCAAATGGTTAAAGCCCAGAATATAACCGGCTCATCAGATTTATCCGTTGATATCAGCTCTTTATCGAAAGGTGTTTATATCATCAAAATAAACAATAAAACTCAGAGTCAATCCTTACGATTTATCAAACAATAAACCTTCAAAAAGCCTCCTGATCGGGAGGCTTTTTTTATGAGTCCTAAACAAAAAATCGTAGATTTGTGAGTACGATTAAAGCATTTCAAAATGAAAATCCTATCTTCTTCTGAGTTAAAATTAGTCGATGAGCAAACCATCGTTACAGAAGGAATCGAATCTGTTGATTTGATGGAACGGGCTTCAATGGCTTTGTATGAACAACTCAAAGAAGATTTTGACATCAAAAACAATCTCTTTTGTATCGTATGTGGTAGCGGTAACAACGGAGGAGACGGTCTGGCTCTTGCCCGAATTATCACACAAAATGGTGGACAAGCCAAAGTATATCTACATAAAAGTCAGAAGTATTCCACAGACAATCTCATCAATCAAAACCGGTTGGATGAACTAAATATTCCAATTCACTTTTTTGAATTAGACCAAAATCCGGATTTTCCCGGTGAATCTGTCGTGATTGATGCCCTTTTCGGATACGGATTGTCCCGACCTTTAAACACGGAATGGAAAAATAGCATTGCCCAAATCAACCAACAATCAACTGTGGTTTCGGTTGACTTACCTTCAGGTCTTATGGCAGATTCCTTTACGGAGAAAAATCACCCTATCGTAAAAGCAACTAAAACCTATACGTTTCAAACACCTAAATTAGCATTACTACTCCCTGAAAACGCCTTATATTCGGGAGAAACCGAAGTGTTAGATATTGGGCTGGATAAAAAAGCTATTAAGCAAATTCAAACTTCCTGTTTCTATACTACACTAAGTGATATTCAAGAAAAAATTATCTATCCGAATCGTTTTTCACATAAAGGAACTTTTGGGCATTCGCTCATTATTGGAGGAAGTTACGGAAAAATGGGGGCGGTAGTTTTGAGTAGCAAATCAGCTTTAAGAACAGGTTGCGGATTGATTACTACTTATGTTCCGAAATGTGGTTATCAGATTTTGCAAACTGCTTTTCCTGAAGCAATGACTTTGACTGATAAAGATTCTGAATATTTAATAAATTTCCCGAAAGATATAACCTCTTTTTCTGCCATTGGGATAGGCATCGGAATGGGAACTCACCCGGAAACACAAGAAGGTTTTATAGATTTTTTAAAGAACTGTTCGCTTCACAAACCAAAATTAGTGTTAGATGCTGATGCTCTGAATATTTTATCTCAAAATAAACAAGCGTTACATTTTTTGCCTGAAAATACCATCATTACTCCTCATCCCAAAGAATTAGAACGTCTTATCGGAAGTTGGGAAAATGATTTCGAAAAACTCGAAAAAGCGATGAATTTCAGCAAAGAGTTTAAGCTGATTTTAGCAATAAAAGGGGCAAATACTTGTGTTGTTTTGCCAAACGGAGAATTACACTTTAATGCTACCGGAAACTGGGGAATGGCAACAGCCGGAAGTGGAGATGTGCTTACAGGAATTATAACTTCGCTGTTAGCACAAGGTTATGCTCCTGAAAACGCAACGATACTTGGTGTTTTTCTTCACGGACTTTCAGCTGACTTACAAGTAAAATCTATTCACAAAAAAAGCCTGATTGCTTCCGATATTATCAACGGAATCTTCCAGGCTTGGAAAATAATATGTTAATTTTCATTTGTTTTAAAAGCTATATTCAGTAAGCATACAAAAGTATTTTTTATTTTAATTTTATTTATTAGTTTTGTTTGGCATAACCCTTAAAAACGCTTAGCCATGACTGCACAACATTTTTTTGATTTAGCTGTGAATTGTTATCAAAACGGGCAATTAGAAGAAGCTGTTGCTTTTCTCACTAAAGCAGAAGAAACTAATGGAAGAAAATACCCTGTTATTTCTTATAATAAAGGAGTTATTTTACACGATTTATATAAAAAATCAGAAGAAGAAGAAATATATTTGTTTCAGGCAATTGAATCTTATACCAAAGCAGAAGATGACAATGGAGGAAAATACCCTGAGGCTTCTTGTAATAAAGGAAATGCTTTAATAGATTTATATGAAAAACAAAGAGACGAAAAATACTTGTTTCAGGCGATTGACTCTTGTACTAAAGCAGAAGAAGACAACGGAGGAAAATTTCCCGAAGCTTCTTGTAATAAAGGAATTGCTTTAAGGGGTTTATATGAAAAACAAAGAGACGAAAAATATTTGTTTCAGGCGGTTGAGTCTTATACTAAAGCAGAAGAAGACAACGGAGGAAAATATCCTGACGCTTCTTATAACAAAGGAATTGCTTTATGGAATTTATATAAAAAAAAGGGAGACGAAAAATACTTGTTTCAGGCGATTGACTCTTGTACTAAAGCAGAAGAAGACAACGGAGGAAAATTTCCCAGTGCTTCTTATAACAAAGGAAATGGTTTAAGAGATTTATATGAAAAACAAAGAGACGAAAAATACTTGTTTCAGGCGATTGACTCTTGTACTAAAGCAGAAGAAGACAACGGAGGAAAATTTCCCGAAGCTTCTTGTACTAAAGGAAGTGCTTTAGGTGATTTATACATAAAATCAGGAATCGTAAAATATTTATTTCAGGCAATTGACTCTTATGCTAAAGCAGAAGATGACAATGGAGGAAAATTTCCTATGGCTTCTTATAATAAAGGAGCTGCTTATGAGCTTTTAGGTAATACTCAAAAAGCAGTGCAATCTTATGAAAAAGTGGTAAATGACAGTCCTTATAAATATTATCCTACAGCACATCTTGCCTTGGCAAAACTTTATCAAGAAGACAAAGCTAAATACCACGCTTTTAAAGCCTTATCTCAAGACAGCTATAATCTGGAAATTGTAAACTTTGTAAAAGAGAATTTTTCCAATAAAAATACTGAGGCTATCTATCAGAACAGAATAGAATACCTTTTGGTATTATCCTATCACATTATAAACAATACTACCACAAATGAACTCGAAGACAAACCAGAAATTTTAAACAAAATTATTTCAGGTCACAAAAGCAAAACATTTGACCAAATTGATTATTTCTGTGATTTGTTATTGATGGAAGAAGCTGTGCTGCCTGTCGAAATCAGTTATCACGACCGTTTAAGACTGGCTTATATTATCAACTACTATCGTCAAAAACCGTGGAAGACCTTTTTCATTGTTAAACATCTTTTAAAAGAAGAAAATCTTAACGAAACCGACAAATACTTCCTACTGGTTTCTTCTTTTATGACAGGCGAATCGGTTTCACAACTCAAAAAACTAACAAGAGAAAAAAACATTCATGGTACATTTCAAACAGCGTATAATACTGTCTCAAATAAAATAATTTCTTCAGGCAAGGAAGACGAATATTTATTAAAACTCAACTTTAGCTCTCCGGATCCCGTAAATATTGAAACTGAAAAAATAGAAGGGCATCAATGGTTAAAAGATGCTTTGAAACACTTTTTACATCATCCCAACAAACCTTATAAACTACCAATCAGCACAAGTAGTATGAATGGTATTTTTAGTCAGGCTTTTGCAAATAAAACAACTAAAAAATTAACTTTCCAACAAACTACAAGTAAGGAATGGAACAACTTCAAAGCACAATTAGAGCAAAAAGAAATTGATTTCAGAACACTACTTGAAAATATAAAGGAAGCCATCCAAAATAAAATTCCGTATGAAATCATTATAAATACGTTAAACCAAAAATATATTGAAATATCAAGTGAAAAAGTCAAAAAAATAATTTCTTTGGCAATGTACGGGACTATTTATATACAGCATAAAAAAGGATTCAAATTCATGAATAGCTATATGATTGGTTTGGTTTCCACATTTTTCTCTGATATGGTTTATGACGAAGCTACAAAATCTCTTATCACTCCACTTTTCATTTCTATTGGAGTAACTTCTTTTGACGAAATACAATTGTTAGATCAAACAATTTCATACGGGCACGGTTTACTGGCTATTAGAACGATTGCTTTTATTTTAAATACTGTGAGAAATAAATCATCTGAAAACTTTTTGGAAAGTCTTATAAATGAAATTGAAAGATAGCACCTTTACCCCAACTTTACCGAAGTCATATTGAGCGAACCTCCTACCATTTTATCGTTAAAGAACAAAACATCATCTTTATTGTCTTGCAAAGCAAGCGAATAAATCAGCGGATAATAATGGTCTGGAGTCGGAATTGCCAACTTGGCTTTTTCGCCTAAATCCTGATAATTGATAAGGGATTTATGGTCGTTTTTTCCGATTTTTTCCTTAAACAAATCGTTCATTTCCACAGCCCAATCAAACCCAAAGTTAGGTGTATTCATATTTTTCCAATCCACCATTCGCAGGTTGTGAACCATATTTCCACTCCCGATAATCAGCACGCCTTTTTTTCGCAAAGCAGCTAATTGTTTTGCCAAATCATAGTGATATTGGGCAGGTTTAAAATAGTCGATGCTCAACTGCAAAACCGGAATATCCGCATCAGGATACATATGCCTTACGACAGTCCAGGTTCCGTGGTCTAAGCCCCAATCGTGGTCAAGACCTACATTGGTCGAAGTAATCAGTTGGGCTGTTTCTTTTGCCAAAATCGGATTCCCTTTGGCAGGATACTGCACATCAAAAAGAGCCTGCGGAAACCCTCCGAAATCGTGAATGGTTTTCAGGTTTTCCATAGCGGTTATATGGGTTCCGTTTGTGAGCCAATGGGCAGAAATCACCAAAACGGCTTCGGGTCTAGGAATTTCCCTGCCGAATTTAGCCCAGGTTCGGGAAAATTCATTATCTTCGATTCCGTTCATCGGAGAGCCGTGCCCTATAAAAAGTACAGGCATTTTCACGCTTTGCTCTTTGAGCGTTTGTGTCCAGTTATAAAATGGTTGTAGTGTTGTCATAGCTAATCCTCCTAATCCTAATTTAATAAATGTTTTACGTTCCATTATTTTTTAAACATTTGTATATACAAATATAGTAAAAAATAGTTGATTTACAAAAATTAGAAAAAATAAAATCTTACTTTTGCACCCTTAAAAATTTAATACTCAGATGACACAAATCAGAAACATTGCCATTATTGCCCACGTTGACCACGGAAAAACCACTTTGGTTGACAAAATTATGCACCACTGTCAGCTTTTCAGAGCTACTGAAAACACAGGAGATTTAATTTTGGACAATAACGATTTGGAACGTGAGAGAGGAATAACCATTGTTTCTAAAAACGTATCCGTTACCTACAAAGGTACAAAAATAAACATCATCGACACTCCGGGTCACGCTGATTTCGGTGGTGAGGTAGAACGGGTTTTGAATATGGCAGACGGAGTTTTGCTTTTGGTTGATGCCTTTGAAGGACCAATGCCACAAACCAGATTCGTTTTGCAAAAAGCCATCAGTCTTGGGCTGAAACCTTGTGTGGTAATCAATAAAGTTGACAAAGAAAACTGTACTCCCGAAGAAGTTCACGAAAAAGTTTTTGATTTGATGTTTGAATTGGGTGCAGAAGAATGGCAACTTGACTTCCCGACCGTTTATGGTTCTGCCAAACAAAACTGGATGAGTGAAGACTGGAAAAACAAAACCGAAAATATCGAACCGCTTTTGGATATGGTTCTGGAACATATTCCTGCTCCGAAAGTATCAGAAGGAACGGTTCAGATGTTGATTACATCGCTTGACTTTTCTTCATTTACGGGACGTATCGCTATCGGACGTTTGCAAAGAGGAACACTAAAAGAAGGAATGAATATTTCGCTTGTAAAACGTGACGGGAAAATCATCAAGTCAAAAATCAAAGAACTTCACACTTTTGAAGGTGTCGGAAGAAGAAAAGTAGAAGAAGTGCAAGCAGGAGACATTTGTGCTTTGGTAGGTCTGGAAGGATTCGACATCGGAGATTCGGTTGCGGATTTTGAAAACCCGGAAGCATTGCCAACTATTGCGATTGACGAGCCTACGATGAGTATGCTCTTTACGATTAACGATTCGCCTTTCTTCGGAAAAGAAGGAAAATTCGTTACTTCAAGACACATCAAAGACCGTTTGACCAAAGAGTTGGAAAAGAATTTGGCTTTGAGAGTGGAAGAAACAGGAAGTGCAGATAAATTTATGGTTTTCGGTCGTGGAGTATTGCACTTATCTGTTCTTATCGAAACAATGCGTAGAGAGGGATACGAACTTCAAATCGGACAACCGCAGGTTATCATCAAAGAAGTTGACGGAGTAAAATGTGAACCAATCGAAGAATTAACCATTGATTTACCGGAAAATCTTTCAGGTAGAGCGGTTGAATTTGTAACTTTACGTAAAGGAGAAATGCTTTCGATGACTCCGAAAGGCGACAGAATGGTAATTGAATTTATCATTCCGTCAAGGGGAATTATCGGACTTCGTAACCAGATTCTGACTGCTACGGCAGGAGAGGCAATTATGGCACATAGATTTTTGGAATACCAACCGTACAAAGGAGAAATTCCGGGTCGTATCAACGGTTCGTTGATTTCTATGGAAAACGGAAAAGCCATTCCGTATTCGATTGATAAACTACAAGACAGAGGAAAATTCTTTGTTGACCCGAACGAAGATATTTACGAAGGACAGGTTATCGGAGAAAACTCAAGAGGTGATGATATGACCGTAAACGTTACCAAAACCAAAAAATTGACTAACGTACGTTCTTCGGGAGCAGATGATAAAGCGAGAATCGTTCCTGCTATCAAATTTTCGTTAGAGGAGGCTTTGGAATATATCCAAAAAGACGAATATGTTGAGGTAACTCCGAAATCACTTCGCTTACGTAAAATCTACCTAAACGAAAACGATAGAAAGCGACATAAAGTAGATTAAATTCTATTTTTTTCAACGAAAAAGACCTGTTTTACAGGTCTTTTTTATTTCTTGTAGAACCCTTTAGGGCTAACTTTTTTTCGATTTCTTCTTCTGTTTTAGGAAATTCCACCTCTTCTTCTTTAACAATCACCCGAACGGTATAATCATTGGGTTTAATAGGAGTTCCATACATTTCCGAGTAATTTTTCGTGAAAACGGCTCCGAAATAAAGAATAATAGCAGAATAATAAACCCAAACCAAAATTACCAAAACCGAACCCGCAGCTCCGTATAAATCCATCTTAGTCGAGTTCCCTAGATATAAACCAATCGCCCATTTACCAATCATAAACAAAACAGCCGTAAAGAGCGAACCTATAATTGTTTCCCTCCAACCGAGTTTTCCGTCAGGCAAGGTTTTGAAGATAAACCCGAAAATTATAGTTACAATCACCAAAACTACCAACGTATTTACCCAAGCCACCAGGAAAACAATATCGCTGTGAAACAAACCCGTAAGGTAATCGTATAAATAATTAACCAAAGTGTTTATTATCAAACTGATAAGAAGGATAAATCCCAACACTCCAATCATCGAAAACGACAGCAAACGGTTCACCACCATTTTCATAATTCCCTTTTTGGGTTTGGGTTTAAGCTCCCAGATATAGTTGATGGAACTCTGAATTTCAGCAAAAATTCCCGAAGCCGAAAACAAAAGCATCCCAAACCCGATAACCGTAGCAACACTCATATTATCAGACAGTTTAATGCTTTTGATGGCTTCCTGAATCTGCACGGCAGCATTCTCACCCACCAAATTTTGAATTTGAGAAAACAACTCTCCCCTAACGGCTTCTTCTCCAAAAAAATAACCTGCAGAAGAAATAATCAATATAACGAGGGGTGGAATCGAAAAAATAGTGTAATATGACAGTGAAGCACTGAATTTCATACAGTTATCACCTAAAAATTCTGATACGGAGACTTTAAAAAGTTTAAATACCGATTTTAATTTATTTTTTATCATCACTTTTACTGCATTATATCTTTAAAAAACACTTTTACAACATCAATTAAACAGGCTCTAAAATAGTGAAATTCCGGCACAAAAAACAAACCGTTTTTATTTCCTGAAATTTTAAAGTTAGAAAACTCTAAAACAACGTTATCCCGAAAAAACAGACTTAAAAAATTGCAAAAAACAATAAAATGGGTATTTTTACCCATTGAATTTTATGCAGGATTTAAGAAATTTACCCAAATTTTAAAAATACTCAATATGACAGCAAACAGAAACACAGGCGAAGTGATTACACTTACAGAGGCAGTAGATTTTACCCACTCTTTTCAGACAGCAAACCCGAATGCGATTAAGGCTTTTCTTGTGGGAGAAGAAAAGTTGGATTTAATTCTCAAACAAAGAGGTTGTATTGGAATTCGCATTTATAACGGACAGGAAAACAACAAAAACAATCTTGTTTTAGTTGGTGTTGATGAAAACGGAGAAGATATGACTAACGGAGTAATTGTAGAACATTTAAACCCTTGCCCTCCCGACTGTTCAAAAACAAGTGCATTACTTAAACCATAATTTTGTATCAGATTATTTTTTATACAACTCTTTTTATAGGTATTGCACCTTTAGTAGTTCTGTTTACCAAAAAAAGGGCTTTTGACAAAACACACCCAATAGTTCCGTTTATATGGCTTACAGCTATTGCTACTCTATATGAATTTACTGGAACAGGATTACTAAAAATAAATACAAACTATTGGTTTCAATTCTATTCCTTATTTGAGTTTTTAACTCTGTTTTATTTCTTTTATCGTTTATCAGAATATATATATACTTTGATTTACAGGACATTAATGCTATTGTTTGTGGCTTCTTACCTCATATCTCTTTTTGTATGGAGTGATACTGATAAACTGATTTCTATGACCATAAATAAAATTTTTATGTCCTGTTTTATTTTTATTGCAGTTTATTTATGGTTTAAGAGCCTGTTTAAAAATGTAGAAATACTTAATCTGTGGAAACACGATAATTTTTATTTTGTGTCGGCTTTTTTTATTTATTATTTTGCTACATTTTTATTGTTTTTATTCGGAAATGTAGTGTTTGACATCAGTATTTATGTTACGGACTATTGGTTAGTGAATGTTATCGCAACGCTTATTTTGCGAATTTTGTTAATTACAGGAATATGGAATATGAAAAAGCCTTTAAGGTAATTTTTTGGGTATTATCGGGAGTTATGTTTGCTGTTGCTTTAGGAGTTTTGATGTTTCTACAAAGCATTTATCATACGGTGTATGCTAAAATAAACGGAAAAACAATAACAGAATTAGAAGAAAAAGCAATCGAAGAACAACCCGAAAGTGCAGAACAATCTTTTAATCCTTTCAGCGAAAGAGAAATGGAAGTAATATTTTATACTATAAAAGGATATGGTGCGGTAGAGGTAGCTGATAAGTTGAAAATCTCTAAAAGAACAGTAGAAAGGCACAAAGAAAATATGAAAGATAAAACAGATTCAAAAAACTTTACAGGTGTTATTTATTATGCTCTTACCAATCGACTTTTTACTGACAAAGACCTTAAAAAGCTACAAAATCATTGAAATTGGGTGTTTTTACTCATAAATTTTCTCGAGAAATGGGTAAAAACACCCATTAATTTCTTCTTAAAGCGAGGTAATTTTGTGGTATTATTAACTAAAATTTAAAAAGCAATGAGAAAGTTAAAATTAAATTTTGTAGCCTTGGCTACATTGGTTTTGGGAACCGCTGTCTTTATGGCTTGCTCCAATGAGGAAAACACGAAAACTCCTGACAACTCTTTAATGAATTACAGGATTGTAATTGAAGATGAAATTGATGAAATGTTCTATGAGTATGTAAATTCAGATGAGTTTATAAACTACTATAGCACTGTGGAAAACTTTAACTATCTGCTGAATTACGATTGGTTAGAACGTTTTACTACTGAAGAAGAAATGTTTGAATGGATAGAAGATA
>Ga0172382_10011179_pt1 | contig 11916 bp, 12 predicted proteins | sample Leawel138RmetaG_FD_122245 | JGI IMG/M metagenome (GOLD analysis project Ga0172382, IMG submission 122245) | Leachate microbial communities from a municipal landfill in Southern Ontario, Canada - Leachate well 138R metaG | ecosystem: Engineered > Solid waste > Landfill > Unclassified | place...
AAGACCATCGAACATCGGCGCTTGCTGCACCGCAAGCTCGCCGCTTAATATCAACCCCACGACGAGGCCCGCACTCCGCTAATTTACGCCGCGAGTTGTGCCAAATGTTCTGACGACGGACAGTGGTGCGCAACAGGGAGGGGGCGCAATGAGTGCCATCGCGAGCGGTGAAATCGGCGCACAGGTCCTGTCGAAGACGTTTCCGAAGATTACCCGCCATCAGCTGGCGCTCTACTGCGGTGCGTCCGGCGACCATAATCCTATCCACGTAGACATCGATTTCGCCAAAGCCTCCGGCTTTCCGGACGTCTTCGCGCACGGAATGCTCGCAATGGCCTGGCTCGGCCAGTCGGTCACCGACGCCTTCCCGCCGGAAAGGCTGCGCTCGTTCTCGGCGCGGTTCGTGTCCATCACCCAGCTCGGCGCGGAACTCACCTGCGCGGGAACGCTGGCGGAGGTGACGGAGTGCAATGGCGAGCGGTTTGCGCGCCTGGATCTCAAGGCCGCCGACCAGAACGGCGACGTCAAGCTGGCCGGTGAAGCGATCGTGGCAATTTGAGGTAGGAAGCCAATGGGAAAACTCGAAGGAAAGACAGCGCTCGTTTCAGGCTCCGGCCGCGGCATCGGTCGTGCGATCGCGCTCAAGCTCGCGGCTGAAGGCGCCAGCGTGGTCGTCAACGATCTGGATGAAGCACCGGGCGACGCGGTCGTCCGCGAGATACGGGACGTCGGCGGCCGGGCGATCGCCGTCAACGGCGACGTGACGGCCGGCGATTTCGGCGACCGCTTCGTAGGCGCGGCGCTGTCGGAGTTTGGTGGCGTGGACATCATCGTCAACAACGCCGGTTACACGTGGGACGCCACGGTCGGCAAGGCGAGCGACGAGCAGTTCCAAGCTATGCTCGACGTGCATGTGCTTGCCCCGTTCCGCATCCTGCGGGCGGCGGCCGAACCGATCCGCATCGCTGCAAAGAAGGAGTCGGCCGAGGGTCGTGAGGTGTTCCGCAAGGTGGTCAACATTTCGTCCGTCGCGGGGCTCTACGGTAATTTCGGGCAGGTCGCCTACTCCTCGGCCAAAGCGGCACTGGTAGGCATGACACGAACACTCGCCAAGGAGTGGGGTCGCCACAAGGTCAACGTCAACTGCGTGGCGTTCGGTTATGTCGAGACGCGCCTGACACAGCCGATCCAGGCCGAGCAGCAGACGATCGATGTCGGTGGGCGGCCGATCAAGGTCGGTGTTCAGGAAAACCTGATCCAGACGATGCGTCAGCTCATCCCGCTCGGCCGCGGCGCGACGCCGGAGGAGGGCGCGGATGCGGTCTTCCTGTTCTGCAGCCCTGAATCGAACTACATCAGCGGCCAGATCGTCGTCGCAGGCGGCGGGCTCATCCTGTAGAGCATGTCTCCTGAAAGTTGCCGGTTTCGGGGTCAGGATATGCGCAGAAACAACGAGCTAAAGCGTAAGGAGCGAATCTGAAAGATTGCGACACGCTTAGCAACTGGACACCTCGAAAAACCTCCTCGTTTCGATCGCTTCGTGATTCACTGGTGGTGATTTGCGGGAGGTTTCGCATGCGGGGGCAGGCGGGGTTCTGGGACATCGACGAGCGCTATGTGCGGCTGAGCGAAGCCGGCGATCCGCTCGAGAAGCTGAACTCAGTGGTGCCGTGGGAGGTTTTTCTCAAGCCTTTGGCCAAGGCGTTGAAGCGCTCGGACGGCGCCAAGGGCGGACGGCCGCCCTACGATGCGGTGATGATGTTCAAGATCATGGTCCTGCAGCGCTCTACAGTCTCTCCTATGATCAGGCCGAGTTCCAGATCCAGGATCGGCTGTCCTTCATGCGCTTTCTCGGACTGGGGCTTGGCGATCACGTGCCGGACGCCAAGACGATCTGGCTGTTTAGGGAACTCCTGACGCAGGCATTCCAGCCTCTCGGCTTCTCTGCCCTTCCCGCGGTAGCCGGACGGTTGGATCATGGCTGGTGCTGCCATATCGTCCTCCCACCTGTGCATCACTACAAGGCGAGATTCGTGCTACATTAGATTCGTATCAATGACCCCGGCCGGGCTTGCGATCAAGAATTCGTTGGACTTCGAGCCGCACAGCCTTGGCTAACGACTTGACCACGGAGATCTCCTCGATCCGCTTGGCGCGGTCCATGGCTTCCCCGGGTAAAGATCGACCAGCTTCCGCGCGGCTTCTTTCACGCGGCTGATGTCCAGCGGAGGACGGACCATCGGGATGAGAACAGTTGACTACCAGCTCTCCCCGTAGCCCACTGCTGATACTCATTTATTGCGCTGCATCAAATAACATCTTCAGACGCCGTGTCTCTTGGCGGTCGCGGACGATGCCAGAAGGCCCGTGGCCGGAGACGGAGGCGGTAGAGCCTCTCATCGGAACGGGTGGGCGATCCGATCGGGGCTTTTCCCGCGATATCGCTCGTCACAGGGGAATGCTAAGCCGTTGTCTCAGAAGGGATATCGGAGATGGAGCAGTGGCTGTCACAGTGACTGTGCAGCCACAACGGCCAGACAACTATGCCGCACTTCCGCGCCGCACGGCCATTATTGTGCAACGCCTTGGGCGTGCCATTTTCCAATACCATTCATGCAGTTCCATGCCCCGGAGCAATCACGACTGGTCGGGCACGGTCGGTCGGACTATGCTTGGCGCATCTGGTTTCGTACGGACGCCTGAGGAAACACATGCGGCTTGGAAAGATGCGGTCGGTTCTGGCGCGGGGCGCGGGGGCGGGGATGGCAATAGTTCTCGGGCTCGGGATGCTGGCGCCGGTCCTGGCGGACGATCGCACGGGCAATGACGGACGGGACGGAACCATGAAAATTCGTGTCATCGTCGAGGGGCAGACCCTGACGGCAACGCTTGACGATACCGGCGTTGCCCGGGACTTCGCGTCCCTGCTGCCGCTCGAGCTCACGCTTTCGGACTACAACGCAACCGAAAAGGTGGGTGACCTGCCGCGCAAGCTCTCGACGGACGGCGCTCCGCGCAGCTACCGGCCATCCGCCGGCGACATCACCCACTATGCGCCCTGGGGCAATATCGCGATTTTCTATCGACCGTTCCGCGATTCGGCCGGGCTTGTGCGGCTCGGCGCATTCGATGGCGGCATCGACGCGTTGCTGCGGGATCAGCCGTTCCAGGCGCGTTTCGAGATTGCCGAGTAAGGCATTTTGAAGCCGGACGGAATCGTCCGGCGTCGCACAAATGCGGCTAGGAAGAAGCAACTGGAGCAGCGGAACAGCGTTCGTCGGAACGTCCGCCGCTCCCAGCGCGGATTCAGAGTTCGCCCGGAAGGGGAGAACCGTCCCACCTTACCAGGGCTGGTTCGCCGGTCCGACGGTGAACTCGTTGATCGTCGTATCCTCCGGCGCGTCGACTGCGAAGGCGACGATGTCGGCGATGCGGTCCGGCGCGATTCCGTACTTGTCGTAGATGCCTTGCATGGACTCTGCCGTTGTCCTGTCGCTGATCGTCTCCAGCAGCTCGGTGTTGATTGCGGCGGGGTAGATCGTGGTGGTGCGGATGTTGGTGCCTTCCATGGCGGATTCCATCCGCAGCACCTCCATGAAGTCGCGGACGAACCACTTCGTGCCGCCATAGACCGCACCGCCCGGATATGCCTTCAGACCGGCGACCGAGGACGTCGTGATGACATGACCGGATTTCTGCGCGACGAAGTCGGGCAGCACGGCAGCAAGTCCGTTCAGCACGCCCTTGATGTTGACGTCGACCATCCGGTGCCAGTCGTTGGTCTTCATCGCCGAGAGCGGCGAGTTCGGCATCAGACCGGCGTTGAGGAAGATGATGTCGACGCGGCCGAACCTGTCTCGGGCGAGTTTCACGATGGCGTAGTTGTCGGACTGTCTGGTGACGTCGAGCACCTGCCAGGCGACCTGGCCGCCGTCCTTTTCGATCGCTTGGGCGATCCGCTTTAGCTTGTCTTCGCGGCGCGCGCCGAGAACGACCTTCGCGCCCTTGCCGGCGAGAAGCTTCGCCGTCGCCTCGCCGATGCCCGACGACGCGCCGGTGATGATCGCGACCTTGTCCCTGATCATGGCCGAGTTCCTTTCTGTTGCGTGAAAAGTGGTTCGCGGCGGCGGCCGCAGCGATTGCCGCGCCTCACCAGGCGTAGGCCTGCGGCGCCTCGCCGCCGGGGCCGGGCCAGATTTCATCCAGCTTGGTGAGCATCTCGTCCGAAAGCGTGATCGACGGCGCCTTCAGGTTCTGTCGCAGCTGTTCGGCGGTGCGGGGGCCGCTGATGACCGAGGTGACGGCCGGATTGTGGAGCAGCCAGGCCAGCGCCACGCCGGCGGGCGTCTCGCCGATCTCGCCGCACAGCGCCTCATAGGCTTTGAGTTGCGGGCGGAGCTGCTCGATCCGCGCTCGAAGGCCCGGCGTTGCCCGGCGGCCTTCGGTGATCTTGCCGAGCACGCCGCCGAGCAGGCCCATGCCGATCGGGCTCCACGGGACCAGGCCGATGCCGAAGTGGCGCAGGGCCGGGATCACTTCCAGCTCGATGGTGCGGGCTGTCAGGTTGTAGAGGCTCTGTTCGGAGGCGAGGCCGAGCATGTTGCGCGAGGCGGCCGTCAGCTGCGCCGTGGCGATGTCCCATCCGGCGAAGTTCGAGGAGCCGACATAGGTGATCTTGCCCTCGCGGATGAGCTGCTCCATCGCCTGCCAGATCTCCTCCCACGGTGTCGAGCGGTCGATATGGTGCATCTGGTAGAGGTCGATGTGATCGGTCTTCAGCCGCTTCAGGCTCGCCTCGCAGGCGCGGCGGATGTGGTAGGCGGAGAGATACTTGTCGTTCGGCCCGGTCTCCATCGGCTGATAGACCTTGGTCGCCAGCACGATCCTGTCGCGGCGCGCGCCGTCCTGCGCCAGCCAGTTGCCGATGATCTCTTCGGACGTGCCGTAGCCCTTGGCCATGTCGGGCGATCGCGGGCCGCCATAGACGTCGGCGGTGTCGAAGAAGTTGATGCCCGCGTCCAGCGCCTCGTCCATGATCGCGAAGCTCGTCGGCCCGTCCGTCAGCTCGCCAAAGTTCATGGTGCCGAGGGCGACGCGGCTGACGCGAAGGCCGGTGCGGCCGAGATGCGCGTAATCCATTTCTCTTCTCCTCATTGTCGCTATTCGTTCCGCGCCCGTCAGTTCCCCGCCGGTTTCAGCAGGTGCTCGCCGTCCCGGATCAGCGCGAGCGCGACCACGGCGAGAACGATGCTGCCGATGAAGGTCGCCTCGATCGAGATGCCGTCGAGCAGGAAGCCGCCGACGACAGCGCCGAGCAGGATCGAGGCCTGGATCGCCGCGACCATCAGGCTGCCGCCTGCCTCCGGCGCGTCATCGGCGTTCTGCGACATCCATGTCATCCAGATCACCGAGAACATCGTGTTCATCGCGCCCCAGATCGCCATGAACAGGCCGGCGGCAATCGTGGAGGAGCTGAATAGCAACAACCCGACGGTCGCCCCGCCCATCACCAATGCCGGCAGCTTCAGGAACGGAGCGGCGCTGCCCTTGATGAAACGGCCCGCCGCCCATGTGCCGACGAAGCCCGCGCAGCCGAGGATCAGCAGCAGGATTGAAAGCGTGGTCACGTCCACGCCCGTCACCTGCTCCAGAAACGGCCGCAGATAGGTGAACATGGTGAAGGCCGAGCCCCATGACAGCATGCAGGCGATCAGCCCGCGCATGAAATACGGACGCTTCAGCAGGTCGAACAGGGCGCGGAAATTCTGGCGTTGGTGTGCGGGCATCGACGGCAGCGCGACGATATGCCAGACGAGGTTGACGGCGACGATGGGCGTCAGCGCCCAGAATACTTCGCGCCAGCCGAACATGCCGCCGAGATAGCTGCCGACCGGTGCGGCGAAGGCGGCGGCGATGGCCTGTCCGCCATACATCACCGCGAGCGCGCGCGGCACGTCCGCTGCCGGCACCAGCCGCATGATCACGGCGGTCGCCAATGCCCAGAAGCCGCCGATGCAGATGCCGAGCAGCGCGCGGCCGATCATCAGAACGGCGAAACTGGGAGCTGCCGCGACCAGAACCAGCGACAGCAGCATGAAGACCGTCAACCCCACCAGCACCCATTTGCGGTTCAGCGTGCCGGCAACGGTGGTGATCAGCAGGCTGGCGGCAACGGCGAACAGCCCGCTGATCGAGATCGCCTGCCCGGTCTGGCCCTCGGTCGCGCTTAGCCCCTCGGCCATCGGCGTCAGCAGGCTGACGGGCATGAACTCCGAAGCGATCAGCATCGCCACGCACAGCGCCATCGACAGGACGGCGCCCCAGGCGGCAGGCTTGCTGCCGGCATCTTCCACGGCGGAAACCATCTCCGCTTGCTCCCGAATATGAGGATATGAGGTCGAGGCCGGATATAGTCGGTCGGGACCGGAGCGATTACCCGCTTCAATTTCATTGGACCAATCGACGCCGTCGATTAATGTGGGCGATCGGGGCGCCGCGAGGGCCGCATGGAAAAGACGGATTTCAACCAGCTGACCTGGTTCAGGATCGTTGCCGAGGAACGCAGCTTCACCAGGGCGGCGGCAAGGATCGGCGTCGTGCAGTCGACCCTCAGCCACGCGATCAAGCAGCTTGAAACCCGTATGGGCATCCGGCTGCTGACGCGCACGACCCGCAACGTCTCGACGACGCCGGCGGGCGAGCGGCTGCTCAAGACGATCACGCCACGCATGGCCGAGATCGAGGACGAGATCGCGGCGCTGATGGCGTTCCGCGACCGGCCTTCGGGCTCGATCCGGCTGACGCTCTCCGACCATGCGCTGGAAAGCGTGGTCTGGCCGAAGCTGAAGCCCGTGCTCAAGGACTATCCCGATATCAGCGTCGAGCTGATCCTCGACAGCACGTTCCGCAACATCGTCGAGGAGGGCTTCGACGCCGGCGTCAGGTTGGGCGAGAGCGTCGAGAAGGACATGATCGCCGTGCGAATCGGCCCGGACTGGCGCCTGGTGGCGGTCGCATCGCCCGGTTATCTCGCCGAGCATGGCGTGCCGGAACGCCCGCAAGACCTCGTCAGGCACGTCTGCATCAACATGCGCCATGAAACCGCCGGCGGCCTCTACGCCTGGGAGTTCGAAAAGGACGGGCAGGAGTTGCGCGTGCGGGTGGACGGCCAGCTCACCTTCAACAATTCCTACGCGATGATCGACGCGGCAATGAGCGGCTACGGCGTCGCCTACGTTCCCGAGAACATTGTCGAGCGGCAGATCGCGGCGGGCTCGCTGGTGCGGGTCCTCGACGAATGGTCCCCCTTCTTCGACGGCTATTTCCTCTATTATCCCAGCCGCCGCCAGAACCTGCCCGCCTTCAAGGTCATCGTCGATGCGTTGCGGTATCGCGGCGAACATCGGTAGCGGATACCAGCAGGCGGTACGATCTCCAGCCGGCCCGGCATCGGGCGCAAGCGTGCGGGGTCGCGACTTGCGCCGGCCGCCGGCGCGGCGGTGGGAAGCGTCTTTGACAATGCGGGGACAACCGTGCCATGAGCGCCTCTCGTCACGGACAATGCAGGATCTGACAGGGTGAAGGTCACAGTTTTCGGTGTCGGCTATGTCGGCCTCGTCCAGGCGGCGGTGCTGGCCGAGGTCGGGCATGACGTTGTCTGCGTCGATGTCGATGCCGGCAAGGTCGAGGGCCTGAAACAGGGCAGGATCCCCATTTTCGAGCCCGGGCTGGAGCCGCTGGTCAAGGACAATCTCGCCGCCGGCCGCCTCCGTTTCACCACCGACGCCGCCGAGGGCGTGGGCCATGGCGCGATCCAGTTCATCGCCGTCGGCACCCCGCCCGACGAGGACGGCTCGGCCGACCTGAAATATGTCCTTGCCGTCGCCGGGGCGATCGCCGCCCATATGGACGATCCCCGCGTCGTCATCACCAAATCGACCGTTCCGGTGGGGACCGCCGACAAGGTGGCGGCGTGCCTGTCGCGAGGGCTGCGCGCGCGCAGGCGAAGCGACCTCACCTTCGACGTGGCCTCGAACCCCGAATTCCTCAAGGAAGGCACGGCCGTCTCCGACTGCATGAAGCCCGACCGCATCATCATCGGCACGTCCGAGCCGGGCACGGAGCGGCTCCTGCGCGAACTCTACGCGCCGTTCAACCGCAACCATGAGAAGATCATCGTCATGGATGTGCGCTCGGCGGAGCTGACGAAATACGCGGCCAACTGCATGCTGGCGACCAAGATCAGCTTCATGAACGAGATGGCCAATCTCGCCGACCGGCTCGGCGCAGACATCGAGAAGGTGCGCAAGGGCATCGGCAGCGATCCCCGCATCGGCTATCACTTCATCTATCCGGGCATGGGCTATGGTGGCTCCTGCTTTCCCAAGGACGTGCAGGCGCTGATCCGCACCGCCGACGGGATCGGCTTCGACGCGCGCGTGCTCAAGGCGGTCGAGGCGCGCAACAAGGAGCAGAAGCAGGTCCTGTTCGGCAAGATCGCGCGCTTTTTCGGCGAGAACCTGTCCGGCAGGACCTTCGCCCTGTGGGGGCTCGCCTTCAAGCCCAACACCGACGACATGCGCGACGCGCCCTCGCGCCAGCTGATGGAGGCGCTTTGGCGCGCCGGCGCTTCGGTGCGGGCCTTCGATCCGGAAGCGATGGACGAGTGCAGGCGCATCTATGGCGAGCGCGACGACCTCGTGCTGGTCGGTAGCCGCGAGGCGGCGCTCGACGGGGCGGACGCCCTCGTGGTCGCGACCGAGTGGAAGATCTTCCAGGCGCCCGATTTCGGGTTCGTGAAAGCGGCGCTTAAGTCGCCCGTCATCTTCGACGGCAGGAACCTCTACGATCCGCGTACGGTCGCCGGCCACGGCATCCAGTATTTCGGGATCGGCCGTTCCAGCGCCTCGGACGGGGCCGATGCCGGTATCGGCTAGCGGGCGAGGGCCCGTGCGCTTCTCGGTCGTCGTGCCGGTCTATCGCGACTGGCATCTCGTGCCGGCCCTGCTCGCCTGCCTGCAACGGCAGACGCTCGCGCCGGAGCGGTTCGAGGTGATTCTTGTCGATAACGGATCGCCGGATTTCGCCGTTCCGCCGGCGCTGCCGGAGAACGCGCGCATCGTGCGCTGCGAAACGCCCGGCTCCTATGCCGCCCGCAACGAGGGCGTCCGCCACAGCCGCGGCGAATGGCTGGCCTTCACCGATGCCGACTGCCTGCCCGCGCCGGAATGGCTCGGGGCGCTGGACGAGGAGGCCGGCCGGCATGCGTGGGCGACGCTGATTGCCGGTGCGGTCGAGGTCGTCGGCCTGTCGGCCGCGCCGTCGGCGGCGGAAATCCACGATATCGTCAGGGGCATCCCGCAGGCGCGCTATGTCGGTCGCGGCTATGGCGCCACCGCCAACCTCGCCGCGCCGCGCGCGGTGTTCGACGCGGTGGGCGGGTTCGACGCCGGCCGCTTTTCCGGCGGCGATGCCGATTTCTGTCGCCGGGCCGGGGCCAGGGGGGTCGCGCTCGTCTACGCGCCGCGCGCGCGTGTCGATCATCCGGCCCGCGCCACGTGGCGGGCGGTCGCGGCGAAGGCGCGGCGGATCAAGGGCGGCCAGATCGCGCGCGGCGCGCCGGCGCGCCGGGCGGCCTGGGTCGTGCGCACGCTCGTTCCGCCGGTTCCCGAAGCCTGGCGGCTGCTCGGCGCCACACGCCATCCGTTGCGTCACCGGCTCGTCGCCGTGGCGGTGCAGGCCGGGCTCTGGGGCGTGGAGGTGGGCGAGACGATCCGCCTGCTTGCCGGCGGCGACCCAAGGCGTGATTGACGATCAGGGGGCGGGCGGCGTCGATGCGCCGGCCAGTCCCTCGATCCGCTCCGACAGGTCGGCATAGACGGCGGCGGCGCTGTAGCGGGCGTCGAATTCCCCGCGGATACGCTCGCGCTCGCCCGCACCGGCGGCCTTTTCCAACGATTCCACGATCGCCTCGGCCATGGAAGCGGCATCGCCCGCGGCGACGGTGCGGCCGGCCGCAAGCGCCGTGAGCGTCTCGTCCGCCTCGCCGGGAAGCGTGGAAATCTGGAACACGCCATAGGCCATGTATTCGAAGATCTTGTTCGGCAGTCCCTGCGGCGCCTCTGCCCGATAGGGCAGGAGGCCGAGCGCGCTGTTCTCCAGCAGCATGGCGATCTCGGTGGCGGTCAGCCAGCCGGGGGCGACCACGTTGGGAAGGGTGGCGATGCGGTCGAGCAGCGCGGTGCGGCTGTCGCCGTCACCGGCAAGGACGAACTGCACGTCCTCGACGGCGCGGAGCCGCGCCGCCGCCGCCAGCACCAGATCGAGGTCGCAGGTGCCGCCCCAGCTGCCGACGAAGCTGACGAGCCGCTTGCCGGGGTCGATGCCCAGCTGTCGCAGGCGCTCCTCAGCCTGCGCCGGATCGGCGGCCGCTGCCGCGACCGGCTCGTAGCCGAGCGGAACCACCCCGTCCAGCGGGCCCTGTTCCCTGCCGCCCTTCCTCAGTCCCCATTCGAGATAGCGCGGCGAGATTCCGATGATCGCCGTGGCGTTGCCGCAGGCATAGGCCACCTGCCGCTCGAAGCGCGCGATGGCGAGGCGCAGCACCGGCCTTGCCGCCGGCGGCAGGAAGCGGCCGAAGAAGTCGGGCCAGAGGTCGCGGATCGAAAGCAGCGTCGGCACGCCCCAGCGGCGGCCGACGAGGACCGCCGCCTGCGCCGCCTCGGTCGTCGGCACGTCGGTGACGATGACGTCGGGGCGTTGCGCCGAATGGCGGGCGAAGTCGAGGAAGGCGCGCGCGAAGCGCCAGTTGTGCCACATCCTGAACGGGCTGCCGTTGCGGCGATAGCCGGGGGCGCGCAGAAGCTCGATCCGGTAATTGTCCGAGACGGCGAGCGTGCCGGAGTGCGCCATGCGCTGGCGCTTGGCGTAATGGTCGAAGGTGGAGGTGAACCACGTCACCTCGTGGCCGCGCGCGGCCAGCGCCTTGCACAGCATGCCGCCCCGCATCAGCCGCCGGTCGCCGGGATCGGTGGGAAGGGGCTCCATGTCCCTGACTAGCCAAACGCGCATCCGCCCCTCGTCCTCATCCTCGTCCTCGTCGCTTTGCGTCGCTCCTCATATCGCGCGTCGCGGCCCGCGTCTCCCTCGCTTCTTCCGGGATTTCCGGTGCCGTTCCGGAGAAGGCCTTATTGCCGCTTCGGGAAAAAAGGCCCCGACCAAAGCCGGGGCCCGATATTTCCTCGAGAGCTAGATCCAGACGGGTTCATCCCAGCAGCGGCGGCGCAATCGACCGCGAATGCGGACACGACCACACACCCGGCGCCACACTTTCCGCCTGCGGCGACCGGGCCGGCGACGGCTGTGATGCCGGCGGCCCCTGTGGCGATGCCCGCGGCGGTGGTTGACTTCCGTCACCGCCGATTCCGGCGCATCCAGTTCGTCCAGGATGCCATTGCCTGGATTGACGACCGCCGCTGCCGCACTGCCGGACCCGATCACCGATCCAACCGCCGTGGCGCCTGCCAACCCCAGCAGACCCGTCAGGAATAACCTTCTATCCATGGAGACCTCCATGATCGAACGCGCCCCGCGTCACCCCGGTGATGGACGGGATTGAACCGCACAGGCCATAAACTCGACCTTAACAGCACGTTCATCTGGGGTTCATCGCACGCGCCTTTTCGCGCCAGGTAATCCGCGATGTAGACGGCGATGTGCCCTGTACATACCACCTAGCGTGACGAGCCTAGCCGGAACTGAACCGTTCCATTCCCCAACGTAATGTTCAGATGCCGTTCATCGCCGGGGCTCTACGGTCGGATCAAGGAAATCAGCAGGAGGTCAGCGACATGAAGGCGAAGATCTTTCTTCTAACGGTGGCGTTGGCCGCAATCCCGATTGCAAACGCATCCGCGG
>Ga0172382_10011183_pt1 | contig 11914 bp, 7 predicted proteins | sample Leawel138RmetaG_FD_122245 | JGI IMG/M metagenome (GOLD analysis project Ga0172382, IMG submission 122245) | Leachate microbial communities from a municipal landfill in Southern Ontario, Canada - Leachate well 138R metaG | ecosystem: Engineered > Solid waste > Landfill > Unclassified | place...
AAATCCATCGGCGTTCCCTCCACTTTCTCGATTTTTCCAGTTGTCATGAATGTATCATCTACCGGGGTGTACTCCTCCGCATTGATCATCAACAGGTCATTGAGGATAGTGTTGTTGGCATCGCCCGACAGGTTGAAATAGGAGTGATTGGTCAAGTTGACAACCGTTTCCTTATCCGTTTCGGCTTCATATTGCAGATCAATGGCATTGTCATCTGTCAATGTCATTGTCACCTTCACATTGAGGTTACCGGGAAATCCGGCTTCTCCATCTACAGATAGATAGGTTAATACCACAGACTGTTCATTCGGCTGGACAGCATCGAAGACTTTGGAGTCAAATCCTTCCGGACCACCATGCAGGCAATGGCCGAAATTGTTCTGTGGCAATTGGTATTCCACACCTTCTACCGTAATCTTTCCCTGTGCGATCCGGTTGCCATAACGTCCGATTGTGGCTCCAAAATTATTATTGATGTTGATATAATCCTCTATATTATCAAAACCGAGCACTACATCCTGCAATTTGCCCTCCCTGTCGGGAACCATCACCGAGACAATTCGTCCACCGTAGTTGGTTACGGCAACTTCCACACCGTTCGCATTCTTCAGCAGATAAAGATCAACGGGTTTACCATTGAGTTCTGTCTGAAAATCACTCTTTTTCAATCCCGAGAGTGTTGTTTCCTCCGCGGGAGCCTCTTTTTGTTTGTTGGCACATCCGGCTACGGCAATGATGGCCAACAGCAGGATCAATCGATTGATTTTTCTCATTTTCTCTCTATATTTAATAAATTCTTCTACAAATTTAGATGATTTTATTTATGTATCTATGATTTACTTCAATAAAAATTTCTCAGCCCTACCCGGCGACAACAATTCCCACAAGGAAGCAACTGTCCATCCCGGCGCGAATATATTATTATAAAATCCTTTCCCATTCCGGCCATAGTCCCAATTGGTATGTTGTACCACTTCGGGATAATAACCGGTTTTCGCTATACCGCACATATGGTTTTCAAACGGTAGTAGTTGACGCATGGAAGAAGAGATGACTTTGACAAAATCGTCAAAACGAGGCTCCTCGTATCTCTTCGAAAGCCAGTTCAATACCGATCCAAATTCAAAAATAAAAACATCAATATGGTTATTTTCCACTGAGACATTTCCCCATCCCCTGGTTTTCAAACCGATATCTCCTATCATCTGCCCTTGGGCAAACGGCACATCCCACATATAATACCACGAAAGGGCAAAGTAAGATGCCTTGAGACTCAAGTCGGAGTAGCGTTGTTGTTCATTTCCTTTAGAGATCAATGCCAGATAGTACATGGCCGTTGCAGCATACAAAGAGGCCTCCTTATCTTCGCAATTGGCATCGAGTGTGGAGGAGAAATAGTCGGCTTTTGAAATAATCTCGCTTTCCAGATAGTCCGCCGTTCTTTTTGCGGCATTCAGGTATTTTTTATCTTTAAAATATTTATACGCCATTACCAACGGCACAGTGACCGAAGGCGTACTTCCACCACTTCCATCTTCGATAAAGAGGTCATCATTAAATTTACGGGGAAAGCTGCCATCCGCATTCTGAAGAAGTAGCATTTTATCTAACATCGTTTTTATTTTGGCTTCCCATTCCGGATGTTTTCTGCCATTATCCTTTTCGTATTGGAGGAAATGGAACATGGCATACAATCCCTCAGACTGACGACGGATACTCAACGTAACAGCATTGGATTTATTTCTATTATCATCAAAATTGACAAATTCACGGAAAAGGCCATTGGATGTAAATCCATGCTCCAGATAACTATTGAAAACAGCATAGCTATTGGACACCAATTCGGGACGATTATGCTGTTGCCCATATTCCAACGCATTAAAGGCATTCAATAGCACTCTTCCTACAAACCCTATTTCCGCACGTCCGACACTTTCACAGGTGGCCACCACCATTGCCTCCCCAGAGTTAAACTTCAAGGGATGATCGTCCACAAAGCTCTGTGTAAAAAAATCGGTCATGGTTTCTTTCACAAAATCATCGCTAAATGGCGTATCCACCGGTTTTGGGCGCCAGGTATCATAGCTGTATTCCCACAATTGACGAATAAGTTCGGAGAAATCAGCGGCTTTACCCGATTGCAGAAACCATGTCAATTGAATCGATTCACCTTTTCCTAGATATTGGAATGCCTCTACCGGTGGTGCCAGTGTAAGTTTCCGGATATAAGTTTTTGGTGTTTCACAATAAGGAAAACCAAAAGAGAGATGCGCGTTGCCATCCATATTTTCAAATCCGGTATAACCGATCGACGTTTTACCGGAAACAATCACTTCACCTTCTTTGTGCGTTGTAAGTGCCTCTTCCTTAAAATCATCTATTCTCATAACCGACAAATATTCTCCTGTCTTTTCATTGAAAACGGCAGTCATCGGCACACTTAACCGGTCTTCACGTACTGTCCAGCTGTCTGATGTATGAAAAGAGGGCGCTTCTTTGGGAGATCGCAAATTGCGACGATACCAAAAACCTGGCATGTAAAACTGGCAATCATCATGAGAATAAGTGGTATTGACTCTCTGCTTGAAGTTAAAATAGATATTCTCTTTCGCTGAAATCACAATTTCTATCCTATTCTCTTTTATCGTCCATGTAATGACTGCCGGAATATCTTTCTCTGCCTTTAGTTGAACTGATTGACCTCCAATCTCTCCTTTTAACGGATAATTTACAGCGTTGTTACCCGGTATTTTTAACGCTATTGAAGCATCAATATTGGTCGGAAATGGCTGGGCTGATATTTGTCCGGCACTCAACAGGCACAAAACAGTGGCAATATATAAAATAACTCTTTTCATTTAGATATGATTTATTTGATTGACTTTCCTCACTACATGATTGACAGAACTTGCCACATGATTGACAGAACTTGAATTTATTATATTAAAACAATGGTTTTTTGGCTTCAAGAGAGGGACTTCCCCCTTTAATATAAGGCCAGTTGTTCTCCCATCGTACCTGATCCATTACCAACACCCGTCCTTTGGGATTATCAACCGATACGGCATGGTAAAAAATCCAGTCCTGCCCTTTCTTATCCTGTACGATCTCTGAATTATGCCCTGTTCCCACAAATTTCTGATTCTTCTGAATCATTATTTCGTGGTGATTCTCCATCATCGACCGGCCCTGTTTGTCGAGATAAGGGCCGAAAAGATTATCCGAACGTCCTACCACGGTAGTATAAGTACTATTCAAACCTTCACAGCAAGACCCGATAGAGGCAATCAGATAATAAAAACCGTTCCGTTTATGTATATAGACTCCTTCGTAGGCTGTCCCGGCCACCTGTTGTTTTTCAGCACCCGGTTTCAATGAAAGGCCATCATCCGAAAGCTCAATGGCATAGATACCCCGGAAACTTCCCCAAAAAAGCCATTTTTTTCCCTCTTCTTCGATATAAAACGGATCGATGGAATTTTGCACCTTGATTTCGTTGCTACGAAAAAGTTTACCTCGGTCGGTATAGGATCCTCCGGGCTTGTCGGCTGTTGCCACTCCGATGCCGCAAGTCCATTCTCCACCCCACACCGACATTGAATAATAAAGCACATACTTATCATTTATAAGATTGATGTCGGGTGCCCATAATCCGCCTTTGGGCTCGAAAGTGGGGCGTGTTTCATTTGTAAACGCGGTACCAATAAACTCCCAATTGACCAAATCTTTTGACCGGTGAATAGGCAAATTTCTTATATCCTCGGTAGCATAGAGATAGAAATATCCATCATCTGCCCGTATAATGGAAGGATCAGGCAGACTGTAATTGACTACAGGATTACTATATACACGGTTGTTATCAACTTTCGGAAATCCTCCCTGCGCTCTGCACCCTGTAAAGAACAGGATTATAAGCGCAAGAAGAATCTGTGTGGAGAATGGTCTCATTATGGATAGGTGACAGAAGATTAATTTGACAGGATATTACAGATCTCCTGATTCACTTTTCTTACTCTCTCCTCTTCCACTTTCACCAGTTTCCTGTCGTAGGTCAGCAATCCGTTTACTTCAATTTCCACATCGGTAGTCTGCGTGTAGACAGCCGCGGAGAATCCCTGCAGGATCAGATGTTTCAGTTGTTCAGCATATTTGACATATTCATCGGTTACCTCTTTGGCACTGTTGAATTGTACATAACCCCAGTTACGATCGGGCTCCCAGAGGTGCTCCTTGTTAGCCCATCCGATTCCACCATATTCACCAAGCACGGTAGCCCGCTGAGCATCGTATAGATAAAGCTGAGGTGCCGGATACTGATGCAGGTCCAGTATATCACCCACTGTATAATGGTTACCACCACTGGCCGGATTCACCAGACGGGAGGGATCGTATTGTTTTGTCCACTCGGCAATCTCCCCGGTTTTAAATTGTCCCCACGCCTCATTAAAAGGTACCCACACCCCTATAGAAGGATAAGAATAGAGATAGTCCATAATCTCTTTCCACTCTTTCCGGAAATTGGCTTCCGACTCGGCAGAACGAGCTCTTTCGGCACCGTCGAAATATTTACGCATCTGCCATTCAGGGCTTCTGTCGCCACTAGGCATATCTTGCCATACAATGATCCCGTGACGGTCACAGTGTCTATACCAGCGTGCCGGCTCCACCTTCACATGTTTACGAATCATATTGAAACCAAGCTCTTTGGTTTTTATCACATCATATTCTAACGCCTCATCGGAGGGAGCAGTATAAAGTCCGTCGGGCCACCATCCCTGGTCGAGCGGGCCAAACTGAAAGAGATCCTTGTTATTCAACTGCATGCGTACAATTCCCTTTTCATCCCGTTTCATGGAATATTTACGCATGGCTGCATAACTCTCCACTTTATCGAGCTGTTTATTACCCTCCCAGAGGATGATTTCCAGATCATAGAGATGCGGGCTGTCGGGTGACCAAAGTTTCACATTTTCAGGCATCATTACCTCCACCGGTAGATTGTTAATAGCCTGTCCGGTTGCTACCACATGTGAACCTTCTTTTACTTTCACTTCTACTTTTGTAGCTGATGAACAGAGATTGGCAATAGCTTGGACAGCCAATATATTCTTATCTACATCAGGTGTGATTTTGATATTCTCGATATATTTTTCTGGTACCGGTTCCAACCATACCGTCTGCCATATCCCGGTTACCGGAGTATACCAGATACCATGCGGATTGTTCACCTGTTTTCCACGTGGTTGAAAACCCTCGTCAGTGGAATCCCACACTTTTACAACAAGCGTATTATTCCCACTTACAAGTGCCGGAGTAATATCGAAAGAGAAAGGGGTATATCCACCGGTATGTTGTCCTACCTTCACGCCGTTCACCCACACGTCTGCTTTCCAGTCCACAGCACCAAAATGGAGGAGGATCTTATTGTTTTTCCATTTGGAAGGCAGGCTAAACTCACGTTGATACCACAACTCGTTATCCTTGCCAACCCTTTTTTGTACTCCTGAAAGGCTCGATTCCACGGCAAATGGCACCAGGATCTCTCCATCGAAATGGGTCGGTTTTTGTTTTCCAACCGGAAGGATGGCATAATTCCATAACCCGTTCAGATTTTGCCATTCAGCACGCTCCATAATGGGTCTTGGATATTCGGGCAACAGATTATTCACATCGATTTGCGATGCCCACCGGGTTTTAATCTTGTCTCCCGCCGGTTGCCATTGGGCAGAAACGGAGAAAGATGCTACCAATAAAATAAGTAAAACTAGTTTAGATTTCATTTTGATATTGTTTTAAATAAAATACAATTTTGAATTTACGAAAATAGATGTTTTTAAACAAATAAAAAAGTATAAACTGGTCAAAAAATAGAAATAAAATCTCATCCCGACTTCTGTGATTCGAAATCTTTGGGTAAAACCCCGAATTGTTGCTGAAAACACTTGGTGAAATAGGAAGGCGAGCTGAAGCCAACCATATAGCAAATCTCATTTACTTTATAGTCTTTCTCCCTCAGTAATTGCGCTGCCTTTTTCAAGCGTTCCACCCGAATATACTCATTAGGCGTTAAATTCAGAAAACCTTTTATCTTCCGGTAGAAACTGGCCCGGCTCATATTGAATTGTAGTGCGATATCTTCCACAATAAAATCGGAGTTATCAAGATTTTCCTGTACGATAGTATGCAGTTTTTTAAGGAATTCTTCATCGGATTTGCTATGTATAATGGCATTGGCTCCAATGAGCGGGTTATCCATATAAGCTTTCCGTAATTTCTCCCTACTTTCCAATAAATTAGCGATCTGTGCCATCAGCACTTCTAAGGAAAAAGGTTTATCGATGTAGGCGTCAGCTCCTGTCTCAAATCCTTGTACTTTAGATTCCGCATTTACCTTTGCAGTGAGCAGGATTACCGGTATATGGCTGAATTCAATATCAAGCTTCACCTGCTTGGTTAGTTCCAGACCATCCATTTCGGGCATCATAATATCACTCACAATAAGGTTTATATTTTCTTCACGTAATATCTCCAGTGCTTGTACACCATTCTGTGCCGTCAACACCTTGTAATGTGGGGATAAGAATTTCTCTTCGAACTGCAACAACTCGATATCATCGTCTACCAATAATACTGCGGTACTGGTTGACGTTTTAGCCTCCTTTGTAATTTTCCCCTTACTTTTTTTCGGCTCACGCTCTTTTACCTGGCTTTCTGTCGTTTTCTCCAGTACTTGATCCGCATCACCTGCCGGCAATATAAGATGGAAACAAATAAATTCACTCTCCTCCTCCAATCCTAAAAATAAATCACCTTTATGCAGCTCAGCCAATGATTTGGAGAGTGCCAGTCCGATTCCCGTCCCTGCCACCTTATGGTCTTTATCCCTGTCGATCTGTACAAAGGGCTTAAAGATATCCTCCTTATGCTGAACCGGAATCTGCTCTCCATCATTTATTACCACCAAATGAAAAAGTTTATCCTGTTCATCTGTTACCGTATAAGCTTTCACCCGCACGAAACTATCGCAATATTTGACGGCATTGTTCAGCAGATTACTCAGAATCTTGAGGAAAGCCTCTTTATCCACTTTAATGATGATATCCTGTTCGGGCAGGTCGAGTTCAAACTGTAATCCGCGTTGTTTGGCCAAAGGAGTAAAACTGAGGAAGGTATCACGAGTCAATTCCGAGATATTCAAACTGTACAAATTCAGGGAATAGGCATCCGATTCGGTCTTTCGAAAATCAAGCAATTGATTGGTCAGATTAAGTAACCTATCGGTATTCTTACTCATTATCTGCAAGTTATCTTTCACATCGTCTGATACTTGCCCTGTCATGATTACATGGCTGAGTGGCGCTTTGATCAATGATAAAGGTGTACGGATTTCATGCGCTACATTGGTGAAAAAATCGATCTTCGAACGGTATAATTCGCGTTCTTTCTGTTGTTCAAACTCTCTCATCCTTTCCTGTTCCCTCAACTTATTACGCAAATATAAGAAACGTGTAAAAAGTAATATACCGGAGAGAATCAACAGGAAATAGAGAAGATATGCCCATCCATTGAGCCAGAAAGGGGGACGTATATGAATGGAGAGTCTCTTCACACTTTTGACAGGTTCATTTTCATCTTCTCCTGAAAAACCCAGCAGAAGTTCATAATTCCCCGGTTTCAGGTTTGAATAGACGATAGTTTGTTGATCTGCAGGCTGAAGCCATTTTTTATCGAGGCCCTCCAACCGGTAAAAAACCCGATCCGTATATGAACCGGAATAATTCAGCACAGCATACCTTATGCTAAGGGAATTCTGATGATGCGGCAGACTTAACTTATCTGTATATAAAATACTTTGTTTTATGGGTGATCCCTTATCCGAGGGAGTAATCCTCATATTATTGATAAAAAGATCGGTAAGTACAAGAGGCACCTCAGATTGAGATCCTTTAAAATTGGAAGGATGGAACCGCACAAAACCATCAAGCGATCCAAAATAGATATCCCCGGTCACGGTCTTATAACTTGATTGATAATTGAATTGATTTGTTTTCAATCCGTTCGTAACACGATAGTTCCTAAAAGTACCCTTCCGAGGGTCAAATTGGACCAGTCCTGAATTGGTAGACAACCAAAGGAATCCGTCATTGTCATCTACAATCTGGTATACCACATCATTCGGTAATCCATTCAAACTATTATAGGTAGAAAAGGTCTCTGATTGCCTGTCAAAGAGGCAAAATCCTCCTCCCTGTGATGTAATCCACAAGCGGCCTTTACTATCTTCAAAGACACTGGTCGCTTTATTATAAGGAAGAGTGCTCTTGTCCGCCGCATCATGTTGAAAGACTTTCCAGTTGTCTGTGGCAGGATCGAATCTGTAAATACCGTCTAAGAATGTACAAACCCATATAAAACCGTTACTGTCCTCAAAAATATTCAATATGGACATTCCCTTAAGTCGCTCTATATGGTTGAATTGATCTTCTGTATAATCATACACATCCAATCCTGACAAGGTACCCACCCATAATAATCCCTGTCTGTCTTTCCAGAGTGCAAACGGGCTGTTTTGACTGATACTATTTGGCGCCTCGGATTGAGTATAGGTTATTAATTTCTCCGTTTTCATATTATACCTGATCAAGCCCTTGGAGTAAGAACCGATCCAGAGATAATCACCATCGCTTAACAAAGCATGCACATTGGTATATAATGACCTCAACGCCAAGGGTAAGGGTTGAAAAATATCGGTTACCGGGTCAAACAGGTTAAGCCCGCCATCTTCCGTTCCGATCCATATTCTACCGTCCGGTGCACTGCAAAACTCTCTGACGCGGCGACCTTTCATACTATTCTCATCAGCTATTGGATAGAACAGATCGAAGCTATTATGCCGATTGGCATAATAATCCACTCCTCCAAAATATGATCCTACCCAGATCCCTTCATCCCGGTCTTTATAGATAGAATAAATGGCGTTATCGGAAAGAGAGTAAGGAATTGAACTGTTATGTCGCAAATTGGTCACCTCCCCTGTCTCCGTATTATAGATATACACTCCAGACTCCGTACCAATCCAAAGGGTATTAGGATCGACTCTTTCTATATAACGGGCAAAAACAGGTTCTCCGTAACTATCTTTATCCAATAAAATACGGTGTGTTTTATTAATCGTATTAATACTGATTACTCCTTTCTGAGAAGTAGCGACTAATAAATGATTATAGCTATCAGCCACCACTCTCAATACCTCCCCTACATGATAAAAAAATTCTTCATCCACCAGATTGAACTGGATAACCTCTCCCGTTTTTTTATCAATCCGGAAAAATGGAGATGAATAAGGGAACGCCCATACTCCCCTACTGTTGTCCGCACACATAGTTACTTTTTTCATTCCATCCTTAACCAACGGGATAGTATAAAAATTAAGTATATCTTCTGAAATATTATAGTGGTAAATACCCTTTCCTTCCACAGACATCCAGATATCGCCATCATAGTCCACGATCATCTCGGTAACAACACCATCAACCCAATTATTCTTTGCGGTAGTCTTATTGAAACGATAAAACCTCTCTTGTAAGACATCAAAGATATAGACACCATTCTCTGTAGCTACCCATATATTATTATTCTTATCCTGTAGTATGCGATGAAAAACATTATCGTTCAAATCGCTTTCGGATGAAGATTTGAATACCTTGAACGTTGTACCGTCGAATCTGTTCAGCCCGTCCTTCGTTCCGAACCACATAAACCCTTTGCTATCCTGTAAGATAGTGCGGACCGTATTTTGTGACAGGCCGTTATTGATATTATAATGTGTAAATGTATAATTGGGGGAACCGGATAAACGGCTGCCACCCAAGAATATCATTCCCCATAGAAAGACAAAAAGAGTAAATAACCTTACCATTTATTTTTCTCCAATAATTTCGGTTCAAGCATCTTCATAAAATATCCGCCAACCACAGAACGAGCCTTAAAATTCATTCTTTCGGCTGTTTTCGTATCATACCAGTCACTGATAGGCACACGCGAAAATGTTTTATCGACATATCTCCACCGTAGGTCTGTCCGAAATATTGAATGGAATATATGTCATCATATCCCAACATTATAAAGCCGGCTTTCTTATCAGATGTCACTTGGCCGAGATCACAGCTGTAAGCAAGTACCGTCATCTCTTTCGTCATGTTGCAGAGAGTTTTTCCACGATTCTCCTGCAGGTTTATCAAAAGTATATTTACCTTCCCACTTCTCTTCACGTATTGTTGAAAGAAGCGGTTTCAACGGTAGTCTCTCTTTACCCATAAACCGATATATTTCACCATCTACTCTTAAAGCACCCAGCAATGGAAATTCCTTGCCGGTCCAGTGTCGTGATTGATCGTCATACAGATTATTCGTATATGACCAGGCATTGAAATAGGGATCGACAGTGACCAGCGGATAGGCCGGTGCCCGAAGGGCCGCATTCAATAGCCAGCATATTTTCCCCTTTCTTTAACAACGGTATAAACTCACTTATGTTCACATCTTCATTGGGTTATCCAGATTGCAAACAGATCATTTTCACCTACTTCTTTCCATCGCCTGAATAAAGCTCCCTGACTCTCAGTATTCTGGAATGTAACCTCCGGAGTCAGGTTCACAATATAACGGTACTTCTTAACTCAGAGTTCCCTGTTTTGCCACTCTACCATCCGGTATCTCTCAATCACTAGTAGAATAACGGTGTTTCATAATCAGGATCGATATATAACTCATCCACACCATTCACCTCCCTGAATTCCACTGAAGTGATAAACATATTCCGGGGATGGATGGCCGATTCACTCTGATGGGCATGGAACACAATCTTCCAGTCCCCCTTCTTATCTTTAAACATTGCGCTATGCCCTACTCCAACCAGATTACCCGGTTTTTGTAATAAAGGATTATGGGGATACTTTGTCCATTCTCCCATTATGTCGGTAGCGGTGGCACACCCAATACCATAGAATTGGCTTTCATAACTATTTGCAGAATAGGTCATATAGTATACCCCATTATGTTTGATCACAAATACACCTTCGTTTACACGTGGCCACACTTTCTCCCATTCTTGCGATACATGGATACACGGGTGCAGCGTTTCTTTCTTGATCGTCATCAAATCCTTTTCCAGCTCAGCCACCCAGATATTTAATCCGTCATTGAACCGGTCGAAGAAGAGATACGGGGTACCATCATCATCAATAAAGAGAGAGTTATCGATGGCTTTTTCACCCTCTAACATCGGTTTCTTTTCTTCCTGCGTAAAGGGTCCCAACGGAGAATCAGATGTAGCCACACAAATATGTTCTTCAGCCGAATAATAGATATAAAATTTGTTCTTCTCTTTGATAAAATACACCTCAGGCGCCCAGAACCACCTGTCGCCGTATGAATCATCTTTATGTAACGCTAATCTGTCTTCAGGATTGGCAGCTCTCTTCCAGATTTTCAGATCATCGGAAGTCATCACCTCTATTCCGTTTCCGGCACCAGTACCATACAGGTAGTAGGTATCATTGTACAATAAAATGAACGGATCGGCCAAAGGGACCCGCTTCCCGGTAATATTTACCTTACTATTTACCTTACTACTGGGATAACTTTTGCAGAAAATTGCAACGGTCATGCACAGTATTAAAATAATCAATATATTTAATTCCTTTTTCATACGACTAAAATTATTTATTTTCAAAGGTGTCGTATGGAACTCGCTTTTAGTCATGTTCTTGTGTGAGAACAATTCTCATGCTCGTTTCATACGATTTAGATTATATATTTCGACAATAATCTCTCTTCAATTATTTTGTGAATGATTTTTCAAAAGAATAAAAATTTAAAAAAAACAAATAAAATATTCGTGTCAATAAATATC
>Ga0172382_10011185_pt1 | contig 11911 bp, 8 predicted proteins | sample Leawel138RmetaG_FD_122245 | JGI IMG/M metagenome (GOLD analysis project Ga0172382, IMG submission 122245) | Leachate microbial communities from a municipal landfill in Southern Ontario, Canada - Leachate well 138R metaG | ecosystem: Engineered > Solid waste > Landfill > Unclassified | place...
CACGGGCGGCACGGTGTGGGCGTCGCCCACGCAGACCGGCGGCAACAGCAGCGGTGAGGCGTAGCTGTCGCCGAAGTCGACGTTCTTGTCTTCCTCCTTGATCACCTTGTAAACGGGGTGTTGACCGACCGCGACGACGTAGTTGCCCGTCGGAATGGTCTCGACCTCGGTGCTGCCCGAGGCGATGCCGCCCGGATGGTAGGACGTGAAGGCGTAACCGCCGTCGAACACGCCCGGCCGCACCTGGTTGTAGACGCGCAGGCCGTCGTAGCAGTCGGTGGGGAGGACACCGTCCACCATGAACACCTCGCCGTTCAGATCCGGCTGGCAACTGGTGGGCAGGTTATCGTCCCAGCTGTCGGTGTAGGTGATCTGAACGGCGTCGCCGGCGTCGAAGTCGCCATTGCCGTTCCAGTCGAAGTCCTCGGCGCCGGGGAAATTGTCGAACGGGTAATTGTCCACATCGGCCAAGGTGACCTGGCCGTCGTTATTCAGGTCCTTGATGTTTCCGTTGCCGTCATCCTCGTACAACACCACCTGGATACGCGGAATACCCGGCTCCCATTCCTCGGCCACGGCGTACTGCGGGTCGTCCTCGGCACGGGTGGTGGCGTAGAACACCACACCCGAAATGCCGCCGTTCTCGCCGGGGGCGTAGGCCTGCTTGCCCCACTGGATGACGCTCTTCTGGCCGAGGAAGCCCTGGAAGGCCTGGGTCAGCACCGGGCCCGTCTCGGTCCGCCACTTGGCACCGCCGTTGTCGGGCTGGGGCAGCGGGTTCAGGTTGCCGTCGAAGCTCCACGGATCGTTCGGATCCACGGGGCCGCCGGCGTCGACCACGACGGTCACACCGGTGGCCTTGAAGCGGGCGAAATCCACCTCGGCGATCTGCCAGCTGAAGAACGGAAATATTTCGTCGAAGGGCGAGGCCCCGGCCGTGTCGGTGGGCATGGCCTGGTAGATGGTGCCGTCGCGCCAGCGGATGTTGATGTTCTGCTCCGGCAGCGGCGGCTCGCCGGCGTCCCAGAAGCCGTTGCCGTTGGTGTCGTAGAACACCTGGTTTTCCAGCTTGGCGAACCAGTTGAACACCGGTACTTCCAGCAGGTTCACGTCGGTGGCGCCTTCGGGGATGGTGAAGTTGTACGAACCGAAGATGGCATCGAGATTGGTGTCCCAGATCGCCAGCTGGTAGGTGCCGGGCGCCACATTGGGAATGCTGAACGTGCTGTCGCTACTACAGGGCGCCGCATAGACGCCCTTGCCGATGCCGCCCACGGCGAGGTCGTTCAGACCCACCCAGCAATCGGGAAACGGTGCACCCGTGTAAAAGGTGAATTCGGGCGGGCGCGAGCTGTGGATGTTCATGATCCGGCCGCGCACTACCGCGTTGCCGGTGAGCAGCGGTTCGCCTTCATCGTCGACCCAGGGCGCGAGCTGGGCGTCCTTGACGAAGCCGACGAACACGTGGGGTCCGGGCGGGCCGAACTCCATGAAGTACGGCGGTTCGTTGGCCTTTACCCAGGCATCGATGGTCTTGGTGCCCTCGATGGTGCTGGTCTGCTGCCAGCCCTGGCCCGCCGGCGGCACGATCTGGATGCCGTACTTGCCCGGTGCCATGTTTTGCAGCGTGACGTAGCCGTCGGGGCCGGTGTAGACGTTGCCGTCGCCCATGACCAGCACGTTGCCGCCGGCATCGTAGGTGGTGCCGAGCGGATTGCCGTAGGCATCCTGCAACACCTGTCCGCCCGCCATGCCGAAGCGGCCCGCCGCATCGAACACCAGCACGCGGAAGCCCGCCAGGCCGGTCTCCTCCGGCAGGTCCGGGGCATTGTTGATGGGGTAGTTGTCGTTGAAGACGAAGATGCGGATCTGCGCGGTGGGCGTGGGCAGGTCATTGACCACCACATCCACCGCCGTCTGGCCGGGCTTGATGGGCGCACCGCTCAGCCCGGAGCCGGCCTCGCTGCCGGCGCTGTAGGGCAGGATGGAGATGAAATAGTGTTTCCCGGGATCGAGGTTCGGCAGCGCATCATCGTGATAGCCCTCGGCCACCACGGGCATGTAGCTGCGGTGAAAGTCCAGCGACAGGCACTCGCCCGGATCGACTTTCCCCGTCGCCGGGTTGAGCTGCATGTTCATGCAGGTCTCGCCCGGCACGATGTGGTGGGTACGGTCTTCCTCGATCAGCCAACGGTAACCGGTGACCGGCGTGCCGTCGGGTTTGCTGACGTTGAGGGTGGGCGTCTGCGCCGTGGCTTGAACGGATACCGCGGCGCCCGCCAGGAACAACAGTGGTCGTATGGCCCTTGCCGGCCACGTGGGGTTTGCGCGCTTCACCTTGATTCTCCTTCCTTGGATGCTCTTGGATGCGTGGGCGACGATGTTCCAGTGTCGCTACGGAACGACCCAGCGATGCCGCACGGGGATCGCACTTCGATCCAGTTCGACGAGATAACTGCCTTTACTGACAAATCGTTGACCCGGCGCCGAGGACAGCTGCGGGTAGTAGCCGGAGAAGGTGCTGCGGCCGAGGCCGTGTTCCAGCCTTTCGATGAAGTAGTGGCGCGAGAAGTGGGTGTTCATGTGCATCAACGCCTCGCCGGCGGCGGTGGCGGCCAGGAAGGCGTCGGCCATGAGGGGCGGATCGGCGGCTTGCACGCCGCGTGCTTCGAGCCACTTACGCAGCGGACCGATGCCCGCTTCGAGGGTGTCGGGCAGCCGGTAGGGGTGGACGGCGATCACCTGTTCGGCGGCCATGGGAACGCTCGCCGGCAGCCGTGGTGAACCGCCCGCGAGATACAGCAGCCGCGGTTTCAGGTCGGCCGCCCGGGGATCGGCGGCGGCATCCAGCCACCACAGCACCGCATCGTCCGTTTCTTCCGCCACTAGTGCGGCCAGCGTGTCGGCATCGCGCGGCCATTCGACATCAATGATCTCCGCACCGCCCTGCCAGCAGGCGCGGAACGCCGGTGCACCGCTGCGCGCAGCGCTTTGTGGGTCGAAGACCTGGATCACGCGGCGCACCGTGCGCTGTTCCAGATCACGGGCGATGGCCCGTGCCCGCAGCCCCGTCCCTTCACTCGCGTAGAAGGTGTAATAGCCGTTGGCTTCAGGGAGGTCGGTGTGGGGAAACAGCGTGGGCAGGCCGTGCGTCTCCGCGAACCCGTGCACGGGCGCCCAGGAACCGCCCACACTGCCACTCAGGATGGCGAACACCGGTTGCCTGCGGTACAGGGCCTCCAGTTGCGCAGGCCAGGTCTCGTGCGGGCCGGTGAGCCGCCAGTGATGCAGCACCCAGTTGCGCCAGGCGGGAAACTTGTTGTCCTTGTGCCAGGGCGGGTGGGCCGCACGCCGTCCTTCGCGGCGCGTCTGCGCATTCTTGCTGGCGAAAAACGCGCGCAGTACGTCGAGCAGCGCGGCCTCCGAGGCGGGGGCGATGCGATCGCTGCTGATGGTGGCGAAGTGGATCTCCGTCGCGTTTACCCCGGGGGCGTCACGGGAGGACAGGGTGCCGAGATAGGCGATCAGGGCCGCCATCTGCCCGTCGTCCAGGGCGTAGCGCGGCATGAGCGGGTCGAGCGGCCGGCCTGCCGCGTCGATGCCCGAGCGGATGGCGCGCGCCAGGGTCTCGGCCGTGTAGGCCGGTCGCGTGCCTTCGCCCTCCGTGCGCGCACCCCACAGTTCGCGGCGCTCGATGGTGCGGGGGCGGAACAGCAGGTCGCCGGTGACCGGCGGGATCACCACCTCGCCTTCAGTGGAACCCAGGCCGCTGCGCCGATGGCAGTTGACGCACACCAGTTGTGCCGCGTCGAACGCCACGTCCCGCTGCACCGTGCCCAAGGCCGCTTGCGCGTGGGTGGGCAGTCCCTGTTCATAAATACGCCGTCCGGCATCCACATCGGCCGCACCGCTCGGCGGCGCGGTCAGCGCGAGCAACAGCGCAGCGCTAGTTCGCCAGCAGCCGTTCATATTCCCGCACCAGGTCAGCCGCGCTGGTGAAGCCCTCGAGCCTTACCCAGGGTGAATGCGCCGAGGCCCGCAGCAGCGTCACAGGGATGTGGTTGGATTTGCGGCCGCGATACACGTCGAAGGCGCGCTGCGTGGCGACGACCGCGGCGGCGTCGCCGGTCAGGAAGCGCCAGTCGTCCCCATGGGCATGGTGGGTGGCGGCGTAGGCCTGCAGGCGTGCGGGCGTGTCAAAGTCCGGATCGATGGAGATGGATACCAGGCGCGGCTTGCGCGGTGCGGCGGCCAGTCTGCTTTGGGCCTGGGACAGGGTGGCGGTCAATACCGGGCAGATGGTGGTGCAGCTGGTGTAGATGAAACTGAGGATCACCGGCTCGTCCGCATCGAGTAGTGGCGCCAACGGTACCGGCGCGCCACGGCTGTCGGTGAGGGTCACCGCCGGGGTGGCGTAGCGGTTCTCGCTGCGCAGGTAGCCGGTGGTCGCCGCTGCGGACGCCATTTGCCGGTGTGCGGCATGGGGATCGCCGTGGTCGTGGGGCTGCCCCGACAGCGGCAATAACAGGGCGAGCAGGCCACCCAGCAGGCGGGCGAGGACGGTGTGGTTCGGCGCCATGGTGAGCTCCTCACTAGTGGGTGTGTACGGGATGGGCGCGGCCGTCGATCAAGTGCCGCGTATCCGGCGCTCTCGCACCCGCACCGGGTTGTTCTGCGAGGTAGCGGTTGGCCCAGGCCGTGGCCTGGGTGCGGTTGCGCACGCCGAGCTTGCGAAACAGGTTGTAGGCGTCGGTCTTCACCGTGTGCACGCTGACGCGCAGTTCCCGGGCGATGTGCGCGTTGGTGCTGCCCGAGGACAACCGGGTGAGGATCTCCAGTTCCTTGGCGGTCAGGGTCGGGGTGGCCGGGTGGCCTTGCCGGGGACCGCAGCGACGGGTCAGCAGCATGTGCGCCACCAGGAGGCGCCGCGGCAGCCAGAGTTCGCCGCCGAACACCGCCTCGATGCCGCGCGCCAGTTGCCGGTGGTCCGCCTCCCTGCCGAACAACCCCTTCAGGAAGGGGTTGTTCAGGATGTCCGGTGTGCAGGTCTCCAGGGTCACGTTGAGCAGGCAGACCTTGGCCGGGTCGCCGAGCTCGGCGTCGGCGCTGAGCCTGCGCAGCACGTCCATGGGATCGCGCCCGTCGGCATTCGCCAACACCATCGCTTGCGGCGTGTTGGCCGCTTGCGGCAGCTGGTCGACCACCCGGCAGCCGTAGCCCGTGGCCCGGGCGAGAAAATCCGCCAGGGCCAGGGTCTGCACGGTGAGCCGATCGCAAAGGAAAAGGTTGAAGGTGTTCTGGGTGTCCATCCGTGGCGTCCCGCTCCTTTCATAAACCTGCCAGGACTAACCATCCCTCCGGCAGACCAATTCAGAGTAGTCGAGCGGGCTGGTTCCGCCACACGAAAAGTCGTTCGCAGCATGTTAGCGGCAGATGATGGACGAATCGCCGCAACTCATGCCTCCGGCGCAGGCCCTCTCCCGTGTTGTTGGCCAAGGGCGGTATTCCGCAACGCCGGACTCGCTGGGTTTTTGTTACCATGCGCGCCCCATGCGTCGTACCGACTTTTCCTACCCGCTGCCCCCCGAACTCATCGCGCAGCATGCCCTGCCACGGGGAGCGTCGCGCCTGCTGGTACTGGACGGGGCCACCGGGCGGCTCGAGGACCGCGGCTTCAACGATGTGGTCGGGCTGCTGCAACCGGGCGATCTGCTGGTGCTCAACGACACTCGGGTGATCCCGGCGCGGCTTTTCGGGGTCAAGGCCACGGGCGGACGCGTGGAGGTGCTGGTGGAGCGGGTGCTGGACCCCCATCGGGTGCTGGCGCACGTGCGCGCCAGCAAATCGCCCAAGCCCGGCACTCGGTTATGCCTGGAAGACGCCTTCGAAGTGGAAGTGCTTGGCCGTCAGGACGCTCTGTTCGAACTGCGTTTTGCCGAACCGGCGCTCGACCTGCTGCAGCGGTACGGGCGCATGCCGCTGCCGCCTTACATCGAACGGGAGGCCGGCACCGAGGACGCGGAGCGCTACCAGACCGTATACGCCCGCGCGCCGGGCGCCGTGGCGGCGCCCACTGCCGGCCTGCATTTCGACCAGGCGTTGTTCGAGGCCCTGGCTGCCCGGGGCGTGGAGCGGGCCTTCGTGACCCTGCACGTGGGTGCCGGTACCTTCCAGCCGGTGCGCGCCGATGACCTGCTCGACCACCGCATGCATTCCGAATACCTGGAAGTACCGGAGGCGACCTGTGCCGCGGTGGCCGCGGCCAGGGCCCGCGGCGGCCGGGTGGTGGCGGTGGGTACCACCGTGGTGCGCAGCCTGGAGAGTGCCGCCCGTTCCGGCGAGCTGCGCCCCTATGCGGGCGAGACCGACATCTTCATCTACCCGGGTTACCGCTTTCGCGTGGTGGATGCCCTCGTCACCAACTTCCACCTGCCCGAATCCACCCTGCTCATGCTGGTGTGCGCCTTCGCCGGCTACGAAAATACCATGGCCGCCTACCGCCACGCCGTGGCCCAGGGCTACCGCTTCTTTTCCTACGGTGACGCCATGTTCGTGCTGCCGGGGGAGAAAAGCGGGAAAAGCATTAACCACGGGGAAGACGGGGCGGGATGAATATGGCCCCAATTTACGGCCTTGGGAAGCTCGCTCCCACGAGTTCTGAAGTTCCACCGCACCTGTGGGAGCGAGCTTCTGCTCGCGATGGAAGGCGCATTGCGGCCCAGCGCTCCTCAACAGGCGCAAACCTTCGATCTCCCCGTGTCCCCCGTGTGAACTCTTCTTCCAAATGAACTTCGAACTGCACACCACTGACGGCCAGGCCCGGCGCGGGCGGCTGGTATTCCCCCGCGGCACGGTGGAGACGCCGGCGTTCATGCCGGTGGGCACCTATGGCACGGTGAAGGCCATGACGCCGGAGGAGCTGCGCGAGATCGGCGCGGAGATCATTCTCGGTAACACCTTCCACCTCATGCTGCGCCCGGGCACGGAGGTGATCCGCGCCCACGGCGACCTGCACGATTTCATGCACTGGTCCGGTCCCATCCTCACCGACTCGGGCGGCTTCCAGGTATTCAGCCTGGGCAAGATGCGCAAGATCAGGGAGGAGGGCGTGACCTTCCAGTCGCCCGTGGACGGTTCCAGGGTGTTCATGGGGCCGGAGGAATCCATGGCGGTGCAGCGGGCGCTGGGTTCGGACATCGTCATGATCTTCGACGAGTGCACGCCGTACCCGGCCACCGAGGAGCAGGCGCGTTTTTCCATGGAGCTGTCCCTGCGCTGGGCCGAGCGCAGCAAGCGCGCTCACGGCGACAACCCCAATGCCCTGTTCGGCATCGTGCAGGGCGGCATGTACCCGCACCTGCGCCGCGAATCGGCCGAGGGCCTCATGAAAATCGGCTTCGACGGCTACGCCATCGGCGGGCTGTCCGTGGGCGAGCCCAAGCACGAGATGATGGCCACCCTGGAAGCGGTCACGCCCATGCTGCCCAAGGACCGGCCACGCTACCTCATGGGCGTGGGCACGCCCGAGGACATCGTGGAGGCGGCGCGCCGCGGCGTGGACATGTTCGATTGCGTGCTGCCCACCCGCAACGCGCGCAACGGGCATTTGTTTACGCGTTTCGGCAACGTGAAGATCCGCAACGCCGTGCACCAGTACGACACCAGCCCGCTGGATCCGGAGTGCGGTTGCTATACCTGCCGCAACTACAGCCGCAGCTACCTGCGTCACCTGGACCGCACCAATGAGATCCTGGGCGCTCGGCTCAACACCATTCACAATCTCTACTATTACCAGGAACTGATGAAAGGCCTGCGTGACGCCATCGCCGCCGGTCGCCTCGACGGGTTCGTCGCAGGGTTTTATGAGCGGCGCGGACAACCCGTACCGCCTATGCCATAATGACGCGCCCCCGCGGCGCGGGTGTGCAGAACGCGGCGCGCCGAGAGCAAGAATCAACAAGCGGAGACCCATCATGAGCTTTTTCATTTCCGACGCCTTCGCCCAGGCCGCCCCCCAGGCACAGCAGCCCGGCATTCTCGAGGCCCTGTTGCCGTTCATCATTCTTTTTGTGGTGTTCTATTTCCTGCTCATCCGTCCCCAACAGAAGCGTGTGAAGGAACACAAGAAAATGGTCGGGGCCCTTTCCAAGGGTGACGAGGTGGTTACCCAGGGCGGCGTGTACGGCCGCATCACCGAGGCCAGCGAGAACCATGTGGAACTCGAGATCGCCGACGGTGTCAAGGTGAAGGTGCAGCGCCAGTCCGTCGCCAGCGTCCTGCCCAAGGGCACCATCAAGAGCCTGTAACGGGCCGTCGCAAGGTTCAGTGGCCGCCGCCGCGCCATGCGGCGGCACGCGTTTTTGAAGGGTCGGTCATGAATTACCCCCTCTGGAAGAAACTCATCGTTGTCGTCGCACTGGTCACCGGCATCCTGTATGCGCTGCCCAACCTCTACGGTGACGATCCGGCAGTACAGATCTCCGCCAGCGGCGGCGGGCAGGTCGGTTCCGACTTGGGCAAGGATGTACGTGCGCTGCTCGCAGAGCGGGGCTTCGTCCCCAAGTCGGAGGAAGGCATTCCCGAAGGCGTGCTGTTCCGGTTCGATTCCACCGACGTGCAGCTACAGGCCTACGACGCCATCCGCGAAACCTTGAGCAGCAATTACACCGTCGCCCTCAACCTGGCGCCGGCCACACCCTCTTGGCTCGCCAGCCTGGGCGCCGAGCCCATGTACCTGGGTCTCGACCTGCGCGGCGGCGTGCACTTTCTGCTGGAAGTGGACACCCAGGCCGCCATCGTGCAGGCGATGGAACGCTACGTCAGCGACCTGCGCACCCTGCTGCGTGACGAGAAGATTCGCTATCTCACCGTCACCATCGAGGGTGAGCGCCTGCAGATCCGTTTCCGCGACGCCGATGCTGCCGAGAAAGCGGACGACCTCATGCGTCGCACCTACCGCGAGTTGTCCTTCTCCAGCAGCGAACAGGACGGCACGCCGGTCATTTACGCCACCATCACCGAGGCCACGCTGCGCGAGACACAGCAGTTCGCCGTGCAGCAGAACATCACCACACTGCGCAACCGGGTGGATGAACTGGGTGTGGCCGAGCCCATCATCCAGCGTGCCGGCGAGAACCGCATCGTGGTGCAGCTGCCGGGTGTGCAGGACACGGCTCGCGCCAAGGACATCCTGGGCGCCACCGCCACCCTGGAATACCGGCTGGTGGATGAGCAGGCCGACGTAGCCGCCGCCCTCGCTGGGCGGGTGCCCCCGAGCTCACGCCTCTACCGCAGCCGCGACGGCGAACCCGTGGTATTGAAGAAAGACATCATCATTACCGGCGACCAGGTGGTGGACGCCGCCTCGGGTTTCGATTCACAGACCGGCGAGCCGCTGGTCAGCGTCACGCTCGACGGCCAGGGCGCACGCCGCATGAGCGACACCACACGCGACAACATCGGCAAGCGCATGGCGGTGGTGTTCATCGAGACCAAGACCGAGGTGCGCACCGTGGACGGCGTGCCGCAGCGCACCACGCGCAAGACCGAGGAGGTCATCTCGGTCGCTGTGATCCGTGACCACTTCAGCAAGCGCTTCCAGACCACCGGTCTCGACAGCCCGCAGGAAGCCCGCAACCTGGCGCTGCTGCTGCGCGCCGGTGCCCTCGCCGCGCCCATGCAGATCGTGGAAGAGCGTACCGTCGGTCCCAGCCTCGGTCAGGAGAACATCAGCCGTGGCATCAACGCCAATATCTACGGCTTCACCGCCATTGCCCTGTTCATGCTTGTGTACTACCGCCTGTTCGGCGTTTTCTCGGTGACGGCGCTGGCGGCCAACGGCGTGCTGCTGATTGCGGTGCTGTCGATGCTCCAGGCGACCCTGACCCTGCCCGGCATGGCGGCCATCGCGCTCACCATCGGTATGGCCATCGACGCCAACGTGCTCATCAACGAACGTATCCGTGAGGAACTGCGTGCAGGCATGTCGCCACGCACCGCCATCGACCTGGGCTACCAGCGGGCGTTCGGGACCATCCTGGACTCGAACATCACCACCCTCATCGCGGGCATCGCGTTGTTCTGGCTGGGCTCGGGCCCGGTGCGCGGCTTCGCCGTGGTGCTGTGCGTGGGCATCCTGACGTCCATGTTCAGTGCCATCATGGTGTCACGCCTGTTGGCGCAACTCTTCTACGGCCGCAAGGCACGTGTCACCCACGTGTCCATCTAAGCGGGAGTCCGGACCATGGAATTTTTCAAGATCAAGCATGACATCCCGTTCATGAGCTACGGGAGGTTGACCACGACAATCTCGCTGGTCACCTTCATCATCGCCGTGGGCGCCATCCTGATCCGCGGCCTGAACCTGGGCGTGGACTTCACCGGCGGTACCGTCATGGAGGTCACGTATGCACAGCCGGCCAATGTGGACAGCATCCGTGGCGCACTGCAAAGCGAGGGCTTCGACGCCGCAGTGCAGCACATCGGCACCACCCGTGATGTGCTGATACGCCTGCCCGTCGACGAAGCCGGCAGCGACAAGGTGAGTGCCGAGGTGTTCCAGGTCCTGCGCCAGCAGGAACCCTCGGTGAAACTGATCCGGGTCGAGTTCGTTGGCCCGCAGGTGGGGCAGGAGCTGTATGAAAACGGCGGCCTGGCGCTGATCCTGGTGGCGGCCGGTATCATCATCTACCTCTCACTGCGTTTCGAATGGCGTCTTGCCGTCGCCGGCATCATCGCCAACATGCACGACGTCATCATCATCGTGGGCATGTTCGCGCTGTTCCAGTGGGAGGTCGACCTCACCGTGCTGGCGGCGATCCTGGCGGTACTCGGCTACTCCGTAAATGAGTCGGTGGTGGTGTTCGACCGCATCCGCGAGAACTTCCGCAAATTGCGCAAGGCCTCGGTGACCACCGTCATCGACAATGCCATCACACGCACCATGTCGCGCACCATCATCACCCACTTCTCCACGGAGTTGGCGGTACTGTCGGTGTTTTTCTTCGGCGGTGAGGCCCTGCACAACTTCGCCCTGGCGCTGACCATCGGCATCGTATTCGGCATTTACTCCTCGGTACTGGTAGCGAGTCCGATCGCCATGTATCTCGGCGTTTCGCGTGAAAACCTCATGCCGGTCGAGAAAGAAGGGGCAGACCTGCCGGAACACCCGTAACAGACCGAGTGCCCGCTTCAAACCAGAAGGCCCGCATCGCGCGGGCCTTCGCTTTTGGGGGCGCGCCTTGAAGCAGCACGTTCGGCCATCCCCCGGCCATACAGGCGGATCGCAAACCGTGGTGATATGGGCCCCTGCAGGAGCGGGTTGATGCCCGGAGGGTGCACCCGCCGCGATTCTCAACGTCACCGCCGTGGTATCGACAACCATTCGCGCCCGGTGCACCCTTCGGGCATAAAGGCGCGCCTACAGGTGGGGTTACTCCACCGTGGATGACTTCCCGTCACGAGCGGCCTCAGGCCGCGACTCCTTCGGCTCCGCTCATGCCGTTCGGACTGTGCCGTCGTCATCAGTTTTCCGAACAAAATCCGGCGATAACACTTGCTAATCAGCAGGATCATCAGCTATCGCCGCACATAAAAATCATCCTTACCAAAGCTGCAGAACTCTTTTTATAGACTCTCACGCTGAGGGACCGGTATATTCGCCCTGCGTTGCGCCCCGCGCGGGCTCGGAATCAACGTTTTATCCAGGGAAGGTTGTCTAATGGCTTGGAGCCCAATTCGCACCAATCAACTTCTGTTCACCTATGGGGACATCCAGTGCTCCCCTGCTGAAATCCAGCAACTCAATATGAAGCCCTTAACGGTTTTTACACCAAGAACCGTGCTGGACGGACCGTTGGCGGGCTATACGGTGTTGCTAACGGGAGGCGGAGTCACCCATGTGGTGCACTTC
>Ga0172382_10011192_pt1 | contig 11909 bp, 6 predicted proteins | sample Leawel138RmetaG_FD_122245 | JGI IMG/M metagenome (GOLD analysis project Ga0172382, IMG submission 122245) | Leachate microbial communities from a municipal landfill in Southern Ontario, Canada - Leachate well 138R metaG | ecosystem: Engineered > Solid waste > Landfill > Unclassified | place...
AGATTCAGAAATCCTTTGATTATGTTATAACTCTCAATAAAATCTAATTTTTCTTTTAAAGCTTTGCCTATTTCTTCCGCCGTTTGTTCCGGACTTTTTCTCGACAGTTTAACAAAAGGAAACGCAGGTAAAGTGAAATCGCCTGTAAATTCTTTTTTTGTTTTCTGGATGTTAATGCTTTCGGGCAATACATCGGCGGTATATAATTCCCTTAAACTTTCTATGCTTGCTTCTGTAATTTTCGTTTCAAAATACATCATTTCTTTTCTTTATAGTTTATTATAATTCCGTTTTCCGAAAATGGCACTGCCAATCCGAACCATGGTACTGCCTTCTTCAATGGCAATAGGGAAGTCGTCGGTCATGCCCATAGATATTTCTTTAAAATAAGATGAGTTGGGGAAATAAGTTTGTTTTAGTTGGTTGAAGTATGCATGTAATGTTTTAAATTCATTGTGTATTTGAGTTTTGTTGTCGGTTAGGGTAGCCATTCCCATTACACCGCAAAGGCGGATGTGTTGCAATTGTTTAAAATGTTCGTCGGTAAGCATGGTATTGGCTTCTTCCATCGAAAAACCGTATTTTGTTTCTTCAGTTGCAATATAAAACTGTAATAAACAATCAATCACACGACAATCCTTTTCGGCTTGACGGTTGATTTCCATTAATAGTTTATAGGAATCAACACTATGAATCAAATGGACAAAGGAAGCGATGTATTTCACTTTATTACTTTGCAAGTGTCCGATAAAATGCCATTCAATATCATGGGGGAGCTTTTCGTATTTGCTTTTCATTTCTTGTGCTTTATTTTCGCCGAAACAACGATGACCGGCTTCATAAGCGAGTTCTATGTCTTCAATCGGTTTTGTTTTAGAAACCGCAATTAGAGTAACATTATCAGGTATTTGCTTTCTAATCTTTTGTAAATTTTCCTTTATGCCATCCATGATAAATTTTTTTTGCAAAAATACATAAAAACCGCTTAATACATTAGTGCGTCGTAATAATAAAAAGGTGTTGGTAAGTACTAAAAGAATAGGTGTGGTTTGCACATTATACTAATAATGTATTAATATCTGCCCCAAAAATTTAAAAGATTATTTTCTTTTTAGAATTTATAACGAAATTTCGATTATTTTTGCACTCAATTAAATAAATGTTTTACTTAAAATACAATTTTATGAAAAAGTCAGTCGTAACATTTTCTATGTTAGCAATTGTTGCCATTATGTTTTCTTCATGCGGAAAACAATGTTATTGTACACGCTATGAAGATGGGAAAAAAATAGCTACCTATACTGATAAAGAAGTTGTGTATTTCGAATCAAGTATTTGCGAAAACAATTCAGTGCCATCATTTCAAGGTGAATCCATCGTTACCGAAGATAAAGAAGTTTCGATTGAAATTAAATGTAAGTAACAGTATAAAGGCTTCTTAAATGAAGCCTTTTTTTAAATAATAGAGAAATGAATAGAATCATACTTACAATTAGTATTATCGTTGGTAGTTTATCTGTCCAATCTCAAAGTATGTATTGGATATATTTTGCCGATAAAGCTGGCACAGTCTTTAATCCGTATGAATATTTCGACCAAAAAGCTATTGAACGAAGGTTATCTCAGGGTATTTCATTGTACGACAGTACGGATTTCCCTTTGAATACGAGTTATGTGTGTCAGGTGGAGCATCTATCGGAAGAAGTTATAGGTGAAACGCGATGGTTTAATGCGCTTGCCGTGCAAGCAAGTCCGGAAAACATTGAACAAATTGCTCTTCTCCCTTTTGTAAAAGAAATTGTTCCCATTGAAACCTATATGTTGATGACAGCCGTTAACGAAACGGAATATGAGATATTAGATGCTTTTTTATCGGATGCCGACGATACTGTAATGGAAGTTCACAAACAACTACGTCGTATGCAAGGCGATTTTTTTGTGGAAGCAGGTATCGACGGAAAAGGTATTCGTATAGCTGTTTTCGACGCCGGTTTCCCGAAAGTGGATGTTCATCCGGCTTTTAAGCATTTAAGAGATAATAATTTGATAGTAAAGACTTGGAATTTTCCTTTAAAGAAAGAAAACGTATACGGTTGGAACAGTCACGGCACCATGACATTAAGTTGTATTTCAGGTATTGGTAGCCAACAAAGTTTGATATATAATGAAATTGAAAAGAAGAATGTTAAACTCGGTTTGGCAACAGGAGCGGAATTTCTGCTGGCAAGAACCGAAATCAGCATTGAACCCGGTAAAGAAGAAGTGTGGTGGATGCAAGCCATGGAATGGGCCGATAAAAACGGAGCCGATATCATCAGCAGCTCTTTGGGGTATGGCGATGCCCGACATGATGTTTCCGATATGGATGGTAAAAAATGTCTGGTATCGAGGGCGGCCAATATGGCGGCGGCCAAAGGAATGCTGGTTTGTAATTCCATGGGTAACGAAGCAGATAAAAAATCATGGAAAACACTTATTGCGCCCGCCGATGCCGACAGTGTATTAACGGTTGGTGGGATAGGATATAATGATTATCATGCTTATTTTAGTTCTTATGGCCCAACAGCGGATGGTCGTTTAAAACCCAATGTATGTGCTTATGCTACGCAATGTAGGGTTGCCAATCCATCGTCGAATCAAGATAAACAATATGATTTTGCAAGCGGCACATCTTTCTCTTGTCCCTTGGTAGCCGGTTTTGCCGCTTGTGCTTGGCAAAAACAAAGAAACTTAAATGCTATGGAACTGAAAAGAGAAATAGAACGCTCGGCCGACTTATATCCATACTTTGATTATGCTTACGGTTATGGAGTGCCACAAGCGTCTTATTTTATGTTTCCAGAAATTAAATCCATAAACAAAACATTTGAGATAGAAGAAACCGACGATTTCTTTATAATTAAGCCCCTTGTGTTGGATTGCGACAATAGAATGTATTATCATATCAAAAATAAGGACGGGAGTTTAACATGTTATGCCAATGTGTATTTCAAAAATGAAGATCAAATTAAAAATGATTTCTTTTCTGTTTCCAACCCGCAAAGCAATGTCAGAGAAGTGAAAATTTCGAAAAAATCATTGCTTGAGGATAAACAATTAACTGTTTTTTATAAAGGTTATGTTTTTACTGTTAGCTTAAGTGAAACGGATATAGCTCATTTAAAAACCGATACATTAAAAGAGATAAAGCCGGTAACATATACTGATTTTATGTGGATAAGAGAAAAATCAACAAACGACAATAAACCATCGACCTATGGTGTCAATGCCATACATTATGTGTATCCTTATCTCCAATGGGGTTTTATGTTGCCTTTGGAACCAATGCCTCAATTTATTTTCGGCAAAACACAAAATTTTACCATCGGAGTTGCTTATAAAGGAAATGTGAGTAAATGGTATAGTTTAGGTGGTAGTATTGCTTATACTTATAATAGTTATCGAATAAATACTCCTCCTATCAGGACTTTTGCTCCCATGAAAATAAAAACAAAAGAAAAAGTAAATATCAATATGTTATCCATGGATATCTATCAACGCTTTCGATTGTTCCCCGGCGAGCAGTTAGGATTCGGATGTTATATTGATATGGGTGTATACGGTGGATGGAATTTTGACAATTATTGTATTTCAATAACAAAAACAAAAACAAATCAACAAGATGATTTGACCATCATCCGTAGAAAATCCAAAATTAAAGGGGATTCTTATATTCCTATTCCTCCTTTGCAATGGGGTGTGAATATTCGCATAGGATACGGCTTATTGGCGGTTTATGGTCGTTACAGGATTTCCGATATTATTGCCAATGATTTATTTCCTCGCGGCGATGAAAAGTTACATATTTATGATTTTCCGAAGCTTGAAGTCGGTTTGCAGTTAACCATCCCGACATCCATGTAGTTCATATATAGAAGAAAAATAAATTATAATCCGAAACAAAAGATGACTTTTTATCGTTAAAAGAGAAGTTTATTAGAGAAAGTATATGACAGATTTTTTTGAATTATTCGCTCAGTCCTTTCAACGTCCTTTAACGAATCCTGTCTTAATTTTTTCGTTGATATTATTTATTATTTTACTTTCTCCCATCGTTTTACGCAAATTTCGCATCCCCGGCATCATAGGATTGATACTGTCGGGTGTTCTGATAGGACCTTTCGGATTCGGTTTGCTGGAAAATGATTCGTCAATTAAGCTCTTTTCTACCATCGGTTTGTTGTATATTATGTTTTTAGCCGGATTGGATTTAGATATGAACCAATTCAAATCAACCGGTAATAAAAGTCTTATTTTCGGATTATTTACATTTATCCTGCCATTAAGCATCGGATTTCCTGTTTGTTATTATGTATTGGGATTTGATTTTATGGCCAGTTTCTTAACGGCAAGTATGTTCGCCACCCATACCTTGGTAGCATATCCCATTGTGAGTAAATTCGGCATTGTGAAAAATCAAGCCGTTGCAATCACAGTGGGTGGCACCATTTTAACCGATACTATGGTGTTGATTATCCTTGCCATCGTTCTTAATATTAATAAGAACGGTAGTATAAGCGATGAGTTTTTTATTCGATTGATAGTTTCATTGGTGATTTTTGTGGTAATCATGTTTTTTCTGATACCACGAATGGTTAAATGGTTTTTCAGTAAGTTGGAAAGTGAAAAGCATTCACATTTTATCTTCGTATTGTCGATTATGTTTTTTGCTGCTTTTTTAGCCGAAATAGCGGGATTGGAAGCCATCATCGGTTCTTTTGCCGCCGGCTTGGTTCTTAATAAGTTTATTCCCCATTCATCGACCTTAATGAACCGTTTGGAATTTATCGGGAATGCATTGTTTATACCCTTTTTCTTGATTTCGGTAGGGTTGTTGTTGGATTTAACGGTGTTGGTAAACGGTTATATGGCTGTTATCATTGCTTTAACATTAACGGCAGTAGCTATATCGGGCAAATGGATTGCCGCTTTATTTACTCAATGGGTATTTCGTTTCAATGCGAAACAACGTCGTTTGATTTTCGGATTAAGCAGCTCGCATGCTGCGGCTACATTAGCCATTATCTTAGCCGGTTATCATGCCGGTGTTTTAGATGAAAATATATTAAACGGTACGATTATATTAATTTTAATAACGTGTATTGTCGCTTCTTTTGTAACGGAAATAGCAGCTAAACAAATCGTTTTATCCGAAAAGGATAATGAATTCGATAAAAATACACTTGGTTTGAAATCCGAACATATCCTACTCCCGATTTCAAAGTTTACCAATATTCCTGCATTGCTTGATTTTGCCATTTTAATTAAAGACCAACATTCGCACCACCCGATTTCGATATTATCGGTAGTCCCCAACGACGAACAAGCCGAAACGAATATCATCAAAACCAAAAATGAATTAAACAATTATATCATTCAAGGCTCATCAGCCGAAGTCAATGTGGAAGTTATTTCAACTATCGATTATAATATTGCCGGAGGCATTGCGCGTTGTTCTCGCGAAATAACAGCCGATTTGATTGTGCTGGGATGGACTGAAAGAAGTGTGGGTGTTATTGATAAGTTTTTACTTACCAATATGTCGAAAATAATCAGAAGTGTGGGGAAAGCTATTTTTATTTGTCAAATTGAAAAAACATGGATTGAAAACAAAAGTATTTTTTTAATGACACCGCATTATGCAGAATCGGAATCGGGATTTGAACACTGGGTGCATAAATTAATAAAGTTAGCCAATGAATTAAGCCTTTCGATTGAGCATTATGGTGACGAAAAAACAAATCATGCCATCAACAATCTGATAAAAAAATATAAATTAAATCAGAAAATACGTTTTTCTCATTTTTCGGAATGGGATGATTTCTTGGTTTTATCCCGCCATATCAACGATGACGATTTAATAGTTTGGGTATCATCCCGTGAAGGATTTGTGTCTTATTCTTATACCTATGATTTAATCAGTGACAAATTGACAAAGTATTTTAAAGTCAACAATAAAATTGCCATTTATCCGGAACAAAATCATGAACATACAGCCGAAGTGTACGGAGATATTTCAAGTGAACCTATCACGCAAAGTATAAAAACTATCGGAAAAATAAGTAAGGGAATTGGAGGAATATTTAAGAAAAAGAATATATAACTTATATTTAATACAGGTAGAACAAATAGTGTTAAAAGAAAAATTTTAGGAAATATAAACAATTAAGAGGATTGTATGTTTTACAATCGAAAAATATGATAACAAAATCTTTCATTTAAATAAATAAAAATATATCGTATGGAAATTCAACCTATTTTTTGGATCATTCCCATTGCTTCTTTATTTGCATTGGGATTTGCGTATTTTTTCTTTCGTCAGATGATGAAAGAAAGTGAAGGTACGGACACTATGGCAAAAATCGCCTTATATGTAAGACAAGGAGCCATGTCGTATTTAAAACAACAATACAAAGTAGTTATCCTTGTGTTTGTTGTGTTAGCATTATTGTTCGGTTTAATGGCTTATTTCGGCTTGCAAAACCAATGGGTACCTTTTGCTTTTCTAACCGGAGGTTTCTTTTCTGGTTTGGCCGGTTTTTTCGGTATGAAAACGGCAACCTATGCGTCGGCACGAACGGCGAATGCAGCTAAAACATCGTTAAACAAAGGATTGAGAGTGGCTTTTCGCAGTGGTGCCGTCATGGGATTGGTCGTGGTAGGTCTGGCCTTGTTAGACATATCTTTGTGGTATTTGATTTTAAATTATTTTGTGGAAGGGGTTAGTGCCATTCAAAAGAATATCATGATAACAACCACTATGTTAACTTTCGGTATGGGTGCTTCGACCCAAGCCCTGTTTGCCCGTGTGGGTGGAGGTATATATACCAAAGCTGCCGATGTGGGTGCCGATTTGGTTGGTAAAGTAGAAGCCGGTATTCCCGAAGATGATCCGCGTAATCCTGCAACTATTGCCGATAATGTAGGTGATAATGTGGGTGATGTAGCCGGTATGGGTGCCGATTTGTATGAATCCTATTGTGGTTCCATATTGGCTTCCGCTGCATTGGGTGCTGCTTCTTACTCGGTTTTAGGTGTTGAACAACAAACCAAAGCCATGTTAGCTCCCATGTTGATAGCTGCCGTCGGTATATTTTTATCTATTATCGGTATTTTCTTGGTGAAAACGAATGAAGGGGCAAGCATGAAAAAATTGTTACGTTCTCTTTCCGTTGGCACCAATGTGAGTGCTTTCTTTATTGTAGGTGCCAGTTTCCTAATCCTATATTTATTGGGGATTGAAAATTGGATAGGTTTATCATGTTCTGTTGTGGTTGGCTTATTGGTCGGTATTGTTATCGGACAATCAACGGAATATTATACATCACAATCTTATAAGCCGACTAAGAAAATTTCAGCCAGCGGACAAACCGGACCTGCAACCGTTATTATTGCCGGATTGGGAACAGGTATGTTATCGGTAGCTATTCCGGTAATTGCCGTAGTTTGCGGAGTGATATTTGCTTTTCTTTTTGCTTCCGGTTTTACGATGGGAAGTTTCGATTTTACCAATCTATCCAGTGGTTTGTATGGTATAGGAATAGCCGCCGTAGGAATGTTGTCCACTTTGGGAATAACATTGGCCACCGATGCTTACGGTCCTATCGCCGATAATGCGGGCGGAAATGCCGAAATGAGCGGACTGGGACCCGAAGTACGTAAACGTACGGATGCCCTCGATTCTTTGGGAAACACAACGGCAGCTACCGGAAAAGGTTTTGCCATTGGTTCCGCGGCTTTAACCGGTTTAGCTTTATTAGCTTCGTATATAGAAGAAGTGAAAATCGGTTTGGAACGTATCGGTACAACATCAATTGAAGTCGGTGGTGAGATGATCGAAACGGCAAAAGCTACTTTTAGTGATTTTATGATTTATTACGACGTGAATTTAATGAATCCAAGGGTATTGGTTGGTATGTTTATCGGTTCTATGATGGTTTTTGTTTTTTGTGGATTGACCATGAATGCCGTGGGAAGAGCAGCTCAACGCATGGTGGAAGAAGTTCGTCGTCAATTTCGTGAAATCAAAGGCATACTCACCGGTGAAGCCACTCCCGATTATGCACGTTGTGTGGAAATTTCAACAAAAGGAGCTCAAAGAGAAATGATATTTCCGTCATTATTGGCAATTATTGTTCCTGTATTAGTGGGAGTTGTCTTTGGCGTAAGTGGTGTTATGGGTTTGTTGACAGGTGGATTAAGTACCGGTTTTATCATGGCTATTTTCATGGCTAATTCGGGAGGTGCATGGGACAATGCTAAAAAATATGTGGAAGAAGGAAATTTCGGCGGAAAAGGAAGCGAAACACACAAAGCCAATGTGGTAGGCGATACCGTAGGCGATCCGTTTAAAGACACTTCCGGCCCCTCTTTAAATATATTGATTAAGCTTATGAGTATGGTATCTATCGTCATGGCAGGATTAACAGTTGCATTTAGTTTATTATAATATAAATTAATAGATATAATTAAAAGGACTGCCTTTAAGAAGTGCAGTCCTTTTTTTTGATTAATCCTTTTCCCTTACTTCAACAATGCAACACTAGAACTAAAAGAGTGAATAGTGAAGAGTGAAGAGTGAAAAGTAGTTTTCAGTTTTTCAGTGCGTTGACTTGCGACTTCATTCATAATTCATAATTTTTACTCATCTCGTTTTTGCCCGTTTTTAGCCATTTTTAGGCACGTTTACCTATCCCCTTGCTATAGTAAAGGTTAGATATGAAATGCCGGAAATACCCCCTAAAAATGCGTTATACAGCGTTTTGCCTAAAAAATAGGGTGATTTTCAGCAGAAATTGTAAAAAAGTTGTCAATTTTAAGAAGCTGTCAGCTGTCAGCCTTTTCCCTTTCTCCTTTTCCCTATTTTTAACCGCCGAGAACGCAGAGATATTACGCAAAGAACGCAAAGGTTTAAAAAAGTTTTCAGTTGTCAGTTATCAGTTTTCAGTTTTTCAATGCGTTGAATCAAGTTTAATTTTTAATTTTTAATTGATTAAAATGGCACGCAGATGACACGGATGCAACGGATGAATGCGGATTTTTAATTCTTAATTTTAATTTTTAATTGATTACTGCAACGAAGCTCCTTAAGATTTTTTCTTAAGAACCGGTAGAGCGTATCGGCATCTAACGGTTCTTTTTTATTATATTCATATCATTTTTAATATTCTAATTGCAAATTAACCATCAAAAATACAATCTTAATGGCCTTATTTAGTGTATTTTACAACATGCTGCATACACCCCCCTTGAACCAAGCTTGCTTGCGAAAAATGCTGCCTTGGTTGGAATCCCAACCTAGTTACGTTCACGCTGAACGAAGCTTGGTTCAAAAGCAAACCAAGGCAGTATTTTTTTGAACCTAACTTGTTTCAAGGGGGTCTTATGCCGCATAAATGCATTTGTATGTGTTTTAATTTCAATAATATACAAAAGTATTTTTAAAACATTAAATATCAAATAATTATGGGAATTAAAGTAAAAATAATTGAAAAATCAAAACCCGGACATCCGGAAGTTAATTTTATCCATTAAGAAGTTAAGGAAAAAGTTTTCAGTTTTCAGTTGTCAGTTTTTCAGGGCGTTGAATTAGGTGTCAATACAATCCATAACCCATTATTTTTGGAATGAAATAAGTAGTCAGGGGGTGAATCCAAATCACCCCCTGACTAATGATTTTTCGAAACGAAAAAACAAACTGAAAACAGATAGCTGACAGCTTTCTATGGCACTCGGATGCAATGGATTATAGCGGATTTATTTTGATAGAATTAACGGATTAACATAATACAATCTCACTTCTCAGGTTCATAAGTCCCGTAGGGACGACAAAGTGTAATTGCACCAAACACACTATCAAACATAAAACACAAGATACATTCGCATGACACCCAAAATAGTTATCGAAATATCAATAACAATATGTATTATAAATTATTACAAATTTCAGTTTTTTGAATTGTTGAAGTCAGGAAAGGACTGCCTTTAGGAAGAGCAGTCCTTTTTTTATAAATCGTTTTCAGGGTCTGTTGACTAAACCTAAAATATGATTATTGCTTTTATATATTATCTTGTTCTCTTCAACAAAACCATTCGCTTTTGAAAGCATGATTTGTTGTATGGCATGCATCACTTCATCTACTTCAATAAGTTGCATACATACATTATTCCCTTTACAAGGAGCTATTTCAAAATCATGGACACATGGACTGCAATACACACGTTTATATATTATTAAAGTATTCCTCACAAACCCATATTGTTCCGGCGAGCATGGACCGAAAAGACAAATGGTAGGTGTTTCACAGGCAAAAGCAATGTGCATGGGCCCGGAATCGTTGGTGATGACAAAACTACTGTTTTTAATCAATGCAATCAATTCGAGTATATTGGTTTTGCCTGCCATATTTATTACTTTATCATATGAAAGTAATTCGTTTTTAATGGATTGATTGAATGGGTTTTCGCTCTGACTTCCGATTAAATAAATGGTGTAGTCTTTGTATTCTTGCGCAATTTGTTTAATTAATGTTATAAATTTCGACTTTTCCCACCTGCGTTCAATACGTAAATCCGATGCGTTGGGATTGATAACAATGTATTTCTTGTTGAGCATTCCGGTTGGCAAATCCTCGTTTAAATAAAAGGGATATAAACTTGGTTTTTCACTTATATTGCCAAATAAACGGGCTATCTGTAAATAAACTTCCGAAATGGGGGCTTTATAATTGAAAAACATCATATGTGTGTAAATGCCCATGCGAAAAGAACTGGATCTTAAATGAAATCCTATTCTGTTTTTTGACAGTGTCAGTGCTGTAAAAACGGTACTGAAGTTAGAGTATATTTCCAAGTCAATATAAACTTGGGGAGCTTTTTTTATCAATAAAATAAGGGTTTTAAAGCAAGAGGTAATCAGTCCGGAAAACTTTTTATCGTTGATGGTAAAAATGGTATCTATGGTTTTGATTTGTTGAAGTATTTCACGGTTTTGATTGATAGACACAAAAATAATTTCACAATCGGGATAACGTTTCTTTATTGCTGATATCATCGGTGTGGATTGGATAATACTGCCGAATCCTTTGAATTTACATATGGCGATTTTGGTAAACTCACGGTCCAAGGAGTGGTTAATACGTAGCAGCTTGCCGGCAATTCGCACAAAAATGTTTAATATCCACCCGATGGGATAAAAGAAAATTTTATCTATAAATATCTGATGTCTGGTTTTCAAGTCTATTATCTTTAATTATTTTTATTGCTTTTATTTCCGTTTCTTTGTTCTTCTCAATGATAATAGTGTCAATTTCTGAATTATGCCAAAAATAATTGTTGCTCAATCTTATGGCATAATCTTGTTTGCCTTTGATTAAATCAAAACGAAATCCTCCTGCTTCATGCTCTTGGTTTTTAAGTTGTAAGCAACAAGTATGCTTTTCGTGAGGAGTGTTAATGCTTAGAAGCAGGAATAGATTGGAAATATTGCTTACCTGCTTAGGAATAGGAATCTTTATTTTGTCTTGATTATTGGTGTTTCCTGAGATTTTATAATAAACGTTTTGGTAGAAAGGTGCATTTGTTTGTGTTAAGTGTGTTCCCCAATAGTAAGCCGCTTTCTTATAGTCAAAGAACGGCGGCTTGTTTATCAAAGTGTCGGTTTCCGAAATATTCCAATGAAAGGAAGTGTTCTTTTTAGTCCAAATACTTTTGTTGTTGATTATGGCGAACGGCTGGTAGTTAGTAAATATATATTCCGCAATAAGGTAATATCTCATGATGTTGGAAACACCGTCGGTATTGTCAAACCAACCTAAAGGATACGATGAAAAAACAACAACAGGAAATTTTCGGGTGTCGAAATGTTTTAA
>Ga0172382_10011193_pt1 | contig 11909 bp, 10 predicted proteins | sample Leawel138RmetaG_FD_122245 | JGI IMG/M metagenome (GOLD analysis project Ga0172382, IMG submission 122245) | Leachate microbial communities from a municipal landfill in Southern Ontario, Canada - Leachate well 138R metaG | ecosystem: Engineered > Solid waste > Landfill > Unclassified | place...
AGAGTAGATCTACACCGCGTTCTACGGCATAAACGCCTATCTCCCTGTGCAAGCGATCCGAAGCTTCGCCCAACTCCAGCATATCGGCCAGGACAGCGATCCTGCGCTTTGCCTGAGTACCGGACAGAACATCGATAGCCGCCCTGACGGAAGCGGGACTGGCGTTGTAGACATCGCTGATTATCCGGATGCCGCCGCAGCTTTGCAGCATCTCCAGCCGCATGGAGCAGCCCCTGAGACAGGACAGGCCTGCCGTGCATTCATCCAGACTCAATCCCAGCGATACGGCTGTGGCCACGGCTGCCAGGGAGTTAAGGACATTATGCCGTCCCGGCAAGGGAATAAAGGCCCTCGCGCGTTCCCCGCCAAAGCAGATATCAAAACCTGTACCGTTCTCTTGCTCGGATATACTCTCTCCCCTGATATCGGCTGCGGCATCCAGACCGAAGGTGATACAGCGCACCGGCGATAATTCTCTCAGAAGACTGAAGTATTGGTCATCGACCGGCAAAACGGCCGTCCCGTTCTCCGGCAGAGCTTGAATCAGCTCCGCTTTGGCGCGGGCTATATTCTCGATCGAGCCCAATCTCTCGATATGTGTCTCTCCTATGCAGGTGACCAACCCCACCTCCGGTCGGGCCAGACGGGCCAGCTCTGCTATTTCGCCTCTGCCCCGCATCCCCATCTCGATTACCGCAACCTCATGATCTGCGGTCAGAGAGAGAAGAGTCAGGGGCACACCGATCTCGTTATTGTAGTTCTTTTCATTTCTTAGAACGCTGTAACGTCCCGACAGGAGAGCGGCACAGATCTCTCTGGTGCCGGTCTTGCCCACGCTTCCGGTAACCCCTGCCACCCTTCCGGGCCATGACAGACGATGACTGAGAGCGGCCGCCTGCAGCGCCGATAAGGTATCGTCAACCCTGATCACGGCAGCTTTGCCGGTATCCGATCCTGCTTCTCCCGACACCATGACGGCTGCAGCTCCGGCTTTGACGGCGGCTTGCACGTATTCATGCCCGTCACTCCGGGCGCCGGGCAGAGCGACGAACAACTCTCCGCCTTTTATGCAACGCGAGTCTACCGCGGCTCCATTAAATTCCGTATCCGCGCTGCCGGCCGTCAGGATCCCCCCGGCGGCTGCCAGCAATTGATCAACTCGCACTGCGTTTCTCTCCGTAAATACCGTGCAGAATGCCGGCGGCTGTCTCCCTGTCGTCAAAGTGCTGGCGCTCCGCGCCGATAATCTGATAATCCTCATGTCCTTTGCCGGCGATAAGAACTATATCTCCGGCTTCGGCCGCCTCCAGCGCCAGACTGATAGCCCGGGCTCTGTCCGGCTCGATCAGACGCTCCGCCTTACCTGTAGTCATACCGGGGAGGATATCCCTGATTATCGCCTCCGGATCCTCGCTGCGCGGATTATCCGATGTCACCACGGCCAGATCCGCCAGCCGTGCAACCACCTCTCCCATGAGAGGACGTTTACCTCTGTCTCTGTCGCCGCCGCAACCGAACACCGCTATCAAACGTCCCCCGGTCCGGGCCGAGAGCGATGACAGCACCTTCTCCAGTCCGTCGGGCGTATGAGCATAATCAACCAGGACGGTAAACGGCTGTCCGGCATCAACAAACTCCAGACGTCCCGGAGCCGATCCCGCTTTGGACAAAGCCTCGACTATTATATCAGCCTCGATACCTAGCGCAAAGGCCGAGGCAGCAGCAGCCAAAGCATTGTAAACATTGAAATCACCGATGAGAGGCAGGTTTACCTCTCGCTGCCAATCAGGAGTTGTCAGAGTGAAGATGTTGGATGTTTCCTTTCGCTGCAAAGCAGAGGCTGTTATGTCAGCCGGCCTCTCTATGGCATATCCGAGAACCTCAGCTTTGGCTTGTAAAGCTATCTCTCGGCCATAACAATCATCAAGATTGATTACCGCTTTGATCGCTCCTTTGACAGAGGCACTCTGTGCAGCATAATCAGTAAACAGCAGAGCCTTGGCAGCAGCATATTTCTCCATATTGCCGTGATAGTCCAGATGATCCTGAGTACAATTGGTGAAGGCAACTACATCGAACCAGCATCCCCGCACTCTGCCCTGATCCAGAGCATGGGATGAAATCTCCAGACAGACATCCTGCAGGCCTGCTGCCAGCGCCCTGTGCAGCCAGCGCTGCAGGTCCAGGGATTCGGGAGTGGTATGTGTGCTGGGCACGGTCTTCGCTCCGATACGGTTGCCGGCTGTTCCTAAAAAACCGCTTCTACGCCCAGATGCTGATAATATCTGATCGATCAGATGAACGGTAGTAGTCTTGCCATTGGTTCCGGTAACTCCTACCAGACGTAATTTAGCGGCAGGATTATCAAAAAAAACCGCCGCCACCTCAGCCAATGCCTTACGGCTATCTGCCGTTAACAGTGCTGGAAATCCATCCGGCAGACGAGAGATGTCTTCCAGACAGACAGCTGCCGCCCCCGCTTTCAGCGCTGTTTCGATAAAATGATGTCCATCATTCTTCTCCCCCCGCAAGCAAAAGAAAAGAGCTCCGGGTATCACAGCGCAGGAATCATAGGCTAATTCCGTGATCTCGGGATCAGAACCACCATGGAGTTCTAATTTGCAGGCCCGGGCTATATCCGATAATTTCATTTATGCATCCTCCCTGATCACGGCATCTCCCTTATCAGGAGGAACCCCCAGCTTGATAAGGCTGCTGCGCACTATCTCTTTAAATGCAGGAGCTGCTATCACACCGCCGTAATAAGCTCCCTTCGGTTCATCGATACTTACCAAAACCACCAATCGCGGATGATCAACCGGTGCCAGGCCCACAAACGAGGCTATATAGCGCCCGCCGCCATAACCATAAGTTCCTACCTTCTGAGCTGTTCCCGTTTTACCTCCGGTACTATAGCCCTCAATAGCAGCAGCCTTGCCGGTACCCTCCAGCACCACTCGCTGCATCATCCGGCGCATAGCCGCCGCTGTTTCCGGAGAAACCACTCGCCCAAGGTCTTCCACCTTATATTCCTTGCTGACCACACCGTCCCGAGTTCGAATATCCCGAACTATACGAGGGCGATACAACTTTCCACTGTTAGCCAGAACACAAACGGCTCTGGTCATCTGTATCGGAGTTACGCCTATTCCCTGCCCGAAAGCTATATTAGCCGTCTTGATACGCGGCCAGGAAGCAGGGGATTGTAAAAGCCCTCTCTCTTCCCCCGGCAAGGGTATGCCGGTAACCTGACCGAAGCCGAAGTCTCTTACATAGCGATATAGAGAATGGCTGCCGAGTTTGAGCCCTAGAGTAGCAGCTCCCACGTTACAGGAATTAACTATAATATCACTTACGCTCTCACTTCCGTGACCACTGCTATTGCCATGTCGGACACAATGAACAGTTCGACGATCTATTCCCAAAGTTCCGCTACAATTTATCACTGTATCACCAGGAGAATATACCTTCTCTTCAAGGGCCGCGGCTGCGGTTATCAGCTTGAAGATCGAACCGGGTTCATAAACCTGGTGCACAGCCCTGTTGGACCAGGCCATACAATCGTAACTCCCGTAGTTATTGGGATTGTAAGTAGGAGAACTGGCCATGGCCAGCACATCTCCACTCCAGGGATCCATGACAATGGCACAACCGCCGGCCGCCCGAGCATTCTGCACAGCTTTTTTCAATTCACGCTCTGCAATATGCTGCAATTCGGAATCGATGGTCAGGTAAATATTCTGACCATCCGCAGGCGGGACTATCTTTTTAACACCATAAGGAATATTACGCCCGATGGCATCCTCCTCCACCTTCATATATCCGGGAACGCCCCGCAAATATTTATCAAAATGGACTTCCAGACCGTAAAGGCCCTGCATGTCCAGACCGGCAAAACCGATAATATTGGATGCCAGTTCCTGACCCGGATAAGCCCTCTTATATTCCTTTATCAAACTGACAGTTCCCAGATTCAGAGCCTTAACAGCTGCAGATATATCAAAGGGAGCTTTGCGTTGCAGCCAGACAAAACCGCGCTTAGGATCAAGCATTTTTAAAATCTCGTCGGAGCTTTTGCCTAAAACCGCAGCCAGCTGGGAGGCCACCCGGCCGCGATCGCTCATCTGATTGGGAGAAGCATAGATGGATTCCATAGCTATATTGACTGCTAAAGACTTCCCCTTACGATCGTATATGCCGCCCCGGCTGGCCGGTAAATCAACTTTGCGCATACGCTGCTGCATAGCGAGGTTTTTATATTTATCTCGCTGTATTATCTGTATATAGACCAGTCTTACCAGGAGAGAGGCCAGCAGGATAACCATTACTCCGGTTATGACTCTTATTCTGCTCCTGGTTAAAGATCTGGACATGCTTTACTCGTTCCTTTGCTAGAATCAGCCGTTAAATAAATTTGCAAAGATCATTCAGTGACAAGCTCTGGTCTTTTACGGTTGGCTGGCCTCCACTTCCGTCAACCTGGCCCGTAAACCGTCCAGGCTTTTCAGGCCATCGACCAGACCGTTCCAGACCCCTGTCAAACGTCCTGCTGATGCCAGTCTGGTTTCCGCTACCGGCTCTTTAATAGTAATAAACTCCACTCTTTCAGGATAGATCATATTTAATCTACTTTGGGCCATGTTCTCTACGCGCTCAGGAGCGCTCAATTCATCCAGCTTCAACTGTAATCGCTCCCGCTCCAGCGACAGATCTGTCAATCGTTCTTCAAGCTTCTGAACTTGATAGCCCTTTTGAGTAATACAGGCATTCTGATAAAGGTAAATGAACGCCGGCAAAGATATCAGCAACAATATCGTCATATATGCAAACGCCGCTCTGGTATCAAGAGGTGCTCCCTGTCTGCGTTTTTCTATCGCTTTATTCCTGTTTTTTATCCGGCCGTATGAATTTTTACGATCCATAGTAGATGATAAAGCCATGTTAATCTCCCCCCATAACTAACTTTTTAGGCTGAAGCCTGTTAGCAGTTACGCTCAGGCTTATTACTCCAATCTCCAATCTCACGTGCCTAATCGCCTTTGACGCTTAGACTCGTTCGATGGCTCTGAGCTTGGCACTCCTTGACCTTGGATTTGCCGATATCTCTTCAACCGACGGCAATATCGGCTTTTTATTAATAAGCCTTGCCAGCGGCTTATGGCCGCATATACATATTGGTATACGAGGGCTACAGATACATCCGACCGTCCATTCCCGATAACGATGCTTGACTATCCTATCTTCAAGCGAATGGAAAGAAATGGCCACCATTCGCCCCCCCGTCCTGAGTAAGTGAATGCCGCTGTCAAGAGCCTCCGTCAGGCTCTCCAGCTCGACATTCACGACTATACGCAGAGCCTGGAAGCTTTTGGTGGCCGGATGAATACGGCCCCTGCGCCTGGACGGAGAAACTGCCCGGCTTATCACTTCCGCCAGATCAGCAGCACTCCTTATAACGCCTTCCTGTCTGGATTTGATAATGGCTCCGGCAATACGAGAAGCTTCATGTTCTTCGCCGTAAAGCCTAAGTATTCTGACCAAATCATCCTTCGAAGCCGTAGCCACTATATCCGCGGCAGTCAATTGTCCGCGCCGGTCCATACGCATATCCAGCGGCGCAGGGCTCTTGAAAGAGAAAGCTCTCTCTTCGCTTTCCAATTGAAAGCTCGAGAGTCCCAGGTCCATAAGTATTCCATCGACTTTTTCAATCTGCAATTGCCGAAGCACTCCGGCCATATGCCTGAAATTCTCTCTGATGATGATTACCCGGTCGCCAAACCTTTTCAAGCGACGCCCGGATTCCTCTATCGCTGTATCATCCTGGTCCAGACCTATCAGACGCCCCTTTGGCGACGACGCTTCAAGTATAGCCTCCGCATGACCTCCTCCCCCAAGAGTAGCGTCAAGATATATGCCTCCTGAGACCGGAGCCACATGCTCTACAGCCTCCTTGAGCATGACGGTAATATGCTTCATCATACGTTTCCGCCTTAGACGGCAAAGACACGGGCTGCAGAGAGGCAGTTACCTGCTTTCTCATGGTCCTGTGTCTCTGCATACATTACTTTGGATTGGCTGTAATAATTGCCGCCATTCTGGAGAATTTAGGCTATCTGGCAGCAGCCTTTTTATAACGCTCTGGAAATTCCGTCTCTTCCAGGCCGCGATTGATATCAAGAAGATACCAGAACAGCCCATTGAATCTATCTTTTTTTCTGTTGCTCACCATGCAACAGCGTGATTCCGGCATGCACTTACCCTTTATTACACTTAACATATCCGGCCTCCCCCCAATTTTGCAAGATTATCAAGCCATCTCCCCCAAGATATGCCCTAATAATCAGAAATCCAGACCTTCCAATTGCTCAGCTATATAATCATCGCTGATCTCACTTTGATATCCGGACCAGCGCTCCTCACTCCATACTTCCAGGCGTTCTCCAACACCTACTATAGCTACATCCCTATCTATAGCGGCATGCTCACGCAGGTTCTGCGGAATAGCTATCCTGCCCTGCTTATCTACATTACAATCCACGGCACGCGAGAAGATGACTCTTTTAAAGAGACGGGCCTTGGGATCCGTCAGCTTAAGCCCTCTCGCTTTCTCAACAATTATTTGCCATTCATCCTGGGGATAAATAGAAAGGCAGCCGTCAAGCCCCCTGGTGAGAACAAAAGTCTCTCCCAGAAAGGAACGAAGCTTGGAGGGTATAAAAACCCTTCCCTTATCATCAAGGCTATGATGATATTCACCCTTAAGCAATTTATTCTACCTTCCCCCACTTTACCCCACTATACTCCAATTTATTCGACATTTACACAAAAATTCCTGCAAAGAGACCTTTTTAATTTATAATGACATAGGGCCAGGTCTTACTTCACCGGTATAGGGATCAACAATGCCCATAGTCTGGCCGGCATAATCGGTGAACAACTTCTCCCCCGCTCTATGTTCCCGGCGCATGACAACGGCCAGTTTCTTCTTCTCTTCACATAATGGTAGCAGAATTGGGAATACCGGTTCTAACGGGCACAGTAAGCAACAATGACAAAACTGCTTATCGTGGCAGGAACCGGGGCTCAGGAACAGCAGCTTGGCTTGGTCGGCTATTCTATGGATTTACGCCGTTCACCGGCATATTTAAGCAACTTTCCGGATTGAGCACATTTGCAAGTTCAGGAAGATAATAAATTGTGGTCCTGGGGGCATATTTACGAGCGCAAACTCAGATTCTTTTATTTTACCAGCCCTTCCGCTGTGATTCCACGCGGCCTGTATCAGGCACCAGAGCTATCCTAGCAACCTTACGTCTAGCAGAAATTACTATCGAACCGGCCATGGATGGGGATCCACGAGAATTAAAGTATACACGATCTCCGGAAAAGTTAGTCATCGAAGTTGAATTATACGGAGAGAGCTTTACACCTACTGGAAGAGGTATCTCTTCCAACTCTGCAATAGCCGCACCACTCTTTTTTATCCGCCGGAATCTATCCGAATATGAAGGATCAAAAGATATCCCATAGCAGGTGCCGCTACCGCCCAGCGACCATTCTCTTGCCAGGCGCAACTCATCTATCAGCAAACGCTCAGCTGATTTTAACGACACTTCTACAGCAATTGAACTTATTTTAAAGCTTACAACACCTAAAATAGCAATTACTCCTATAGTAATAACTACTTCCAAAAGAGTAAAGCTGCCCTGCGATAAGCCATGTAGCATCCGGCTTATCTTGTTTGCTCTCACTTATGGACCTCCAAGTCAGGGATATAACCGAGCAAGTCCTCTTCCACAATAGCCCCACGACGCAAAAGACGGGGCGGCCGGCTAGCCATATCCAGCAAGGTCGTTTCTATACCGGACCCGCAGCGCCCGCCGTCAAGCACCATCTCTATTCTGCCATCAAAGAAGGATAATACGCCGGCAGTATCATGCGGGCTGGGCTCACCGGCAAAATTGGCGCTGGGTATCACCACCGGCATACCCAATGCAGCCACAAGCCGGCGCACTAATGCCAAACCGGGCACACGCATAGCTACCGTTTCACCGCCTGCAGCTACCATATTCGGCACCATGCCGGATCTCTTAAGGACAAGAGTGAGCGGTCCCGGCCAGAAGGCATCAGCCAGATTTACAGCAGCTTCGGGAATATCTATAGCCAGACGATACATCCAGGATACGCTGTCCAGGCCCATTATCAATGGACGCTGCCGGGAACGCCCTTTAACCTGATAAAGCCTATCCAATGCCCGTAAATTAAAGGCAGCCGCGCCCAAAGCATAGACAGTCTCCGTAGGGAAAGCAACCAGACCACCCTGTCTCAGCACTTCTGCAGCCCTTGCTATAGCATATTCTTCAAGGTGGTCAGGATTGACCATGATAATCTCGGTAATCAAGAGTTCAACTCCCGCTCTGCTGAATAAAGTTGGCTCTCAGATCGTTTATCGCTCCCTCAAATGCCCGGCGCTCTTCATCCGCCATAACTGACTTAAGCTGCTCAAAGATGAAGGCTACCGTATCGATGGCAACCTTGGCCTGTGTAAGATCCTTGACCGCGTTACCGGTTTGAGGATCTACTATCAAACCCAGCTTCTGCCAGGCCATGGCATTCAGCATGCCGGCTGTCCAACGCAGATAGTCAAAAACATCAGCAGGTAATCCCATCTCCTCTTCAGCCTCTTCGTTTATATGATTATTCTTTTGCTTATCGGTCATAGCGTCTCCTCCATTTACTATAAACGATTTATTTATAGCTCATATTTTAGCGCCTGAAGAGAATAGTAGCAAATTATTGGCTCGTTTAGAGGCTTAAAAGACAGCTACGCATGCAAGAGGGGCCGCAAATGTGGCCCCTCTTAAGATTTGCAATCTATTCTTAATCGCTCTTGCCGGCCTACGGTGCCGGTATGATAATGAATATGCCTGAGGGAGAGGAGACGGCGGATACATTCAGTACTGTCGGGTTGGTATCGCCGCCATACCAGGCTCCCGGCTCCCCGTCACCCGGCTCGAACAAACCATCGTTGTCAATATCCACAAAGGCTCCCACATAGTAATTGCCGTCCGGCAAATCCCTGAGATTAAACTCACCGGACGCCGGTGGATCTACTATACCGTTGACCGGTAATCCAGGATTCTGAGCATTGAAACCTTCTATTCTAAAAGCAGCTATCCTGGCATACCCTCTTATTCCACTCAGATCTGTACTTGTTCCACTGATACCTCCCAGCCCGGTATCAACTGCAACTCCCCGGCTGCGCAATGTATTAACCGCTATCCTTGCAGGGGTGTCCACTCCATTGAAATCGAGAGGATTGCCCTTGAGATACAAGCCGTCACCGCTTGCCAAACCGGGATTGGCTACCAGCGAGCTGATATCGGTAACTCTATTGTTCTCAAGGCTTAATGTTTTAATGGCGACCAGGTTCTGTAGAGCATTGATATCTACGATCATATTATCACCGAGATCAAGCGTCTCAAGATCTGTCAGATCTTGAAGCTGGGTGATATTGGTTATGCTGTTAGAGTAAATGATCAGCCGGCTCAACCCCGTGCAATACTGTATCCCTTCAAGATCCGTTACGCCTCTATTATACGCCTGCAACTCTCCGCTCATGTTCTGAAGATCGGCAATGGTCAGTTCATGCTCCGCGGGCAATCCCTGTTTTGCCAGGATAGCCGCTCTCAAACCGTTATCGGGCACCAGTTGAACCGGTGGAGGAATTGCGTCACTGACTTGGAGAGAGAAAGGCTGGCTCACTGTGCAAAGTTCACGGCTATCCATGGCACGCACATAGATGCTATGCAAGCCCTCCGATAAAGCGCTCACACTATAATTACCCTCAAGTAGATAGCTCCCGTCACCCTGAAGGCTTACAGATAATTCAGTCCAGCTGGAATTGCTTGTAAGAGGATTATCCGCAATAGCGTACCCTGCCGTAATCTGCGCTGCGTCAAAAGCAATTGCCCTGGCCGTTACAGTTACGGTCTGGCTGCCGGCTGTCGGGTTAGGAGTTACTGATTGTATTGTAACCTCCGGGAATCTCTTCTGGCTGCCAGCGGCAACGGTGAAGGAACGAGTGATCGTCTCGCCTATATTGCCTGCTTCATCGATAGCTCTTATCTTGAACTCATGCACTCCATCGGCCAGATTTATATAACTTGCCGATCTGTCGGCTACATAACCGGCCGGTAGATCACTATCCAGACTGAAAGTAAAGCGTAACCTGTCAGGAGGGGTAACGGCATCTTCACCCTGCCAGGTAAACGTAACATTGCTGTAATCAATAACCGAATTATGAGAAGGCCCTGCCGTTATGATAACAACAGGCAGAGTTCCATCAGGACAAACGCTATTGCTGCAAACGCACAGCCGGCTCTCAACTCCATTTTTGATATAGGAAACACCATATTCATATACGTTTCCATTGCTCACTGAATAATCACTGTAAGAATTTATGTTGCCTTCAACCTGTTGCAACCGTTCAAAGCCCTGCTTATCTGTTGAGGTCCTACCGGCTGAATAACTCCCCTGTTGCCCTTTAATTTGAGCCGGAGAATTACCGGTCTGTCTTAAAACTATGCCTCCTTTCCTTGCTTTGGTAATGCCGGCGCTTGCGGCCGTAACAACTTTACGGTATATGATATAGGCATTTGGATTTTGTGACGATAAGGTCCAGCTGAGATAAACAACACCATTACCGGGAACAGCACTGATAGCTAATTCCTCTGCCGGCACAGCCTTTCCATTGCCGCCATTGCCGGATAGGGCTGCCACTCCCAGAATTGCCAATGCGCCGATAATCCATCCCGATTTCTTCGATTTGTTCTTTACAACAGATACATCACCTATCTGAATCAGAACGGTATCCCCCTGCTGAGGGGAAGAAAATGAGGTCTCCAGTTCAGCTGTTATATCCTGCTTGCCGGCACTTCTAATCTTCATTATGCCGGTGATATGAGCACCATTAAAGGAGGCTACCTTTATGCCTTCCTTTAACGAGGATTGCAGGCTCAATTTGTAATTTCCGCCCAGGCAAGCCTCCACTTTACCGCTACTTATCAGGCCTTTACCAAGTTCGGAAAGCGCTGCCCGAACGGCCCTATCCAAGGCTTCATCGATCTGCCCATTAATTGAAGATGAGCCGCCGAGGCGAGCCTTGCACCTACCGACACTGAAGGAAGCAGCCTTTATATTGCCGCTTTTGACATCCAGAGCAAATAGGGCCACTTCCAGCGTAACCGTCCTGGATGCATCTCTGTTGCAGCGCAATACCTCTGTAACGATTAAACTATTTGCGCCTGTTTTTCTAGCTTCAAAGAGCGCTTTTTCACTGCTGTCACGCAGCCGTATAATATTATCCGGCGCATGCACAGCAGCATAATTCCGTACCAGAGCCAATGCGGTTTTCTCTGCCAGATTCGGCTGGCTGCCGCTATAATCAACCGGCAGGGCTATAGCCGTCTTACCTCCGACAAATGAAGTTGCCGAGCCGGCTGAAGCAGCGTACGGCAGCAATGGATATATACTTGATTGTAGGCATACAAAAAGAGCCAGTACCATGTATACCTTTCTCAATCTTCTGAAAAGCATAACCCATACCTCCCATCAGTCATTAAAAATATGTATAACCGCTTTTGTGGTGGATACGGGCAGCAAAATATATGCCAAATTAATGTCTGTATCATGGGGGGGGTCAGGTCTACATTCTTGACAAGTCCAGTTTCCGTAATACTTTATTAACAAGCTGCTGCAGCTGTCTATCCTCTGCCATGGTCATTGAAAACCGTCTGCCAGCTTGGGATACCCCGGATTCTCTCAAACCAAAGTATATCCCTATCTCTTTTAATGCTTTACCGCTATACTTATGTGCTATATAGATGGCTGCATTTCTGCCGGCCTTA
>Ga0172382_10011194_pt1 | contig 11908 bp, 16 predicted proteins | sample Leawel138RmetaG_FD_122245 | JGI IMG/M metagenome (GOLD analysis project Ga0172382, IMG submission 122245) | Leachate microbial communities from a municipal landfill in Southern Ontario, Canada - Leachate well 138R metaG | ecosystem: Engineered > Solid waste > Landfill > Unclassified | place...
ATTCGCTTTCTTGATGGTCGTAATCGCATAAGGCTGCCGGCAGAAATAACGGAACGCATCGGGATAGAAAAAGGATGTCTCGTAGAATTTTACAAAGAAGGCGACGGGGTGTCATTAAAGAGGCATGAATCCTCGTGTATATTCTGTAACGAGACATACCCAGAGATGTACGAATTCTGTGGCAGGGTTATTTGCCCTTACTGCATAGAAACGATTAAGGGCGTACGAAACACGAAATAGGCATAGATCCTCGGCAGAATAAAATCGAATATTGCATTGACCTTACAAAAGACAAGCTATGCAGCCCCCGTGCTAATTTTCTGCCGAGGATACGGGGGGAAGAAAGGATGGATGATTTTGTGGAAATAAAACTGTTTGAAATACGTGACAGGGCAACTTTTTTGCCTGTTATGGCTGTAAAAATGTACAGCGAAAACGACGGCGAGAATTATTTGTTAAAACGAACAGGTTTTTCATTTGTGAATCCTCTAATTGCTGTGTGCACACTCCACCAAATGGAAGCTAATTATGATCCGTATGAGTGGGGCAGAGCCAGCAGGACGATGTTCGTAGCACACCAATATATACAAGAAAACTTCGACGATTTAAAAACGGGTGACGTAGTTGATGTTGAATGTATTCTTGGAGAAACAACGCAATGCAAAATATCTGAAAGATGGCGAGGTGTAGACATTGGACAGTAAGACTATTATGGATGAAATTTTAAAACTGCTTGTGAAAGTTGAAAGAGATGGCATGCACGAATTCATGGATGATTTCTTGGGGAAATCGGATTTTTTTACAGCACCTGCAAGCACTCAATACCATTCTTCTTTTGAAGGCGGCCTTGCATTGCATTCGCTCAACGTATATCGCGTGTTTACACACAAAAACAAAATATTCAAGCTTGGGCTATCTACAGACACAGTAGCAATATGCGGGCTGCTTCACGACGTTTGCAAAGCAAATTTCTATGTAAAAGACTTTAGAAATGTAAAAGAAAACGATGTTTGGGTTAAGAAAGAAATATACAAGGTTGAAGATTCATTCCCTTACGGACATGGAGAAAAATCAGTTTTAATATTACAGCACTATATGGAACTCGACCAGTTTGAACAGATGGCAATTCGTTGGCATATGGGATTCACAGAGCCTAAAGAATCTTGGCCGGCGTATCAAAACGCATTAGATATGTACCCTGGGATTATATGTCTGCATACGGCAGATTTAGAAGCAAGTAAGCTTATGGAAAAAAAGAAGGAGTGATTATTATGTCAGACGTTTACGACGTTGAGGCTGTTAACGAAAAAAATGATAAGAGCTTAGACATTATCCCTTATCACGGAGACAACATAGTATCAATAGCAGAAAACGCAGAAAAAATGGTAAATGCAGTCAAGAAAATAAAGAGGATTGCGCTATCTGTGACAAACGATCAAGATTGGGTGGATCAAGGTGGGAAGCCTTATCTGTGGGCGTCTGGCGCAGAAAAAGTAGCTAGGCTGTTTGGCATTTCTTGGCGAATTGAAGAGCCGCTGTTTGAGGTTTTTGATGATGGCTACTTCCAATACACTTATAAAGGCAAGTTCCAAATGGGCAGGCATGAAATTGAGGCAATAGGCACCCGCTCAAGCAAAGATTTGTTCTTTTCGGCCACAAAAAACAGCGACAAAGAAGGAAATAGAATATTAAAGCCACCATCTGAAATTGATCGTGGCGATGTCAAAAAAGCAGCCTACACAAACTGCATAGGTAACGGCGTTACAAGAATACTCGGTATCAGGAACTTAACATGGGACGACATCAAAGGAGCCGGAATTGACATGAGTAAGGTTTCTAAAATAAATTACAAAAGCAAAGAAAAAACAGATCTTTCAAGTGAGGCAAAACAAAAAAGAAAAGCTATAGGCGAGATGTTAATGGAAATCTCTGGCGGAGATATAAACAAATCACAGGATTTACTTGAATCGTTTACCACGTTTGAGGTTGACGGGAAGGAAATCAAAGGTAAAAGAAGCCTTGAAGAATTGTCCGAAAAACAAATCGCTGTAGTATATGGAAAAACAAAGGACAAATACAAGAAACGGAAGGAGAACGATTCAAATGTTGACAGTGCCGATGGGAGCAAAGGAGATAGTGGAGAAAATAAAGGAAAGCAAGAAAAAAAAGATTAAGGTTTACCCACAACATGTTGCGAGGGCATCCGAAATCGGCCATCCGTGCGAAAGATACTTGGTTTATTCAATCACTCATTGGGACAAAAAACAGCCTTATGGCCCAGAACTTGAATTCATTTTTGAAGGCGGAAGGCTTGTAGAAGATCTTGCGATAAAAGACTTTGAGGATGCTGGGTTTAATGTGTACAGGCCAGAGCCAGACAAGGCAATTGCCGAAAGCCGCCCAAGAATAACTGGACATATTGATATAAGAGTGGATTTTGGTACAGGTGAAGTACACACAGGCGAAATAAAAGGCCTCAATGTTTATGACTGGCAAAAACTTAATACGATTGATGATTTCTTTAACAGCAGGAAGCACTGGATTGTCAAGTATCCTGCTCAGCTCATGACATACATGTATATAAAAGGCGAAGAAATCGGATTTTTCTACCTCAAATCAATACCCCGTTTTCAGCCGAAGTTCATATGGGTTAAGCTTGACATAAACTACATGGATTCAATTCTTAAAAAGACTGAAAGAGTGGAAAAGCATGTTGCCGAAAAGACATTACCTGACCCTGTAGAAAATACTTCGGTATGTGAAAATTGCCCATTCAATCATATTTGCCTTCCATATATCGAGAGGGCTGAACTTGAATTTATTGATGATGGCGAATTGCTTGAACTTCTTGAAACAAGAGAAAACCTGAAAGAAGCGGCAAGTGAATACAACGAAGTTGACAGGCTTATAAAAGCAAAAGTGCAGGGACACGAAAAAATAAGTGTCGGAGATTTTCTTATCATAGGAAAGCCAGTACACAAAAAGGGTTACACGGTTAAAGATAGTTCTTATGTGAGATATACAATCACAAAAATTACGGAGGCGTCGTAGGGTTATGGCTGTTGGCAAAAACTTAAGCGGCATTGAAATATACAACGTAGATTGCATGGTTGGACTTAAAAACATAGAGGATAACTCTGTCGATTTGGTAGTAACAGACCCGCCGTATGTAATTCAAACATCTGGAGCAGGGATATATAAACAGCATGACAAGAGATATATAAAAGAACTAAACCAAATGAAAGATGGGTTCAGTGAAGATGTTTTGGACGAATTAGTAAGAGTGATGAAAAAAATAAACATATATCTGTTTTGCAGCCAAAAGCAAATTGACTGGCTGCTAGACTATTTCGTTCGCGGCATAGGATGTCATTACAATATATTGACATGGCATAAAACGAACCCTGTCCCTGCTTGTGGCAATAAATATCTTACAGACACAGAATTTATAATGTTTTTCAGAGAGAAGGGAGTGAGGGTTTACGGCACTTACGACAGCAAAAAGACATATTATGTAACTCCGCTGAACCAAAAAGATAAAGCTCTTTACAACCATCCTTCCATAAAACCTTTGAGTATTGTTAGAAACCTAATATTTAATTCCTCGCAGGAAGGTGATTTGGTAGTAGACCCATTCTTAGGGTCAGGCACAACAGCAGTTGCTGCGCTACAACTAAACAGAAGGTTTAAAGGTTTTGAAATAATAAAGACACATTATAAAACAGCATTAAGCCGCACAGAAAATTTCCAACCTTCATTGTCGGAGTTTGGGGTGATGGACTTATGATTGAAATAAACAAAATCTACAACATGGATTGCATGGAAGGTATGCAAATGATCCCGGACAAATATGTTGACTTAATCCTCACAGATCCGCCTTATGGCATCGGGGAAAGCGGGGGCCGCAATCATACTCGGGGTAAACTCGCAGAAGCAACAAAGTTTAAAGATTATGGTTGGGATGACAAGATACCGTCAGAAGAAGAATTTGATGAAATGTTCAGAATAAGCAAGAATCAGATAATTTTTGGAGGAAATTATTTTGTAGAATATTTAAAAAACTCCAATTGCTGGCTGGTTTGGGATAAGAATAACGGCGAAAACGATTTTGCAGATTGTGAACTCATATGGACATCTTTTAAAACTGCCGTTAGAAAATATCAGTATAGATGGGCGGGGATGTTGCAGCAAAACATGAAAGAAAAAGAAAAAAGATACCACCCCACACAAAAACCGCTAGCACTCATGGAATGGATTTTAACTAATTACTCCCAAAAGGGTGACATTATATGTGATCCATATGCAGGGTCAGGAACAACTGCCGTTGCGTGTAAGAGGCTGAACAGAAAATATATATGTTTTGAAAAAATTAAAGAGTATTGCGATGTTTCAAATGAAAGGCTTGAATTAGAAGGGGCGCAACAAAATATTTTCGCAATAAAAGGAGTGAAAACATGACAAAGAAATTAAGATTTGAAGTTTTTAAAAGGGACAATTTTACATGTCGATACTGCGGAAGAAAAACTCCAGATGTAATTCTTGAAGTAGATCACGTTATCCCGAAATCAAAAGGCGGCAAAGATGAAATTGAAAATCTTGTAACTTCATGCTTTGAATGCAATCGTGGTAAAGGTGGAACCCTTTTAAACAATGTTATGCTTGAAAAAGACATTCACAACGAGACATTACTGCTTGCGGAACGTGAGATGCAGCTTGCAGAATATAATCGTATCCGTGAAAAGATAAAAGAAAGAGAAGATCTTGAAATATACAGGTTGCGTGATTATTTTTCAGATTTATTTATGTACCCAGGATATGCCATTGATTCCTTTAACAGCATCAAACCGCTTGTGAGAACTGCTCTTAAAAAAATAAGTTATATAGATATTATGGAGTTTATTGATTTAGCATACGAAGTAACATCAAAAAACATAAGTGGTACGTATCACAATGAAGCAGCAGTAAAATATTTGGCTGGGATACTAAGGAATAAACTTAACGAAGAATAAAAAATAGGAGTCTTAGAATGACAGGCTGGATAAAACTATATAGGCAATTATTAGAAAAAGCTATATGGAAAAAATCAACACCCGAACAAAAGGTTATTCTTGTGACTTTGCTATTGATGGCAAATCACGAAGAATCAGAATGGGAATGGGAAGGGAAAAAGTTTACGGTTAATCCAGGACAGTTCATTACTTCACTAGATAGTATAAGAAAGGAATGTGGGAAGGGGATTAGTTTGCAAAATGTCAGGACTGCGTTAAATAAATTTAAAAAGTACGAATTTTTAACAAACGAATCAACAAAGACAGGTAGGCTTGTAACTATACTAAATTGGCCTATTTACCAGGGCGAACAAATATTGACTAACAAAGAAAGCAACAAAGACCTAACAAAGAGGTCACAAAGACCTAACAAAGACCTAACATCTAACAAGAATGATAAGAATGATAAGAATGATAAGAATATAAATATATCTTCTAAAGAAGATATTGTGGAACAATCCGAAAAATCTTATACACCATATGCGGAAATCCAAAAACTTTTTAATAGCACTTGCACTACATTACCAAACATTAGGTCAATAGACGGGGCACGGAAAACAAGGGTTAAAAAACTTTGGCAAGAACAAAATGATTTAGAATTTTTCAAAGAATTATTCAAGCGGGTAGATAATAGTGATTTTCTTTCAGGTCGCAACGGCAAATGGGATAAGTGCTGCTTTGACTGGATAATAAAACCGGCAAACCTCACAAAAATTCTCGAAGGCAATTATGATAACCGGAACAATACAAGCGATGTGTTTAAGCGGTTTCTTGAAAAGGATGAACGCAAAAAACACGGGAAGGAGGGAAGTGGATAATGATTAACAAGAAATTCTTTATTCAATGCATAGAACGGTTAAGTATTGAGTTTGGGGACAAGGGTTTTAAAATGACTGACAGGCGGCTCGAACAGTGGTATTCGTTCTTTAAGGATTTTGATAAAAATGCTTTTGACGCCATGATAGACGGAACGCTAAAGAATTGCAACCACTGTCCTTCAATGGCAGACGTTATGAAGCAGCAACCGGAATATATGCCAAATGAAATATGCCTGTAAAGGGAGAGATAATTGGATGTTGAAGTACAGAGGGGAATACCGTGTAGTTTTTGAAATGGACGCAGTAACCGGAAAGCCGGTAGAGTTTGCCTTTATTCCGTGCAAGATAAAAAAAGGTGCAAATATTTGTCGGCACGATAAAAACAATCTTAATGCTTACATCCCAGGTGCGAGAATATCAAAAAGGTTGTTGCAGGAGTATCCCAATATATTCAGTTATTTTCAGAGTGGGGAAAAGGGAGTGACTTTATTGTTTCCTGAACCCATGATGGATAAAGCGGTCAAAATATTAAAGCCTTATGTTCTAGGAAAAAGCATTTCCCCGCAATCTGCAAAAAATCTGAAATTTATTGGTGATAATGTAACACGGGGGAAAAAGAAGTATTCAAAAGAAACTATGGAAAAGTGGAAAAAACAAGCTAAAAAACTTAACGCCCTAAAAAGCAGTATGTTAAAACTTAAAGAACGGTCATTTATATGGAGAAAAAATGGGGTTTATGAAGATTTAAGCGACTTTAAGGGGTGGGGTAAGGTAATTTATCATTTATGTGTTTTTATTTGAAAATAGGTCGATTTTCTTTGGTTTTAATCAAAGGACAGGGGAAAGGATGTGTTGCAGTGAATGTTTTTGATTTTGCAGACAAATATTTAAGGCCATATCGCATAAAGGGCGATGAGCTAGTACCAATGTATTGCTGTTACTGCAAAGGTGGGAAAAACAAAGACAAATACACATTTGCAATTAACACAAAAACGTTAACATTCAACTGTAAAAGGGGCAAGTGTGGAGTTTATGGATCGTTTAATAAATTACTAATGGATTTCGGGGAGAGTGAAAAAACAATGCCTACAAGAAGAAAAAAACAATTTAAGAAATCTACTGCAACGATTAACAAATTGTCGGATAATGTCGAAACTTATATTGCCAAGAGACATATTTCTAAGGAGACATGCTTAATGTTTGGCATAGGCGATGACGGCAATGGCAATATCATGTTCCCGTATTATCGGAACAAGGATATAGTTGCTATTAAATATCGTCCTGCACGCAAAATGAAACCTGGTGAAAACAAAATGTGGCGTGAAGAGGGAACAGACACAACGGTTCCGTTCGGAATGAACGTTGTCGATTTCAGCATTGACGAACTTGTTATTACTGAGGGAGAATGTTTCCCTGGCGATGTGGAAGTGCTGACACCTTATGGATGGATACCATTTGATAGATACGGAGGGCAGCCTGTTTTACAAATAGATGAAAATTTAAAAGCATCTTTTACGATTCCAAATGCCTATGTAAAAAAGCCGTACAATGGGAATATGATAAGAGTAACAAGAGGTGGCAATTATGTAACTATGACTACTCCAGAACACAATCTAGTATATTTTAGCAATAACAGAAATGGTTTGGTAAAAAGAAAGGCCAATGAAATGCCAAAATCAATAAATGGGTTTATCCCAACAACTGCAATATTTAACGGAAAAGGAATACCTCTTAATAACAAACAACTAGCTTTATGCATTGCAGTAAGCGCAGATGGAACAATTGGCCGTAGATTTGGTAATGGCTATAAGGGAATAATGCCCAAAGAAATGCGTTATGTAAGATTTGGTTTTTCGAAGCAAAGAAAGGTTGATAGATTAATTGGGATATTGGAGAGCTTAAAAATTGAATATTCAAATAATAAATTGGCAAACGGCACGGCATCTATATGTTTTTCTTATCCTGAATGGGGAACTGAACGACTGTTTCCCCAAGAATGGGTAAATTCAGCAACATTGGAACAACGCAAATTTATATTAAATGAAATCGTATTCTGGGATGGGAATAGAGTAAAGGGCAAAACGCAAACAGAATATACAACAAAACATTATCATAATGCAGTTTTTATTCAAACAATTGCCCATACATGCGGGATAATGTCAACTATTGCAAAAAGAAGAAACAGCATAGGATCGTGGTATAAGGTTTCAATATTACATGAAAAAAACTCAGTTTCATGGCAAAATATAGCGCCTAAAAGTGTAAGTTATGATGACTATGTATATTGTGTGACTGTACCTTCGGGGATGATTTTAGTGAGACAAGAAGAACATATTACGGTGTCTGGGAATTGTGATGCACTTGCTCTTTATGAATCTGGCATTAGGAATGTTATATCTGTACCGAACGGGTCAGAAGATGTTGAATGGATAGATTGTAATTGGGATTTTCTTGAAAAGTTTAGAAAGATAACGATATGTGGAGATAATGATGTTGCTGGGCGTAATATGGTGTCAGAGTTAATTCCCAAACTTGGAGAATGGCGTTGTAATATTGTTGAAATCCCGGAAGGACGTAAGGACGCAAACGAGGTCCTTGTTAAACACGGGAAAGAATTTTTGAAAAAAATAGTTAAAGACGCAAAAGATGTAACTGTAAAAGGCTTGTTGCGTCTTGCAGAAGTAAAGGCAATAGATTTGGCAAGCGCACCTAAAGTAAAAAGCGGAATACCTGGAATAGACAAAATGCTTGGCGGTTTTGTCTTCGGACAGGTAACGGTATGGACAGGAGAAAATTCTTCCGGTAAAAGCACTTTAATGGGGCAGATACTGTTAGAAGCGATAAACGAAGGGCATGCAGTCTGTGCTTACTCCGGCGAGTTACCGGCACCATTGTTTAAATATTGGATTGACCTTCAGGCCGCAGGAGAAAAACATATAAGTCATAAATACGATTATGTCTACGACGGTGACAGGCCATATATAAGCACAGAAATTACTCGCCAAATAAATGAGTGGTATTGGGATAAGTTTTTCTTGTACGATAACTCTTGTTTACAAGATATTGATTCCATTATGAAATTCTTTGAATATTCAGCTCGTAGACACAATTGCAAGGTAGCATTGATTGACAATTTAATGATGGTTGTGACCGGAGCAAAAGATGATTATTATTTAAAACAAACAGAACTCCTAAAAAAGTTAAGTCAGTTTGCGAAAAAATTTAATGTGCATATTCACATAATTGCGCATCCCAGGAAGGCTCATGGACGAATTGCTAAAATGGACATATACGGCTCTAGTAATATTCCAAACCTTGCCGACAACATTGCTTCTGTTCATAGGATTACCCCAGAAAACAAAACAGAGAAAGAAATGATCCCATATTGCGATTGCGATACATTAGTAGACATTTTTAAGTGCAGGCTAACTGGCAAACAAGATGTAACAATAGGCTTGAGATTTAATGAAAACTGCAAAAGATTTTACCAAAATTCTGATAAAGAACCGCTTACAAAAGATTATGGATGGGTTAGGGATGCAAACGATAATTTTGAGCAAAATTGTTTGTTGAGCATTGAAGATGACGACGAATTGCCTTGGTAAAAATATGAAATTAACTGCAAAAGCGGTTAAAGTGAATACAAAGGAGTGTATTGATTGTGGGAATTGAATATTTAATGGCACAGGAAGTTAAGGAAATGGCTGAAGCATTGATACCAAAGGAACATCCTCATTTGGCTAAGGCTACAATAGTGTACTTATTTAGGAAAGGTGACTGGAAAAGCAAAGGCGCAACCGTTTACGGCTGTGCCGAAAAAGCTCCTGAAAAATGGAGGCATATTTCAAATTGCGACTTCGTGATAACTATTAATTTTGATGTATGGAATGGTTCATTAGAAAATATTAGAAAAGCTTTGCTGGATCACGAACTGACACACTGCATTGAAGTTATAGACAACGAGGGATTTGCAAAATGGGCTATACAGCCGCATGTTATTGAAGATTTTCCGTCTATTATAAGAAAGCATGGCCTTTGGACGGAGGGGTTAAGGGCGATGGTAGACGCGCATGAAGCTTATAAACAAGGTACGCTCTTTTCAGCCAAAAGCACTGGAACGGAGGGATAGGAGGCGATATTGCTATGAATAAATGGATAGGAATGGGACGCATAACAAAAAGTCTTGAGTTGAAACGCACAAGCGAGAAAAATATTCCTGTTTGCAACTTCACATTGGCAGTTGACAGAAGGTTTAAAAAAGGAGAATCAAAAACGGCAGACTTCATAAACTGTGTCGCATGGGATAAAACCGCTGAATTCGTTGATAAGCATTTTGGAAAAGGTTCGATGCTTGCCGTTGTCGGAAGATTGCAAACAAGAACATGGGAAGATAGGGAAGGTGTAAAGCAATATGTAACGGAGGTGATTGTGGAAGAAGCGTATTTTACGGGCGAAAAAAGAGATGTGCAAAAAAAAGAAAGTGCTAATGTTAACGTAAATGACGGGAAAAGCGGCGAAGGGCCTCAGTTTAGTCCTGACGAGGACGATGACCTTCCATTTTAAGTATTGACGTAAACTCATGCCGCCGCTTAAGAGGCGTGACGCCACTATGCTGCCAAGTGGAATTCAGGGGGTGCATTATGAGAACAAAGAGCTATGGCATAGCAATCGAGTTAATGCAGGATGTGAAGAAAATCCTTAGTTCGATTGACAAAGAAGTGGAGGTAAGATGTGTAGACGATAAGCACAAAGAAATGCTAATACAAGCGGGGAAGGCGGTCGGCGTAGATCTGGACAGGGTGGTGTTTTCTGTTAACAGATCTAGTAAATGACAATAACTTGTAAGGGGGATAACGAGTGTCTTTTGTTAATTATGAACACGTAGAAATACTACTATACAACTACGAGACACTATGCACATGGCTTGAAATTTTAAGGATTGACTTAAGAGCTGTGTCTGACAAACGTGTTTTAGGTGATGACGACGATATAATCACAGCAGAAACATTTAAGGGGCGGTCATATAGCCATATACCACTCCGAACTGCTGGCAACATAAGCGATCCTACGGGAGACATTGCGGTGAAATATAAAAAAACAGCAGGCAAGCAAGCCAAACAACTTGAGGAAGAAATTAAAAAGGACATATTCCTTGTGGTTGACACAATTGAAAAAATAAATGTTTCTATGCGATGCTTATCCTCCTTGCAGCGTGATATTGTAAAAAAGTATTACTTTGCAAGGTGTACATGGAGCGACATTTCAAGTCTTTACAACATAGCAGAAAGAACAGCACAAGCAGAAAGAAGAAAAGCAATAAGAAAAATAGTTAAAATAATTAGAATTCCTGTTGAGCTATACGAAGAAATTCTTTCAAAAACAGGGATTAGTAAAACTTAGAAGGAGGGTGGAAAGAGTGTTTTCAAAAATCGCAAATACAGCGTTCTATGTGTTAATTATATTGCTTGTTGTCGCTGTAGTCGTATTTGCTTTTTTAAGCGTGCAAAGGGAACAACACCTTAAGCCCATAGACAAGGAGTTAATACAGCAGTACAAAGGAATAGTAAGCGAACTTCAATTGGAAATAGATTGCCTTAACGCAAAAAACAGGCAATTACAACAGGAGAACTTTGATTTAAGTAAACAGCTTTCAGATGTTACAGATGGCTATTTAGACCGCTTTTTAGAACTGCTCGAAACAGATAAAATTAAAACGAGAGGGAGGTAAACGATGAAAAACAAAAAAAGTATATTGAGATACAGGAGTTGGGATGTATTTATTCAAACTGGGGAATATGCGAATGGTAGAATAGCAATCCAGCTTATTGATGCAAATGACTATTGCCCGGTTGCTACAGCAACGGTTAATATTCCAGAACACCATTTGAACGATGATGAGATTATAGTAAAAGGATATTCAGAAAACAAAGGAATGGAGTCGTGGTTGCAGTCTGTGGGGTTGGTTACAGAAATCTTAGGAACTGTGCCCACCGGGTTTGTTGAAGCTACGGTTTGTAGGGTGGATTTTGAAAAGCTATGCGA
>Ga0172382_10011196_pt1 | contig 11906 bp, 12 predicted proteins | sample Leawel138RmetaG_FD_122245 | JGI IMG/M metagenome (GOLD analysis project Ga0172382, IMG submission 122245) | Leachate microbial communities from a municipal landfill in Southern Ontario, Canada - Leachate well 138R metaG | ecosystem: Engineered > Solid waste > Landfill > Unclassified | place...
AATTAATCTTACCAGGGGTAGGTCATTTTGACTATGGAATGTCTCAATTAGAAGCTTCGGGACTTGTTGATGTGCTGAATAGAAAGGTTCTTAGAGATAAAGTGCCTATATTGGGGATATGTTTGGGGGCTCAGCTTATGACTCGAAAATCTGAAGAAGGTTCTTTGACAGGGTTGGGTTGGTTTGATGCTGAGGTCAAAAAATTTACTTTCTCTAACGATAGTGAATTGAGAATCCCCCATATGGGATGGAATTATGTTGACACTCAGCAACAAATTCCGTTAATTAACAATTTACCATCAGCTTCCAGATTTTATTTTGTTCATTCCTATTATATGGTTGCCAAAAACCAATCAGATATAATGCTTACTACTAAATATGGTTTTGAATTTGCATCGGCATTGGCAAAAGATAATATGTATGCTGTCCAATTTCACCCGGAAAAAAGCCATAAATATGGTTTACAATTATTAAAAAACTTTTTAGATATATGAACATGATTCGAGTGATTCCTACACTTTTGTTAAAAGGAGAAGGTCTTGTAAAGACAAAAAAGTTTAAAGACCCTGTATATATAGGAGACCCAATAAATGCTGTTCGTATTTTTAATGAGAAAGAAGTAGATGAATTGGTTTTATTAGATATCACAGCAACACAAGAAAAAAGAGAGCCAAAATATGAGTGGATTAAAAGTATAGTAAGTGAAAGTTTTATGCCTATCGGGTATGGGGGAGGTATTAAAAATGTTGATCAAGCAAAAAAATTGTTTGATATAGGTGTTGAAAAGATTATTATAAATTCTGCAATTACTGACTTAAATCTTATTTCCTCATTAGCCAATATTTATGGAAGTCAAAGTATTGTTACTTGTCTTGATGTTCGAAAACAATTTTTTGGAGGTTATACATTATGTACTCACTCTGGAACAAACAAAATAAATGGAAGTATAGAAGAGTGGGTTAAAAAAATTATTAATGCAGGTGTGGGAGAGTTGATTATTCAGTCAATAGATAGGGAAGGTACAAGGCAAGGATATGATATTGAGTTGATTAAAAAAGTATCGCAATCAGTTAAAGTCCCTGTTGTTGCATCAGGAGGTGCTGGTAATCTCGAGCATCTTAGAGAAGCTGTTTTTCAAGGAAAAGCATCTTCTGTTACAGCAGGAAGCCTATTTGTGTTTAAAGGAAAGCATCAGGCAGTTTTAATAAATTACCCGACTCAACAAGAGCTTAAAGCTACTTTTGAAAACCAATAAATCTAAATTAATTTATCTTTATGAATAATCAATACAGAATTTGTACACGATGTATAATGGATACCTCTGATCCTGAAATTACATTTGATGAGCAGGGAGTATGTTCTCATTGTCATCAATATGATGTTTATTTACCCAAAAGAGTTATTCCGGTAGATGAAAGACCTGAATATCTTAGAATAATTCTTGATAAAATCAAGAAGGATGGTAAAAATAAAGAGTATGATTGTATTATTGGGGTAAGTGGAGGGGTTGATAGTACCTATGTGGCTTATTGGGCAAAAAATAATGGACTCAGACCTTTGGCTATCCATTTTGATAATGGTTGGAATTCAGAATTGGCCGTAAGTAATATAGAGAAAACCTTAGACACATTAAATATTGATTTATATACCTACGTAATAGACTGGGAAATATTTAGAGACCTCCAGCTTTCATTCCTCAAAGCATCAACCCCCGATGGAGAAATACCTACAGATCATGCCATTAATGCTCTTTTGTTTAAAGAAGCTAATAAGCGAAATATTAAGTATATACTAAGCGGAATGAACTATGCCACAGAATCGAGTGTTGTCAAATCGTGGGCTTATGGTCATTCAGATTGGAAATATATAAAATCTGTGCATAAAATATTTAGAACAAAACCCTTAAGAAAATATCCATATTATACTTTCTTTAGCCTATTTTGGTGGACATTTATCCGTAAGATTAAATCTGTTGCTATTTTAAACTATATTGATTATAATAAAGAGGAAGCAATGGGAGTATTAGAAAACAAGCTTGGGTGGAAATACTATGGCGGTAAGCATTATGAATCTGTTTATACAAGGTTTTATCAGGGCTATATACTTCCTGAAAAGTTCAATATAGATAAACGTCGTATTCACCTTTCGGACTTAATTAAATCCGGACAAATTACCAGAGATCAAGCCTTGATTGAAATGGAAAAGCCTGTATATGATAAAAATCTACTCATTCAGGATATGGAATTTGTTAAAAAGAAATTAGGTTTAAATGATAAAGGTTTTGATAGTATAATGAAAGCCCCTATAAAATCATTTAGAGACTATCCTAATAATGAAAAATGGGTGAGTAAACTTAAAGAATTTGTACACTTTTTAAGAGGGAAAAATCTATATTCAAAATGAGTAAAAATATTCTTCATATCTGTAGTGATTTTTCACGACAAAGATTATATAATGAGCTTATTAGTAATTTATATGCTTTAGGGATAAAACAAGCTGTATATATACCTGTCAGAACCGCTGAAGAGGTAAATAAATATCGTAATCAGGATATAGAAGTTGATTATCACTATGAATATATTCTCAAACCAATATATCGTATTTTATTTAAGCAAAAAATAAATAGTGTTTATTCTAATTTATTAAAAAAAGTAGATATAAGTAAGATTGGATTAAGCCATGCCCATTTTCTTTTTAGCGATGGAGCTGTTGCTTTGAGGTTGAAAAAAAGTAAAAATATCCCCTATATCGTGGCTGTTAGAAACACAGATATAAATATTTTTTATAAATATATGCTTCATTTAAGACCTCTGGCATTACAAATATTATTAGAAGCCGAAAAGATTATTTTTATTACTCCTGGTTATGTTAATCTGCTTTTAGATAAATATATTCCAATAAAATATCATCAAGTAATTTCTCAAAAAATAGAAGTCATCCCTAATGGGGTGAATAATTTTTGGTTAGAAAAAAATACGATTCCTAAAGTAATAGATAATGCAAGGTTTAGGTTATTATACGTTGGAGATTTTACGAGTAATAAAAACATACCAACCCTAATAAATGCAATTTATATATTAAATAAACAGGGAATTCCTGTAACATTGACCCTTGTGGGAGGAGGGGGAAATGATGAAAACACTATTGCAGAGTTATTGAAGAAAGATCAGTATTCTTCTATAAACTATGTAGGAAGAATTACTGATAGCGAGGCTTTGCGAAACATATACCGGGAGCATAATCTGTTTGTTATGCTGTCTTTTAAAGAAACATTCGGAGTGGTATATATAGAGGCACTTTCACAAGGACTCCCGATAATTTACACTAAGGGGCAAGGTATTGATGGATACTTCAAAGACGGTTATATCGGATATTCTGGAGACCCTAATCAGATTAATAGTGTCGTAGAAAAAATAAAACAGGCAATGGAGAATATAGATTCGTTGAGAGCAAATATTCCGGGAATAATTAATAATTTTTCATGGGCAGAAATTTCAAAAAAATATTTAAATATATATAGTAATATAACACAGGATAATAATCAATTTAAATAAGATAAAGATGAGTTCAAAAATTAAATTCGCAATTATTGGTTGCGGTAGAATCGCACAACGTCATGCAGAACACATTAGTAATAATGGAGAACTTGTTGCAGTTTGTGACATTATTCCCGAAAAGGCAGAAGCTTTGGCCAATAAATATGCAGCAAAAGCATATACAAAAGTAGAGGACATGCTATCTGATAACCACAGTGCAGATGTGATAGCTATTTGTTCACCCAACGGGTTTCATGCAGAACATTCTATCAAAGCATTAAAAGCCGGTTATCATGTGCTTTGTGAAAAGCCTATCGCAATCCATGTAAGTGATTGTGGAGAAATGATTAAAGCTGCTGAGCAAGCAAATAAAAGACTTTTTGCGATTAAACAGAATCGCTTTAATCCTCCGGTTGCTGCTGTAAAGCAACTTATTGATGAAGGTCGTTTAGGGAAAATATATAGCGTGCAACTTAGTTGCTTCTGGAATCGAAATGAAGATTATTATAAAAACTCATGGAAAGGTACAAAAGAAATAGATGGAGGAACACTTTATACACAATTTAGTCACTTTGTAGATCTTTTATATTGGTTGGTTGGTGATATTAAAGAAACTAAGGCTTTTATGAATAACTATGCTCATCAGGAGATAATTGAATTCGAAGATACTGGAGTTGTGATTTTAGAGTTTTATAATGGAGCTATTGGAACTATAAATTATACAGTAAATAGTTATGGCAAGAATATGGAGGGCTCATTGACTATTTTTGGTGAAAAAGGAACGGTTAAAATCGGAGGGCAGTATTTGAATGAATTAGAATATCAAAACATAGAAGGATATATAATTGAAAACTTGCCGGAAGGAAACACGGCAAATAATTATGGAACCTACCAAGGTTCTATGAGTAATCATGATAAAGTATATGAAAACCTTATTGATGTTCTCAATAATAACGCTGCGATCTCTACAAGCTCTTTTGAAGGATTAAAAACGGTAGAAATAATTGATAAAATTTATCGTTCTGTATAATTATGAAAATAAATCCTACTATATACAAAGCTCAAATAATTGATGTTGAGTTTGGTGAAAACGTAAAAGTAGTCGAGCCGGTAAATTTATATGGTTGTGCTATTGACAATGATTGCTTTATAGGTCCTTTTGTTGAAATTCAGAGAAGAGTTTCTATTGGAGCCAGAACTAAAGTGCAATCTCATAGTTTTATTTGTGAGTTAGTTACTATTGGCAATGATTGTTTTATAGGTCATGGTGTAATGTTTGTAAATGATTTATTTTCAGAAGGGGGACCTGCCCGGGGCAATCAGGAGTTGTGGAAATCAACAAAAATTGGAAATAATGTGTCTATTGGTTCAAATGCAACCATTTTACCTGTAGAAATATGTGACAATGTAGTGATAGGAGCAGGAGCAGTAATAACGAAAAATATTACCCAGCCCGGTATTTATGTAGGAAATCCGGCTAAATTAATTAGAAACCTTTAAAAAATATTATATGAAAATTCCTTTTGTAGATTTAAAATCACAGTACCAATCAATTAAGCCCGAAATAGATCAGACTATTCAAGATGTAATTGAAAATACTTCTTTTATCGGTGGAAAACCCGTAACGGAATTTGAAGATAAATTTGCTCAATTATATGGTGTTAAGCATTGTATTTCTGTAGCTAATGGTACAGATTCTTTGTATATTATAATGAAAATGTTGGGCATTGGAAATGGAGATGAAGTTATAACGGTAGCGAATAGTTGGATATCGTCATCAGAAACTATTTCTCAAACAGGGGCTACTCCTGTTTTTGTAGATATTCATCCGGAATATTATAGCATGGATGAGCAACTTTTTGAAAAGGCAATAACCTCAAAAACACGAGCTGTTATATTAGTTCATTTACAAGGTCAGATGTGTGATATCGATGTAATTAAAGAAATTTGTGATAAACATAATATCTACTTAATTGAGGATTGTGCACAGTCTCATTTTTCGGAATATAAAGGTAAAAGAGCTGGAACGGTTGGTATTGCAGGTTCTTTTAGTTTTTATCCTGGCAAAAATTTAGGGGCTTATGGTGATGCTGGTTGTATCGTTACTAATGATGATGATTTGGCTCAAAAATGTAAAATGTATGCCCGTCATGGAGCATTAAAAAAGCATCAACATCAGATAGAAGGTATTAATAGTAGAATGGACGGAATCCAAGCAGCAGTATTAAGTGCAAAATTGCCTTATATTTTAAGTTGGACGGAAAATAGAATAACTAATGCAGCTTTATATAACAAATATCTCTCTGATATTAGCCAAATAATACTACCTATAATTCGCCCCGAATCAAAGCATACATTTCATTTGTATGTAATTCGAGCACAGCGAAGAGACGAATTGGCAAATTTCTTGAAAGAACAAGGAATTGAAACGGCGATACACTACCCAACGGCATTGCCAAATTTAGAGGCTTATAAATATCTCAATATATCCATAAATAGTTTCCCCATAGCAACTAAATACCAAAGCGAAATACTTTCACTTCCAATGTATCCGGAACTGACAGAAGATAAAATAATATATATAGCTGAAAAAATTAAACAATTCTATCAATAACATGGTAATTTGGTATCTGTGTAAATATGCTTCACCTCAAAAGTACTTTTTTGGTACAAGACATTTTTATCTTGGAGCAGAATGGGTAAAAAACGGACATGAAGTTACCGTCTTCACCTCAAATGCTAATCACCTTAGTGATAATTTGCCGAAATTTGAAGGAAAATTTTTTGAAGAAGAAATAGAGGGAGTTAAAACAATTTGGTTAAATGGAAAAAAAGCCAAAACCTCTTCGGGATTGGCACGTGTTTTAAGTTGGCTCCAGTTTGAATGGCAACTATTTTCTTTACCTAAAAAAAAATACTCAAAACCTGATGTTGTCATTGCGTCTTCCTTGTCTTTATTAACCATTCTGAATGGTTATTGGTTATCAAAAAAGCATAAGGCAAAATTTATTCTTGAAATCAGAGACATTTGGCCTTTATCTGCTATGGAATTAGGGGGGTATTCAAAATATCATCCATTCATGTTTCTTTTGGCAATTATAGAAAAATTTGGTTATAAAAACGCTCGAGCAATTGTTGGGACTATGCCAAATTTAGGTGCTCATGTAGAACAAAGAATAGGGAGTAAGAATAAAGTCTTTTGCATCCCTCAGGGAGTAAACCTAAGTTTTTATGATAATCAGCAAGAATTGGATGGAGAGTATATTAAGAAATATATGCCAACCGATAAATTTATTATATGCTATGCAGGCACGTTAAACGCAAATAATCCGTTAGAAACTCTAATTGAAGCAGCTGATATACTTAAAACCCACCCTCAAATTCATTTTCTAATTGTGGGTAATGGTGATAGAAAAGAATTTTTGCAAACAAAAGCTAAGAACTTATCTAATATCTCTTTCCCACCTCCTGTTCAAAAAAAGCAAGTAAACCATCTCTTACAATATTCTGCTGTTTGTTATGATAGTTTTAGCTCGGAATTGGCGAAATTTGGGTTGTCTAGAAATAAATGGATTGACTATATGTTTGCGGAAAAGCCTATAATTTGTTCGTATTCCGGATTCCAAAGTATGCTTAATGAAGCTAATTCGGGGTCATTCGTAGAATACGGGAATGCCCAAATATTAGCTCAAGAGATATTAAAATATTATAGAATGGATAGCGAGGAAATCAAAAGGTTGGGTAGGAACGGAAAAGAGTTTCTTTTAACGAATAGAACATTTCAAAAACTTGCTAAACAATATGAAGAGATATTTGTTAATTGTTAGAATGTATGGAGATGAATAGAAAACAATGTGATATTCTTATTGTTGGGGGAGGAATAGTAGGATTGGCTACGGCATATAAATTAAATCTGCGATTTCCCAATCTGAAAGTATTTGTTTTGGAAAAAGAAAGTGAGGTAGCCGTTCATCAAACCGGACATAACTCAGGAGTTATACATTCGGGTATATATTATAAACCTGGTTCATATAAGGCGAAGAACTGTGTCGATGGTAGAAGAGAATTGGTGGCTTTTGCTAAAGAGTATAAAATTCCTCATGATATATGCGGAAAAATCATTGTTGCTACCCAGGAGTCTGAATTGGAACACATGAATAAAGTCTATAATAATGGACTTCTCAATAAAGTGGAAGGAATCGAAAAGATATCTTCGCAACAAATTAAAGAAATAGAGCCATATTGTTCAGGTATAGAGGGTATTTGGGTTCCTGGTACGGGTATTATTGATTTTGCTGCTGTTGCTCATAAGTATAAAGAACTAATTGAACAAAAATTTTTGGGAAGTAAAGTATTTGCCGGACATGAAGTTATTAGTTTTGAAAGAGATGGCGACCACACAAAGGCGATTACTTCTAAAGCAACATTTGTGAGCAAGTATGTCATCACATGTGCTGGTTTGCAATCTGATAGAATAGCTAAAAATGAAGGAGCAAAAATTGACACGACTATTTTGGGGTTTCGGGGAGATTATTATGACCTTTCAGATAAAGGTAGAGAAAAAGTGCGTAATTTAATATACCCGGTGCCTAATCCACAATTTCCCTTTTTGGGAGTTCATTTTACACGGATGATTCAAGGAGGTGTAGAATGTGGCCCCAATGCTGTTTTTGTTTTTAAAAGAGAAGGTTATGGGAAGACAGATTTTTCATTTAAAGATACAGCGGAGGCTCTTCTATTTAAAGGAACGTGGAAGTTTTTCTCTAAACACTGGAGGTTTGGAATTGATGAATATAAACGAGCATTTTCAAAAAGGCTTTTTTTAGAACGATTGCGTTCATTAATTCCTGAACTACAAATGGATGATTTAAAACCAGGGAGGGCTGGTGTGAGGGCAATGGCTTTATCAAGCGAAGGGGAAATGATTGACGATTTCAAAATCGAACAACATGGAAATACACTTCATGTTCTAAATGCACCGTCTCCTGCTGCTACCGCATCTTTGGCAATAGGTGAAGAAATTACGAATAAGGCACAAGTACAATTTTCATTATATTAATTTTTAAATTCACCTATTCTTTCTAAAAATATTTGTAAGAATGTATAGCAACTATTTCAAACGTGTTTTTGATTTTCTTGTAAGTCTGATTGGGCTACTAGTAGTTTTTCCTATATTGTTAGTTTCTGCAATTTTAGTAAAAATAACCTCTCCAGGATCCTTGTTTTTTTTGCAGGAAAGATTGGGTAAAGGTGGTGAAACTTTTAAAGTTTACAAATTTCGTACTATGACAGATAAGAAACGAGATGTAAGTCATGAAATTTTAAAAGGAGATTCAGAAGTAACAAGAGTTGGGTATTATTTAAGAAGATTTAAAATTGATGAACTCCCACAGATGTTTAATATTCTAAAAGGAGATATGTCAATAGTAGGGCCTCGACCTTGTATTCCTTCTCAAATGCAGGAATTTAATGAAGATGGTAAATACAGGATATTAGTGAAACCTGGACTTACGGGTTTGTCTCAAACCAACGGCAATATTTATCTTACATGGGAAGAAAGATGGAAGTATGACAGGCAATATGTAGAAAATGTTTCGTTTTTGTTAGATTTTAATATTATTATAAAGACTATTTTAATAGTGTTTTTAGGAGAAGAAAAATTTTTAAAACATCCCAATGCATAGAATTTTAATAATAGGTGCCGTAAAAACAACTAAACATACTATAAATCAGTTGAATAAACATGGTTTTAATATAGTGGGCGTAATGGGGCATGAACCAACGGTCGTAGAACGGGTTTCTGGGTGGGTTGACTTGAAGGCTCTTTCTCAAAATTTAGACATAGATTATAAAGGATTTAAAAAAATAAACGATAAAGAGAATGTTTTATGGGCTAAAGAAAAAGCTCCTGATGTTATCTTTGCAGTTGGATTTTCACAATTAATGTCTGATGAATGGCTTCAAATGCCAACTTTAGGCTGCATAGGCTTTCATCCAACATTTTTACCGAAAGGTAGAGGCAGAGCCCCGTTGGCTTGGATAATTTTAGATAAAACAATTGGTTCTGCAACCTTCTTTCTGATGGGAAAAGGAGCTGATGATGGACCAATATTTGTTCAGGAAACGTTCCAGGTGGAAGAAGAAGATGATGCTGGTTCTGTAGAGCAAAAAATTGAATTAGCTATTATGAACAGCTTAGATAGATGGTTGCCGGAATTAAAAAAAGGTATTTGGAACCCTATCCCGCAAGATGAAACAAAAGCTAGCTGGTATGGGAAGCGTGCTCCGGAAGACGGGCACATTAATTGGAATGACTCGGCAGATAGTATTGATAGGCTAATAAAGGCAAGCTCAAAGCCACATCCGGGAGCTTATACTTATTTTAAAGACACTAAGATTGTTATTTGGGGAAGTGAGTTAGAGGCAAACATTTCAATTAAAGGTGTTATTGGGCGTATATTACTCGTTGACCCTAGCAAAGGTTGTTTAATACAATGTGGGAGTGGTTTGCTCTGGATTAAAAACATTGAAAAAGATGAGTCTTTAAAATTACAGGTAGGTGAAAAACTGGGCTATAATTCAGAAGACGAGATATTTAAAATAAAAACAATTTTAAAATCATTACAAAATGAATAAGATAATTGTTGTTGCGCCTCATGCAGACGATGAAATCATTGGTTGCGGTGCTACTATGGCTAAGCATATCTCGCTAGGTGACGAGGTTGTTGTGATTATTGCTACAAACGCATCTAGAGGTGCTCCAGAGTTGTTTTCTAGTTCAGACGTACAAAATATAAGAAATGAAGCCTTAAAAGCTCATCAATTAGTAGGTGTAAAAGAAACAATCTTTTTAGATTTTCCGGCACCTGCACTCAATGCTTTCCCGGAGTATAAGATATCATTGGAATTGTCTAAAGTTTTTCAAGAGTTCAAGCCTACACATTTATATTTACCACATCCGGGAGATATTCATCAGGATCATAAAGCAGTTTATAGAGCTGCTCTAGTAGCAGCGAGACCACAAGGACAAAATGTAATTAAAAACATTTATTGTTATGAGACTCTTTCAGAAACGGAATGGACTCCGATGCAGGAAAGGTCATTTGTTCCAAATCATTTTGTTGATGTAACAGATGTGTTTCATAAAAAGGAAGAGGCGATGAGTTGTTTTAAGTCCCAGATTAAAATATTTCCTCATTCACGTTCTTTGGAAACTTTTGAAGCATTGGCTAAATACAGAGGGGCAACAGTTGGAGTTGAGAGAGCAGAGGCTTTTGTGGTAGAGAGACAAATCGTAATTTAATAGTTTTTATGTATCTATTCGGAGCAAGCGGTCACGGAAAAGTAGTTATTGATATTATCAGAACTTCAGTAAAAAATCTGAAAATAAAAGTAGTGTATGATGATAATCCAAAAGTAACTTCTTTGTCAAATATTCCTGTTTCAGCCGTTGATGCTACTGTTCTAAACCATATCTCCCACCAGTGGCTAATCAGTATCGGTAATAACAAATTCAGAAAGCAAATTGCTGAGAAAATCAAAGGCACTTTTGCCACAGCAATTCACCATAGTGCCATAATCGCTGCTAATTCTAAGGTAGAACAAGGAACGGTAGTGATGGCAAATGCAGTGATAAATCCTGATACAAAAATTGGTAAACATTGTATTATTAATACTGCAGCGGTTATAGAGCATGATTGTGTGATTGAAGATTTTGTTCACATATCACCCAATGCTGCCTTAGCAGGAAATGTTACAGTAGGAGAAGGTACACATATAGGCATCGGTGCTTGCGTAATTCAAGGTGTTACAATCGGGAAATGGTGTACTATCGGTGCAGGAACCGTAATCATAAAAGACGTTCCTGATGGGGCTACGGTAGTAGGCAATCCGGGTAGAATCATAAAGCAAAGCTAAGACAAACTCCTCTCCTTACTTATCAATCGTCAATCTCAAATCCTTCCATCAGGCTGAGCAAGCCTGTACTGAGCTTGTCGAAGTATCGAAGTTCCAAATCTTCACCCTATCGACCAATAACCAACAACCAATAACCGTCATAACCGATTAACCAATTAACCAAATAATCAGTCCCCGCTCTCCGAAGTCTCCTGGCTTTGGAGTATCAATCTTCCAAAACCACCTAAAACCCCGCTCTCCAAGGTTTCTGTCATTTGTCTCAAATTTCAAATCTTCAACCCCAACTCGTCAGGCTGAGCTTGTCCAACCCCCAACACCTAAGTCTTATGTCCTAAAGTCCTACGTCCTAAATCCTAATCCCACTCCGTCAGCAACTAAGCGAATAACCGAATAAGCAAATCCTCGCTCCTGACTTCGGAGTATCAATCTTCCAAAACCACCTAAAACCCCGCT
>Ga0172382_10011197_pt1 | contig 11905 bp, 5 predicted proteins | sample Leawel138RmetaG_FD_122245 | JGI IMG/M metagenome (GOLD analysis project Ga0172382, IMG submission 122245) | Leachate microbial communities from a municipal landfill in Southern Ontario, Canada - Leachate well 138R metaG | ecosystem: Engineered > Solid waste > Landfill > Unclassified | place...
AGTGGCCACCAGAGCGGCCTCGATGGTCTTGCCGATGCCCACGTCGTCGGCGATCAGCAGGCGCACGACGTCCTGGCGCAGCGCCATCATCAGCGGCACCATCTGGTAGGCGCGAGGCTCGACAGCGATCGAGGCCAGGCTGCGGAACGGGCCTGCAGTGGAGCGGAACCCGATCCGGAGTGCGCTGCGTAACAGCGATGCGCTCAGGTGGTCGCCGAGATCCTCCGCGCGCGGCGGCGGGAACGACGCTGGGCTGACCCCCTCACTGGCGAGCACCCCGGCGATATCGTCGTCGATGCCGCCGATGGGACGCAGCACCAGAAAGTCATCCGTACTCTCCGGCAACACCACCCATTCGCGGCCGCGCGCCGTGACCAGATTTCCAGGGGCGAATCCCACAGCGTCTAAACCCTTCCGTCGCCGAACACGTACGAGTGCTCGCGCACCCGAGACACCCAGTCCTCGCCGGGATGAAGTCTCAGCACCGACCAGCCCGCGTCGTTGAACATCTCCTCGACCTCCTCCGCGTCCTGCGGGGCGGACTCCTCGACGAACACCGCCAGTGCGGATCCGTCGGCACTGAAGGCGAAGTCGGGGCGTACCGTCCCCGTGGCCACGGGCTGCCCGACGTTGTCGGGGAGGGCGAACTCGTGCTGGACCAGCAAGTCAATGAAGGCGCGTTGCAGCTCAGAGTCACACTGTGCCTTGAGCTCTGACACCTTGTCGCCGCGGGGCTCGTCGTCGATGGCCGCCACCGTCGTCGCTCCTGCGAGCCGCAACAACAGATCGCGGATCACATGCCGGTCGATCACCGCATGGTCGGTCTGATTGCCGTACGACAACAGGCAGTCATAACAGGCCTTTTCGCAACGTTCCCGGGCTCCCTCCGCCTGACCCTGATCGGTGCCGTCGGCGCTGAAGTGCATGATCTCCAACGCGGCAGCGGCGACGCTCGCCAAGGCGCCCGGTTCGCTGTGCAGCCGCCGCAACACACCGGCCCCGCCCTCGGCCGACTCGGTGAACAGCATTCGGCCGCGTCCGTCGTTATCGGGCAGCGCCTCGCTGGATAGTTCAGAGTCCTCCAGCTGGAACTGGGCTTCGATTCCACGTTCCAGCGCGTAGCGCAGGCTGGTGGACACCGTGTCCACGACAGGGGTGTCGAGCCGCACCACCAGGATGTTGCGGGTGTCTTCGACGTAGGGAATCACCTTTTGCTTGGTGGGGACATCGGCGGCGTCGTCTAGCGATTCATCCTGGGGCGTAGTGTCTTCGGCGTCCCGCTCCGAGAGCCAGTTGCCCTTGACTGTGTCGAGCCAGTACCCGAGGTCTGCGGGATGTTTGCGCCGCCGACGGCCGACGTTGGTGACGCGCACCGTCGCGGTGTCGCCGTAGCTGACGGTCATCAGCCCACCCTCGGCATCCCCAACCACGGCGTCGGAGCGCCCCAATCGCGGCCCGTGCTCGCTGAACCGGTAGGAGGTGTGCAACTCGAAACCCGCTCTGCGGCGCTCTTCCTCGTCGCTGGAGATGCGTTCGCGGCGGCGGGCGAAGACCGTCTGCATGCGCATCAGGCCGTACTGCGGCGCGCTCAACGGTGCCGCGCAGTTCTCGCACACGTCGAGTCCAGGGCGGCGCACGTGGTGATAGCCGCACGACTCACAGCGGTAGGCGTCCTGGGTGTCGACCGTGCCGATGCCGCCCGAATTCATTGGAACCTGGATGCGCTTGATCTCGTAGCGCGCGCCTTCGTGGTAAATGATTGCGCCAGGACCGAATTCGCTGATCGCCAGGAAACGCGGGCGTTGCAGGTAGTCGCCGCCCGCCCGGTTGCCGATCGTCGGCCGCACGCCCGGAATGTAGGCGGCCAGCGGCAACCGGGGAAAGCTGTACCCGGGCAGGAATCCCTCGCTGGCGAAATACCGGTAGGTGTAGAAATCGGAGTGAGTGCGGTCGGTGTCCTCGTTGCGAAGCAGACGAAGCTGACCCTCGGCCTCACGTCGGCGCCCCTCAGCGGCAGTCCGCGCCTGCTTCCGCACCGAGCCGTCCAGCACGATCCGGTTCTGCTCGGCCTGATCGTCGAGCGCAGCCTGGTACAGCTCGCGCCACCGGTCACATGCCCGGTCGAACTGATCCGGCGCAGCCACGATGACGGTGGCGGGCCAATCCTCATGCCACCACGACGTACGCTGCAGTTCTTCGATCAGCGGGGCGATCACCGTGGCGGCCCGTTGCGTTGCTCGCCGGATCGCATCAGGATTGCGCAGAGTCTTGTCGAGATCCGATGTCAGCGGCATTCCAGCTGTGTCGAGTTCCAGCAACTGAGGCATTCGCGAGTGCAGGTCGGCTCCGGTCTCCGACAGCCACAGCGCCTGCAGGTGGGAGGCCAGCAGGGCTTCGTTGGTCAGATCCAGGCGCGGTGGAGCGACTGAGCCCGCGACCATGTCGGCGGAACGCCGGAAGTAGTACTGGTCGTGCGAATTGCCGGTTGCGCAGTAGGTCGTGACCAGTGCGGGTTGACCCGACCGGCCCGCGCGTCCACTGCGCTGGGCGTAGTTCGCGGGTGTTGGGGGAACGTTGCGCAGTGCGACGGCGTTCAGGCTGGCGATGTCGACACCGAGCTCCATCGTGGGCGAGCAGTACAGCACCTTTAATTCGCCTTTACGGAAGGCCTTTTCACGCTCCTCACGGTCCGCGGCGGTCACCTGCGCGGTGTGTTCGCGTGCGTACATGCCGACGAGTTCGGGTGCGGTTTGGCGGTACAGGTCGAGAAAGAACGGGTTGACCCGAGTGCCCTGATCCGGGTCGAAGCCCTTCCGCAGCGGGTCAGGTGCGCCGGTAACACCGTCACCCCGCTTCCAGATCACCGCCGAGGCCTTCAGCCGGTAGTTCGGCCCCGCCAAGCCTTCGACGTCCACGGTGGTCAGAAGGCCCGCGCGGTCGAGAACCTTGAGGAGATCTTCGATCACCTTTTGGGAGTCGGCGGTGTCCATTTGGTCGCCGCCGAGGGTGAGCCCGCTGGACTCGCGGATATACCGTCCCAGTGCGGTCCGCCCGGTCAGGCGGGCGATCGACCGCAGGGCACCCGGCTTGCCTCCCTCGGTGGACACCACTGCCGGTCGGGGGCGCGGCTCGTGCGGGGGAATGGACCACAGCCCTTGCAGGTGCTGATCGGACTGCCGCTTCAACCGATCGAACCCGTCTTCAGTCAGACACTCGATCGCCACCGCAAGATCGCGCCGAAACTCGTCAAGCACGATATGGCACAGCTCTTTTCGCTGGATGGCAGTGGCGTTGCGCAGCGGTTCATAGGCCTGCTCCCACAGCGCGGTGTCGGCTGCGATCTCCGGGAGCGACTCGTATTCCACGACAAGCAAGCCGGTCTGCTCCAGGTTGGGCATCGTGACCCGCCAGCCGCGTTGGAGGTCGGAGTACAACCGATACTCGATGAATTCCTTGAACGCGCGTTCGGCTGACGCCCGAGCGCCGTATACCGCTTCCGGATTGGCGGCGTAATCCTCGAATCGCAAACCCAGGCTCTCGACCGCCTTCTGAGCGACGTTCTCGTGGTACAGGTTCCCGCTCTGCAACGCCCGATAGACGGCTCCGCGAAGCTGAACCATCTGGACGAAGTCGTTGAAATGCCCGGCCTGCAGGCTTGCATCCTGGCGGTTGTCGACGAAGGTCAGCAGTTTGCGTGACTCCTCACTGAGCTCGCCGGGCGGGATCTTGTCCAGCGAGCGCACGATCGAGGTGCTGAGCACAGAAACCGCCGAGCTTCGGCCCTCTGCGTCCAGCGTCGCCAGCTTGGCGAAGTCACTGCCTCGGGCCTGTTCGTAGGACACCTTGCAGCGCAGACAGAATCGGAACGGAGCCGGGACGAATGCCGCGTCGATGCCCGCACCGGTGACCTGGGTACCGCCGACGTCGACACGGACCCGGCGCGGCAGGTATTGACGGCGGCGTTCGGCGACTTGCCCGTCGGCCAGCCACGAGTCGGGCAAGCGCCCCTCCGGGAGCGGGTCGGCCGGCCACGGCTGATCGGTCGAGATGTAGAGGTAACCGTTGGCCTGGTCTCCCCCGCTGGCGTCGCGGTCCCGCCGCGGACGGTAGATCACGTCCGAGCCCTCAGCGGACCGCGCGACCACCAAATACTCCTGACCGCACTCGCGGCAGAAGGCCAACGGCATCAGGACGTGGTCGGGCCGGTCGGGCACCGCGATCTGGTACTGGGAGGTGATGTGTCGCCGGGCTTCGTTTTCCAGCGACACATACACCGTGTCGCCCTTCGAGAGGAACTGGTGCAATCGGAAGGCGAACAGCGGGCGGCCAGTGACCGGGTGTCTGGCCGCCGAACCGGCCAACAGTGTGCGCCGAATCGCTTGGGCGCACTGATCTACGGTTCGCCCGGTGAGGTCTGCCAGGCGCGCGGCCGAATCCCGCACCAGCGCCGGGCGCTGGCGGATAACGCGGCCCGAATCCTCCTCGATCGCAAGACCGAACGTGGTTTCGATCCAGGACGCCAGCGACGAATCGGCCAGGGCCTCGTACTCACCTTCCGCCCCGCCTGCCCGAACCTCGCGGGACAACTGAGGGGTGTCGGTGGGATCACCGGTGGTGGCATGGTCGAGCGTTTCACCGATGACCCGGTCGGGGGTCACCTCCGCGCCGAAAAGCCCCGTCGCGACTTCGGCGACAACCCGGCGTTGGTCGGCGTCGGTGCCGGCGCTCGCCATGGTCGCAGAGGTGCCGACACACTGCATGGCCGGTGATTGGCAGGCGTCTCGGACCCGACGGACCAGCATCGCGACATCCGCACCCTGACGACCGCGGTAGGTGTGCAGCTCATCGAGAACCAGGAACTCCAGGCCCCTCGCCGCGTCGACGAGCTTTCGCCGCTCTTGCGGTCGGGTCAGCATCAACTCGAGCATCACGTAGTTGGTGAGCAGGATGTCGGGCGGGTTGCGCAGGATGGCCTCGCGCTGCTCGCCTTGCTCCTGGCCGGTGTAACGGGCGAAGGTCACCGGCTCGTTGCCTGCGCCGTAGCCGAAGCGCAGGAACTTCTCGAGCTCACCCACCTGGCTGTTGGCCAGGGCGTTCATCGGGTAGACGATGATGGCCTTGACACCGGTCTGGCGCGGCTGTTGACGGAGCACCCGGTCGACGATCGGGATGATATAGGCCAGCGACTTACCGGAGCCGGTACCCGTGGTGAGCACGTAGCTCTTCCCAGAGCGCGCGGTCTCAATGGCCTCGCGCTGGTGGCGGTGCAGCGTGATCGGCAGGTCGCGAGGGTCCGATAGGTCTGCCTTGGGGCGGAAGATCTTGGCGCACTCGGGGTGCAGGAGGTCGTCTGCCACCAGGTCGTCAATGGAGCCGCCGGAGGCGAACGTCGGGTTCAGCGAAAGCCACGGTTCGGGCCATTGCTTGCCCTCGGCGAGTTCATCGTCGACGTACTGCTTGATCCGAGGGTCCCGCGGGACGACCGCGCTGGTGGTGAAAGATTTGTAGTCGTCGATCAGGTCCTGATGGACGCGGAAGATATCCATGTCACTCACCTCTTCCCATCGCCACTCGGGCCGCTAGCTCGGACCACATTCTTGCGAGGCTCACCCGGTACATACGTGCTGGAGACGAGGGGCAACGATAGGCAGTCCCGCGTTCCACGGCAGAAGATCCGCTCTGGAGCCCTGGCGGCGGCACCTGTTCATCATGATCGGATGACTGCAATGTGGCGTTTCCCCTTCGCGCTAGGCCCAATCTAACTCGACGTACCTCTCAGGTGTGAGAGCTCAGCAAACGAAAGGGTTCCTCTGCTTCCATCAGCAGTCCAAAAGAAGACCCAAGCACCGAGGTCAGAAAGAACCACGGGCGGCGGGTGTGTCGGACGAATAGATGGTGACGGAGTTCGTCACCCCCAAGGAATAGGGAGGATCCCTATAATCTGTGCAAACGCCGTGGACAGCCCGCGGTTGATCGAGGAGTATCGGGCACGATCCGGCGACACTCCGTCGTCCTCGCACATTGTCACCGGAATGCTCCGTAGCAGCCTCTGAGCGGGTATTCCCCTCGACCCAAATCGTCGCATCTACCGCCAGACGTTTTCTCGGTCGCCTGCCGGGATATCTTGGGCTCACTGACGACGACTGTGGGGAACGACGACTTGATCGACAGCGGCCAGCATCAGAGCATCATCGAGGCGCTTAAGACATGGGACCGCGCGGTGACCGAGAAGCGTGTAGCCGAAGCGACCTCATTGCGAGAAGAATTCGTCGGCCGATACCCGATCTCGGACTGGCCCACTATGCCGATCGAAAGGTACGCCCTCGGCCAGGGCAAGAACGACGGCGTGTCGTACTGGCTCGAGTTCAAGACCAAGCCGATCGCCAGCATGAGCGGCGGGTCTGCACATAAGCACCTGATCTTCAAACGCGCCGACGAGGTGTGGCAACACCCAAAGGAATACACCTCCGCCGAGGAAGCTTGGACGGCGGTACGTGCTGGTTTCGTCGAGATCCTTGACTTGGCCTCGAACGGACAGTTCGACGACACCGATGACGTCAAGGTTCTTACCGGGGCGCAAGCAGTACGGACGAAGCTGCTCTACTTGTACTTCCCGAACGATCTGATCCCGGTGACGTCGATCGCGGCGATCAACCACTTCCTTCAACTGCTCGGCGAGGCGCCGCTGCCGTCGGTCGTCCGCGCCAACCGCCAACTGCTGAGCGTCCTCCGTAGCGTGCCGGAACTCGCTGGCCTGTCCACACAGGAATTGGGATATTTCCTTTTTCACTGGAATGACCCAAGAACCTCGATGAAGGTTGTGAAAATCGCCCCTGGTGAGCTCGCCAGATACTGGGAGGACTGCCGGAAGAACAACTACATCTGTGTCGGTTGGGAAGAGGTCGGCGACCTGATGCAGTTCGAAAGCAAGGAAGCCTTTCGTGAAGCGTTCCGCCAGCACTTCCCCTACAACGGCGCCGAGGCGGCCTTCAGCCGTAAGGCTAACGAGTTGTGGACTCTTCGTGAGTTGCAGCCCGGAGACACCGTCATCGCGAACCGCGGTACCACCGAAATCCTCGCAATCGGCACTGTCAACGACACTGGGTACCAATGGCGCCCCGAGCGCACCGAGTACCAGCACACCGTCGGCGTCGACTGGGACACCACCTTCGCCCGCACCATCCCGCCGATCAAAGCGTGGGCTACCACCACCGTCTCTAAGGTGTCAGCGGCGCAGTATCGCGAAATTCTCGGCACGGCCGGGCCTGTCACCGCCAAAACGGTTGAACCCGACCGCATTTACCTCAAGCTCGAGGAGGCTCTTGAGCGGCGTGGTCAGGCGGTGCTCTATGGTCCGCCGGGCACGGGGAAGACCTACACCGCCCGACGAGCTGCGGTCTGGCTACTCGACGGGGGCAGCGCGAACGAACGCGCCGCCGCGCTGCTGAGTGACGAGGCGGCTCTTCTCGAACGCGAGAAGCAGCTCAGTTCTGGCCGCGCACCGTCACAGCGGGTCTGGTTCATCGTGGCGAATCCCTCGCAATGGTCGTGGCACAGGCTGTTCGCGGACAAGACGGTCGACTACAAATTCGGTCGGCTACAGCGCAACTACCCGAACGTGCGAGCCGGTGATCTTGTCGTCGGCTACGAGTCCACACCGTCGAAGCGGATCGTCGCACTCGCCCGAGTGACCGGCGAATACGACGCCGAGGAGACGCCGCATCTACCACTCGAGCCGGTTACTCCGGTGAAGGACGGCCTAACCTATGAGGAACTGCAGGCCGACTCGGTGCTCGCCGAAAGCGAGCCTGCACGATTCCGCTGCCAGGGAACACTATTTGCATTGTCGCCAGTCGAGGCCGACCACCTTTTGGGTCTCCTCGCAGATCGCGACCCGAACGTCGCATCGGTATCCGCGCCGAGCGTCCAGCGGCTCACCCGCATCACGTTTCACCCGTCGTACGCGTACGAGGACTTCATCGAAGGTTTCCGTCCGCGGCAATCGGCCGGCAACACGCTGGACCTGGTGTTGGTTGACGGGGTGTTCAAACGCGTCTGCGACGCTGCTCGGTCGCATCCGCATATGCGCTACGTCGTACTGATCGACGAGATCAACCGTGGGAATATCCCCAAGATCTTCGGTGAGCTCATCACGCTGATAGAAAAGGACAAACGTGGGCTGACGGTGCAATTGCCGCAGAGCGGAACTGACTTCGCGGTTCCTCCGAATGTCTTCATCATCGGGACGATGAACACCGCTGACCGCAGTGTGCATCTGCTTGACAGCGCCCTGCGCCGCCGTTTCACGTTTCTTGAGCTTCTCCCCGAGAGCGACCGGCTCGAGGGCATCACCGCTGGAGCGTTGGCACTCGACGTGTTCCTCGACGGGCTCAACGATCAGATCCGGCGGCGATTCGGCAGAGAGAAGCAGATTGGTCACGCGATGTTCTTCCACGGTAGTGGCATCGTCGACACACCGGAATCTTTCGCCGCAATGTTCCACTTTGAGCTGTTGCCGCTGCTGCAGGAGTATCTGTACGAGGACTACGGAGAGCTGCGGCATTTACTCGGTGATGTTATCGACGCTGGAAGCGAGCGGGTCGCCGCAGACGTCGAGGACGATCCCGACGCTCTGTGCGCCAAGCTGGCGGCGAAATTCGCTGCCAGCGCCTCCGCATGATGACATCGCTCCTACTGCACGAATACGACAGCAGAGAGATCGATTGCCCGCCACCAACTCCTGGCGACCTCACGCTCGCCGCGGACTTGGCAGCGGGCGGCGAGCTGGCACCACGTCTGGACGTCGAGTGGCTTCTCGGCGGGAGGATGCGGGTGAACACTCACTCGTGGGTTGGGGTCGTGCGGTTCTCCGCTGTCGAGATCCGTGTGGTGCCGAAGCTCATCGGCAGCTCACTGCGAGTCCTCCGGATGATCGAGTACGCCGAAGGTGTTCGGCTGATCAAACGCCTGCCCACCGATCGCCCATTGCCGGCCGACGGCACCGATCTGTTCGACCTTATCGTCATGCTGCTGACCGAAGAGGTCAAGGCACTCATCCGTAATGGGTTGATTCGCGACTACCGGTCGGTCGAGGACAGTCTCGACGTACTGCGCGGCCGGTTACGAATCCGCGAGCAGTATCTCCGCCGCTACGGGCAATTGCACCGGGTTGAGTGCGCCTTCGACGAATTCGACGGCGACGTGCCGGAGAATCAACTGCTCGCCGCCGCATTGCAGGCGGCCGAGACGCGCGTCGGGGACATGGACGTGCGCAACGGCGCGCGAGCATTCGGTGGGGTGCTGCGCGAGGTCTGCGAGGTGCGGACCCGGGATACCGAATGGTACGTGCGCACCATTCGGTACGGACGGCGCAACGCGGGCTATCGGTCGGCGCACGAGCTAGCAAAATTGGTGCTCAAGGGCCTTGCGCTCAACGACCACGTCGACAAGTCCACCCTTCACCTCACCTCGTTCATGATCGACATGAACGCGATTTTCGAACGCTTCATTACGAAGTTGGTCATCAATTCGCTTGCAGGTAAGGGACTTCGAGCACGGGCCCAGCAGACGGTTCCCGCTGTCATTGTGGACGAGGGGTCAGGTCAGACCTACAGCACTATCCGGCCTGACATCTTGATCGAGGATTCGGTCACAGGGCGGTCGGTGCCGGTGGACGTCAAATACAAGCTCTACGACGACTCCAAGAAGGTCAGCACGGCGGACATCTATCAGCTGTTCGTCTACGCGTACGCCGTTGGCGCGCAGACGGACTCGGCCCGAGCAGCCCTTATCTACCCTGCGGTCTCACCGGTTTCGGGACCCGCACTCTATGTCAAGCCCCTGGCCAATGCCACACCCGCCCGAATCCGAGGCGCCGGCATCGATGTGAGCGGCGCGCTCGAGGCGGTCAACAGTCCTGCCGAATCGCTGTTGCACGCGCAGGTTTACGCGATCATCCAGGAGATCACTGGCATGCATGGCGACTCGAATCCTAAGCACGGTCCGGAACTGACCGGGTAGAAGCTCAGGAAGCTGAACGCCGAGGTGACCACCTGCAGCGTCACCGACTTCACAGGCTTGAGCGTGTGCGCGAGATCTCCTCCATCGAGAGCACAAGCTGGTCCACCTATAGCCGAGGCTGCTACCGCGCTACCCGGATGACGAAGGCGTCGATGTTCTCGTCGTAGCCGACCGTGTCGTTCACAAACAACTCCCCCACCATGTGGCCGTCCTCGGCCACCGCGATGAAGGTGGATTCCTCCTCGTCATACCCCACCGAACCTTGCACGAACATCACCGCGGCCTGCTGCCCGTCGGCTCCGAGAACGACCAGCTTCAACCCTGCGGCATCCTTGAGGTACTGCGCCGCTTCCGCACGTGTCGCGACCATCGCCGCGACCTCCTTCCTGACGGCCAAACTACGTCTCCGTGAAACGTATCCACGAGAAGACGCCGACGTGGCTGATAACCCCTGCGACCCTGACATCAAGGTCCTTCGCCTCTAGGGGCCAGACCCGTCGCCGAGAACCGTGTCTCCTATGAGGGGACCGGGGGGTACCAAACCATTCCGCACGGCGGCCAGCGACGTCGTGCCACAAAGCGTGGCCGAGGTGGGCTACTGCCGGCTCGGCGGCGTCGACCAGTGGGTGCTGATCCGCGGCCGCGACCTTGCCAACCCGCCGCTGATCCACCTGCACGGCGGACCGGGCTTCAGCGAGACGCGGCTCCTTCGGCACTTCAACGCCGACCTGGAGAACCGATTCACCGTCGTCTACTGGGACCAGCGCGGCGCCGGCAAGTCCTTCCGCCGCGGCATGCCGCGCTCGTCGATGACCGTCGAGCAATTCCTCACCGACCTCGACGGCCTGGTCGACACGGTCTGCGCCCGCGTCGGCCGAGAGCAGGTCGTGCTGCACGGCCACTCGTGGGGCTCCTTGCTCGGCATGCTGTACGCCGACCGGCACCCGGAACGGGTCGCCGCGTACCTCGGCACCGCCCAGATCGGCGACGCGGCGGCCGCCGAATCCGCCTCGTACGCCTGCGCGCTCGCCGCCGCTGAACGGCGCGGCCACCGCCGGGCCGTGAAGGCGCTGCGGGCCATCGGTCCGCCGCCCTATCCGGCCTCCAGCGTCTTCTCCGAGCGCACCTGGCTACAGCGCCTCGACGGCCAACTGTCACCGAAAGCCTTGTGGAAACTGCGCGGCGCGGTATTCGGCGGCCGCCCGGAATCCTCGCCGCTGGACCTGATCAACCAGATCCGCGGCTTCCGGTTCACGATGGACGCGATGTGGGAGGAGGTCTCCGCGCTGAACCTCATCACCGCCGTGCCCGCATTGCGCATGCCGGTCGTCTTGTTCGTCGGGCGACGCGACCACTGGGTGCCGCCCGAGACCACCGTCTCCTACTACGACGCGCTGGAAGCACCGTCGATGCAGCTGCTCTGGTTCGACGAGTCCGGTCACGAACCGTTCGTCGACGAACCCGCCAAGTTCAACCGCGCGGTCGTCGACATGGTGGGCGCACTCATCACACCATGAACACGACGCCACCCCATCTGTCGCGCACCGCGGCCGCGATGACCGTCGTGGCGATGGGGCTGGGGTACACGGCGGCCATCGTTGATCCGACGATCCTGTCGGCCGAGATGTCGACGGTTCGGATCGGCCTCGGGATGTCCACCAGCGCCGCGAGTTTCACGGCGAGCCTGGCCACCCTGACGATGGCTGCCGCGGTCCTGGGTGCCGGCGCCCTCGGCGACGTCTACGGGATGCGGCGGATGTACGTCGCCGGGCTGCTCGGCACCATCGCCTTCGGCGTCGCAGGTGCCGCCGCCCCCACCACGGCAGTGCTGATGGCCGCCCGTGCCGGCCTCGGCGTGGCGTTGGCGTTCCTGCTGGGCTTGTCG
>Ga0172382_10011200_pt1 | contig 11898 bp, 13 predicted proteins | sample Leawel138RmetaG_FD_122245 | JGI IMG/M metagenome (GOLD analysis project Ga0172382, IMG submission 122245) | Leachate microbial communities from a municipal landfill in Southern Ontario, Canada - Leachate well 138R metaG | ecosystem: Engineered > Solid waste > Landfill > Unclassified | place...
GATGGGACCCCTGACAAGAGAAATTATCGAAGATTCAACATTCGTGGTTTAGAGGGGAAGATAGATGACTTTGCCTCTATTCGAGAGGCGGTAACCAGACGTTACACTCGCCAGGTGCGAGAAAAGAACCCCCTCCCTGATTTGATTTTAATTGATGGAGGCAAAGGACAAGTAAACGTTGCCCGGGAAGCTCTGCGTGATTTAGGGTTGGATGATTTGCCGGTAGTCGCACTTGCTGGTGAATACGAGGATATTCATTTCCCCGACGAAAGACCCCCTTTGCGTCTTTCAGAGAGCTCAGAGGCCTTGAAGCTACTACAGGCAGTGCGTGATGAAACTCATCGGTTTGCAACATCGTTAAACCAACAACAACGTTCCAAAGAGGCCACATTCCTTCTTCTTGAATCAATAGGAGGGGTGGGACCTGCTCGTAGTAAGCGGTTAATGCAGACTTTTGGGACTTTAGAGGCTTTGCTCTCGGCTTCTGCTGAAGAGATAGCGAGGCTTGCGCGGGTACCTCTGCCAGTTGCAGCACGAATCCTTAAAACTTTACATCTGTAAAGAAGGAGAGGGTAGCGTACTTCTGTGGCAATACTCCCTTACGCACCATAATAATTCCAAGTAGCTGCTCAAGTAGTAGAGGTTGCAATTCAGCGCCCATCTCGCGTGTGCGAATATCATATTCACCTAGGCGGGCTACGATTGAGTAACTCTGCGGTAATGGGTAACGGGTCACAGCTGATTGGTAGATGATCGTATCCTTCTTGCGTTTAATAGCAGCTAGTTTGCCCATTACAGAAACCTTTTTACAGGCGTCTTCCCAAGATTCTCCTTGAGCAAGCAATTCTTCAAGAGATATTAAACGCCTGAATTGCCAGGTCAAACCAGCGAGTAGGGAGACGGAATCACCGTCACCACTTCGGATAAGGGCATGTAAAACATCAATTACTCTTTGATACGTCCCTGTGGTGATGTGTTCAAATAAAGAGAAGACACTCTCTTGGCGGGTATGTTGGATATATTGTTCAACTATGTCTTCATTTACCGTCTCCACTCCTTCAGAGGCAATAAACTGGATAAGTTGCCCAGCGATAATTCTTAATTCTTGTGTATTGTTTTCTACTAATTCTAGTAATAATTCTACCGCATTGGCAGTGATGGAAAATCCAGCTTTAGTGAATTGGGAGCGCAACCAATCTGGTTTGCGGTTTTCGTACATTTCCCAGAAGGTAATAATCTGGTTTTTGGGCACTCCTTTTGAAAGTTTAGCAGGAAGATAATGATCTGCACTAATAATCACAAGAGTTGCACTAGCAACTGGGTCTTTAATATATTGTGCGAGCTCATTAACCTGGGCAGTTTGTAATGATTCTGCTTGACTGAGAATTACTAAACGATGGTCTGCAAATAACGAATTATTATGTAATGCTGCAAATATTTCACCATTTAGAGTCTCAAAAGGGTAAAAGCGATGTAACTCAGGGTCAGAGCCAAACTCCTGGCGCAGGTTTGCCCGAATCTCTTTTAAGCGGTCCCCTTTATCCCCTGTTTCAGGGCCTAGCAGCAGGTATATACGTTTATTAGCGCTCATAATCTCTGATAATCATGTGTAGTTTGCCGAGAATGGTTACATCTTTTGAGATGATAGAACCATATTTTGGATTTTCAGAGCGCAATTCAATGGCAGAATTGGTCAGATAAAATCGTTTGAGTGTAACGCGGTTGTCCTCGCCGACTCGAGCCACAATGATTTCACCGTTATTAGCACTACCTGCTTGGCGAATAATAGCCACGTCACCATCGAGGATACCGGCATCAATCATGCTGTCACCTTCAACGTGGAGGGCAAAATAATCACCTTGTGCTGGAATGAGAGAGGTCGGAATTTGCAAATCATACTCTTTGTTTTCTTCAGCCAAGATGGGTGTTCCAGCGGCAGTGGCGCCTAGAACTGGAATAGCAATTGTTTCTATAGATTGCGAAGGGGAGAATCCAATCACCTCTGTGGACCGGGAAATACCTTCTGAAGAGCGAATAGCGCCTTTACGCTCCAAGGCTTTAAGATGATCATGGGCAGCTTTCACTGTTATTTCAAAATATTTTGCTATATCCCGTACAGCTGGAGCATAAGAATTTTTCTCGATGTATTGTATGATAAAATCAAGAACTTCTTGTTGCCTATTGGTTAAAACTTTCATGATTTACTCCTATTCTTCAAATCTGTTGAGAAAGAGTTGCTCAATAGCATCGGCAGCCTCTTCTTCGTCTGATCCTTCAGTAGAGATAGTCAATCGGCTTTTGTACGCTGCTCCAAGGGTGATTATCCCCATTATCGACTTTCCATTAATTTTCATATTATCTTTCTCCATGTAAAGATTGGATGAAAATTTATTCGCTACCTTTACAATCATGGCAGCCGGACGGGCATGAATACCTGCTCGGTTCAAAACTTCAACTTCTCGCTCGACCATGATCAAAATGTCTCCTCGTTGCTATAATACAAATTTCGTGCAGATTCACTTTCGAGCCATTTTAGGACACTTTGGTCAAATTCTTTAGCTGAATAGTATCCTAGTTTCTTTAAACGCTCGTTACGTGCGGCTGTCTCAATGATAATGGGAACGTTTCGTCCAGGTTTTACTGGAATTTCCAATTTTGGTACAGATATTCCTAATAATGTTTCAGTAATATCTTCCCCTATACGGTCATAATTCTTATTCGAGTCCCATTCTTCCAAATGAACTAAAAGTTGCACTTGTTTTTTTTCACGAATGGAACCGACACCGAATAAGTTTGCCAAATTTAAGATGCCAAGTCCCCTTATTTCCATATGGTGAGCTAACATCGGATTTTCTCCAGTTCCAATGAGGTAGGTGTCGCTAATATTGCGTAATTTCACGGTATCATCACTGATTAGGCGATGTCCACGTTCAATAAGTTCTAATGCTGTTTCACTTTTACCTACTCCACTATCACCAGTAATCAGGACACCAATTCCATAGACCTCTACTAGAACTCCATGAATAGTGATCGTTTGGGCAAAAATCTCATCCAAGAGCTGGATTAAGCCTCTTGAGAAATCTGCAGATCCTAAAGCTGTTTGGAGTACCGAACAACCTGAACGCTCTGCAATTTCAATAAATCGGGAACTTGGCTCGCCCCCATTACAGAAAAGACACGTGGGAATAGGGTAGGAGAAAAGACGTTCAATAGATTCCATGCGGTCTTCTGATTCGAGTTTTTTTAGATATTGTTGTTCTCCACGCCCAAAGACTTGTATACTTTCATGGCTGAATTCGGCAAAGAAACCGCTAAGAGGTAACCCAGGGCGGCTAATTTTAGAATTCGAAAGTTTGCGTGACAGCCCACTGCGCCCAGCTACGCAAGTGAGTTGTAAGTGATTGTGCTCTTTTAAATCGAGATCTAAAAGATCGAGAATCGAGAATTCAACCATAATCTCTCCTTCTGGACTATACCATATCATAAACTGATATGTGAGCGTTTGTTAAGTAGTTTCGCTATTTAGGGTAAATATAATGCCCTAGATCGCTCTAGGGCACATATGAAGATTGTATTTGGGCGGTAAATTCCTCAATAGTCTTGTATTTTACCTTTTTCCTTACGGGCGACTGCTTCGAGTTTATCAACTAGTAGTTCGATTCCCTCGTACAATTCGTAGCTATCAGTGCTGACCATCTTCACCAATCCCCAGGAAAAGTGAATTTTTCCATCGAGATGGAAACCTTGTCCTACGGTTTCCCGTGTAACGGTAATTGTTAGATCGTGGATGAAGTTCTCAGCGAATGAGAGCTTCTTGAGTTTTTTATCAAAAAACTCGCGCGTCGCATCACTTACGTTGTAACGGATTCCTTTGATTTCTAGATTCATAGGGCCTCCTTCACTAGGTCATATAAAAATGATAAGGCGGACAGGGGGAAAAGTCAAATGGAAAGCCGGAGGGGAGGTGAAGCAAGATTATAACCCAAGTGGTAAGTATCATGTTAAACTGGTCTCTATGAAAGGAAAGAGCAAGGTTTTACAAAGTGTTGGGGTTTTTATATTCCTATTAGTACTTGCTTTAACACTCGGTGATGTAAGCAATATTTCTATGGAACCTATATGGGAAAAAAATGCGCATTCCATCACTAGCGGGTGGCATCTCTTTATTGATGGCAATTTGTTTGATTCTGACTTTCACTTACCAACTGTTTTCCGCGGAGAAGATTTAACTGAGAAGGAGGTTCGGTTAACCTACACCTTTCAAGAAGCTGAGATTGCTTCACAAAGTTTAATGTTTCGAACATCTCAGAAATCAGTCACAGTATTATACGATGGAGAGGAGATCTATAACTTCGATGCAAACATAGATGCGCGAAGAATAAAGGTATATGGATATATTAATCATTTTGTTCGAATACCTAGTGCGATGAAGGGGTCAAAGTTAGATATTATTACGGTGGGTCATAGTAAGAAATCGAGCAATACATTTTATCCAGTCTATCTCGGAACACGTGTTTCTCAAATTGTTGGCTTGTTTTCATACGATGGCCTTTCGCTTATTTTTGGCTTGATTATACTCACTACTGCAATCAGTATTTTTATTATGGCAGTCACTTTGCTAAGGCACTTAGAGGTTCTAAAAAGTGCTTTTGCTTTTGCTGGTATAGAGTTTTGTGCAGGGCTCTGGATAATCAGTGGGAGTATGTCGACCCAATTAATAGTCCATAACCAACTCATCCTATTGGTTTCCGGTATCCTAGCTATGTTCTTACTGCCCTATTTCCTGACTCACTTTGTTGTATCCATGTATCATATTCGAGAGTCAAAAATATTAAAAAAGATTGTTTTGCTATTTCCTTTTACTTTTATTATTATCTCGATTCTTCAGCTCCTGAGTGTGACTAACTATCATATGTTTCTCACACCAGCAGCCATTGCCTTATTCCTCTACCTGATATTCTTGGTCACCTGTGCAATTAAAGCTTTCCTAAATGGGAACCTAGCTATAAAACAATTTCTTATTGCAATAACCGCTCTTCTTTTATCAGTATTAGGTGAATTAATTTTATTATTGCTGCCCTTTGCTACCTTGGTAAATGCGTTAATTTTGAATGTAGGTATTCTTGCTTTCGGTGCGATCCTCTTACAACAAGTGTTGGTTTTAATCATGCGCTATGTGGAGCGCAAGGGAAAGGAAGAGTATCTTTTATCGTTGGCACATACCGATGATTTAACTGGTTTGGCCAATCGACGGGCATTTGAAGAGCGGATGGAAAATTTACGGAATTCAAATCTAGAATCATCTTCAGTGGGGATTATGGTTTTTGATGTAAATAATCTAAAGATTCTCAATGACCTTAAAGGTCACGTTGCCGGTGATATGCTCTTGCGAAATGTCGCAAGTTTGTTGGAAAAATGGGTTGCGGGGGTAGGTGAGGTGTTCAGAATCGGTGGAGATGAGTTCGCTATTATTTGTGACCCATGTGATAATGAACATTACGAGGAATTGAAAAACATAATTGCCTGTGATGAGGCCACCCAGAGCAGTAAAACAACAAATCTCAGTTTCGCCTATGGCGAAGCTATATATTCTAAAACTGATGCATATGCATCAATTGATGAGGCTTTTGCCGCCGCAGATGCTGAAATGTATAGGCATAAGGCTGAAATGAAGCGAGAAAGTGTCAGGTAGTTCTCTCATAGGAAGAGTCAATGTTGAGAGCGTTCCTATATTTAGAGACCGTTCTACGGGCAATCTTAATACCCTGTTCGCCTAGCATATTGGCAATTTTTTGGTCAGATAAAGGTTTTTCACCCGTATGAGTTTCTATGATTTCTTGTACCAATTCCATCACAGCCCGCTTTGAAATTTCTTTCTCTCCAGGTGAGGTCATCTGTAAGGCTGAACTGAAGAGTTCTTTAATTGGAATAATGCCCCAATCAGTATCTATATACTTTCCTTGAACAGCGCGGCTAATTGTTGTTTCATGTAAAGAGAGTTCTTCTGCAATTTGGCGGTAGGTGAGGGGCTTTAGGTAACGGGGACCTTTCAGGAAGAACTCATGCTGTACCTTAAAGAGTTCAAGTCCAATCTTTTTAATAGTATTACTTCGCATTTGTATCTGCGATATTAAAAGGGAAGCCGATTTTATGGCTTGATTGATATAAGCTGAGGTCTCTTTGTAGTCTTTGTCACGGGGATCTGTAGCTAGTGATGAGAAGTTGGGATCTATGGTGAGAGTAGGAATGTTTTCAGAGTTTAAGCGTAGCTGTAGGCGCCCTTCTATTTTACGTGCAACAAGGTCAGGAATGACATATTGCGTCTCTGCATTGGAATGTTGTAACCCTGGGTACGGATTAAGCGTTTTTAAATATTGGTAGAGCATGTGGACTGTTTCTTCACTAATCTCAAGTTCTTTGGCAACCTCTCTCACTTTATTGAGTCGTAATTGTTCCAAATGGTTGTATACAATGGAGGTAAATATTTCCAAGTCTTTATCGGCTAGATTATCTGCTTTTGCTTGTAAAACCAACGATTCTCGGAAATCAGTTGCTCCAATACCAGGAGGATCTAAACTCTGAATAATGGGTAATACTCGTAACAATGCGTTGCGCAAGTTACTTTTAACCAGCTTTTCTGGGGGGTTTTTGTGGAACCCGTAGTGATCGAGATTGCTAATGATAAGTGTCCCTAATTGCTGTTCTTCGTCACTTATATGTAAGCATCCTAATTGTCTGAGCAGGTATTCTTGCAGAGATTCTGATCTGGTCAATGCACCTTCAAGGAATTGTTGGTTCCGATCGGCTGAATCTTGATCATAATAAGAAGAGAGGCGGACATTACTTCTGTAACTTGGTTCATAGACTGAAGTATCGCTATAATCATCTTCGGGGCGGGCTCTATTTTCTACCGCACTGATTCTTTCAATGGAGAGGTTGCGGTCGGTTGGTATCTCTAAAGCGGGGTTTTGTTCAATTTCTGCCTTAACTTTTTGTTGTAGCTCTAAGGTGGACATAGCTAGGATTTCAAAAGTTTGGATAAGCTGGGGGGAGAGTGTGAGTTGTTGTTTTAATGTTTGTTGTAATCCCAAGGTTGGGTTCATGTCATATCACCTTCGGTAAAATCGTCACCAAAGTAGATCCTTCGGGCTTCTACGTTCTGTAAAAGTTCATTTCGTTTTCCACTTGCGAGGATTTCTCCTTCGTTAATGATATGAGATTCATGGGTAATTGCCAAGGTATCACGAACATTATGGTCAGTAAGTAGTATTCCAATTCCCTTATCGGCGAGTCTTGTTATCAATTTTTTTATTTCATAGACAGCTTTCGGATCAATCCCCGCAAAAGGTTCGTCCAACAATAGGAACTGTGGATTACTGGCGAGGCTACGTGCGATTTCGGTGCGGCGTCGTTCTCCTCCACTGAGAGTATAACCAAATTGCTTGCGAATAGAAGTTAATCCAAATTCTTCTAAAAGCGTTTCAACGGTCTCATGTTTTTCTTTTTTTGTAAGATCATCTCTAGTTTCAACTACTAATTTCAGGTTATCCTCTACTGCTAATTTTCGAAAAATTGAGGGTTCTTGGGGGAGGTAAGAGAGTCCCAGACGAGATCTACGGAACATAGGCATTTTCGTCACATCTTGGTTATTGAGTAGAATTTTTCCATGATCAGATTTTATGAATCCCACAATCATATAAAACATGGTTGTCTTTCCAGCTCCATTGGGGCCTAAGAGTCCAATGATTTGCCCTGACTCCATCTGGAGTGAAACATCCTTTACAACCAATTTACGACCGTACCGTTTAGCCAGGTGTTCTACCTGGAGGGTAGCATTAACCATGTACGGTCCCCTCAATAGCTCCTTCCATCAAAATCTCTTCCGTTTCCAAGTCTATTGTTGTTACTGCGGCTTGGTACACATCACCTTTCCAATTAACTGAGGAGTTACCTAACAACGACAATTGCATCAATTCTCTATTGTATTCAATGTGATCAGCACGACAGATCATGGGACCAGATTCAGTATGACGTAATAACTTGGCAGCAATTTGTAACTGAAGCAAGCCGTCGATTCGATTGTAGGAGAGATAGGCTCCCGATGCAATTATTTCATTTTTGAGGTCTTGTATTTCTACCCAACCATCAACCAATAACTGTTCGGTCTCACGGTCAAATGAGATGCCTGTAGAGTTAATAATAAGGTTGTTTTCAGTATCAGTAATGCGTACTGAACCAGTGCCGACTAAATATCTGGCGTTTGGACCAATAAGTTCAATCGTCTGAGCTTCAAATTGGATGCTTCCAGAGGAGACCACGGCACCTTGTGATAACAGAATCGTTTCACGTCCTTCACGCATCACAGCACGAGTGTAGCCTCCCTTAAAGGTGATGGGATCGGCTGCAGGAAGGAGTGCTACACACATGAAGGCAATCATAATCAGTAATAGTTTTTTATTCATAGTGTAGTCTCCCTTTTTCCATTTTTAGGAATTCAAAAGTAGCTGTTTTTAAATCACCTGTGAATCCAGTTCCCTGTAGTATATCATGTTCGTGCAAGGTCAGTGTTACTAACGTGTCACGTTCGCCAATTGCAATACGTTCTTCATTATCCCAGTCGAGTTGATCAGCTTCGATAGTAAAGATATTTTGGTGATTTTCGATATAAACGCCTTTAGACATAACGAGGTTGTTGGTATCGGTATCAATTATTGCAAAGCCAAATGTACCCGAGAATATAAGGTGGCCTTGTTCATCGTGTTGAGTAAAAGAGGCCTCGGTAATAAAAGCTTGTTGACTTTCCTGATAAATTTCTATTATTGCTGCATGAATTTGGATAGGTTGTAACCCTTCCAAACCGAGGAGATAGCGGGTGTTTTCTAGTTTCATATCGGGAAAATCGGCAGGGCGTGTCGAATTTAAGGTGTTTTCTGGAGCAAATGAGCATGCAGTGAAGAGAAAAAATGAGGTCATCATGAGCATGAAGAATCTACCAATTTTTCTCTTAGTGTCCATTACGACATTTTTTCCTCTGCATGGATGATCCGGGTAATCTCTGGTGTATACTCTTTTTCTTTAAGCTTGGAGAATGTGCGACTTATTAAAAATCCAATTGCAATACCTACGATACCACCGATAGCTCGTATTCCCTCTTGGACTCCAGAGTTGAATAGTACGGGTAAGTAATAACCCACAGGAAAGAGGAGTACGGGAACTAAGAGGGTCATAAAGCCGGCTAACACGGTCTTACCTGAGGGTAAGAAAAGTTCCACAGTATCGCCTACGGTGAGGTTTGTCTCTGTAGCATTATAGGCAATGAAGTTTTTGTCTCTAGTGCCACAAAACGCGCCTGCTTTACAGTTTTCACAACTAGGTGTTTGACATGAGACAGTAACCATCCCATCTTCTCGTATAGAAATAACAGAAGCTTGTTCGTACATTGTGGCTCCTTACGATACATTTTGTTCTTCAGGGGAATCAACAGGCTGGCGGAGAAGTTCAATAGTTGTGGCCTTGCCCGTATCATCGATATCGACAATTACCCCTTGCAATTCAATTTTACCCCAAGATTCCTGTGCTCGGGAAGGCACTTGGGTTAAAAAGCGTTCAATCTCAATGTCAGATTTAAAGCCCCCGACACTTTCAGTGCTACCGCACATTCCTATGTCGGTGATTATGGCTGTCCCTCCATCTAAGATTCTAGCATCAGATGTGAGGACTTTTGTATGGGTGCCTATCATAGCAGCTGTTCTTCCAGCTATATGGTAAGCCATAGTCTGTTTTTCTGCTGTGGTAGTTGCATGAAATTGGAGGCAGATGAGTGGTGTTTCTTCTTTTAATTTTTCAATGAGTGCGTTAGCTACGTGGTATGGATTGGCGAGGTGTGTTCGAGGAAAATCGGCATTCCCTAAAAGGTTAATGAAAGCCACTTTTTTCTCTTTGATATCAAAAATTCGATATCCTCGTCCAGGGTTCCCTAGAGGATAATTAGCAGGCCTCATTATTTTAGGGTTCTTGGTTATATATTCCACCATATCTTTCTTGTAATAAGTTTTCTCACCAGTCATGAGGAGATCTATGCCAAGTTTGAGGATTTGTAAGGCATGATTTTTCCCCAATCCATACCCATTCGTCGCCCCTTCTCCATTGGCCACAACAAAATCAATCTCACGAGACTCCTTTAAAGGTTTCAATCCCCCTTTTAAGGCGTGGATACCAGGACGGCCAACAATTTCTCCAAGAAAAAGAATTCGAATACTCATGCTCACACTGTAGTTGTCTTTGCAACCTTTTTCAAGTTTAGAGGCACCAATCACCAAGAGCTTTATCTAAATTGAGAATTATGGTGGTTTTGTACGCAGTAAGTGCTACGTAATAAGAGTTTTATATCTTTAATACACCCAGTATTTCTTGGTGTCAGAGTAAGTAGGCATATTACGAGTGTGTAAAAGAAATCCCGGATTACGAGAAAGTGTAATCCGGGGGTATAACGAGATAACGGGCTTACTATGCGCGAGCTGCTTTTAGTGCAGCTTCATAGTCTGGGTGGTTGGTTACCTCTGGAACATATTCGACGTAGGTGACTTTATTATTTTTGTCCAGCAAGAAGACTGAGCGAGCAATGAGACCAACATTAGGTAAATAGGCCCCAAAGGTATGGGCAAAATTACGGTCTTTGTAGTCACTGACAGTAGTGACATTTTCTACCCCAGCAGCTCCGCACCAACGAGCCTGAGCGAAGGGGAGGTCCATAGAAACAACAATGACGCTAACATCTTTGATTTTAGTTGCTTCTTTGTTGAAGCGTCGTACTTCTGCATCACAGACGGAGGTGTCTAGAGATGGTACAGCGAGAATAAGTTTTTTCCCTTTTACGTCGGTAAGATTAAATGGACTAAGATCATTTTTTACAGCGGTGAAGTTGGCAATTGTGTCGCCTATATGTATTTCTGTTCCAACTAATTCTACGGGATTTCCTGCAAATGTTACTTTCATATCGTACCTTCCTTATATCTTAAAGAGATATATAAGCAATTTACGAATTAATTTAGCAATCGGCAATGCGTTGACAAATAATGAATCCCTGCGTTATAGTCTCGATGCGCCCAGATGGCGGAATTGGTAGACGCGCTAGGTTCAGGTCCTAGTGGCCGCAAGGCTGTGCAAGTTCAAATCTTGTTCTGGGTAAATCTCATAAACTCATATAGATAATTTAGTTAATTATATCTCTTTAGAGGTTGGCCCTCCATGCAATGCTAAAAAGTCTCATGGAAAGTGACCCATAAATGGCTATGAAAATTATAAAATACATTTTTATTAGCAGGAGAATGTGGTTTATAGATGAACCTTTATGTGGATCGACTGGCAATCTTCCAAACTTGACTTTAATCATTTTTACAATTATGGTGAACCGTCATTCACTAAGTGAATCAAGGTTCACTATATATTGGGAGAAAAATAAATGAGCAACAACAAGAATAATCGAGCTGCGCTAATGGCAGAGGGGCCTCTCAAAAAGACCCTTTTGACACTCGCTATCCCAACTATAATAGCAACAATAATTAATGCTGTTTATAATTTTGTAGATACATTATTTGTAGGAATGCTACATGATACTGCCGCTATGGGAGCTGTATCTGTAGCATTCCCGTTATTTATGATTCTGGCAGCTATCGGGCAAATGTTAGGAGTGGGAGCAGGTTCATATGTTTCTAGAAGTTTAGGTGCTGGAGAAAAAGAAAAAGCTGACAAAACAGCCTCTACAGCTCTTTTACTAGCAATAATTATAGCTGCACTGGTTACCGTGCTTATCTTATTATTTTTGGGGCCCATATTAAAACTTATGGGAGCGACTGCATTAGTATTAATACCAGGGAAAAGTTATTCATCTTGGATTGC